>Ga0209474_10000069_pt1 | contig 115440 bp, 91 predicted proteins | sample GraSoiAngelo_145_FD_185902 | JGI IMG/M metagenome (GOLD analysis project Ga0209474, IMG submission 185902) | Grasslands soil microbial communities from the Angelo Coastal Reserve, California, USA - 14_1009_05_20cm (SPAdes) (version 2) | ecosystem: Environmental > Terrestrial > Soil >...
CGTCATCCGGCTGATCTCCCAGAAGAAAGGTGAGCCGCCCTGGATGCTCGAGTGGCGGCTCCGCGCGTACCGCAACTGGCTGAAGATGCCCGAGCCCCACTGGGCCAACGTGCAATACGGGCCGATCGACTATCAGGCCATCAGCTACTACGCAGCCCCCAAGCAGCGCCCCAAGCTGGACAGCCTGGAGCAGGTCGATCCCAAGCTGCTCGAGACGTTCGAAAAGCTCGGGATCCCGATCGAGGAGCGGAAACGGCTCGCGGGGGTGGCGGTGGACGCCGTGTTCGATTCGGTCTCCGTCGCGACCACGTTCCGGGAGGAGCTCAAGAAGCACGGCGTGATTTTCTGCGCCATCTCGGAGGCGATCCGGGAGTATCCCGAGCTGGTGCAGCAGTACCTCGGCTCGGTGGTGCCGTACAACGACAACTTCTTCGCCGCCCTCAACTCGGCTGTGTTCACGGATGGCTCGTTCGTGTACGTCCCGAAGGGTGTGCGCTGCCCCATGGAGCTGTCCACCTATTTCCGCATCAACGCGGAGTCGACGGGCCAGTTCGAGCGGACGCTGATCGTCGCGGACGAGGGGAGCTACGTGAGCTACCTCGAGGGCTGCTCCGCTCCGGTGCGCGACGAGAACCAGCTGCACGCGGCGGTGGTGGAGCTCGTCGCGCTCGACCGCGCGACCATCAAGTACTCGACCATTCAGAACTGGTACCCGGGCGACGAGGAGGGACGGGGTGGCATCTACAATTTCGTGACCAAGCGCGGGGCATGTCGCGGCCGGGGTTCCAAGATCTCCTGGACGCAGGTGGAGACGGGCTCGGCGATCACCTGGAAATATCCCGGGTGCATCCTGCAGGGCGACGACTCGATCGGCGAGTTCTACTCGGTGGCGGTGACCAACCACCGCCAGCAGGCGGACACGGGCACCAAGATGATCCACATGGGCAGGAACACCCGCTCCACGATCGTGTCGAAGGGCATCTCGGCGGGCCGCGGCCAGAACACCTACCGCGGACTCGTGAAGATCCTGAAGGGGGCGGAGCAGGCGCGGAATTACTCGCAGTGCGATTCGATGCTGATCGGCGATCGATGCGGAGCGCACACGTTCCCGTACATCGACGTGCGCAACAGCACGGCCACGATGGAGCACGAAGCGTCCACATCCAAGATCGGCGAGGATCAGATCTTTTACGCGAAGCAGCGCGGGCTCTCGCCCGAAGACGCCGTATCGATGATCGTGAACGGCTTCTGCAAGGAAGTCTTCAAGGAGCTGCCGATGGAGTTCGCCGTCGAGGCGCAGCGGTTGCTCGGCATCAGTCTCGAAGGGAGCGTGGGTTGAGCCAGCATCCGCTGCTGCAGGTCAAGAACCTCCACGCCTCGGTCGAGGGACGGGAGATCCTCACGGGCGTCGACCTCACCGTCAACACCGGCGAGGTGCACGCGATCATGGGCCCGAATGGCTCGGGCAAGAGCACGCTCGCCCAGGTCCTCGCCGGTCATCCGGCCTACGCCGTCACCGCCGGCCAGGTGCTGTACGAGGGCAACGATCTGCTCGCCATGGCGCCGGAGGTCCGGGCCCGCGAGGGTGTGTTCCTCGCGTTCCAGTACCCGGTGGCCATCCGCGGCATCACCAACGCCTACTTCTTGCGCTCCGCGGTGAATGCGATCCGCAAGCACCGTGGTGCAGAGGAGCTCGGCCCGGTCGAGTTCATGGATGCGCTCGAAGAGAAGCTCAAAGTGATCGGCTGGGACTCGAGCTACTTGACCCGCCCCGTGAACGAAGGTTTCTCGGGTGGGGAGAAGAAGCGCAACGAGATCCTGCAGCTCGCGGTGCTCGATCCCAAGCTCGCGATCCTCGACGAGACCGATTCCGGACTCGACATCGACGCGCTGAAAACCGTCGCCAAGACCGTGGACAAGCTGCGGCGACCCGACAACGCGACGGTGCTCGTGACGCACTATTACCGGATCCTCACGCACATCGAACCCGACGTCGTGCATGTCCTGGCGGGCGGGAAGATCGTCAAGTCGGGCGGCAAGGAGCTCGCACTCGAGCTGGAAGAGAAGGGGTACGATTGGCTGCGCGAAGAGGCTGTGGTGACATGACCGAGGTCGCCGACAGGACCGCACGCTACGTCGCCGCCTTCGAGGCGTTCGCGCGCAACGGCGCCTCGGGCGCGCCCGAGTGGTTGCGCGAGCTCCGTAGGGGGGCGATCGCCCGCTTCGCAGAGCTCGGCTTTCCCACGACCAAACAGGAGGAGTGGCGCTTCACGAGCGTCGCGCCCATCGCCGAAGCGGAATTCACGCTCGCGCAGGCTCCCCGCTCCCAGCTCCCCGCTCCCTCAGACATCGAGCGCCTGTGTGTCGGCGCGGGTCCGCGCGTCGTGTTCGTGGACGGGCGCCACGCCCCGAGCCTCTCCACGCCCGCAGACCTCGCCGCTGGCGTGCGGGCGGGCAGCCTCGCCAGCGCGCTGCGGACGGACGCGGGCAGCGGGCTGGCCCGTGCACACCTCGCGCGCCACGCGCGCTGGCGCGACAGCGCCTTCGCGGCGCTCAACACCGCCTTCCTCGCAGACGGGGCGTTCGTGCACGTTCCCGCCAACACGACGCTCGCGTCGCCGCTGGAGGTGGTCTTCCTCTCGACGGGCCGCGCCGGATCCGACGGCCCGATCGTCTCTCACCCGCGCAGCCTCGTCGTGGTCGAACGGGGTGCGCGAGCGGCGGTCGTCGAGACGTACGCGGCGCTTTCGGACGGCGTGTATTGGAGCAACGCGGTCACCGAGGTCGTGGTGGGCGAAGGCGCGTCGGCCGAGCTGTACCGCGTGCAGCAGGAGGGCCCGCACAGCTTCCAGGTGGGAACGACACATTCGCGACAGGAACGCGACAGTTACCTCGCCCTGCACGTCGTAACGCTGGGGGCGGCGCTCGCGCGGCACGACATCTACGCGGTGCTGGACGGTCCCGGTGCGGAGTTGATCCTGAACGGGCTGTATCTGCTGGGCGGCGCGCAACACGCGGATCATCACACGGTGATCGACCACGCCCAGCCCCACTGCGCGAGCCACGAGTTCTTCAACGGCGTGCTGGCGGAGCGGGCGCACGGCGTGTTCAATGGGCGCATCATCGTGCGGCCCGGGGCGCAGCGCACCGACTCGAAGCAGACCAACAACAATTTGCTGCTCTCCACCGAGGCGCGCGCCGACAGTCAGCCGCAGCTCGAGATCTACGCGGACGACGTGAAGTGCACCCACGGCTCCACAGTCGGCCCGATCGACCAGACGCAGCTCTACTATCTCCGCAGCCGGGGGCTCTCCCCCGAGGCCGCCCGGAGCATCCTCACCTACGGCTTCGGCGCGGAGATCCTCGACCGGATGCGGCACCCCGAAGTGCGCGATCGGCTCGACCGCCTCGTGCGCGCGCGGCTGGGGGGGGCCTGATGCTCGACGTCGCCCGCTTCCGCGCCGACTTCCCGCTGCTTGCCCAACGGGAGAACGGACACCCCCTGGTCTACCTCGACAACGCCGCCACGACCCAAAAGCCGCAGGCGGTGCTCGACGCCATTGTCGAGTATTACCGAACGACCAATGCGAACGTGCATCGCGGGGCGTACGACCTCGCGATCCGCGCCACCGAGGCGTACGAAGCGGCGCGCGCGAAGCTCGCTGAGTTCGTGAACGCCTGGGCGCCCGAGGGCGTGGTGTTCACCCGGGGCACCACCGAAGCGATCAACCTGGTGGCGGGCTCGTATGGCCGTGCCAACGTGAAGGCTGGCGACAGCGTGGTGGTCACCGCGATGGACCACCACTCGAATCTGGTGCCGTGGCAAATCTTGTGTCAGGAGCAGGGTGCCACGCTCCGCATGGTCGAGATCACCGAGGACGGGCGGATCGATCTCGCCGATTTCGGCCGGGCGCTCGAGCGGCGGCCCAAGATCGTCGCGTTTCCGTACGTGTCCAACGCGCTCGGCACCGTGAATCCGGCGGCGCAGCTCGTCAAGCTCGCGCACGCCGCCGGCGCGGTCGTCGTGGTGGACGGGGCCCAGTCGACGCCGCACCTGAAAGTCGACCTCCAGGCGCTCGACTGCGACTTCTACGCCCTGTCGGGTCACAAGATGCTCGGGCCGATGGGCTCGGGGGCGCTGGTGGCCAAGCCCGAGCTGCTCGAGGCCATGCCGCCCTACCACGGCGGGGGCGAGATGATCTCGCGCGTGTGGGACGATCATGCCACCTACAACAAGATCCCGCACAAGTTCGAAGCGGGGACGCCGAACGTCGAAGGCGCGGTCGGACTCGCCGCCGCGATCGGCTACCTCGAGCGGATCGGCCGCGAGCGGATCGCCGAACACGAGCAGGCGCTCGCGGCCGCGGCGATCGACAAGCTCACGCAGATCGAGGGCGTGACGGTGTACGGCCCGCGGGGGAAGAGCGATCGCGCGGGCGTCGTGTCATTCACGTACGGGGACATTCACCCGCACGATATCGCGACCATTCTCGACCAGGACGGGATCTGCATCCGCGCCGGTCATCATTGCGCGCAGCCGCTGATGCGGCGGTTGAATGTGACCGCGACCGCCCGCGCGTCGTTCTACCTGTACAACGGGTTGGACGAGGTGGACGCCCTCGCCGGCGCGCTCGTCAAGGCGGGAGCCCTGTTTGGATACGTCCCCGCCTGATCCGCAACTCAGCGCCCTCTATCAGGAGCTGATCCTCGATCACTACCGGCGGCCCCGCAACAAGGGGACGCTGGAGCACGCGACGCACGCGGTGTCGCTCAACAACCCGCTGTGCGGCGACGAGATCGACCTGCAGCTGCGTGTGGACGACGACATCATCAAGGAAGCGCGCTTCATCGGGCGGGGCTGCTCGATCAGCCAGGCGGCGGCCTCGATGATGACGCAGCTCGTCAAGGACAAGTCGATCCCCCAGGCGCTCGCCCTGGCCGACCGGATGAGCGCCATGATGCAGGGGGACGACGGCGCCGCGCGGGACAAGACGCTCGGCGAGCTGCGCGCCCTGGCGGGCGTGTCGAAGTTCCCCGTCCGCATCAAGTGCGCCCTGCTTCCCTGGAACGCGCTGACCGACGCAGTCAAGCCGTAACGGGGCTACATTCGCCCCGCGCACATGGCGTCCCCCTCTCCCGCCCCCTCCCCCGCCCCGATCCTGACGCTCGACCGGGTCAGCAAACACTTCGCCGGTCACACCGCCGTTGCCGAGCTGTCCCTGTCCGTGCCCCGTGGCGTGATCTACGGCCTGCTCGGGCCGAACGGCGCCGGGAAGACCACGACGATCCGCATGATCATGAATATCCTGGAGCCCGACGGCGGCGCGGTACAGGTCTTCGGGGAGCCTGACGGCGGCCGCGCGCAGTCAGAGCGGATCGGCTATCTCCCGGAGGAGCGCGGCCTGTACCGGAAGATGCGGGTGCTCGACGTGCTTGTGTTTCTGGGCGAGATGAAAGGCCTCGAGCGGCGGCGGGCACGCCTGCAGGCCGAGGCATGGCTCGAGCGACTCGGTCTCGCTCAATGGCGCCTGCGCCGGGTCGATGAGCTGTCGAAAGGCATGCAGCAGAAGGTGCAGTTCATCTCGACCGTGCTCCACGACCCGGATCTCCTGATTCTGGACGAGCCGTTCTCGGGATTGGATCCTGTGAACGCGCAGGTCATGAAGGACACCGTGCTCGACCTGCGGAGTCGGGGGAAGACGATCCTGTTCTCGACCCACATCATGGAGCAGGCCGAAAAGCTGTGCGAGCAGCTGTGCATCATTGCGCGGGGGCGGAAGCTGGTGGATGGCGCGCTCTCGGACATCAAGCGGACACGGAGCGGACACCATCTCGTGATCGGGTTCGACGGGAGCCTCGGTGGAGCCGCGCAAGTGTTTGCAGACAAAGAGCTTGTGAGCAAGGTCGACAACTATGGTCAGTATGCCGAGCTGGAGCTCGCTTCGGGCGCCGATCCGCAACAGATCCTGCGACGCTTGGTGACGTCGGGGGCGCGGCTGTCGAAGTTCGAGCTGCAAGAGGCGTCCCTGCACAAGATCTTCATCGATCTGGTCGGCCCGGATGCCGCGCGAACCGAGGCGCGACCGGATGCGTAAGGTCTGGGTGGTGATTCGACGCGAGTTCGTCGAGCGCATCCGGAGGCGGTGGTTCTGGGTGATGGCGCTCCTGGGACCGCTGTTCTTCGCTGCGGTATTCGTGCTCCCCACCGTCCTCGCGAGCCGCGGTGGCGTCCGGCAGATCGTGGTGGTGGACGCGACGACCGGACCGGTGGGCGCCCGGATCACCCACCTCCTCAACGACAGCCCGATGTTTCGCGCGCGGCGCGTGCCGGCGAGCGCGAAGGTCGTCGATTCACTCACCACCGAAGTGGAGCAGAAGCGGCTCGCCGGCTTCCTCATTGTGACCGACGCCGCCGCGGATTCGGGGAAAGCCGAGTACCGTGGGTCCAACGTTTCCGGGTTCGCGACCGTCGGCGCCCTCGAGCGGACCATCGGCGACGTCGTGAGCGCGGTGCGGCTCGAGCGAGAAGGTGTCGATCCACGGGTGGTGGCGCGAGCGCGTATCCCCGTCCGAATCGACACCAAAAAGATCGCGGGTGGAAAGACCACGGGCGAGACCGCCGCGCAGTCTTTTTCCCTCGCGTATTTCATGGGCATCATTCTCTACACGGCAATCCTTCTCTACGGCATCAACGTGATGAGCTCCGTGCTGGAAGAGAAGACGACTCGTATCGTAGAAGTCCTCGTCTCGTCGCTCCGTCCGTTTCAGTTGATGCTCGGCAAGGTGCTCGGCGTCGGGGCGGTGTCGATTCTCCAGTTTCTCATCTGGGGCGTCTCCGCGAGGGTCCTGTTCGCCCACCGGCCGGGATTCTTGACGGGTGGCGACGTGGGAGAGGCAGATCAGATCTTCCAGGTCCCTCACGTCAGCGGCGCCACCGCGGCTGTGTTCATCACCTACTTCCTCGGCGGGTTCTTCCTGTACTCCGCGATGTTCGCGGCGGTGGGCGCCATATCGTCGAGCGAGCAGGAGGCCCGACAGGCGCAGCAGCCGATCTCCTGGCTGCTCGTGCTGTCGTTCGTGAGCATGTTCGGCATGCTGAGCGATCCCGCGTCCGCCTTTGCGGTCACGCTGTCGCTCGTCCCGTTCAGCTCCCCGATCGCGATGCCGGTGCGCTGGGTCGCCGGAAACCTGCCGACCTACGAGTTGGCGCTGTCGCTCGGAATCCTCGCCGTGTCGATTGTCGCGGTCACGTGGATCGCGGCGAGGATATACAGAGTCGGGATTCTGATGACGGGGAAGCGGCCGAATCTGAGAGAGCTGGTCCGTTGGTTCAGGGCGTAGACGGCGAAGACGGCTAGGCAGACGGCGAGACGGCTAGACGTCGAGCGGCAGTTAGCTGTCAGGTAGAGGCATAGGAAGGACACGCTGCGCGTCGTTTCGGTGCCGTGTCCTTTGGTCTTGTGGGTACCTTCGCCCCATGGCTCCCTATCAATCACTGAAGGCGTGGCAGCACGCACAACGGCTTGCTATAGAATGCGCGAGAGCTGCAAAGGCGTTCCCGGAGTACGAGCAGGATGCATTGGCCGACCAGCTGCGACGAGCGTGCTATACCGTCGTGCTAAACATTGCCGAGGGCAGCGCCAAGCGAGGCTCCCGGGAGTACCGCGGATATCTCGATACAGCGAATGGATCACTCGCCGAAGTCGAGACGGCTTTAGGTATCGCGCGCGAGCTGGAGTACCTTCAGCCAGCCGAATTCGGGCGACTCGAAGCGCTCGCGACTGAGACTGGGAAAACACTGTTCGGTCTACTGAGGAAAATCACTGCCAGCGCCACGCGCTCACCTCCTCCCTAGCGCCTACCACCCGCTAGCCGTCTGCCCGTCTAGCCGTCTGCCTAGCCGTCTACTTCCCTCGTATGTTTCTAGCATGTCGTTCGACTACGACGTCATCGTCGTCGGCGCCGGCCACGCCGGCACCGAAGCGTCCGTCATGGCGGCTCGCTTGGGTGCGAAGGTTCTCCTGCTTACCTCCAACCTCGACACCATCGGTCAGATGTCCTGCAATCCCGCCATCGGCGGGATCGCGAAGGGCACCCTGGTCCGCGAGATCGACGCCCTCGGCGGTATCATGGGGCGGGCGACCGATCGCGCGACGATCCAGTTCCGCATGCTCAATCGCTCCAAGGGCCCCGCCGTCTGGGCGCCCCGGGCGCAGTGCGATCGCACACTGTTCCGCCGCGCGGTGCGGGAGCTGCTCGAGGGCTTTCCGGGCATCGAGCTCACGCAGGGGATGGTCACGCGTCTCATACTCGACGGCCCGCGCGTCGCCGGCGTCGCGACCGCCGACGGGCGCAACTTCCGCGCGCGCGCGGTGGTGCTCACCGCCGGCACGTTTCTCCGCGGCCGCATCCACCTCGGCACCGACACCCAAATCCCGGCCGGTCGCGCCGGCGATCAGCCGGCCGTCGATATCGCGCAACACATTGATACACTTGGACTTACGACAGCACGCTTCAAGACCGGCACCCCGCCGCGCGTGGACGGTCGGAGCGTCGATTGGTCCAAGGTCGAGCGCCAGGACGGAGACGGCACCGCCTACCGCTTCTCCTTCTATCATCACGTCGAGCTGCCGCGTCAGCTGCCCTGCTGGATCACGTGGGCGGGGGAAGAAGTGAAGGAGATCATCCGCGCGCATCTCCGGGAATCGGCCCTGTACGGCGGGGCGATCAGCGGACGAGGGCCGCGGTATTGCCCATCCGTCGAAGACAAGATCGTGAAGTTCCCCGACGCCAAGCGCCACCAGGTGTTCCTCGAACCCGAAGGCCTCGACACCCACGAGCTGTACGTGAACGGGCTGTCCACTTCTCTTCCCGTCTCGGTGCAGCTCGAGTTTCTCCGCGCCGTGCCCGGTCTCGAGCGGGCGAAGATGACCCGGCCGGGCTATGCCATCGAGTACGATTACTATCCCCCCACGCAGCTCACGCCGTGGCTCGAGACGAAGGTGGTCGAGCACCTGTTCTTCGCCGGGCAAATAAACGGAACGACCGGATACGAGGAAGCGGCCGGCCAAGGTGTCGTGGCTGGGATCAATGCCGTGCGCCGGATCCGAGGTGTGGAGCCCGTGATCCTGGGGCGCGACGATGCCTACATCGGCGTCCTCGTGGACGACCTGGTGACCCGAGGGGTGGACGAGCCGTACCGGCTCTTCACGTCGCGCTCCGAGTTTCGACTGCTGCTCCGTCAGGACAACGCGCTGCGGCGGCTTGCGCCGCTCGCCGAGCGGTTGGGGTTGCTCAGTGCAGCGGAGTGGCGGGCGGCGACGCGCCGCTTCGAGGAAGAGGAGGAGCTGCTGCGGGTGGCGCGCGCGACGTCCATCACGCCCGGCGCCGCCGCGGCTGTGCTGGCGGAAACGGGGTCGAGTCTGGGCGAGCCCGAGCGGGTCGCGAGCGTGGCCCGGCGACCGGGCGTATCGCTGCGCGCACTGCTCGAGGCAGCGGGTGTGACGGTGACGGCGGAAGCGGCTGCGGTGGTGAGTGCCGAGATCGAGCTGAAATACGACGGATATCTGGCGCGCGAGCGGGAGGCGGCGACGCGGCTAGCCGAGCTCGCTGCGTTTGCGCTCCCGGCGGATCTGCCCTATGTCGAGTTCAAGAGCCTCGCGACCGAAGCGCGCCAGAAGCTCGATCGAATTCGGCCGACCTCGCTCGCTCAAGCCGCGCGAATTCCCGGCGTATCGCCGAGCGATCTGCATAATCTCGTCGTCGAAACGGCCCGCTGGCGGCGACGGGTTGCCTAGGTTCAACCGCTCCTGACGCGGTGTTTCACGTGAAACTAGGCAGCGGTTTCACGTGAAACTCGCTCTTTACGTCGGGGGTACCAAGACCCTATATTGAGGTCCTCAGCGTACAGTAACAATATAACCTATTTTGCCATAATCACTTAGAGAATGTCGCGCGTCATCGCAATCGCCAACCAGAAGGGCGGCGTCGGAAAGACGACGACGGCGGTGAATCTCGCCGCGTCGCTCGCCACCGCGGAGCGCAAGACGCTGCTGGTCGACGCCGACCCCCAGGCGAACTCGACGAGCGGCGTCGGCATCGAGCGCGACCGCATCCGCCACTCGCTGTACGACGCGTTGCTCGATGGTCGGTCCCTCGCCGACGCCCGCTTCACCCACGTGCACTTCCCCTATCTCGATGTCGTGCCGGCCACGCAGGATCTGGTCGGTGCCGAGCTCGAGCTCGTCAACAAGCAGGGGCGCGAGACGATGATGCGACGCGCGCTGCGTGACTTCCGCGAGCAGTATCAGTACGTCGTGATCGATTGTCCGCCCTCGCTCGGCCTCTTGACGCTCAACATGCTGACGGCCGCCGACAGCGTGCTGATTCCGATCCAGTGCGAGTACTACGCACTCGAGGGTCTGTCGCAGCTGCTCAACACCGTCAAGCTGGTGCAGCGGAACTTCAACCCCGCGCTGGCGATCGACGGTGTGCTGCTGACGATGTACGACGCACGACTGAATCTCTCGAAACAGGTGGCCGATGAGGCCAAGGAATACTTCGGCTCGCAGATGTTCGGCATCACGATCCCGCGCAACGTGCGCCTCGCCGAGGCGCCCAGTTTTGGCAAGCCGATCCTGCTGTACGATGTGCAGTCGGTGGGTGCGAAGAGCTACCTGGCGGTAGCACAGGAGCTGATCCGGCGCGTCGAGCACGGCGCCGTGCCCTCCCCCGCCCCGCCCGCCGCTGAACCGCTGCCGGAGGTGCCCGCATGACGGAAACCATCGCAGGTCGCCGTCGTCTCGGCCGGGGCCTCGAAGCCCTGCTGGGGCCCACGCGCGAGGAAGCGGAGCGCGAAGGAAGTCTCGTCGAGCTGGCGATCGCCGACATCCGCCCCAACCCGTATCAGCCGCGCCGCGACGTCGACCCCGCGGCGCTCGAGGAGCTCCAGGCCTCCATTCGTAAGGCCGGGCTGCTGCAGCCCGTCGTGGTGCGCCCCGTGCCCGGGGGCAACGGCGGCTTCGAGCTGATCGCCGGCGAGCGGCGGCTGCGGGCCTGTCAGGCGCTCGGTTGGGAACGGATCCCCGCCGTGAAGCGCGACGTCGACGACCGCACCCTCCTGACGCTCGCGCTGGTCGAGAATCTGCAGCGTGACGACCTCTCGCCCGTAGATGAAGCGCGCGGTTACGAGCGCCTCATCGCGGAATTCAGTCTGACGCAGCAGGACGTCGCAGACGCGGTGGGGCGCGACCGCTCCACGGTCGCCAACGCCCTCCGCCTGCTCAAGCTCCCGGCCGCCGTGCTCGCCCTGCTCCATGAAGGCGGGCTCTCCGTCGGGCACGCGCGCGCGCTGCTCGCCCTCGAAGACACGCGGGTGGCGACATCGCTCGCCAAGGAGGCGGTGGACCTCGGGCTCTCGGTGCGCGAGGTGGAGGACCGGGTGCGCGGCGGGCGCGCCCCGGTCCGGCGTCCGCGCCTCAAGAAGGGAATGGGGCAAGCGCCCGAAGTGCGCCGCATCGAGGACGCGCTGCGGCGTCGCCTCGGCACCGATGTGCGGGTGACGCTCCGCGCCAAGGGCAAGGGACAGATCCACCTCAACTTCTATTCCAACGATGATCTCGCGCGTCTCCTCGAGTTGATCCTCGGCACGCCGTTCGACGGATGACGACGAGGAAAGATCGCCGCGTCACCATCGTCGTTCACACCGATGGCGACCTCGCTTCTCGACAATACCGCGTCCCGGTGTGGGCGTTCGAGGCAGGGAAGTGGGGCGCCCTCGTGGTCGGTCTGCTGGTCGTGTTGTTCTTCGCGTTCGCTGGACCGATCGGTCGCGCGGCCGCCCGTGTGCCCGGACTGGAGCGCCAGGTGGCGCGGCTCGAGGAGGAGAACAGTCGCGTGCAGCAGCTCGCGGCGGCGCTGAACCGGGCCGAGGCGAACTACCAGGAGCTGCGCACCATGCTGGGCGTCAGGGCGCCGCGGGAAAAGGGGTCGGCCCCGACCGAGGACCTCGTGCGTGCGGTCGCGGTACGCGCCCGTCCTCCGTCGGCGCCGTTGCGCTACGAGCCGGGTCCGGCGGAGCCGACGCACTGGCCGCTCGACCTCGCCGGCTTCGTCACCCGGGGCCAGGTGCGGCCGGGCGACCCCGCCGAATCGCATCCCGGCATCGACATCGCCGTGCCCGCGGGCACCGCAGTGCGCGCGGCCGGGGGCGGTGTGGTCGAAGCGGCCGGCACCGACCCGGCCTACGGACTGTTCGTGCTCTTGCGGCACTCGAGCGGGTATGAAACCATGTATGGGCACGCCTCGCGCCTCTTGGTGCGCGAAGGCGACTCGGTGCAGGCGGGGCAGGTGATCGCCCTGTCCGGAAACTCCGGGCGATCCACGGCGCCGCACCTCCACTTCGAAATCCGCCGCGAGGGCAAGTCGCTCGATCCCCTCACGGTCGTGAAACAGGAGAACTGAAATGGCGATGTTCACCGAGAAAGGGCAGGGCCCGCTGGACTCGGAAGCCGGACTGTCCATCATCGGAACCGGGATGCGCGTGGTGGGCGACATCACGGCCGACGGCGTCGTGAAGATCGAAGGCACGGTGGTGGGTACCGTCCGCGCGGGCCGGCAGGTGCTCGTGGGGAAGGGCGGCGAGGTGGAAGGAGACGTGATTTCGCGCGAGGCGATCATCGGTGGGGAAGTACGCGGCAGTATCCGCGCCGACGAGCGCATCGAGATCCAGTCCACCAGCGTCGTGCACGGTGACGTCGTGGCAAAACGCCTGCTCGTGCAAGAGGGAGGCGAGATCAACGGCGTGGTGCGTATGGGCGAAGCGGCGCTCGAGGGCGAGACCGTCGAGAAGGCGGGGACGCAGCGGTCCTACTAGGCGCGCCAGATATCCACACGTTCGCACTTCCGCGTGTGGATTGTTTATCTCTATATATAACAGCGCTTTAGGTGACCATGTGGTGTGGGAATCTCACGTCACTGTCGATAATCTGGTGAGATAATGTCTCCATACTGCCGGAAGTGACAGGCTCAGTGGAGCTCGCGGCGCTGGTCTCGTACCTGGACGGCTATCTCCGAGTCGCCGAGGTGCCCGACGCTCCCCACGCGGTCAACGGGCTGCAGGTCGCGAACGCGGGGGCGGTGAGCCGTGTCGCTGCGGCGGTCGACCTGTGTGAGGCGACGGTGCGCATGGCGGCGGAGCAGGGAGCCGATTTCCTGCTCGTCCATCATGGCTTGTTCTGGCGTGGGCTCGAGCCCCTCACGGGGCGCGCGTATCGGCGCGTGGCGGAACTCATCGCGAAGAACATCGCGCTCTACAGTGCTCACCTGCCACTCGATCTGCATCCCGAGGTTGGCAACAACGCGGTGCTCGCGCGGCAGCTTGGCGTCTCGCTGCGCGGCGAGTTCGGCGAGGAATACGGCGTGCGGATCGGCCGGTGGGGAGAGATCGAGGTCCCTCGGCACACGCTCGAGCGCCAACTGGCGGCCATCACGGGCACCGCACCGCGGCTGCTGCCGTTCGGCCCGGAGCGGGTGCGCCGCGTCGGGGTCGTGACGGGGGCTGCGGGCTCGATGATCGCGCAGGCCGCCGCTGCTGGTCTCGACACCTTCGTCACGGGCGAGGGTCCCCACCACACGTTCTTTGACGCCGAAGAGCTCAAGTTGAACGTCTTCTACGCGGGGCACTACGCCACCGAGACGGTAGGTGTCCAGGCGCTGGCCGGTCATCTCCGCGATCGGTTCCAGCTGCCTTGGACATTCTTGGACCATCCGACCGGTTTGTGACCCCGCGCCGCGTGCTGGCTGTGCTCGCGGCGTCGGAGCTATGCGGCATGGCGCCGTGGTTTTCCGCTTCCGCCGTCGCGCCTGCGCTGTCGCGCGTGTGGCGGCTTGACTCGGCGGGTGGGGCGTGGCTGACGATCTCGGTGCAACTCGGCTTTGTCGCCGGCGCGCTGGTGTCGGCCCTGCTCACGCTCTCCGACCGCTGGTCCGCCCGTCGGCTGGTCGCGGCGTGCGCGTGTCTCGCTGGCCTCATGACCGTCGGTGTGGCGTTCGCGCCGGGTTCAGGAACGGGAATCGCGCTGCGGATGCTCACGGGGGCCGCGCTGGCCGGCGTGTATCCGCCGGGGATGAAGATCGTCGCCGGGTGGTATCGCGAAGGGCGGGGACTCGCGATCGGTGTCCTCGTCGGCGCGTTGACACTGGGCTCGGCGCTTCCTCATCTCGTCCGCTGGGCCGTCCCGGTCGAGCATTGGCGACTGGTGCTCATGATTGCGGCGGCGGCGGCGTTCGTCGGCGGGCTCCTGGTCCTGCTCGTCCCGCACGACGGCCCGTTCGCCGCGCCGGCGCCCCCCTTCAGCTGGCGAGCGGCGCCACGCATCCTCGCGAACCGTGCGATATCGCTCACGAACCTCGGCTACCTGGGTCACATGTGGGAGCTGTACGCAATGTGGACGTGGTTGGCCGCGTTCGTCGCGGCGAGCGAGCTGGCACGCACCGGCGGTGCTGCGGCCGGGAGCCGCACGCCGGCGCTCGTCACATTCGCGGTGGTCGGGAGCGGCGCGCTGGGGTGCTGGCTGGGCGGGAAGTACGGTGATCGCTGGGGTCGCACGCTGATCACGAGTGTGGCGATGACGCTGTCGGGCGCGTGCGCACTCGCGGCGGGTTTCGCGTTCGGTCACCCCCTCGTGGTGCTGGTCCCGCTGCTCCTCGTCTGGGGCATCACCGTGGTCGCGGACTCGGCGCAGTTCTCGGCCGCCGTGAGCGAGCTGGCGCCACGCGAGCTCGTGGGAACGGCGCTCACGCTCCAGACGAGTCTGGGGTTCCTCCTGACCTGTCTCACGATCTATTTGTTGCCTTGGGTGGCGGCGCGGACTGGGTGGCGCTGGAGCATGAGCTTGCTGGCGCTCGGACCGGCGTGCGGCGTATGGGCGATGCTGACGCTGCGCAGGCGGCCTGAGGCCGCGGCACTCGCCGGCGGGCGGGGTTAGGGCACGGCCACGATCCCGACTTCGCCGCCGAACTCGTCGGTGGTGCGCGTCGTCCCCGCCGGTGCGGTCCACCTCCCGCCGTCGATCCGCACGTTGACCCGGTGCACGCCGCCCGGAATGTGCTGCACGCTCTCCCACGCGCCGTCGCTCGTGGGTTGGAGGCCGACCGGCTGCCAGTCGGTGAAATCGCCCGCGAGCTCTACCGTCGCCGCGGCGGGAGCGTAGACAACCAGCCGGACGGCCCCGTCGGGCGCCGGCTTGACTTCGAGTCGTGCAGTGACGTCGGCGCTCCCCCCGCCGTCGCCGTTGGCAGGAGATCGACTGGGGAGCGGTGGGTCGCGGATGGGCCGTGGTCGGAGCAGCGGCGTCCGCAGGCGCAGTCCAGCGCTCAAGTATCGCCCAGCGACGCTCCCGCTGACCGGATCCGTCGGATAACGGCCGCCGGAGATCAAGAGGGCGGTGCGCTCGCCCAGCGTGAAGGTGGTGCTCGCCTCGCCGTACACGCCGTGACCGGCCCCGCGGCTCCACAGCCTCGCTGCGAGCGATCCGTCGACTTCGAAGCGGCCCCGGCTCGCGTGGATCGTCGCGCCCACGTCGCTATAGGCCGTGTCTCCGACGAACGATCGCGTGGCGGACGCGGCGAGCGTCACCTGGGCGCGCCGCGCCCACACGCCGACGCCCGCAACCGCCACGGGGCGGGGCGCGCTGCCGTACGAGGTGCGCCCCCCGGTCCCACCGATCCATGCGCCCCGATCTGCTCCGAGGTAATGCAACCGGGCCTCACCGGTCGCGTGCCAGAAACTCGCGAAGTCGGCGTAGTCGCTCCCACCCGCTGAGAGGGAGAGCTCACCACGCCAGCGGTGGGGGAGCAAACTCGGCGGCGTGAAGAGCGAAGCGGCGATGAGTCCCTGAAGACTCCGGCGACCGCTCTCGAAGCGGAGGTATGTACCGCGGGCCGTCACGACGGCGCCAGGCCGCTCCCAGGTGAGGGCCGGGGTGAGGGACCCCGCGGCGGACGCAAGAAAGCCGTCGTAGCGCACGGTTGAGACACCGACGTCGACCGTCGCGGTGGTCTGGGCCGCGGAGGCGCGAACGCCGAATACGGATGTCGCCGCGGCGAGAGACGCGGTCCAGACATGTCGCGCGGCCGGCGCTGGCCGCACGGGGTTAGGGGCGGCCGGGGCGCTGCTGGCGGGCCCCCGCGTTCACGAACACGTCCGCGGCCGTCGCCGCGGCCGCGGTGGCGGCCGCGGGGGGTGCGCCCAGAGCGATGTCACGCTCGACGGCGCGACGGAACTCAACCAAGTCCGCGTCTCGGGCCTGCGCGGCGAGGCCGAGTACGGCAGCGGCCGCGCTGTCGACGGGGACTCCGCTCGCCACGAGATCGGCAAGCACGGCGAGCGGTACGGTAAGGGGCTCTCGCCGAGCGTGCCGCAGCTGGGCCAGGGTCGCTTGGGACGCCCCGGCGCGGAGCGCCGCAGCCCCCGCGGTGAGCTCGGCTGGCGAGGCCGTGGACCCGAGCGCGTCGCGGGCGTGGCCCAGGTCCGCGGCGAGACGCCGCACGGCGGTGACGATCGCGTCCCCGGAGGCCCGTTTCGTCGCGCCTTCCAGCGCGCGCTGCACGAGTGGCTCCGTGGGGAGCATAGCCGTGCGCGCCGAATCGAGGAGTGCCGCAACGGTCGGCCGCGTGGCGGCGTCCAGCCGCTCGAGGCGCGCATCGGCTTGCTGAGCGGTCGCCCGTCCCGCGACCACCATGGCCACGAGCAACGAGAGCGCCGCGCGCGTGCAGTTGGGCGTCACGAGCCACCTCCGACGGTGAGCACCGAGCTGGGTTGGCCGTAGTCTTCATCGCGGGCCACGGGCGCCGAGGGGTCGGCCAGCCAGCGCGAGCCGTCCACGAAGAAGGCGTAGTGATAACGGCCGGGTACGAGCGGCACCACCGCCGTCCAAAGCGCCTCGCGTCCGGTCCGTCGCATCGGCGTACGCGTCGCATCCCAGTCGTTGAAGTCGCCGACGAGCTCCACGTGCGTGGCGCGGGGAGCGACCAGGACGAATTGAAAGGCGCGCGACTCGCCCTGCGGGGGAGCGGGCGGGGTGGAGGCCATCCGGTAGAGGAGGAAGCCGACCGTAAGGGCGGCAGCCGCTACGAGGCCGCCGAGCGGTGTGAGGGTGAACTGGTGCGGGCGCCTGAGCCAGCGCCACACCTCCCCCCCGAGCGTGGCGCGGCCGGGCGCTGGGAGCGCGCTGATCTCGCGCATGACCCGTCCGTCCAGCGCCGGGTCGATCTGGACGGGTCGCCGCAGATGCCGCGCGATCCGTTCGACCGCGTCGTCCACCGGGTTAAACACGTTCCGCCTCTTTCAGCATCGCCTGGAGCTGCTCCCGCGCCCGCTTCACGCGCATCTTTAGCGCTGAGACGCCCGCGCCGGTGAGTCGTGCCATGTCCTCGTACTCGAGCTCCTCGACATGCTTGAGGAGAAACGCCTCACGCGATTCCGACGGGAGGCGCGCCAACGCCCAGCGGACCGTGTCGTCCCACTCGGCCTGCCCGTCCGGTCCCGCCAGCGGCGCGGTCTCGAGCGCGGCGGGATCGTGCACGAACCGGCGAGCCCGCCGAGTGGCGCGCGCGCCAGCCGTGCGGCACCGGTTCACCAGAATGCCATACAGCCACGCACCGAAGCGCTCGGGATCGTCGCAGCGCGCCAGCGAGCGATAGGCACGGACGAAGGCGTCCTGCAGCACCTCTTCCGCGTCTTCCCGATTTCCGAGCATGTGCAGCGCGTAGCGGCCCAGGCGATCGCGATACCGCGCGACGAGGTCGGCGTAAGCACCGGTGTCGCCGGCCTGCACACGGCGCACCAGAGCGGCGTCGCTCGTCCCCACGTTACCTATACCCACGCGCGCCCCCCGGGCGTCACATCGTTGTCCCGCAGCGGGTCTTGTGACGCGGCCCTCCACAGGAGAGGTATCTATCACAAAGGGGACCTGCAAGTTCGCTGCCAAAGGAGCTGGTCCATGTCGAGACGTGCCACACTCGCCGGATTCTTGGCGGTCGCGCTCTCCCTGGCCGGGTGCTACCAGGACGACACCACGGTCACCGCCCCGCCGCGGCTGAGGCCGCGCATCACGGTGCGGCTCACCGACGCTCCCTTCCCGTATGACTCGCTCCACGGCGTCACCATCTACGTCGTGCGAATCGAGGCCAGCACGGCGCAGGACAGCAGCGGCGGCGACCCGTGGGCGGTCATCACCGAGCCCCGAAAGAGCTTCGACTTGCTCGCCCTGCAGCAGGGGACGACGGCGCTCCTGGGCGAGGGGGAGATGCCCGCGGGCCGGTACCACAGGGTCCGCATGACCATCGACACCAGCCTGTCCTCGATCACCTGGAACGATGCGGCGCAGACCCCGGCTCACGTGAACTGGTACGGCCAGTCGTCGATCTACGCGTCGGTCGAGTACCCGGTCGACGTACCGACCGAGGGGGCGGACATCGTGCTCGATTTCGACGTCGGTCGGAGCTTTCTCTACAACTTTTCCAGCAACAACAACGCGTTCGATTTCAACCCGATCCTGCGAGCGATCAATTCCGCCGCAGTCGGCGCGATCGCCGGGACGGTAACGCAGGACTCCGGGGGGACGACCAGGCCGGTCCCGAACGCCCAGGTCGACGTGTACACGGACAGCGTCGGGTACAACCTCGAGGCGACGGGACGCAGTGATCAGGCCGGGCACTACAAGGTCGGGTTTCTCCCCCCGGGCAGCTACCTCGTGAAGATCGAGGAGCCGTTCATTCCCTCGCTGGAGCCCGTTGCCACGCCGAACGTGCAAGTGACCGCGGGGGGAACGGCGACCGTTTCGGTAACGCTGCCTCAGGCAGGCGCGGGCCACGCCTACATCCACATCAGCGGGCCGACCCAGGTCGGTGTAGGTGGGACCATTTTCCTGTACGCGGCGGTCGGGGATAACAACGGCAATCCCGTGTACACCAACCCGGTCACGTGGACGAGCAGCGACCCAACCGTGGCGACTGTCCAAGCTCCCGGCGACACGATTGCCGCTCAGGTGACCGGGCGCCAACCTGGGATCGCCACGATCCGGGCTACGAGCGGCAGCTTGACCGACTCGCTTGTCGTCCACGTCGTTGCCTTCGGGTCGCTCGCGACGGTGACGATCGAGCCCGCCAGCGCCACGATTACCGTGGGAGACAGCGGGGTGTACCTCCAGGCCGTGTTCCGCGACTCGGCGGGCCACTCGCTCGGCGGCGGGGCGTCCTGGTTCAGCTCAGACACAACCGTGGTCTTCGTTTACCCGTGCGGATCATGCAGCGGCGATCAAGCGCTGGGTCGCGCTCCGGGGATGGCGACCGTGTTCGCGACCAGCCAGGGCAAGACGGGGCAGGCGACGATCACCGTCGGCCGCGCGACCCCCGTTGCCACGGTCACGGTCGTCCCCGGCAGCGCCAGCCTTACTGGCGGGGACAACGCCACGTTCACGGCGCAGCTCCGCGACGCGGCCGGTAACATCCTGAGTAACCGGTCGGTGTCGTGGTCCAGCACCGATGCCTCGATCGTGGAGATCACGAGCGTGAACGGTCCCTCAGCCACGATCCTCGCCCGCGCAGCCGGCCTCGCCTCGCTGCGCGCGACCAGTGAGGGAAAGACCGGCGAGGCGAGCATCAGCGTCGCCGCCCCGGCTCCCGTGGCCACGGTGACCGTCGTGCCCAACACCGCGGACCTGGCGGTGGGAGACAGCGGCGTGACGTTTCGGGCTGACCTGCGCGACGCCGCGGGCAATTTACTCACCAACCGGTCCGTCTCCTGGTCCGCCAGCGACAACTCGATCATCAGCGTGAGTGGCTCCGGGGCACTGGTGCTCGTCCAGCCTCGGGCCGTGGGGAGTGCCGTCTTGAGCGCCACCAGCGAGGGCAAGACGGGTCAGGCGACGATCACGGTGCACTGAGCCGTAGGAGGGCGGGGGGCTCGCCCAGCGCGTCGCGGGCTCTTAGTTTGCGGTTCCCGTCTCCCGTCCGGAGGTCGCTTGCGGTTCGCTTTGCTCCTCGCGCTGGCCCTCGCGGCCGCCTGCGCGCGCCCGCCCCGCGCGGCTGCGCCTCCACAGATCGGCCTGCTCGGCCCTTCCTCTCAGCCGGTCCTCTTGCCGCCGCGGCTGTTCGAGGCGGACGTGCCCCGCACCGACGCGCAGTGGCGTGCCGTGGGCCGTGAGGCGGCGACTCTGCTGTCGCAGTATGTGGCGATCAACACCACGAATCCGCCCGGCAACGAGCTCCAGACGGCGCACTGGCTGAAAGCGGTGCTCGCACGTGAGGGCATCGAAGCCCAGGTGTTCGAGCCACAGGCGGGGAAGGCGAACCTGTACGCCCGCCTAAAGGGAGACGGCAGCGCCCGGCCCCTCATTCTGCTCAACCATATGGACGTCGTGCTCGCGACGCCTGAGTACTGGACGGTCGACCCGTTCTCGGGCGTCGTGCAGGACGGGTACGTCTGGGGACGCGGCGCGCTCGACATGAAGGGCGAGGCGATCGCGCAGCTCATGACGCTGCTCACGCTCAAGCGCGCCGGCGTGCCGCTCAAGCGCGACGTGATCTTCCTCGCCACGGCGGACGAGGAGATCGGAGGCGGCGTCGGTGCTGGCTGGTTTGTCGAGCATCACCGCGACGACGTCCAGGACGCCGAGTTCCTCCTCAACGAAGGCGGCACGGTCCGCACGGATCCGAGTGGACGAATCGAGTACTACGGGGTGGGGACGACGGAGAAGTCACCCTTCTGGCTGAACTTGACGGCGCGTGGCACCCCGGGGCACGGGTCGCGACCCACGCCGGACAACCCCGTGCATCGGTTGGTGCGAGCCCTGTCGCGCATCGCCGCGTATCAGACGCCCCTGGTCGTGACGCCTGCGGTCGAACGTTACTTCCGCGATCTATCGACCATCGAGACGGACCAAGGGCGGCGTGCGGCGCTGGCGGACGTGCGCGCGGCGCTGCGCGACTCCGCCGCGGTGCGCTTCCTCACCAGTGATCTCACCTACAACGCGCTGCTCCGCAACACCATCTCGATCACGGGCCTTCAAGGCAGCGACAAGACGAACGTCATTCCCCCGGTGGCGCGCGCGGCGCTGGACGTGCGGCTGCTGCCGGGCCAGGACCCCCAGGCCTTCCTCGCGGACGTGGTGCGGATCGTGGCTGACTCGGCCGTCGAGATCACTCCCCAGGGCCCGAACTGGCCCGCCACCGAGAGCCCGACCGAGACGGAGCTGTTTCGCGCCATCGTGGCCGCGGCGCGCGAGCGCACGCCCGATGCGCTCATCACCACGCCGCCCCTCACTGGCTTCACGGATAGCCATTACTTCCGACGCCTGGGCATCGTGAGCTACGGCCTGTCGCCGTTCCCACTGAGTCAGGCCGAGTCGCGGGGCGTACACGGCAACAATGAGCGGGTGAGCCTCGACGACCTGACCTTCGGGGTGCACTTCCTGTACGACGTCGTCGCGCGCCTCGTCGCGAAGTGATCGGGCTGTTCATCCATCCCCGCCGTTACCCGCCCGCGCGGGAGCGGCGCCCGCCGCGGCTCGAGCGCGTCACCAAGCGACCGCTCGGGTGGCTGGCCGAGCGGCTGGCGCGTCCGCTCATCCGCTGGGATCGCGCCCGGCTCGAGACACCCGAAATCGCGGTCCCCGTCGCGGGCCTTCCCGCCGGGCTCGAGGGCTACCGCCTGGCACTGGTCACCGATCTGCACCACGGTCCGGCCGTCCCCACGTGGTGGCTCGGGCGCATGGCCGACCGGGTGGGGGAGCTCGATGCCGATCTCGTGGTGCTGGGCGGCGATTTCGTCAGCCACGCACGCAGCGACATGGATGGCCTCGAGCGGGTCCTGACGCGCTTCCGCGGGCGCGACGGCGTGGTGGCTGTGCTCGGGAACCACGACCATTGGGTGGACCCCGACCAGGTCGGGGCCGCGGTCGAGCGTAGTGGCGCGACGCTGCTCCACAACCGGCACCGGCTCATTCGTCGGGGAGCGGCGGTGCTGGCAGTGGGCGGCGTGGACGACTTCACCCACGGAGCCGTCCGGCCCGACGAGGCCTTCGCCGGGGTCGCGCCGGACGTGCCACGCGTGCTCATCTCGCACAATCCCGATCTCATCGAATACCTGCCCGCGGGGCTGCGAGTGGACGTGATGCTGGCGGGACACACGCATAACGGCCAGGCGCACCTGCCGCTCCTTGGGCCGATCACGGCGCCGTCGCAATTCGGCCGGAAGTACCTGCATGGGCTCAAGCGGGTGGGGCAGTGTTGGCTGTACGTCTCGGCGGGCGTGGGCAGTGCGTGGATCCCGCGGTGGGGCAACCCCCCCGAGCTCCCGGTCATACGGCTGACGACGGCTACTTGAGGGAGGCGACGAAGCGCACGAGCACGGTCTCCGCCGTCTGGGGCGCGACCGTGCAGAAGCACTCCACACCGATCAGACGCTTGACGCCCAACACCTCGGCTTCCGCGATCCCCGGCACGTCCCGATACGTGATCTCGAGCGTGGTGCCGTCGATGATCCGGTAGGCCACGGGACGGCCGAGCAGGCGATGATGGGGATCGATCCTGCCAAGCCCCTCGCTGAGCCGGTGCTGAATCGCCGCGGCCTGCGCGCGTTGCGGTGCGGGGACCTCGATCATGAATGCGCCCGGCGGCAGTTTGCGAGCACCGCGGTGGCGTTGCGCCGCATGCCGGCCACGCCGGGGCGCTCGAACGGTGTGTCCCCGAAGCGGCGTTGGAACGACTCCGGATTTTCCTCGAGCAACGCCGTGAGATCCGGCTCGACAACATCGGAGCGCACGCCGAGCTCGACGTCGCGTGTCGGGCGCGCGAACTTCACGTTCCACGGACAGACGTCCTGACACACGTCGCATCCGAACAGCCACTCGCCCACGAGCCGCTGCTCGGCCTCGTCGAACTCGGCGGCGTGCTCGATAGTCAGGTAGGAGATGCAGCGCCGCGCGTCGAGCACGCCCGGTGCGACGAAGGCGCTCGTCGGGCATGCGTCCAGACAGGCGCGGCAGGTGCCGCAGCGATCCGCCTCGAACGGCAGATCCGGGACGAGATCCGCGTCGGTCAGTACGACGCCGATGAAGGTGAACGAGCCCCGGTCGGGGTCGATCAGCATCATGTTCTTCCCGATCCAGCCGAGCCCTGCCCGCTGGGCCAGCTCTCGCTCGGGGACGGGTCCCGCGTCGACATAGCAGCGGGCCTTCGCACCGGGAGCGATCTCACGAACCACGGCGGCCAGCCGCTCGAGACGACGACCGAGTACCTGGTGGTAGTCGGAGGACCAGGCATATTGGGCCACCTTTCTCGGGGCTGGACTGACCCCGGGCGCAAGCCCGGGGTGATCGGATCCGTGGAAGTAGTTCGTCAGCGTTACGATGGCGACCTTGGCGCCCGGCATGATGCGGGCCGGGTCCTTTCGCTTCTCCGCCTGGCGGTGGAGGTACGTCATGGTCCCGGCGTAGCCTGCGGCCAGCCAACGGTCGAGCTCGGCAGCGTGCGCGTTCGCCTCGAGAGTGGCAATCCCGACCGCGTCGAACCCCAGCGCGAGCCCTCGACGCTTCACCTCGACGCCTTTGCGCGACGCCTCTGCGCGACGCCTCTGCGCGACGTCTTTTTTCATAAGTGCATCGTCTCGCGTCGCCACCGCGCAAACCGGACGACGTCTTCAACCGGTGGCACCGCGGCGTCATCGCCGTACGCGGTGAACATACGCCACCGCACATAGTCGCGCGGCGGCAGCGGTAGGAACGGGGGGCGTCGATACCAGTCCCGCGCCCGAAAGCTCCACGTGAGACGCCCGAGGTCGAGCGCGAGCCGCGGGTTTACGAGGGCCCGGAGGACGAGGCGCATGGTGAGCGTCGGCCAGCCGGCGGAGGCTCTCATAGGAGTGAATTTAGTCGCGAGGCGTGCCCAGCGCGCTTTTCCTCCTGTATATTGACCGCCTATGACGCTCGCCAGCGGTCTCGACGCCGGCGCATCGGCGGGGGCTCACGCGCTCGCGCGCTATCGGAGCGAGTTCCCGATCTTCCGCCACGCGGTGTACCTGAACACTTGCTCGCTCGGCGCGCTCGGCGACCGCACGCGCCGGCGCATCGCGGAGTTTTTCGATCTCTGGCAGGCGCGCGGAGCGTCCGCATGGTACGACGTGTGGTGGGCCGCCCTCTCGGAGCTACGGGCGCGCTACGCGCGCGTCGTCGGCGCGAGCCCCGAGGAGATCGCGCTCGCGCCCAGCGTTTCGGTGGCGTTGTCCGCAGTGGCGGAGGCGCTTGACTACCGGCGCCGTCCCAAGGTTGTGGTCACGTCGCTCGACTTTCCCACGGTCGCCTACCAGTGGCTCGCAAAGCGGGCTCGTGGGGTGGAGCTGGTGGTGGTCCAGAGCCCGGACCAGGTCTCGGTGCCTGTCGAGGCCATCGCGCGGGCAGTGGACGACCGGACCGCTCTCGTCGCGACGTCGCACGTGTACTTCACGAGCGGGGCCATTCAGGACATCAAGCGAGTGGCCGACGCCGCACGGCAGTGCGGGGCGTTGAGTCTGGTCGACGCCTACCAGTCGGTGGGACAAGTGCCGGTAGACGTGAAGGCCGCGGGAGTGGATTTTCTCACCGCGGGCGGGCTCAAGTGGCTGCTCGGCGGGCCGGGGATCGTGCTGCTGTACGCGCGCGATGAGGTCGCACGGCGGCTCGCTCCTGGAATTGCCGGGTGGTTCGGCCACAAGAACCAGTTCGCCTTCGACCCCCACGCGCTCGAGCTGCACGACGACGCGCGGCGTTTCGAGCTCGGCACGCCGGCGCTCGCGGCGGTCTACGCGCAGCTCGGGGGCCTCGATTACATCGACGAAATCGGCGTCCCCGCTATTCGCCGGGTCACGGCTGCGCTCACGGAGGACCTGGTCGCGCGGGCGGGGGAGTACGGCTTCCGGCCCAAGGTGGCTCCCCGCGCCGAGGATCGTTCGGCGATCGTGATGCTCCCCGCGGCCGACCCGGCGGCGGGCGTGCGATATCTCGCCGCCGGCGGGATCATCGCGGACGCCCGACCGGGACACGTCCGTCTCTCTCCTTTCTTCTATAACGTGCAGGACGACCATGTCTCAGCGCTCGAGCGGCTCGCAACGCACACCGGTCACTGAGGACGAACGCCTCCTCGCTCAGGTTCCCCGCGAGCGACGGGCGTTCGTCAAGACGGACTCGTGGCGGGTCCTGCGAATCATGGGGGAGTTCGTCGAAGGGTTCGACACCCTCTCCGACGTGTACAACGCCGTCACGGTGTTCGGATCGGCCCGCACCACGCCGGCAGATCCCTACTACGACAAAGCCGTGGAAACCGGGCGCATGCTCGCGCAGGAAGGGTTCCCGATCATCACGGGGGGCGGCCCCGGGATCATGGAGGCCGCGAACCGCGGGGCCCAGGAGGGCAACGGCCTGTCCATCGGTTGCAACATCGAGCTGCCGTTCGAGCAGGGGCTCAATCCCTACGTCGAACGCTCCATCAACTTCCGTTACTTTTTCGTCCGCAAGACGATGTTCGTCAAGTACTCGACCGCGTTCATCGTGTTCCCGGGAGGATACGGGACGATGGACGAGCTGTTCGAGGCGCTCACGCTGATTCAGACCGGGAAGGTGAGCAACTTCCCCGTGATCCTGTTCGGAGCGCAGTACTGGGCCGGTCTCGTGGAGTGGCTGAAAGACCGCGTCGCGGGGGAGGGCAAGATCGCCACCACCGATCTCCGGCTCTTCACCGTCACGGACAGTCCGCGGGAGGCCGTCGCGACCGTGCGGCAGGCGCGGGAGCGCCGCAGCAAGGCCTATCCGCTCGAGACGCAACCCGACGCGGAGGTGCCATGACCACACGCAAAGACTTCTTGCGCGGCCAGCGCATCGATCCGAAACCCATCACCGGCCGGGAGACGATCCCCGAGCTGGTGGACAACGCGTTCCTCGCCTACAACTCGGGGCGCCTCGCCGAGGGGTGCCGCCTGTTCACGGAGCTGATGCTCGAGGAGGACGTCACCGTCGGCATGAGCCTCACCGGCGCCATGACGCCCGCGGGCCTCGGGATGTCGACGATCATCCCGCTCGTCGAGGCGGGGTTCATCGATTGGGTCGTCTCGACGGGTGCGAACCTGTATCACGATGCGCATTTCGGGTTGGGTTTGACGATGCACCGCGGGACCCCCTTCGCGGACGATGTGGAGCTGCGCGAGGAGGGTGTCGTCCGCATCTACGACATCTTCTTCGACTACGAGGTGCTGCTGTCGACCGACGCCTACATCCGGGACGTGTCGGCGGGTCCGGAGTTCCAGCGGCCCATGAGCACGGCGGAGTACCACTACTTATTGGGCGGCTACATCCTCGAGCGCGAGAAGGCCCTGGGGATCTCGCGGAAATCGGTGCTCGGCGTGGCGCACCAGTGCGCCGTGCCGATCTACACCTCGTCCCCGGGGGACTCGTCCATCGGGATGAACGTGGCCGAGCAGGCGCTCACCGGATCGCAGCTGCGGTTCGACCCCAGCGCGGACGTGAACGAGACGTCGGCCATCGTGTTCGACGCGAAGACCCACGGCGGCAAAAGCGGCATCCTGATCATCGGCGGCGGCAGCCCGAAGAACTTCGTCCTGCAGACGGAGCCGCAGATCCAGGAAGTGCTGGGCATCAGCGAAAAGGGGCATGACTACTACCTCCAGATGACCGACGCGCGCGCCGATACGGGCGGCCTGTCCGGGGCCACGCCGGCCGAAGCCGTGAGCTGGGGGAAGGTGGACCCCGACAAGCTCCCGGGCACGGTGGTGTGCTACCTCGACAACACCGTCGGTTTCCCGATCCTCGCCGCGTACGCGCTCGCCAAACGAAAGAAGCGGCGGCTCAAGCGACTGTACGAGCGGCGTGAGGAGATGATGCGGCAGCTCACCGAGGCGTACCAGGAGGCGAAGGCGGACCGCGACGCGCGCGCGGAGGGGACGACTGTCGGGCGCAGACCCTGAGCACGCCGGCCCCCCTCCCGTGGGCACGTCTCGGGCGTACGCGGCGTACGCCCTGGGGCTCTTGACGCTCATCAATCTCCTCAACTACACCGACCGCAACGTCGTCTTCGCGCTGTTCGAGCCCATCAAGCGGGAGCTCGTCCTGTCGGATCAACAGCTCGGCTGGCTCGGGTCCGCCTACGTGATCGTCCTCTCGCTCGCGGCGTTGCCGCTCGGTGTCGTCGGAGACCTGAAATCCCGGCGCGCCGTGATCGCGTTCGGCGTGGGGTTATGGAGCGCCTTCACGGCGCTCGGGGCGACGGTGAGCCGCTTCTGGCAGCTCTTGGTGTGTCGCTCGCTGGTGGGCGTAGGGGAGGCGGGCTATGGGCCGGCTGCCCAGGCGTTGCTTGCCGAGTTCTTCCAGGGCAAGCGACGCGCCTTTGCGCTCGGGATCTACTCCGTCGGGATGGCGTTTGGCGGCGTGCTCGGGATCTGGCTCGGCGGCGTGCTCGCCGAGCGCTACGGCTGGCGCGCCGCGTTCGTCGCCCTCGGTGTCCCCGGCTTTCTCCTCGCACTGCTCGCGTCCCGGCTGCGCGAGCCGCGCCGGCGCCCGCCGCCGCCGATCCGCGCCACCGTGAAGAGCTGGTACGCACGCGGGCGCGTGAGGGCCCACGAGGCGCTGCGGCTCGGCGCACCACTCATATGGCTCACGCTCGCGGGAGCTGCGCTCTCCGGCGTGCTCGATCTGTTCGACGGGCTGCCGCGCGGCCTCGATACCGCGGTCTTCTCCGCCTGCGTGAGCATCGGCATCGTGTGGACCGTGTTCCGGCTGGTGCCGGTGGCCGTGCGTGGCACGACCGAAGCGACCGAAGTCGCCGCCACGGCATTCGGCGATTTCCTCCAGGCCGCCGGGACGGTGCTCCGAACCCCCACGCTGATCTGGATGTTCGTGGGAGGCGCGCTCGTGACCTTCGCCGTGAACGGTCTGATCGCTTGGGCGCCGAGCTTCTTGGAGCGCACCCATGGCCTTCCGGTAGCCGCCGTAGGACGGCAGTTCGGCGTCTGGGGGCTCGCGGGCGGGGCGCTGGGCGCGTTGTTCGGCGGTCGGACGGGGGACTGGCTGCTCACGCGCTGGAGCGGAGGACGGGTCGTCGTGTCCGGCGCGGGATTCGTGCTCGGTGGGCCGGTCTGCGCCGCGTTGCTCCTGATCGACGAGCTCCGGCTCTTCGTCCCGCTCCTGTTCGGGACGTTCTTCCTCTACTCGTGGTACAACGGGCCGCTGTCCGCCGTGATCCTGGACGTGGTGCCGGCGGCGGTTCGGGCATCGGTGCTCGGTGCTTACGTGCTGTTCTCGCACCTCGCCGGCGATGCGATCGCCCCACCGCTCATCGGCTATCTGTCCGACCGCTTCGGCTTGCGGCCCGCGATGCTGCTGCTGCCGACAGCCGGCGCCGTGGGGGGGTTGGTGATCTTGATCTCGCTCAGCACGGTTGGGCGGGATATGGCGCGGGTGAAAACATGAGTGCGGAATGCGGAGTGCGGAGCGCGGAATTGCAATGGGAGGTCGATCGCCGAACGAGGGTCGCGCTGCCATTCCGCATTCCGCATTCCGCACTCCGCACTGGGATGGGAGGGGGGGAGAGGTGAAGATCGCCGTCGTGTTCGACACGCTGCACCCCGACTGGGAGGACGCCGACTACAAGAAGGAAGTCGACACGAAGGTCGAGGAAGCGGAGTACGACGTGGGCCGGGCCCTGCTGGCCCAGGGACACGACGTCCTGATGGTCGGCGTCGCCGACCAGCTGGCGCCGGTGCTCGAGCGGCTGGCGACGTTCCAGCCGAAGCTCGTGTTCAACGGGTGCGAGTCGTTCCGCGGGCACGCCCGGCACGAATACGCGCTCGCCACCGTGCTGGAGATGCACGGCTATCGCTACACGGGATCGTCTCCGACGGGCCTGCTCGTCGCCCGCAATAAATCGCTCACCAAGAAGATCCTCGCGCACCACGAGATCCGGGTGCCGGCGTTCGCCGAGTTTCGCCCGGGGGAGAAGCCGGTGCGCCCGTCGGAGTTGCGCTTCCCGCTCATCGTGAAGCCGCTGTTGGAGGACGCCTCCGTGGGCATCGCGCAGGCCTCGGTGGTGGAGGACGATGAGGATCTCGGGGCGCGGGTGAAGTTCATCCACGAGAAGTTCCACCAGGCGGCCATCGTGGAAGAGCTGATCGAAGGCCGCGAGCTGTACGTGGGGCTGATCGGCAACGGCACGCTCCAGGTCCTGCCCATCGTCGAGCTGACGTTCGGCGAAGCCGATGGAGAGCATCGCATTGCGACGTACAAAGCCAAATGGGACGAGGACTACCGCAAGCGAAAGAAGATCAAGAACGTGTTCGCGAAAGGCTTGTCGGACGACGTCGCGGCCAAGATCGCAGATACCTGCACCACGGCGTTCCACGCCTTGTGGCTGCACGACTACGGGCGCGTGGACCTGCGGCTGACGCACGATGACGCGGTCTACGTCCTGGAGGTGAACCCCAATCCATTTCTCGCGCAGGAAAACGAGATGGCGGACGCGGCGGAGAAGGCGGGGATGAGCTACAACGCCTTCATCCAGCGGATCGTGGACGAGGCGCTGGCGCGTGGCACCGCGTAGGCGCGAGATCCCGACGCCCGAGCTGCGCTGCCCCACCTGCGCGGCGGAGGTGCAGCGCTTCTGGGCGAACTGCTCGAACTGCGGCCGCCGGCTCGAGTGGCGCGACACCATCAAAGAGACCGGCGCGGAGTGCTACTACTGCGGCTGGGTGGTGTCGGACAGCTTCTCGTTCTGCCCCTGGTGCGGTCGCGACATCGCCGACCGAGACTCGAGCCCCGAGCCGCTCAAAGCCCCCAAGGGGTTCAAGTACCATCGACGCTGCCAGTGGGGTTGCGGCGGCGGCGTGATGTACCCGATGCGCTCCTGCCCCTGGTGCGGGCGCCCGCAGAAATGGCGCTACCAGGAGTTTCAGAACATCTGCCCCCATTGCAACAAGGGCGTGAACGACTGGATGGACGTCTGCCCATGGTGCGGCAAAGACGCCACCGGGCGCGACTTGATCCGCCAAGCGCTACGCCGCGTGCGGCAGCTCTTGGTCGTCGGCCGCCTCAAGGACTGGAAGTACCGCGTGCTGCTGCGGCCGGGCGTTTCCGGGGTGACGCACCGCACGCCCAAGATCATCGAGATCGAGCGCCGCTACGTGACCAGCAAGCGGCGGCGTCGCGACGACATCTCGTGGAACATGTTGAGCGGGCTGATCCTCCACGAGTTGGGGCATTCCTTCCTCTATCACAATTGGTCGTTTGCGCGGACCGGGAGGTTCCGGCGGGCCTTCGGGGAGGTGCGTAAGGCGTACCGCGTCGCCGACTCGAAGTGGGTCGACTTCGAGCGCCGGGGCGTCACCACCACGCTCCCGAACTACGTCACGGCGTACGCCGCGACGCATCCGCAAGAGGACTTCGCTGAGACGTTCCGGTTCTATGTGTCGCGGCGTGGGCGGCTACGCGAGCTGTTCGCCGAGTTCGGCCGCAAACGCAAGGGCGTGCCGGTGTTCGAGAAGTTCCTGGTGCTGCACGACTACATCCGGAGCCTCAGGGGATGGAGCCGAGCCGCGAGATGAAACGTGGCGTGGACTACATCGGCGTAATGCTCCGAGATCGGCTGGTTCGCCCCCGGCCAGGTCCCACCGGCGCTGACCGCGATCAGCCGCGAGAACCTCGAGAACTACGTTAAATTGAAGGACCGCACTCCAGCGCACGAGGAGCCATGGCTTTGATGCGCACGTCCAATCCCGCCCTGAACGCGAAGACATTTGCCGATGTTCGGCGCGACCCTACCGCCCCGGCGATGACGGTCGAGGGCACGGTGAACCGGACAGCGTTCCTGTTGTTCTTGGTCGTCCTCCCTGCGGCGTGGGTGTGGGCGCAAGTCCGCACGGCGCTCGATCCCTCGGTTGCAGGCCCCTGGATCATGGTCGGTGCAATCGGCGGCCTGGTGGTCGCATTCGTCACGATCTTCAAGAAGGAATGGTCGCCGGTGACCGCTCCCATCTACGCGGCGCTCGAAGGATTGGCGCTGGGTGGCCTCTCGGCGTTGCTCGAGACCAAGTACCCGGGGATCGCGATGCAGTCGGTGGGCCTCACGTTCGCGACCCTGGCGGCCATGCTCCTCGCCTATCGCTCGGGGCTCATCAAGCCGACCGAGAAGTTCAAGCTCGGCGTCGTCGCGGCGACTGGCGCGATCGCCCTGTTCTACGTCGTGGGATTCGTGCTCTCCTTCTTCGGGATCGCGATGCCGTTCCTCCGGGGGAACAGCACGGCCAGTATCGTGGTCAGCGGGATCATCGTGGTCGTTGCGGCCCTGAACCTGATCCTCGACTTCGATTTCGTCGAATCAGGCGCGGCCGCCGGAGCGCCCAAGTATATGGAGTGGTACGGCGCGTTCGGCCTGATGGTGACGCTGATCTGGCTGTACCTCGAGATCCTGCGGCTGCTCGCCAAGTCCCGCAGCCGGCGTTAGCCGGCGGTCAGGATTCTCCGACCGCCGCCGCCTCCTTGGCGAAGGCGCGGGATCGCGCCACCAGGTCCTGATACGCGGCCACCTCCTCGGCACGGCGGGTAGCGTCCCAGCCGAGGGCCTCGGCCAGCCAGTCCGCGACCGGGCTCGCCGCCGGCACCGCTTGGTCGCGGGTCGCATAGAACAGATGCAGGCGCCGGACTAGCACGTCCGAGAGCCGAACCGCCATCTCCCGCTCCACCGCGTGCGCCACCTCGGCCCACAGGGTCGCCCGCCCGGCGACGATGGGTCGCCCCAGCGCGCGGTCGCGGTCGACCAGGTTGAGAACTGCGGCTGATTCGCTGCCGTAGGCCGCCACGAGGTGGCGGGCCGTCCGCTCCGACGCCCCCCGCTCCATCGCTGCCTTGACGAGTCCTTCCAGGTCGGCCGTCTCGCCTCCCGGGAGGGGCAGCCGGTCCGTCGGCGCGCGAGGACCGCGGGGCCGGCCATCCAGCTCGCGCAGGCGGGCCGCGACTCGGTCCACCGCGTCGCGGGCCATGACGCGGTACGTGGTGAGCTTGCCGCCGGCGATGGTCAACAGGCCGCTCGGGCTCTCGACCAGGCGGTGTTCGCGTGAGGCCGCCGACGGCCCCACCTGCCGCGGCGGTCGCAGCAAGGGTCGCAGGCCGGCCCAGCTGGCGATGACGTCCGCCGGAGAGAGGCGCGCGTGCGGGAAAAATGCGTTGGCTGACCGCAGCAGGTAGACGACGTCCTGTGCCGTCGCGCGCAGCTCGTCGGGTGACGCGTCTTCGTCCGTGTCCGTCGTCCCGATGTAGCTCAGATCGCCCCACGGAAGCACGAACATCACGCGGCCATCGATCGGTGACATGAGAGTGACCGCCTGCGTGTGCCCGACGCGCTTGCGGAGCACCGCCACGTGCACGCCCTTGGTGGGCCGCAGCAGCAGATCCGACCCGGCGTCGTCGAGGCGCCGCACGCGGTCGACCCACGGACCCGTCGCGTTGACGACCACGAGCGCTCGGACAGTCGACGTACGACCCGTCAGCTGGTCCCGCACGGTCGCGCCGCCCACCCGGCCGTCCGGCTTGATGAGCGCAGTGACTTCTGAGTAGTTCGCGACCAGGGCGCCCGCGTGCGCGGCGCTGCGCATGGTGGCGATCACGAGACGCGCGTCGTCGGTCTGCGCATCGTAGTACAGGGCCGCGCCCTGCAACTCTTTATCCCGCAGCCCGGGCTCAAGACGCTGAGTCGCCTTGCGTCCCAGCCAGCGGTGCCACTTCACATTGTGGAACGCCGCCAGCAGATCGTACAGCCACATCCCAGCGCGCAGCTTCCAGGCGGGGATCCGCGCGCCGCGGTACACCGGGAACAGGAAGGGCAGGGGATGCACCAAATGCGGGGCGATGCCGAGCAGCACACGACGCTCGCGGCTCGCCTCGAACACCAGGCGAAACTGGCCTTGCTCGAGATAACGGATCCCGCCGTGGATGAGCCGAGAGGAGAGCGACGAGGTGCCGCCCCCGAGGTCGCCCTTGTCCACCACTGCGGTGCGAAAGCCCCGGAGCGCCGCGTCGCGGGCGATTCCGGCACCGGTGATCCCGCCCCCGATGACCAGGACGTCCACCGGCTCGGCCGCCATTGATGCCAGTGCCGCGGCGCGCGTGCGATGCGAAAAGGGCGTCTCGCTCGTCGACGTTCTCCAGCTTGGCCCGGCAGCGGGCTCGGGGTAGGTTTCGAGACTTCCGGGAGGAGAATGTAATGCCGGTCGCCAACGGACGGCGCGTAGCGGTGATCGCCGGCTGCCGCACGCCGTTCTGCAGGTCGGGGACGGTGCTCAAGGACGCCCGCGCCGTGGACCTCGCCCGCTTCGTGGCGCGCGAGCTCCTCGAGCGTACCAATCTGGACGGCGCCGACGTGAATGCCGTGATCTTCGGGCAGGTGGTCGCGTCGGCGCTCGTCCCTAACGTCGCGCGCGAAGTGAGCCTCCTACCGCAGTTCCCCAAAGAGATCCCCGCCTACTCGCTGAACCGCGCCTGCGCGTCTTCCGGACAGGCCGTCGCCAATGCGTACGACGAGATCATGCTCGGCGATGCCGACGTCGTGCTGGCGGGCGGCGTGGAGTCGCTGTCCGACATACCGATCCTCGCGTCGCGCCGGCTGGCCGACATCCTGGTGGAGGCGAGCAAGGCCAAGTCGCTCGGCTCCCGGCTCCGCACGCTGAGTCGGATCCGGCCGCGCGACCTGATCCCCGTGTCCCCCGCCATCGCCGAGCCGTCCACCGGGGAGTCGATGGGCCAATCGGCGGAGAAGATGGCCAAGGAGAACCACATCTCGCGCGCGGCACAGGATCGCTGGGCACTCCGCAGTCACGAGCTCGCGGCCCGGGGAACCGATGACGGCCGCATCACGACGGAGATCGTGCCCTGGTTCGGGCCCGGAGGCGCGGGCGACGGCGTGCTGACCCAGGACAACGGCATCCGCCGGGACACCTCGCTCGAGCAGATGGCCAAGCTCAAGCCGGTCTTCGATCGCCGCTACGGCAGCGTCACCGCCGCCAACTCCTCGCCGCTCACCGACGGGGCGTCCGCGGTTCTGGTGATGAGCGACTCGGCGGCGCGCGCGCTCGGCTACACCCCCCTCGCCTACGTCCGCTCCTACGCGGTCGCGGCGGTGGACCCGGGGTGGCAGCTGCTCCAGGCGCCCATCTTCGCCGTTCCCAAGGCGCTCGAGCGCGCGGGGATCCAGTGGAAGGAGCTCGGGGTGATCGAGGTGCACGAGGCATTCGCCGCGCAGGTGCTCTCGAACCTGCAGGGATGGGGGGCGCTGGGCTGGGAGATCAACGAGGACATCATCAACGTGATGGGCGGCTCCATCGCCATCGGCCATCCGTTCGGCGCGACCGGCACCCGGCTCGTCACCACGCTCGCGAACGAGATGGCCCGTCGGGACGTGCAGTTCGGCCTGCTGTCGATTTGCGCGCAGGGTGGGATGGGTCTCGCCATGGTGCTGGAGCGCCGCTGATGGCTCCGGGCGCGGCGCTCACCTGGGAGCTCGTCGACGACGGCATCGCCGTCGTCATTTTCGACTTGAAGAACGAGCCGGTCAACAAGCTTTCGGCCGTGGTGAAGCAGGACCTGCTCGCGACGTTCGACGCGTTAGAGCACGACGCCGCCGTGCGGGCGGTCGCCTTCTTCTCGGGGAAGCCCGAGAACTTCATCGCGGGGGCCGACATCGAGGAGTTCGTCCGGCTCACCACCGCCGCGGAAGCCGAGCGGCTCTCGACCGAGGGCCAGGAAATGCTGGGCCGGGTGGCGCGCTTCCCCAAACCGATCGCCGCCGGGATTCACGGCGCGTGCCTCGGCGGCGGGCTCGAGTTCGCCCTCGCCTGCGGGTACCGCGTGGCCTCCGATCACCCCCGGACCCAGCTCGGCCTCCCGGAAGTGCAGCTCGGCATTCTCCCGGGGGCGGGCGGCTGCCAGCGGCTCCCCCGGTTGATTGGCGCCCGCGCGGCCCTCGACATCATCCTCGCCGGCAAGGTCGAAGGCGCCAAGAAGGCGTTCCGTTTGGGCATCGTGGACGAGCTGGTCCATCCCGCCATCCTCAAGGACGTCACCATCGCCGCGGCGCAACGCATGGCAGGCGGCTGGCGCCCGCGTCGCAAGCGGCCGGGCGGGTTCCGCGCATGGCTGCTCGACGGCAACCCGCTGGGCCGGGCCTTGGTCTTCCGGGCCGCGCGGAAGCAGGTACTCGCGCAGACGCGCGGCAACTATCCCGCGCCGCTCGCCGCGTTGGAGGCGGTGGAGCATGGGCTGAAACACGGCATGGCGGAGGGTCTGAAGCGCGAGGCGCAGCTGTTCGGGCAGCTCGCCGTCACTGACGTCTCGCGTAAGCTGGTCCAGATCTTTTTCGCCACCACCGCTCTCAAGAAGGACTTCGGGATCGCCAACCCGCCGGCTCCCGCCGTCGTGAGCCGCCTGGGCGTCGTGGGCGCAGGGTTCATGGGCTCGGGCATAGCGGGCACGGCGATCGCCCAGGCGGGCGTGGACGTGCGCATGAAGGACGCTGATCTGCCGCGAGTCGCCAAGGGGCTTGCCGCCGCGCGCGAGATCCTGGACGACCGGCTCAAGCGGCGGCGCATCACGCCCCACGAGCATGCCCGGCTCGTCGCGCTGCTCTCGGGGAGCGATCACTACAGCGGGTTCGGCCGGGCCGAGCTGGTGATCGAGGCGGTATTCGAGGATCTCCAGGTCAAGCAGCAGGTGCTGCGTGAGGTCGAAACGGCTGCGGCGCGGGACACGGTGTTCGCGTCCAACACGTCGACCATCCCGATCCACCGCATCGCCGAGGCCGCAAGCCGGCCGGAACAGGTCGTCGGGATGCATTTCTTCTCGCCGGTCGCCCGGATGCCGCTGCTCGAGGTGATTCCATCGGCGCGGACCGCGGCGCAAGTCATCAGCACCGCCGTCGGGTTCGGCCGCCGGATGGGCAAGACCGCCATCGTCGTGAAGGACAGTCCCGGCTTCTGGATCAATCGGATCCTCACGCCCTACATGAACGAGGCGGGCCATCTCCTCGTCGAAGGCGTGGCCATCGAAGAGGTCGACCGGCTGATGGTCGAGTTCGGTTTCCCCGTCGGGCCGATCACCCTGCTGGACGAGGTCGGGATGGACGTGGGGGAGAAGGTGGTCGGAGTGATGCACGAGGCGTTCGGCGAGCGGTTCGCGCCGGTACTCGCGTTCGCCGGCATGGTAAAAAGCGGCCGGTTGGGCCGCAAGGCGGGGAAGGGATTCTACAAGTACGCGGGCGGCAAGAAGGGGAGCGTCGACCCTGCCGTGTACGAAGTGATCGGAGCCCACCCGAATGGAGGCCCGCGGCCCGCGGAGATCATCCAGCGGCTCGTGCTCGTAATGCTGAACGAAGCAGCGGGAGCGGTCGGGGAGGGGATCGTACGCACGCCCCGCGACGGCGACGTCGGCGCCATCTTCGGCTTCGGGTTCCCGCCGTTCCGCGGCGGCCCGCTGCGACACGCCGACGACCTCGGCGCCGCGCGCATCGTGGGCGAGCTCGAGCGCCTCGCCGAGCGCTACGGCGCCCGGTTCGCGCCGTCCGATGTGCTGCGCGACCAGGCGCAGCGCAACGCGAAGTTCTATCCCTAGTCCCTGAGACCCGCCACCTCGCACTGATGCTACGCGCCGGCCTCCTGTGGCTCAGCGAGCAACCCCGGGTCTTCCGGTTCATCCGTGGCAACGGCTTGGCCCGCCGGTTTGCCGCCCGCTTCGTCGCGGGGGAGACGGTGGACTCCGGGGTCGCCGCGCTGAAAGACCTGAACGCCGCGGGACTCACCGCGAGCCTCGACCTCCTGGGCGAGTCGGTGCACAACGCCGCCGAGGCGCAGGCCGCCCGTGACACTTACCTGGAAACGCTCGACCGGATCAAGACCACCGGAGCCGATGCCAACGTCTCGGCCAAGCTCACCCAGATGGGCCTCGACATCGACGAGGTGCTGTGCGTCGAGAACATGCGCGCCATCATCGCCCGGGCGCAGGCGCACGGCTCCTTTGTCCGAATCGACATGGAGCAGTCCGACTACACCGAGCGCACGCTGCAGCTCTTCAAGCTCACGTTGTACCCGCAGTTCGGTAACGCGGTGGGTGTGGTGCTACAGTCCTATCTGCGGCGCACGGAGCAGGATGTGGAGCAAATGATCGCGCTCGGCGCTCGAGTGCGGTTGTGCAAGGGCGCATATCAGGAGCCGGACGCGGTCGCCTTCCCCGACAAACGCGACGTGGATGCCACCTACGTGCGCTGCATGGAGCGGCTCCTCCTGAAGGGCAACTACCCCGGCATCGCGACCCACGATGCGCGCATCATCGAGCACACCAAGGCGTTCGCGCGCGACAAGGGCATCCAGCCCGCGCGCTTCGAGTTCCAGATGTTGTATGGGGTGCGGCGCGACCTGCAGCTCGGGCTGCGGCGCCAGGGATACAACGTGCGCGTGTACGTCCCGTTCGGCACCCAGTGGTATCCCTATCTCATGCGCCGGCTCGCCGAGCGGCCGGCGAACGTGGTGTTCCTCGTCGGCAACGTGCTGCGGGAGTCCCTACGGCGGAGCTGACGGACGGTACCCTGGGCGGGTACCAGCGAGTGCACGAGCGCGCCCCCGCGTTCTCCGGGAGCGACGGCCAGTCCTACTCGGTGGGGACATACGTGGACGATGCCCCGGATGTCCAGGGCCGGTATGGTGCGGCGCTGTTGTTCGTACGTTGGTCCGACGCGGGAGATCGTCCGGTCGGCCACCTCGAGACGGACTACCTGTTCCGGGGCGTGACGCCCGCCGACGCACTCACCCCCCTGCTCGCCCTGACGTTGCAGGAGGTGAAGCAGCATCTCGACGCGTGCATCCAAGCGCAGGGACGCGTGTGACTACCACCGGCGTCGTGCTCGTGCGCACCGGGTCCGCCTATCGCGTGCACACCGACAGGGGCGAGGTGACCGCCGTGTTGCGGGGCAAGCTCAAGCACCGGGACGACGATCGCGTGGTGGCGGGGGACGTGGTGGAGCTCGAGCTGCAGGCCGATGGGCACGCTACCATCTTCGCCGTGCGGCCCCGCAGGAGCGTGCTCGCGCGCCGCGCTGCGGGTGAGCGGAGCCCTCGGGCGCAGCCGATCGCCGCCAATGTCGACCAGGTCGTCGTCGTCGCGTCGGCTCGGAGCCCGGAGCCGAGCCCCCGCATGCTCGATCGATTCCTGGTGATCGCGGCGGCCAACCGCATTCCCGCGGTGCTCGTCCTCAACAAGATCGATCTCGACCGGAGCGCGCTCGACGCCCTGCAGCGACGGTATGGTCCGGCGGGCTACCAGGTGCTCGGGACCTCGGTCACTCAGCCGGAGGGTCTCGTAGCGCTGCGCGACCTGCTGCGCGGGCGGGAGTCGGTGCTCGCGGGTCAATCGGGCGTCGGGAAATCCAGCCTCCTGAACGCGCTCGACCCGGGCTTGAACCTCCGCATCGGCGCAATCAGCGCGAAGTGGGACACGGGCAAGCACACGACCCGCGCCGCCCTCGTCGTGCCCGTCGCCACGGGGGGCTATGTCGTGGACACGCCGGGGTTGCGCGAGGTGGGCACGTGGGGGATCGACCCCGAGCGCTTGGGCGCCTATTTCGTCGAATTCCGGCCCTTCCTCGACCAATGCCGCTTCGACAACTGCCGGCATCTCGCCGAGCCCGGCTGCGGGGTGCGCGAAGCGGCGGCGCGAGGCGCGTTCGATCCCGATCGTCTCGTGTCTTACCAGCGGATCTACGAGGAAGTCAGCGTGCCTTCCTGGTCCAGCGAGCGGCGTCGCGGGAGGTGACTTTCTGCATCATCGCTCGGAACGCGTCGTCCAAGTCGATCCCCTGTGAGTTGGCGAGACAGATGACGACGAACAGGATGTCCGCGAGCTCCATCGCGAGGGAGCCCTCCGGCTCCTCCGGCTTCTTCGTTTTCTCCCCGAACCGGTGGTTCAGCTCCCGGGCCAGCTCCCCGACTTCCTCGGTGAGACGGGCGAGGTTGGTGAGCGGGGGGAAGTATCCTTCTTTATATTGGCCGATCCACCGATCGACCGTTTGCTGGGCTTCGCGCAGGGACACGGGAGGCTCCGGGCAATCGTGAACGCCGAGCTGCCGCCGCTCGTCGCGCCGCTCCGAGGAGAGCGGTACGCCGCAAAAGAGTTGAGCGCCCTCATCGCGCCCCCCTACGACGTCATTTCCAGCGAGGACCGCCCCCGCTACGCGGCGCGCGATCCCCACAATATCGTGCATCTCATTCTCCCGGAAGCGTCCCCGGGTGGGCGCCGGAGTGGGAGCGGGGACCGTTACGCGCGCGCCGCAACGCTCCTCGCGACGTGGCGGGACGCGGGCGTGGTGCGACGGGATCCTGGGGACTCGGTGTACGTCGTCGCGCAGGACTACACCCTGCCGTCGGGCGACCGACGGACGCGCATTGGGATGCTGGCCGCCGTGCGCGCCGAGCCGTTCACCACCCGGCGCGTGCGACCGCACGAGCAGACGCACTCGGCGCCCAAGGCCGACCGGCTGGCGCTCTTGCGCGCCACTGCGACCAACCTCGAAACCATCTTCCTGCTGGCGCCGGACCCCGACCGGATGCTGGCGCAGGCCCTCGCCAAGCGGGCGTCCGGAGTGCCGGCGGCACGCGCCGAACTCGACGGCGTCGGCATCCGCCTCTGGGTCCTGTCGGGCGATGAGGCGGCAGAGCTCGCTCGGCTCGCGGGCCGGGCTCAGCTCTACATCGCCGACGGCCATCACCGCTACGAGACCGCGGTCGCGTACACTCGCGAGCGGCCGAGCGCCGACCGCGTGCTTTCGTTCATCGTGTCGGCGGCCGATCCCGGCCTCACGATTCTCCCCACCCACCGGATCATTTTCGGCGCGGGGCGCGACGCCACGCAACTGGTCGCGGCCTGGCGGGAGTGGTTCGAGGTCGGGCGGGTAGCGCCCTGCATGGACCGGGTCGAGCGGCTGGCCGAGCTGGGGCGCGAGCGCACGGCGTGCATCGTGGCCTTCCCCGACGCCTATGACGTCACCCTGGTCCTGAAGAACGACGCGAGGCTCGACACCATCCCCGAGCTGGGGAAGACGCCCGCGGTCCGCGCGCTGGACGTAGCCCGGATCGAGTCGCTCGTCGTGCAGCGCATCCTCGGGGCGGGCACGGCGACCCCCTCGCTCGCCTACACGCCCGATCCACACGCGGCTTTCGATGCGGTCCGGAACGGACGGGCGGCCGCCGCGGTCCTCCTCAATCCCACCAAGGTGCGGGATGTGATCGCCGTAGCGGACGCGGGAGATGTCATGCCGCCCAAGTCGACCTACTTCGTGCCGAAGGTGCCGAGCGGACTGGTGATGCGGCCGGTCTAGAAGGCGACGGAAAGCCGTCGCCTCTATATTTTCTGTCCATGCCACGCCCCCGCGATCGCGTCCTCGGCAATCTCGAGTCCATCTACCGCGAGGCCTACGACCGCGCGAAGGCCGCCAGCGACCAGGTCCGCATGGCGGACCTCGACGCCGCCTACCAGCGCGAGCAACTGCTGCTCGAGGTGCTGCTCGACATCCGCGATGCCCTCGCGGCCCTCCCGCCGGCTGCCGAGTCGGGGCCCGGGAAGACCGCGGGATCCGACCCGATCACCGCGCTCGAAACCATCCACCGCATCACGAAGCTGCGCTGAGGGAACCGCATGCGCCGACGCCTTTCTCTGGGACTCCTCTGCCTGACCCTCGCCGCCTGCGCCCGGCAGGCCGACATCATCGTCACCGGTGGGATGGTCTGGACCGGCCTCTCGAACGGCGCACCCCAGAAGGGCGCGGTTGCCCTCGCCAATGGCAAGATCCTCGCTGTCGGCGACAGCGCGCAAATCGCGCGTTATGCGGGCCCTAAGACCCAGGCGATTCAGGCCGACGGCGGTCTCGTCCTGCCCGGCTTCACCGACGGACACACTCACTTCATCGACGGCGGGTTCCAGCTCGCCTCGGTGGATCTCAGGAATGCGGCGACGCCCAAGGAGTTCATCCGGCGCATCAAGGACTACGCCAAGACCCTGAAGCCCGGCGAATGGATCACCGGTGGTGATTGGGACCATACGCTGTGGCCCGGCCAGCCGCTCCCCCAGCACGAGTGGATCGATTCGGTCACGCCGAGCAATCCGGTATTCGTGAACCGGCTGGATGGCCATGAGGCGCTGGCGAACGCCGCAGCAATGCGTGCGGCCGCGGTCACGAAGGCCACCCTCACCCCCTCCGGCGGTGAGATTTTGCGGGACCCGAGGACGGGCGAGCCGACGGGCATCTTCAAAGACCGGGCGCTCGACCTCGTCGGCCACGCGATTCCGGACCCATCTCCAGCGCAGCGTGACTCGGCCCTCGCTCGCGCGCTTGCGTACGCCGCGTCGCTGGGCGTCGCCGCTACTGCCCACGTGTCCGCGTCGTGGGCCGATCTCGCGAGCTATCGCCGCCTCGAGCAGACGGGCCGGCTTACCATGCGGGTGGCACTCTATCTCCCGCTCGATTCCTGGCGGGCGGTCGCCGAGACGGTGAGCCGTTCGGGCCGCGGCGACGATTGGGTGAAGATCGGCGGGGTCAAAGGCTACATGGACGGCTCCGCGGGGTCTCGCACTGCGTACTTCTTCGAGCCCTATAGCGATTCGGCGGGCTACAACGGGCTGCTGCAGCACCCGGAGGCGGACATGCGCAGCTGGATCGGCAGCGCCGACTCGGCGGGACTGCAGGTCGCCGTTCACGCGATCGGTGACCGCGCCAACGCAATCCTCCTGTCGATCTACGACAGCGTGGCGAAGGCCCACGGGCCGCGCGACCGGCGCTTCCGGGTCGAGCACGCCCAGCACCTCCGCCCCCAGGACATCCTCCTGTTCGGCACGCTCGGCGTGATCGCCTCGGTTCAGCCCTATCACGCCATCGATGACGGCCGCTGGGTGGAGCAGCGCATCGGACCGGTGCGCATCAGGACCACGTACCCGTTCCGCACCCTGCTCGACACTGGCGCTAAGCTCGCCTTCGGGTCGGACTGGACGGTCGCGCCGCTCGACCCGATCCTGGGCGTGTACGCGGCGGTCACGCGCCGCACCCTCGACGGCAAGAATCCGAATGGGTGGGTGCCGGAGCAGAAGATCTCGGTGGGGGAGGCGCTTCGCGCGTACACGGCCGGCAACGCCTATGCGACGTTCGACGAGGGCAAACGGGGCACCCTGGCACCCGGTGCTGATGCAGACGTCGTGGTGCTGGACCGCAACCTCTTCACCATCCCGCCTGATTCGCTCGATCGCGCGCGGGTCCGCTACACGATTGTCGGCGGCAGGGTGGTCTACCGGCCCTAGCCGGAATACGTGAGCCCCGCCCCTCGAAGCGTGAGGGGCTGCACGCCATCGTGCTCCACGCCGGCTTCCACCACCTCTCCTAAAACCAGCGTGTGGTCTCCGCTGGGCAGTGTCGCGACCACGCGACATTCCACCCACGCAAGCGCGTCGGCGAGCACGGGTGCACCGGAGGCCGGCGCGGGCTTGGTCTTGATGCCCTTGAGCTTTTGGGAGGCGCCCGCCCCGGCTCGCCCCAGCTTCTCCGCCAGGTCGCGTTGCCCCTCGTGAAACACATTGATCGCAAAGTGATGAGCGTCGCGGATCAGCTCGATGATCTTCGACCTGCTCTCGACCGCCACCACCACCATGGGCGGGTCAAACGAGGCCTGGCTCACCCAGTTAGCGGTGATGCCGTGCTCATCGCCTTCACGTTTCACGGTGACCGCATAGAGGCCGTACGTGAAGTGACTGAGGACCGTCTCCTTGGCGCCTTCGTTCATGGAAGGGAATATGCGAGTTGGCTATCTTTGTGCCATGGCGACGCGCGCTCAACCCCGGCCTCGGGCCGCAAAATCGCTGTCCAAGGCCGACCTGCTCGACATGTATCGGCTGATGCGTCTGTCGCGGCGCATCGACGACAAGGAAATCCAGCTCAAGCGCCAGAACAAGATTTTCTTCCAGATCTCGGGCGCCGGTCATGAGGCCGTGCTGGTCGCGGCGGGCAGGACCCTCCGTCCCGCGTACGACTGGTTCTACCCCTACTATCGCGACCGTGCGCTCTGTCTCAGCCTGGGCATGACCCCCACCGAGATGTTGCTCTCGGCGGTCGGTGCCGCCGAGGACCCCAACTCGGGAGGTCGCCAGATGCCTTCCCATTGGGGCCACAAGGCGCTCAACATCGTCAGCCAGTCGAGCCCCACCGGTACGCAGCTGCTCCAGGCCGTCGGATGTGCGGAGGCGTGGCTCCGCTACGACCGGATCGAGGCGATCGCCGAGAAGCCAATCCATGGCGACGAGCTCGTGTACGTCTCGGCGGGAGACGGCACGACGAGCGAGGGGGAGTTCTGGGAGGCGCTCAATACCGCGAGCAACCTGAAGCTGCCCGTGCTGTTCCTCATCGAGGACAACAAGTACGCGATCTCGGTCCCGGTCGAGGTGCAGACGGCGGGCGGCTCCGTATCGAAGCTCGTGCGAAACTTCCCCGGCCTCCTCGTCGAGGAAGTCGACGGCTGCGATCCGGTCGCCTCGTACGACGTGCTGTTACGGGCCTCGGAATACGTGCGCCAGCGTAAGGGCCCCGCCCTGGTGCACGCGCACGTGACCAGGCCCTACTCGCATTCCCTCTCGGACGATGAAGTCCTGTACAAGCCGCCCAAGGAGAGGGAAGAGGAGGCCCGCCACGATTGTCTCACCCTGTTTCCCAAACGGCTCATCGCGGACGGCGTAGCTACCGAGGCCGAGATCGAGGCCATCAAGGGCCAAGTGGACGAAGAAGTCGTGGTTGCCGCCGACATGGCGCTGGCCTCGCCCCAGCCGGAGCCGGAGACGGCCCTGCTGTACGTCTACTCGCCCGAGGTCGATCCCACCTCCGAGCAGTTCGACACGGAAGACGACCCGCAGTTCGGGGGCGATCCCACCACGATGGTCGACCTGCTCAACGCCTGCCTGAAGGACGAGATGGCGCGGGATCCTCGCATCGTGGTGTTCGGCGAGGACGTGGCCGACGTGAGCCGCGAGCAGCATCTGGAGCACGTCAAGGGCAAGGGCGGTGTCTTCAAGGTCACGTGGGGGCTCCAGCGACAGTTCGGGAGCGATCGGGTTTACAATTCCCCGCTCGCCGAGGCCAACATCGTGGGCCGCGCCATCGGCCTCGCGACTCGCGGCCTGAAGCCCGTCGTAGAGATCCAGTTCTTCGACTACATCTGGCCCGCCTACCATCAGCTTCGCAACGAGCTGGCCACTCTGCGGTGGCGCTCCAGCAACGCCTTCTCGAGCCCGGTGGTGGTGCGCGTCACGTACGGTGGCTATCTGAAGGGCGGCTCGATCTACCATTCACAGACGGGCGCCGTGGTGTTCACGGCTGTTCCAGGGCTCCGCGTGGTTTGCCCCAGCACGGCGCTCGACGCCAACGGTCTGTTACGCACGGCGATTCGGTGTGACGACCCCGTGTTGTTCCTCGAGCACAAGCACCTCTATCGCCAGACCTACAACAAGGCGCCCAATCCCGGGCCGAACTTCATGATCCCGTTCGGCAAAGCGAAGGTAGTGCGAGAGGGCCGGGACCTCACGGTGGTGACCTACGGCGCCGTGGTGCAGCGCTCGCTCGTCGCGGCGAAGGAGCTGGAGGAGCGGGACGGGGTGAGTGTGGAGGTGATCGATCTCCGCACCCTCTCACCGGTGGACTGGGAGACGATCACGGCGTCGGTGACCAAAACGAACAAGGTGCTCGTCGCCTACGAGGACGCGCAGTCGTGGGGCTACGGCGCCGAGATCGCCGCCCGCATCGCCGACGAGTGCTTCCCGTGGCTGGACGCGCCCGTGAAACGGGTGGCGTCGACCGACACGTTCGTCGGCTACGCCCCCAGGCTCGAAGATTTCATCCTGCCGCAGGTGGAGGATCTCGCGCGGGCGATGCGCGATCTGCATGCGTTCTAGCGCCGCCCGCGCTTACAGTCTTCTCTTCTTCTTGTCCGGAGCGACGGGGCTCGTATACGAGCTCCTCTGGGTCCGGGTTCTCTATCAGACGTTCGGCTCCACCATCCAGTCCGTCACGACGGTGGTGGCCGCGTACATGGGTGGCCTGGGGCTCGGCGCCTGGCTGCTCGGCCGCCGCGCCGACCGCCACGAGAGACCCGCGGCACTGTATGGCCGGCTCGAAATCGCGATCGGCTTGTTCGGGCTCGCATCTCCGCTCGTGTTGGCCGTCACTCACCACATCTACGTCGGCACGGCGGCGGCGCTCGCGCTCGACCGCGCGGCGAGCGTGGCGCTCCGGTTCGCTCTTGCAGGCGTGGTACTGCTCATCCCGACGACCCTCATGGGCGGCACCCTGCCGGTCCTCACGCGCGCCTTCACCGCCGACCGGGCGGAGCTGCAGCACTCCCTGGGACTGCTCTATGGGCTGAACACGCTGGGTGCAGTCGTGGGAACCGCTCTCGCCGGGTTCTTCCTGATCGAGTACGTCGGTGTGCGGGCGAGCCTGTGGGCCACGGCCACCATCAATCTGGCTCTCGGGGGGATTGCGCTCTGGCTCTCTGGCTCCCGGGCCGACGCCCCGGCGGCAGCCCCACCTCACCCCGGGCGCGAGCCCGGGGAGCGCCCGAGCCCGGCCCTGCGCAACACCGCCTTGCTGCTGCTCGGCCTCACGGCCTTTGCCGCCCTACTCGACGAAATTGCCTGGACCCGCGTGCTGGTGATGATCGTTGGGGGCTCCACCTACGCCTTCACGCTGGTGCTGCTCGTGTTCCTGCTCGGCATTGGTATCGGTAGCGCGGTCGTGGCCCGGCGCGGCGCCATCCCGTCCGAAACCGCCGCCGCCGCCGCCGGGGCTCAGGCGCTGACCGCCGCGGGCGCCGGTCTGCTGTTCCTCATTTTCGGACTGCTGCCGCGCTACATCATCGCCGTATTCCAGGTGCAGTCGTTCGGCGCCACCGAGCGTCTCCTCGCCATGGGTCTCGCCGTCGGCGCCGTCGTCCTGATTCCGGCGATCGGAATGGGGATGACTTTCCCGTTGCTCACCGACCTCGTGACCGAGCGTCATGCGGCGGGTGGGAGTGAGGTGGGCCGCGCGTACGCGATCAACACGGCGGGGAGCATCGTGGGAGCCGTGCTCACCGGTTTCGTCCTGGTGGTAACCCTGGGAACCGACCTCACGCTGCGGGCGGGGCTGCTCGTGAACGTGGTCGCCGCCCTGGCCCTGGCCGGTCTGGCCGCCCGCGGGGTTGCCGAGGGGTCGGCGGAGCACCGGCGGCTCGGGGCGCGCGTGCTCGGGGCGGGTGCGCTGGCGAGCTTGGCGCTCGTGGTCGCCCTCGCGGCGCCGCGCTGGAGCACGCGACTCATCGACCTGGGGCCCAGCATCTACGCCCGCGGCGTCATGGACGCGCGCGCGGTGACGGAGTTCCTCGCACACCGGGGCTCGCGCCAGCTCGCCTACGCGGAGGGTTGGAACGCCACGGTCTCGGTGTGGGAGGGGGTCACGGGCCGGGCGCTCAAAGTGAACGGCAAGGCGGATGCGTCCGACTTCGGTGACATGGATACCCAGATCATCGCCGCACTGGCGCCCGTCGCGGCCCGCCCCAATCCTCATGCGGCGTTCGTGGTGGTCTACGGCAGCGGCGTGACCGCGCGTGTCCTCGCAGCCGTCCCCGGAATGCGGCGCGTTCGCGTGGTGGAGATCGAGCCGGCCGTGCTCGAGATGGATCGATTCTTCCGGCACGTGAACGACGCCGCCCTCGCCCGTCCCAACCTCTCGGTGATCGTGGACGACGCGCGCAGCGCCCTGCAAATCGATCCGACGCGGTACGACGTCGTGGTCTCGGAGCCGAGTAATCCCTGGCTCGCGGGTGTCGCCACGTTGTACACGCCAGAGTTCTTCCGCGTGGTGCGGAGCCGCCTCGCGGACGACGGCGTCTTCTGCCAGTGGGTGCAGCTCTACCAGCTTCCTCTGCCCGTCGTGGCAGGCGTTGTTCGGAATGTTCGAGCGGTGTTCCCTCACGTTCAGCTGTGGTTCGGGGCGCCCGGCGACGTGATGGTGCTCGGTTCGCCCCGACCACTGCGCTACGATCGTGCGTGGCTCTCGCGCCTCGTCGGGCCGGGCGGGGCGCTGGAGGTGCTGGGCCGAGAGTACCTGGGCGTGGACCAGCCGGAGGACTACTTCGGACACTTCTTGTTCGGCGAAGCGGGTGTCGCCCGGCTGCTCGAACGGCCGGCCATCGTGCACCGCGACGATCGTCCGCGGCTCGAATTTCTCGCCGCACGCCGTTTCATCGACCGCCGCGGGACCGAGGGCGTGTTCGATTCCCTCGCGGACATCCGGGCGGCGACGCAAGGCCTCGACGGCACGTCGCCGCTACGCTTCGCGCGGGCGCTTGCCCTGCGCCGGGGCGATCCCGCGGGCCTGCGCTATCTCGACGCCGTTCGGCGTCTGCAACCGGAGGAACCGTTCTGGACCGCCTCCACCGCGGCGATCATGCTGGGGCTCGGGGACACGGCGTTCGTGGATTCGGCGCTGGCCCGCGTACTGCGGAGCGGGGAGAGCCGCGAGGCCTTGCTGCTGAGCGGCCTGGTGGCGCTCCGGCGCGGTCAGGAGACGCGCGCCCGGGCGCTGCTCGGTCGGGCACTCATCGCCGGGGCCGACACCGCCGAGACCGTCGCGGCGCTGGCGTTCCAGGACGCCCGGGCGCGGCGCTGGGCATTGGCGGCGGCCGAAACGCGGGCGGCCCTCGCGGCGGCGCGGGGAACGTTGCGCCATCCGTACCCGCGCGGTTGGCTGGGGGAGGCGCTGACACTGCTCGCGCTCAACGGTCCAGCGGCCACGGCGGACAGCCTGCTCGCCGCAGCAGTCGCCGGTCGGAGCGGCTGGTACCGGATTCACGAGCTGCGCGCGGTGGCCGCGCTGCGCGTGGGTCGCTGCGATGTCGCGGCGGAGCAGTTCCTGGTGCTGGTTGAATTTGGAATCGAGCCGGGGGACGCACCCGCCTGGCTCGAGCGGTGCCGCCGCGGGGAGACGCGCTAGGCGCCAGTCTGCTCGCCCAGCACGTTTTTGATCTCACCGGCCGCCGCGATGACGTGGTCGACGTCGCGGGACAGCGCACGGGCCTGTTGTGTGGCGCGGGTGAGATCGTCGAGGGCCACCGCCACACCCGCGGAGCGAAGGCGCAGCAGGTCGAACCGGACGTTCTGCATCGCCAGCACGCACGACTCGAGTTGGTCCGCGACCAGCTGACGCCTGGTCAGGAGATCCGTGAGTGCCTGGCGCTGGCGCTCGAGCAGGGCCACTTGACGATCCCGTTCCGCATTGTTCCCTTCGCGCGGCCGTCGTGTCAGCCCGGGGTCGCCCTGATGCTTGGTCGCCTGGATCTTCTCCTCGAGCCGGGCCAGGGCACCCCGGTCCACCGTCCCGCTCATGGCGTGCAGGGTCCGGGCCAGCTCTTCCGCCCGATTCAGAAGCGCGTCCGCCGTCGCGACCACGTCGGGCAGCAACTTCCGCTCCGATTTGGGGAGACGGTCCACGATCCGCAAAATGGCCTTGCGGTCGCTGCGGGCTTGCTGGATCGGCTCGGCGTGGCCCCCGAATTCGTCGGTTGTGGCGCGCGGCAGCTCGACGGGGCGACTCCCCACGGCCGCGAGCTGCGCCTCGATCGCGTCGGGTGCCGGCGGCCGGGCGAAGACGTCACGCCACGAGTAGCCGGCGTGCCACAGGCGCACGTAGCGAGGCATGAGCTTCCAGCCCGCCCATACGCCGGCGACGACGAGCGAAAAGCCCGGGGCGTGGTTCCCCGTGGCGATATCGATGATGAACAGCGAGCCGCACACCGAGGCCCAAGTCACGAACCGGCTCCGCAGCTCACGCACGATCTCGGGCTCGCCGCTAGGCGCGAGCGTGGGTCGGTCGCGCATCCGGTCGAGCCGCCGCGCCCGCTCATCGAACGCCCGTCCCCCGCGCCCCCGGGGTGACGGCTGCGCGGCTGGCGGTGGAGCACGCACCCCGCGCGACGGGGAGGGGCCGCTCGAGCGGCGCGGCTTATACATGGTCGCGCTCCGGGCCTCGAGCGCGCGCCGCAGCGCGTCGGCCGTGGGCCAGCGGTCCTCGGGGTCTTTCTCGAGTGACCGCATCACGCAAGCCCCGAGATCCTCGGGCACCTCCGGCCGCCGATCGGTGATCAGCGGCGGCCGCTCCGTGATGTGCTTCATCAGGATCCCGGGAACGGTGGGAGCCTGGAAGGGAAGCTCTCCCGCGAGCATCTGGTACGCCACCACGCCCAAACTGTAGATGTCGGATCGCCCGTCGATCTCGCGGTCCCCCGCCGCCTGCTCCGGGCTCATGTAGTGCGGCGTGCCGATCGCCACGCCGGTGGCGGTGAGTGTGGCGCCCCCCGTGGTCGAGGACAACGCCTTCGCGATCCCGAAGTCCGTCACGACGACGCGGCCGCGACTTCCTTCGAGCAGGATGTTATCGGGCTTCACGTCGCGGTGGATGATCCCGAACGCGTGCGCGGCTCCCAGCGCGTCGGCGGTCTCCTGCATGATGCGGCGCGCCTCGTCCGGGGGCAGCCGGCCGCGCCGCTTGAGCTTGGCGCCGAGCGACTCGCCGTCCACGTAGGCCATGACGAAGTACACCAGCCCGTCAGGGCTTTCGCCGACCGAGTGGATCGGTACGATGTGCGGGTGCGACAGCCGCGCCGCCGTCTCGGCCTCGCGCACGAAGCGCAGCCGGATCTCTTCCCGGAAGGCCAGCTCTGGCGGGAGCACTTTGACCGCGACCTGGCGCTTCAACCGCTCGTCGCGGGCGTTGAACACCACGCCCATCCCGCCCCGGCCGATCTCTCCCTCGAGAGTGTAGGAGCTGCCGAGCGCCTGACTCAGGCGGGTGGCGAGTGCCTTGTCTGCAGCGTTCATCGAGCTTCGCGTGAAGTGCGCGCGCATAGATTAGCCGCGGGGCGACGAGCGTGCAACCTGTAAGCGGCTTTTGACTTACGGTCGGCCGCCGGCTTGGCGCTCGCGCGATGGCTATTCGGCAGCGTCTGCCTTATTGGCCGCCGCTCCGCGGAACGCGCGTGCTCAGCGGAGTGTTCTCGTGACGGCACGGACGATGCTTAAGCCCGTGCGAACCATGCGTGTGCTTACCCTCAACCGAGTTCATGCCCATGTCTGAACGACTGACGCTCCCCGTGCTTCCGCTTCGGGAGGTCGTGCTGTTTCCGGGTGTCTCGACCCCGGTGGGCGCCGGACGCCCCACGACGTTGCGTGCCATCGAGGCGGCGCTGAAGAGCGACTCCCGCCTCATTTTTGCCGTGGCGCAGCGCGAGAACGTCGATACGGTCACTCCCGACGTGCTGTACACGACCGGGACGATCACCAAGATCAGCCAGATCCAGCGCGGCCTCGGCGGCGTGCAGCTGCTGCTGCACGGCGAGCGCAGGGGTACGGCCCTCCACTATACGGATAACGGCCGGTACCTCGAGGCCGTGGTCCACGAGGTCGACGACCTGCCGCCGCTGAACGCCGCGGATCCAGCGTTCGTCGCCTTGCACCGTGAAGCGCGCGAGCGGGCCGCGGAGTTGGGGCAGAAGTCGGGTCTCCCCGAAGACGTCGTCCGTCAGGTGCTCGAAGAGGTGAGCGACCCCGGCCGCTTGGCGGATCTGGTGGCGGGCTACCTCGAGGTCCTGCCGGCGCAGCGCCAGGGGCTGCTCGAGACGCTGTCGGTGGAAGAGCGGCTGCGGCGCGTCCTCATTCATGTCCAGCGGCAGATCGGCGTGCTCGACGCCCAGGAGCACATTAAGTCCCAGGTCCAGGAAGAGCTGGGCGAGCGCCAGCGCGAGATGTTCTTGCGGGAGCAGATGAAGGCGATCCGGAAGGAGCTCGGCGAAGGGGACGAAGGGACCGAGGTCGAGGACCTGCGGAAGCGGTTCGAGGCGCTCGAGCTCCCCGAAGCCGCGCGCAAGGAAGTCGACCGCGAGCTCGCCCGGCTGGAGCGGGCGAGCCGCGACTCGATGGAAGCCCAGGTGATCCGCACCTACCTCGAGACGATGGCCGAATTGCCCTGGAACAAGCGGGCGGAGGAGTCGCTCGACTTGAAGCGGGCGGCGGAGATCCTCGAGCAGGATCACTACGGTCTCAAGGACGTGAAGGATCAGGTCCTCGAGTTCCTGGCCGTACGTCAGTTGCGGCAGCGCTCGCCCGACCCGGTGGCGCAGGGCAACGACGACGATAAGCAGGCGCGAGGTCAGGTCCTGTTGTTCGTCGGCCCCCCGGGCGTTGGCAAGACGTCGATCGCCAAGTCGATCGCGCGCGCCATGGGCCGGCCCTACGTGCGCATTTCGCTGGGCGGCGCCCGCGACGAGGCGGACATCCGCGGCCACCGGCGCACCTACGTCGGCGCCATGCCCGGTCGGATCATTCAGGGCATGAAGCAGGCGGGCGCCAAGAACCCCGTGTTCCTCCTCGACGAGCTCGACAAGCTGGGTGTCTCGTTCCAGGGAGACCCGGCGGCGGCGCTGCTCGAGGTCCTCGATCCGGCACAAAACGATTCGTTCACGGATCACTACCTGGGCGTGCCCTTCGACCTGTCGGAAGTGTTGTTCGTCGCGACCGCGAACTTCCCGCAGAGCATCCCGGGCCCGCTGCTCGACCGCCTGGAGACCGTGACCTTCGCGGGCTACACCGAGCGTGAAAAGCTCGAGATCGCGAAGCGCTACCTGGTTCCGCGACAGCTGCACGAGAACGGTCTCACGCCGGAGCAGTTCACGGTCACGGACGCCGCGCTGAGCGAGATCATCACGAGCTACACCCGTGAGGCCGGCGTCCGCCAGCTGGAGCGTGAGATCGGGAAGCTCGGGCGCAAGATCGCGCGCCAAATCGCCAGCGGGGAGGTCGAGCGCGTCGCGGTCGACGCCAAGGACGTCGACGACCTGCTCGGGCGTCCCAAGGTCCATCCCGAGCACAAGGCGCGCGAGGACCAGGTGGGGGTGGCGACGGGGATGTACTACACCCCGGTCGGCGGCGACATCATGTTCGTCGAGGCGAGCGTGATGCGGGGCAAGGGTGAGCTCGTGCTCACGGGTCAGCTGGGTGACGTCATGAAGGAGTCGGCCCGGGCCGCGCTCACGTATGCCAAGTCCCACGCCGATCAGCTCGGCATTCACGAGGAGGCATTGGGTGGCACCGACCTCCATATCCACGTCCCGGCGGGCGCCATCCCGAAGGATGGCCCATCGGCGGGCGTGACAATGGCGACGGCGCTCGTGTCGGCCCTGTCCCGGCGCTCGGTGCGCCACGACCTCGCCATGACCGGTGAGATCACCCTGCGGGGCCGGGTCCTGCCAATCGGCGGCGTGAAGGAGAAGGTGCTGGGCGCGGTGCGCGCAGGCATCAGCACCGTTGTGCTGCCCAAGGAGAATGCCGCCGACCTGGATGATCTTCCCGAGGACGTGCGGTCGTCACTCGAGGTGCACCTCGTGGAAGACCTGGACGAAGTCCTGACACTGGCCCTGCGCGGCGCCCGGTTCGAGGCTGGTCACCTGGTGTTCGACGGCGAAGTCCCCGTCGAGCCGAGCCTGCTCGCCAAGCACAACTAAGCCTTGAAGCTGGACAAGCCCCCGGGGTGACCCCTCGGGGGCTTGTTCGGTTCTGGTGATGACCGGAACCTGCCCAACCCTTTGCCCGTAAGACCTGTCTAACCGTCCGACCAGGTCAACGGGAGCGCCCGTCATGCCGGCTGTCGTCCTGCTCGCGATCCTCCTGCAAACCGCCACGCCGGCTGCCGGCACCGGCGGCGGCGTCGCACCTCCGCCATCCAGCGCTACCCAGGCGAAGGCCGTGCGAGCCGTCGTCCCGGTAGTGATTGACGGACGGGACGACGATGCGGTGTGGCGCATCGCGCAGCCGATCACCCAGTTCCGGGAGTTCCAACCCAAAGAGGACGGGGATCCTCGGTTCGCTACCGCAGCCAAGGTCGCCTACGACGACCGCTACTTCTACGTCTTTATCCGGGCGTTCGATCCCCACCCCGACAGTATTCTCAAGTTGCTCGCGCGGCGGGACGTGCGGGCGGCAACCGATCAGCTGAAGATCATGGTGGACTCGTATCACGACCGGCGCTCGGGTTTCGAGTTCGCCGTGAACCCGGCCGGTGTGAAGCGCGACTACGCGATGTACAACGACAGCCAAGAGGACGACGCCTGGGACGCGGTGTGGGACGTCGGCACGCAGGTGGACTCCCTCGGGTGGACGGCCGAGTTCCGGATCCCGCTGTCGCAGCTGCGCTACGTCCCCCAGGCGACCAACACGTTCGGGTTCGCGGTGTGGCGTGATATCCAGCGCTACTCCGAGCGGGTGAGTTGGCCGGTGTACCGGGGCTCCCAGGCGGGCATTTCGTCGCAGCTGGGCGAGCTGACCGGTCTCGACGGCCTGCCGTCGCCGCGCCGGCCGGAAATTGCTCCATACCTCGTGACGAAAAACGTGTCTGTCGCGGCGGGCGGGGGGTTTGATCGCTCACAGAAGGTGACCGGCGGCGCCGACTTGAAATACGGGATCACGTCGAATCTTACGCTCGATGCGACGGTCAACCCTGATTTTGGACAAGTCGAAGCCGATCCGGCGGTGCTCAACCTCACGGCATTCGAGTCGTTCTTCCAGGAGCGGCGTCCGTTCTTCGTCCAGGGCGCGGGGATCTTTCGGTTCGACGTGAATTGCGCCGCCGTGAACGACTGCAGCACCGGCGAGGGCCTGTTCTACTCGCGGCGCATCGGGCGCGCGCCGCAGATCGATTACGCCGACGCGAACCCTCCGAGCGCCACGACGATCTATGGCGCCGCGAAGCTCACGGGCCGCCTACCCGGGGGCCAGACCGTGGGTGTGGTGGATGCAGTCACGGGGCGCGAGGTCGCGACGCTGGACCGCACCATGGAGCCGACCACGAACTACGCCGCGGTGAGGATCCAGCAGGACCTACGCAATAGCGAGAGCGGCGTCGGCGCCATGATCACGGCCGTGAACCGTAGCCTCGACCAGTGGACCGACGGGTCGTTACGCAGCAGTGCCTACGTGGGAGCCTTCGACTTCCGGCACCGCTTCCTCGGTCGCCGCTACCAGATTTCGGGCTCGTTCGACCTGAGCCGCGTCGCTGGAACGCCGTCCGCGATCGCCGCCACCCAGAACGATCCAGTGCACTACTACCAACGCCTCGGGTCCGGGGTCTCTTACGACTCGACCCGGACGTCGCTCGCGGGCGACGCGGAGGAGCTCAAATTCGGAAAGGTGGGCGGTGGAATCACTCGGTTTGAGACCGCCTACGAGCGCCGCTCGCAGGGCTTCGAGGTGAACGACCTGGGCTTCCTGCGGCAGGCCGATCAGCAGAGCTGGTACACATGGTTCGCGTTCCAGTCTAGGCATCCCGGCTCGTTCTATCAGACGGCATTCTGGAACTTCAACTGGAAGCAGTACTGGACCGCTGCGGGCACGCCCGTGGAGCGCGCTGCCAACACGAACGTGCACGTCCAACTGAACAACCGGTGGTGGTTGCACGCCGGCACTTGGGCCGGCCAGCTCGGGACCAACTACTGCGATCGTGACTGCACTCGCGGCGGGCCGGCGGTGCGTGTCGATCCTTATTTCGACGTCTGGTGGGAGGTGGACGGAGACGAGCGACCCGCGTTCACACCCTACGCATGGTTCGAGTACTTCAGAGGCGACGGCGGAAGGTCCGACTCGTTCTACGGCAACCTGAAGATCGCGTCCCGTGTCGCATCGCAACTCAACACATCCCTGACCCTGAGTGCAGCACACATCGTACAGGATGCCAAGCCACCCGATCCTCACCCCAACGTCATCACGGATGCAACGGGCACGCACTACATCTTTGCGTATCTGAACCGCAAAGAGTTGTCGCTCACGGCGCGGGTCGACTACACCATTTCGACCACCCTCACTCTGCAGCTCTATGCCCAGCCGTTCGTCGGCAAGGGGACCTACTCGAACGTGCGGGAGCTCGCGAACCGAGGTGCCGCCGACTACGCTGCTCGCTATCAGCCGTACGCGGATACGGCCGTCACGAACCACATCGGCGGCGTCAACTTCAAGCAGTTCCGCTCGAACGTGGTGTTGCGCTGGGAGTACCGCCCGGGCTCGACGCTCTTCGTCGTATGGACCCAGGGACGACAAGATTTCGCCGGCGCCGAAGGCCCGGGGTCGATGCGCGACAACTTCCGGCACATCTTCGACCTGCACCCCGACAACACGTTCCTGGTGAAGGCGTCATACTGGATCAACTGGTAGACGGGGTCTGGCGAGTCGCGACACCCTCTAGGATCAACCTGACCGCTGCCTCCTTCCAGCGCTCCCGCAAGGCCGGCTCGTCCGCGCCGAGCGGGGGCGCGCTCATCGCAATGAGCGATTCGAGGCCGAGATAGGCGACCATCAGCACGAGCGCTTGCGCGGCGGCCAGGTGCGGGTCGAGGTCGTCGCGTACCTGACCGCGGCCCTGCCCTTCGGCCAGGAGCACCACCAGCCGCTTGATGGCGGGAGCAAATGGCCGCGCCTCGGACCGGCCGGCTTGTGTGAGCAGCGCCACGAGGTCTGGATGCGCCGCCAGGAAATCGAATTGGGCGTCGAGGGCGAGCCGGATGCGGTCCAGGGGTCGCTCACCTCCCGTCGGGAGCTCGGCCAGCGCCTGCTCGAGCTCGGCCGCACCGCGAGCCAGCACCGCCGTGAACAAGCCCCGCTTGGAGTGGAAATAGTAGAAAAGCAGTTGCTTGTTCACCGCCGCCCGCCGGGCAATCTGATCCATGCGGGCGCCGTCGAATCCGCGACGCGAGAACTCCTCGCGGGCTGCGGCCACAATCCGTAAAGCACTGGAATTGCTAAGCTTGGGCTTCATGCCTCAGTTAATCAACCGTCCGGTTGAGGAAATATACCGACCTAGTGCCCGAACGCCACATCCGCTGGGACCCGCGGCAGCCCGTCCTTCAGAAACCTGATGACCAGGTGGTTCACGTCCTCGGGCGACTCTTCCTGTACCGAGTGCCCTGCCCGCGGCACGCTCACGAACGCGGAGCGCGTGATCCCACTGGCCAGGGCACGCCCCACTCCAAGGGGGACCCACCGGTCCTCCTCCCCCCACAGGACCACGGTCGGAGCCACGATTCGATCGAGCCGTCCCTCCAGGCCGTCGAAGTCGAACTGTCGAAGGGCGGCCCGAAGAGCTCGCCCGTACCCGGGCAGGGCGACCGGGGCGTAATACTGATCCACGTCGGCCTCTGTCACTTTGCTCGGATCAAAGTAGGTGGACTTGAGCAGACGGGCGGTGAGGCCCCGCCCACGGAGCGCGACCACTGCCGATCCGAGCACGGGCCACCGGGCCACCCTGAACAACAGCGGCTCACGGGTACCGAGGCCGGCCGAGCCGACCAGGACGAGCCCACGCACGCGCTGCGGATACTCGATCGCGACTTCAGCGGCGATCGCCCCCCCCATGGAGTGCCCGACGAGCACGGCAGCGGGAATCTCCAGCGAGTCCATGAGGGCAACTGCCAGTTGGGCGTAAGCGGCATTGTCGTAAGGGGCCGGGGGTTTGTCGGATAGACCGAAGCCGCGGTTGTCGAACGCGATCACGCGGAAGCCCGCCGCGGCCACGGCCGCGAGATTCTTGCGCCAGGCGTACATCGAGGCGCCGAGGCCGTGGAGGAACACGACCGGAGGACCGTGCCCCGCGTCGAGGTAGCGGGTCCTCGTTCCATCGACGAGGAGGTAGCGGGCCGTGAACTGGGTCCCGGCAGGGAATAGCTGGGCTTCCGGCAGGGCGGGGGCCCGGCAACCGCCGCCGACGCAAAGGAGCAGGGCGACAAGGGCAAAAAGGCGCCTCACGCGAGGCCCCGGATCCAGGCGCGAGCCAGCGCGGTGATGGCTGGATGCGAGCTCCACACCCCTGCGGTCGTCTCGCCGCTCCCGGCCACGAGCACTACCTGGACCTCGTCGATCAGCAGCACTGTGGGTGAGTCTCCTGCAACGGTCCCGCTGAGGATGGGACTTGCCTCCCCAGGCACATCCCCTGCGCCTCGCAGCTCGAGCACGGCGCGCTCCTTCGCCCGGCGCCAGGCGGGCAGTGTGGGGCGGAGCAGCTCCGCCGAGAGCACGCCCTCAGCCCGTCGCCCGGCGCGGGCGACGACCTGCATGATCAGGTTAGCGGCGGCGCGTTCCCCCGTGACAGTCCGGATTTCCGGCCCGGCGCGATCGGCATCCCGCAGTGAGCGGCTGAGGCGGTCGAGGGCCTCGCCCTGCTCCGCGGCCAGCTGGGCGATGAGCGCCGCTGGGTCCGTCGCTCGATAGCGGGCGGGCCGCCCCGGGAGCCGCAGCGCGGCCGTGCGGCTCACCAGACCTTCGAGGGCACCATAGGTGTTGGCGCGAGCCACGCGCGTGGCATGAGCGACCGCGTAGCCGGTGGATGGACCGAGCCGCAGCAAGGCCGCGTAGGCCAGGGACTCGGTGGCCGTAAAGCGGAATGGCGTGAGATCGAGCTCGCTGGGCATTGCGTAGTAGCGATTACTACTACGCAAGCTCATCCCCGAGCGCAAGGGGAACGCCTAGACGATCTCGACGGGAATCCCCATCAATCGGGCGATGAGACCGAGCCGGAAGGTTGCGTCGGTCTGCCGTTGCGCGGGGCTCTTCCCTGGTCCCTCGAGTGGGAAGTAGTGCGCCGTGAGCGGGCTCGTCGCCTTGGGCATGGCACGCAGGCTCTTCGGGCTCCAGATCCCGCGATCGTCGCACTCGTTGAACAGCCGTGCCAGCACCCGGCTGGCGCTGGGGATCTGACGCACCAGACCGAGTCGCGCCAGCAGCTCGACCCAGTAGAGCGCGAACGGGATGTCGGTGACGTGGCCCTGGGCGTCGGAGCGCATGGGATCGCCGAGGATCTCGAAGATCGGCTTGAGGAGCTTCTTACCCGCGAGGATGAAGAACGCGCGTCGCGGTGCGGGCGACGAGAAATAGTGCCCCAGCCGCTCGATGAAGCCGGCTCGCTCCCGCTGCACGGGGGGCAGAAACGCCAGCATCTCCAGGGCGAAGATGGTCGGAGGGCAGGCATGGGGATCGAGCACCGTCTTCCCCTGGGCCTTCTTGAAGGGGTTCGCGGCCAGTTCGCTGCGCAAGTACTGGGAGATGTTGCTGACGATGGTATGCGCCGTGCCCCGCACCCGCGGATCGTCGCTGTGCCCCCCGCGCGCCAGCGCGCACGCGGCTCCCTCCCGCCCCATGCGACGCGCCCAGCGCCCCAGCCCGGGATCCGTCTTAGCAGCCTTCTGGAACTCGACCAGTAACTCGAGCGCCCGCTGGGCGACCGTTCGGTCAGGATCGTCCGTTTCGATGCGTGACAACAACTGGAACAGGAACCGGTCGGCGTTGCGAAACACCCGCTCTGATGGCGGCCACCCCAGCTCGAGCAGCCGCCGATACTGAAAAACCGTACCCGGCTCGGTCCAGCCGTACGCCTTGGACGGCGCGGGCGCGAGCAGGTTCCCGCCCCACAGCCCCGTCGCCCTTTGCTTGCGAGCGATGGCCTGCGCCGGCTTGTAGTGCAACACCGATTCGCGCAGCGCCTCGAGGCGTGCGGAATCCCGCTCGGCCTCCGGCACGACCTCGGCATAGGCTCGATAGACGACGGGCGGGCTCGCCGCCTCGACGAGCCACGACAGCGGCAGCCGATGCGATGTGGGGAGTTCCAGGTGCCCACTCCGGAGTGCGGGAGGTGCGACTGCCGCAACGCGGGCGCAAAACTATGTGGGTGCCTCCCAATAGGCCAGAGGCAACCACATCCCACTTGCCGGAATGCTTATATATCATTTATTGACTGTTACTTGCACTAACTGCAATACCATGCACTCAGGGACGCGCGCGTCCCGCTGGCCGCTGAAATTCCGAATTCGGAAGCCAACGCGGCATCCCCGGCGCATTCGCCACCGCGAGCGCGACTCGCATGGCCACGCGCACCTCCTGCGCCATACCCGCATAGGTGAACGTCGGGCGGTACTCGTCGCCCGGCTGGTGGTAGCGCTCGCGGTTGTAACGGGTGGCCTCTTGTTCGCCCCAGCCGGCGGGCCGGCCGACGAAGTCCCGACCGGGCTCGATCGACAGCGCCGGCACGCCGGCCTTTGAAAACGGAAAATGATCCGACCGATAGAACGAGCCCCGCACGTCCGGCTCGTGGACGACGGCCAGCGATTCGGAGCGGGCCGCCGCATCGAACACGGCGCCCAGAGTCGAGCGGTCGACGCCCAGTGCGTCGATGTCACGCGTCGCCCCGCGGACGTTGGTGACATCGAGGTTGATCACCGCCGCGGTCTGCTCGAGCGGGACGAGCGGGTCCCGCGTGTACGCCTCGCTCCCGAGCAAGCCGCTCTCCTCGGCCGTGGTCGCTATGAACAGCAGCGTCCGCCGGGGGCGGGGCTGCACCTGAGCCAGCGCCTCGGCGGCGCCGAGCATCGCCGAGACGCCCGACGCGTTGTCCTCCGCGCCGTTGTAGATCGAGTCGCCGTTCGCGACGGGGCCGATCCCCTTGTGATCCCAGTGCGCCGTGAACAGGACCGCCTCGCGAGTCAGCGCGGGGTCGACCCCGGGGATCCTGGCCACGACATTTTCCGAGCGGACGTGACGTAATGCGCTCGTGACATCGACGGCGACATTGATCCCGGTCGCCACCGGACGGAACTCGCGGCGCGCCGCGGCGCGAGTCAGCGAATCGAGGTTGAGGTTCGCTCGGGCGAGGGCAGCTTGGGCCGCGTCGTGCGTCACCCAGGCCGCGAATGCGATGCTCTGCGGCGCGGGCCGATCGAGCTTGAATTGCTCCACCGACCAGGAACCGCGCACCACATCCCACCCGTACGTCGCGCTCTCCGGGGTGTGGACCAGGATCGCGCCCAGCGCACCGCGGCGCGCCGCCTCTTCGAGCTTGTAGGTCCAACGGCCGTAGTAGGTCAGGGCCCGCCCGTTGAAAATGGTCGAATCCTGGAGGCCAGGATCGTTCACGAGCATCAGGAGCACCTTGCCGCGAACATCCGCGCCCTTGTAGTCGTCCCAGTGCCACTCGCCTGCCTCGATGCCGTAGCCGACGAACACGACCTCCCCATCCGCGACGATGTGACTCTCCGGCCGCTCCGCCCACGCGACGAAATCATCGAGATAAGCGAGCGGCCTGGTCGCGCCACCCTTACCCCACACGAGCGACGGATGCGGGGTCATGCCGACGAGTGCTACGGGTTGGAAGTAGGATCCGTCGCTGCCCGCGGGCTCCAGGCCGAGCGCCTCGAATTGGGCCGCGATGTACTTCGCGGCCAATCGGCCACCGCGCGTCGCCGGGGCGCGGCCCTCGAGTAGGTCATCGGCGAGGTACTTGAGATGCGCGTCCATCGCCGCCGTGCTCACGGCCGGTATGGGGGCAGCGAGCGTCGCCGGCGTTGCAGCGGGCCCTGGTGCACCAGCGCAGCCGACGGAGATCATCGCGATGGCGATCAACCATTTCAGGGACACGTGTGGCTCCTCTTCAAGGGGTCATTCGGGGCATCTCACGCTGTGAATCGACCCGCGGCCTCGGCGGTCGGCCTCGCTGGTGAGCACGAACGTCGAGTCGTCGAGGAAATCAATCGCCTCTCCCTGCACCTCGAGTCCGGTGATGGTACACACCGGCCGCCCGCTGGGCATCAGACGCCCGCCCTCACCCGGGACGAAGAGGTAGATCTCCGAATACGTGCGGATCGCCACGAGCCGGCCGTCGGGCCGGATCGCCGCGCCGGTCACGAGGCGTCCCAGCCTCGCAAGCGGCGGGATCGGCAACCGCTGCAGCGGTGAGGCGGTGACCACCGTGTCACCACCCCACGCGTTACGCGGCACGCGGTACAACTGGATTACACCCCTACGTCCCTTGCTCACGAGGTAGAGCGCGCTGTCGCGTGGTGAGACGTAGATCGCCTCCACGTCGTCCGGCCCGCCGACATACTTGAGGCGCACCGCCGCGGCCGGAGCGGAGCGAACCGGACCGCCCTGCCGGTCTGGGGGACCGGGCTCGTCATGGCGTAGATGACTACGGATTTGCGGGCCATCGCGTTATCGCCCGTGTCCGCGATGTAGAGGCACGCAGCGCGCTGTGTGGGGCAGGGCCCGAGAGCGATGTCTTCCCAGTCCACGGCACGGGCGCCGCGGATTCGGACGACGCCGCGGTCGGCACCGGCCAAGTCCGTGGCGTACACATATGCATCGTCCCCTGAGTCATTATGGGTCCACAGCACGCCGGGGTGTGCGCGGCTCGCGGCGATTCCGGAGCTCTCCTTCACGCGCGGACTGTGCAGCGTGCCCGTCAGGGCGACGCTCGGGATGCTTTGCAGGGTGAGGAGGAGGAGGATCACGGCCACCAAGAGAATCGCCTTGCTCGGGCCTAGGCAAGGGGTAATGTTTCGCCCGATGCTCGCTGCGTTGCGCTCCCGTCGCGTCGAGAAGCTGCCGGATCAAGTGGTGCTCCGGGGGCGGATCCTGTTCCTGGCCGAGGACGCGGACCTGGTGCGCCGGCAGCTCGAGGGGGAGGATATCGACTGGCGACCGGCGACCAAGCTGCGCGACAACATCTCCACCGACGAAATAACTCCCGCCTACATCTGCTATTACTACGACGAAACCTTGGGCGACTTTCCCTACTTGGGGCTCAAGTGCGGCGCGGAGTTCCCCATCACCCGCGGCTCGGTTAAGCGCGGCGGTTTCGTGGCTTCGGTGAGCGGCAAGCGCCGGGGCAAGGGGTCCTCCCGGGAGCAGTCACCGTACGCCGAGATGTGCGCCGGGATCAAACTAGTCGTCGCGGAGAACATCGAGCGCATTTATCGGGAGAACTGTCAGAACCTCGGCGTCTTGGCGACGACGGACTTCTCGATCATCGACAAGGTGCGACGCGGCGAGGCCATCCCCCTGAGCGCATTTACCGCGGGCGAAGGCGAGATCACCCGCGGGATCATCGAGTACGGGGGGCTGTTCAACTTCAACGTGGCCCGGCTTCAGGGAAAGGTCGTCCTCTCACCACCCGCCACGCCGCCTCGTCCCATGACCCTGGGCGAGAAAATCATCGCCCGCCATTGGGTCGTGGATCCGGCCAAGGGGAAGATCGGCGTCCCGGCGGTGAAGCCGGGGGACGAGGGGTTCGTCGTCACCGACGTCCGGTTCAGCCACGAGTACGTCACCCCCATGGCGGCGATCTTCTTCGAGCAGCTCGTGGGATCGGACGAGAAGGTGCACGACCCAGGCTCGATCCTCATGTTCCGCGATCACCTCACCTTCCTCGGCGAAGCGATGACGCCCGAGCGCGTGAAGGAGGGCCTGCTCGACGTGGCGCTCGAGCTCGAGAAGAAACAGCGCGCGTTCGCGGAGAAGCAGGGGATCCGGCTGTACGGCGAGCTGCGGCTGGGCCAACACGGATCCGAGGCGATCTGCCACTCCAAGATCCTCGAGGGGCACGCCGAGCCGGGGATGGTGATCATCGGGAGCGATTCCCACACGCCCCATGCGGGTGCCGTGGGCTGCGTCGCCTTCGGCGTCGGCACGACGGCGATCTTCAACTCCTGGATCACGAAAGACGTGCGGCTCACGGTACCCGAGACCGTCAAGGTCGTGGTGCGCGGCAGGAAGCCCGACAACGTGACGGCGAAGGACTTCATGCTCGAGATCCTGCGCCACCCATACGTGAAGAGCGGCCGCGCGATCGGGAAGCTGGTGGAATACTGTGGCGATGCTGTCGAGTCGCTGTCTGTAGACGAGCGTGCGACGATGACCAACATGACGGCCGAAGTCGGCGGCTTCACCGGCTACGTCGCTCCCGATGACAAGACCGTCGCGTACCTGATGGAGTATCGCGGGATCACGCGGGACCACGCGGAGCGGCTGTGTCGGGGACTCTCGAGCGACGCGGGCGCGGAGTACTGCGAGGTGATCGAGATCGACGCGGGCGCGGTCCGACCGCTGATCGCGCTACCGGGCGACCCCGGGAACGGGCGCTACATCGGGGAGGCTGCGGAGCGGGTGCGGGTGGACATCGCGTACGCCGGGTCCTGCACCGCGGGGAAAAAGGAAGACATGGACATGTACGCACGTGTGCTCGAGGAGGCGGCGGAGCGCGGGGAGCGTGTGGCGCCTTGGGTGCGCTTCTACATCCAGTGCGGATCGCAGGACGTGAAGCGTTATTGCGAGTCCCAGGGATACCTCGAGCTGTTTCGGAAGGTGGGCGCCACCTTCCTCGAGCCGTCTTGCGGCGCGTGCATCAACGCGGGGCCGGGAGTGTCGAAGACGGGGGAGGAAGTGACCATCAGCGCGATCAACCGAAACTTCCCGGGTCGCTCGGGGCCCGGCCAGCTCTACCTCGCCAATCCCTACACCGTCGCCGCATCGGCCATCGCGGGCTACATCACCGAGTGGCAGCCCGGTATGGCACTTGCCGAGCCTTCCGCCTCGACTTGAGCGTTAGCGCCCGCCGCGCACGCTCGACACCGTCTGCGTCTCAGGGGACGTCGAGTCGTGCTTTGGGCGCAGTGAGCCGCGCTGATACACGCTGCGCGGATTCCACAGCACCCATGACGTGATGCCCAGATCTTCGGCCGCGCGAATCTGCTCGCGAATCTCGAAAGGCGTGTAACGCGGCAGCCTGCGGCCGAGCGTGAACGCCTGCAAGAAAGGGCGAATCTCGGCCGAGCCCGGGAGCGGCTGCGAGCGCTTCAGCGCGTCGGTGAGGGCGCTGTGCACCACGTGGTAGGGCTGGCCGTTCGGCCACGCGTACCCGAAGGCGCCGCGGTAGTAGTGGCTCGGGTACACCATCGGTAGTACGACGTCGGCCACGCTCACGAAATCTTCCCACACCTGCCCGATGCCGAGGTCGCCGGTCGTCACCGAAGCCGTGAGCCCGAAGATGTCGAACGTGACGGGAACCCCGTACGGCTTCAGCCGGTCTTTCAGCAGCGCCACGTGCTCGCGCACGGCCTCGCGCTGGGTCTGCCCCGCCCGGTGCGCGGGGAAGATGGCCGTCGCCATCCGTTCGCGCGGCTCGTCGGGGAAGCGCACGTAGTCGAACTGCACCTCCTGGAATCCCATCTGCGCGGCTTCCTGCGCGAGTTGGGCGGAATAGATCCAGACGGAGTCGTTGTAGGCGTCCACCCATGCGATGTTGATCCGGTCGCGCCACAGGCCGCCGGTGTCGCGGTCCTTCACCGACCAGGACGCCTTGCGCTCGGCGAGGAGGGGATCCTTGGCGACCACGATGCGCGCGATGGGATAGATGCCGTGGGCGGCGAGCGTGTCGAGCCGCGCCTTCGCGTCCTTCGCTCGCACGCACTTGTTCGCGCCGATCCGCTCGGCCGTCGGCACCGCCGAAGGATAAAGCAGGCAGCCGGTGTCATCCTTCACGTCGATCACGAAGGCGTTGATCTCGGTCTCATCGGCGAGGCGCACGAGCTGCCACAGTTTCGGGGATCCGAACGCCCATGCGTTCACGTACAGCGCCTTGATGTTCGCCGTGGGCGGCAGCAGCACCGATTCCTGTTGGACGTAGCGGATCTCCGTAGGACGCAGCAACACCTTCAATTGGTCGACCGGAACGGTCGCGGCGGCGCCGGCCGGCAGGGACGGGAGCGGTGCCGGCGCCGTCGCGCTGTCGACGGGATCCTGCGCAAAAAGGCCGCGACTCGTGAGGAGCGCGGCCAGCAAGAGGACACCTGCCTGCCGGACCACAGCCATAGGGGGCTACACGATAGGAATCACCGAACGAAGGGACAAGAGACGGGCATCACTTCACCGTGAAGTCAGCCGCAAGCTGTTGAATAGCAATGGGTAAGTCGCGATGCTCTGCCCCCGGTACTGGGGCCGGAAGCCGAACAGGACGACCCGGCCGGTGCCGAGCTTGGCCTCCACCAGGGCCGCCCGACCGGCCACCCGCTCAGGATGCAACACCCACCCGGACAACAGCACCTTGTCCGCATCCGCCGGATACCGTCCGACGACGCGCGCGGCACTCGAATCGAGCACCTCGAACGCGGGACCGCTTTCATACCACGCCACCGACTGGGCAGGCATGCCGCGCGCGATCGGGTCGCTCGCGTCGAGCTCCAGCCGGAAGATCGATCCGGGAGCGTAGAACTCATCGTCGGCCACGCTCTCGAGGACGTTGCGCACGGGGAGGAGCAGGTGCTCGACCGCAAAGCGGCTCGCGTCGTTGAGCGCTACGAGCGTGCCGCCGTCGGTCACGAACTGGCGCAACGCCTCCACGCCTTCCTGGCCGAGACCTCCGGCGTAGGGCGCGGGATACTGACGGGGCAGGCCGTCGAACAGCTCGTGGGGCGACTGATCCGGCAGGACGATCACTTCGAAGTGCTCCCTGAGCTTCCCGGCGCGCACCATCGAGTCGACGACCGACACGTAGGGCACCTTCCAGGTATCGAACACCCACCGCGTCCACCCCTCGTCGATCGGCGCCGCATACGAGCGGTACAGCCCGACCCGTGGCGCCTCCGGGCCGGCGAAGCCGGGATACCCGGGACTCGCGGCCGGGGGCTCGACCGGGGCGGAGAGGCCGATGCGCAGCGAATCGCGCGCTGCCACGGCGGTCACGCCCATCAGCAACGGCAGCGTGTGGGCGGTGACGTCGTACGGCGGGAGCGGCGGGCCACCCGGGTACAGGCGGAGATCGGGGTAGCGCTGCGGCTCGAGTAGCGTTTTGGCGAACCCGGCGTATGGCTGGCGCAGTGCCACGACATAGCTCCCGGCGGGGAACCGCTGGGTGCCGACCGCCACGGGGTGAAGCGCGGTGCGAACCTCGACCTGCCCGCGATGCAGGATGCCGAGCAGCGTCGCGAGCCCGACGGAATCCTGATGCTGTCGCGGCAAGACGTACGCGTAGGGCCAGCCCTTCCAGCCGCGGACGGCGCGCCCCTCGATCGTCAGGAAGTTCGCGAGCCAGCGGTCGCGGTAGCGAGCCGCGTTCTCGAGCAGAGCGTAGGCTCCGTCGGTCTGGTAGGTCACGATGTCGCGCAGGGTCCAACGGCCGCCCGGCCAGGGATTCGTGAGGTTCCAGGAGCGCTCGCGCGGATTGAAGCCCCGGCCGCGCGTGGCGAGCTGATCGGCAGGGAGGTCGATGGGCGACGCGAGGTTCGCGCTCGCCGCCTCCGACAGGATGCGTACGCCGCCGTGGTAATGCTGGTACGCGCGGGCGGGCGTCCATGCGTCGTACACCGCATTGATCACGATCCCCGTCTTTCCCTGCCCGGCGAGCGCCCATGCCATGGCGGTGCCGAGGGCGTTCACGCCGTCGACCAGCAGGGGATCGACGTTCGGCTCGATCGGATCCAGGTAGGGCGGCAGGAAGAGCCGCGACCCATCGGTGTCCTGCTGGTGAATGTCGTGCACGATCTGCGGGTGCCAGACGTTGTGGATCGAGTCCACTACCAGCTGCGTCTCGACTTGGGTGAACGCGTACCAGTCGCGGTTGTTGTCGTGCCCCGCGTAGTGGTGATACAGCTCGGGTGGATCGGTGCCCTCGGCTGTGGTGCCGAGCGTCCGGTTGTACCAACGGGTGACGATCGAGACCCCGTCGGGGTTGAGCGACGGCACGAGCCAAAGGATCACATTGTCGAGGATCGCTCGGGTCGCGAGGCTGGTGTCGCTCGCGAGTCGGTACGCGAGCACCGCGGGGCTCAGGTGCCCGCCGACCTCCGTCGAGTGGATGCCCGAGGTGATGAGCACGATGGTCTTGCCGCCGCGAAGCACATCTTCAGCTTCTTTGGCGGTCTTGAAGCCCCGGGGATCCGCGAGCTTCGCATTGAGCTCCCGGTAGCGGTCCAGGGCCCGCAGGTTCTGCGGGCTCGAGATCACGAGCGCAATCATCGGGGCGCCGAGGGTGCTGTGCCCCAGCTCGCGGTACCGCATCCGATCGCTCGCCGAGGCGAGCGCCTGGTAGTAGCGGACGAGGGTCGGCCAATCGGCGAGCTTCCTGTCGTCGCCCGGCTCGAACCCCAGCACCGACCGCGGGGTCGGTATCCTCGGGGCCGTGACCGGGGGAGGACGGCGCCGGGCCGGTGGCGTGCGGCGCGGTTGCTGCGCCGCGACAGGCGGTGCCGGCGCGGCGGCGATCGCCACGGCGAACAGGAGCACCAGCGGGCGGAGCATGGGGGCAGGAGAACATACCGAGGCCCCGGCCGCTCACGCTACGGCAGCTTGTGCAGCTCCACCCGACGGTTCTGCGCGCGCCCGGCGGCGGTGTTGTTGGGCGCGATGTAGCCCGACGCGCCGTACCCCTTCACCACCATGCGGAGCGGCGGGACGCCCTTGCGCGCCAGGTAGAAACGGACGGCGGCGGCGCGCCCCTGCGACAGTCGCAGGTTCGTGAACTTCCTTCCCGTGCTGTCGGTGTAGCCCGCGACCTCGATCCGGATGTCGGGATTCGCGACTAGCGAGGCCGCGACGGCATCGAGCACCATGTACGAGTCCCGCGTCAATATGGACCTGCCGGTCTCGAAGTTCACGCCCGTCAGCACCAGCGTGGGCCGCGGTGGAGCGCCGGGCGTCGGGGACCGCGCGGCTTCGGGCGCGAACAGGATGAGACAGCCGTTCGCGTCCACCTGGCTCCCGGGCGGCGCGGGCGGACACTTGCCTGGCGGGGTGGGCGTGGCCGCGGCCGAGGGTGGCTTCACCGCTTCGACCGGCAGCGGGCAGCCGACCGCATCCACCTTGGTGCCCGCCGGTGTGTTGGGACATTGGTCGATGCCGTCCGGCACGCCATCGAGGTCCGTGTCCAACGGGCAGCCGCTCGCGTCCACGGTGGCTCCCGCAGGTGTGTTGGGGCACTTATCGATGCCGTCGGGGACGCCGTCTTTGTCCGAATCCAGCGGGCACCCGGCCGCGTCGACCGCGACGCCCGGGGGCGTGTTGGGACACTGATCGACACCATCGGGCACGCCGTCTCCGTCGGAGTCGACCGGACAGCCCTTCGCGTCCACGTGCGCCCCCGCCGGCGTGCCGGGGCACTGATCGATGCCGTCGGGGACGCCATCGGCGTCGCTATCGACCGGGCAACCGGTCGCATCGACATGCGCGCCCGCCGGCGTCCCGGGGCACTTGTCGATCCCATCGGGGACGCCGTCCCGGTCGGAATCGATGGGGCAGCCTTTCGAGTCCACAGCAGCCCCCGCGGGCGTGTCAGGGCAGGCATCCTTGTTGTCGGGCACGCCGTCGTGGTCGGAATCCTTGGACGGGGTACCCAGATGGAACACGGAGAGCCCGGCGGTGCCCAGGAAATGCGTTGCCGTCGTAGGGCCGAACGTCGACTGGGTGCTGGGGCTGTAGATCGCTCGCCCCTCTACCCGCAGCGCGATGCGGTCAGTGAGGAACAGGCGAACGCCGGCGCCGCCATGGACGCCGTTGTCGGTGAAGCGGTAGGGCGCGCGGGTGCCGAAGTCGAGCAGCGAGTAGCCGCCGAGCACGTAGACCATGAGTCGGTTCGCATGCACGGCATTGATCACGAGAGACGCGCTGCCGATCAGCGGCTCGAGCGTGGACGTGGTGCCGCCGGGCGGCGTGACGGTGTACTCTGGCTGGAAAAGGACATCGGCCTCCACGCCGACGATGCGGCCGAGCAGGTATCCCATCCGGACGCCGCCCCCGATCTTGTGGGCGAGCCCGAAGGTGGCGTCGTAGCGGGTGTAGGAGCCGAACGCGCCTACTTCGACCTGTCCGGCGTGCTGCGCGGCTAGGCGTCCCGTCGCGAGCGTCAGCACGGCGGCCAGCAACCCGAACCGTCTCATGTCAGCTCCCCGCGCGGAACGCGCTCAAGGTAACTGTTGCAGCTCGACGCGCCGGTTCTGCGCGCGCCCCGCGGCCGTCGTGTTGGCAGCAATCGGATTCGCCGCGCCGTACCCCTTCGCCACCATGCGGCTCGGCGCGACGCCCTTGCTCCCGAGGTACGCGCGCACCGCGTCCGCCCGCGCCTGCGACAGCCTCAGGTTGGTGGCACTCGAGCCGGTGTTGTCCGTATAGCCGGCAATCTCGATCCGGATATCCGGATTGGCGTTCAGCGACTGTGCGACGATGTCGAGGACCGTGAAGGACTCGGGCTTGAGGGCCGATTTCCCGGTCTCGAACATCACACCGCGCAGGATGACCGGCGTCCGCTCCGGCGTGAACAGAATCGGGCAGCCGGCGGCATCCACCCGGGTGCCGGGGGCCGTGCCCGGGCAGCGGTCCTTCGCGTCGTCTACGCCGTCCCCGTCCGAGTCTCGGAAGCGCTGGCACCCGACATCGTCCACTTCCGCCCCCGGCGGGGTGTTGGGACACTTGTCCAGCCCGTCCGGGACGCCGTCTTTGTCCGAGTCGAGCGGGCAACCGGCCGGGTCGACGACCGCGCCGGCGGGCGTGCCGGGGCATTGGTCGAGGCCGTCGAGCACGCCATCGCCGTCCGCGTCTGCCGGACAGCCCTTGGCATCGACGCGCGCGCCGGCAGGCGTGCCGGGGCACTGGTCGAGACCGTCGAGCACGCCATCGCCGTCGGCGTCAGCGGGGCAGCCCTTGGCGTTGACGCGCGCCCCCGCGGGCGTACCAGGGCACTGGTCGAGCCCGTCGTACACGCCGTCGCGGTCCGAGTCAGTGGGGCATCCGTGCGCATCGACAGTGGCGCCGACAGGCGTGTCGGGGCAGGCATCGCGCCGGTCGGGCACTCCGTCATGGTCCTCGTCTGGTGCCGGGCCGCTCCGGGTGAAGACGGACAAACCGAGCGAGCCGACGACGTGACCCGCCCAGTCACCGCCGGCGAAGTCCGTGTTGGGCGTGTAGAAGCCACGCACTTCAAAGCGGAGGGCGGCTCGGTCGCCGAGAAAGATCCGATCGCCGATCGCGCCGTGAACGGCATCGTCCGTGAAGCGGTATGGCGCCGTCTTTTCGAAGTCGAGCCGGGAGTACCCGCCGAGGATATAGAAGAGGTTGCGGGCGGTTCCAAAGTTCAGCACCAGACTGGCGCTGCCGTGAGCCAGTGTGGGAGAGGCGCTGCCGGTCTTCGGATTGGGGCTCTGGTAGCCCGCGTCGAACTCTGCGCTGACGACGTTGCTGAAGAAGTACCCCAGCCGACCGCCGCCGCCGATCTGGGAGTCCAGGTTGAAGACCTTGTCGTAACGCGTGAACGATCCGAACGCCCCGAACTCGAACTGGTGCGCGCGCTGTGCGGGGAGGCTGGAGCTCCCGCACGTGAGCGCTACTCCTAGGACCGCGAGTGTTCGCACGCACCATCTTCTCCGCTAGGGCCGGCCCTACGGTAATAACTCGGCCTCCGGTTAGAAACCCCGGAGGCCGGCATGGTGACGTGGGTCACGTAGCTACTGTCGCCCGTTCTCGCCGCGCACGAACCGGACTGCCTTGGCAAGGCTGTCGGCGAGCGCCGCCAGCTCGGTAGCGCCATGCGCCAGACCTTCGATGGCCTGCAGTTGCTCCGCGGCAGCGGCGGCGACGGCTTCGGCTTCCTGCGTCGAGGAGTGGGCACCCGCCTTGGCCTGCTCGAGCGACTCATTGATTCTGGCCGACCGCTCCCTGATGCCATGCGCCAGCTCCGCGACCTGTTTCCCGGCGCGGGCCGTGCCCCCCGCCGCCTCTGCAATGCGGGTCAGGTCCTGTACCCAGTCGCTCGAGCTGCGCACGACGTCCCCGAGATCGCCGCGGATGCGCTCGAGCAGCTGTGCGGCGCGGTCGAGCGCCCGGCGCGTCTCTTGTGCGGACTTCCCGACGTTGCGCGCCTCTCGACCGCTTGCTTCGGCGAGCTTGTGGACCTCATCTGCCACCACCGCGAAGCCCCGCCCGTGAACCCCGGCGCGCGCCGCTTCGATCGTGGCGTTGAGGGCGAGCAGGTTGGTCTGGTTGGCGATGAAGCCGATGGTTTCCGAGAACTTCTCGACCTGCTCCGCCACGTCGCGCAGCCGCCGTACCTCGCGGGCGCTCTCTTCGGTCGTGACACCCAGATCGGTCAGGCGACGGACGGCGGTCTGGGTGGCGAGGCGGACCTTCTCCGTGGTCTGCTCCATCTGCGCGCCCGAGTCGCGAGTCTCGGTGCCCGCGGTGGCCACCTCCGCGGCGTGGTGGGTCAGCTGTTCCGAGTCGCGGGCCAGCGCGCTGACGAGGCTCGCGGCTTGGGCGGCCCCCTGGCTGGCGCGACGCGCCGCTGCTGCGACTTCCTGGCTCGAGGCGTGGATTTCTTCGGTCGTGGCCGTCAGCGTCTGGATGTAGGCACTGGTGCGATCCGACGCGCCGACCACCGGCTGAACCGAGCCTTCGATTGCGAGCATCAAGGCGAGCTGCGGTGCCAACAGCGCCAGCATGTCGGCGTCGGCGTCGTGGTACATGCCGGGATTGGAGTGACGTACACTCCAAAGGCCCACCAGCTGCCCGGCGTGATACAGCGGGACCACCACCTCCGAGCCGGGCGTTTCCCGACCGGACACGACCACGTGCTCGGGAGCGAGAGCGCCCGCCACGATTGGCCGCCGCCGCCGCACGGCCTCGCCGGAGAGTCCGACATTAGCGTCGAAGCGAACCTTGTCGGGGCCGCGATGGCCCGTCGCGGTGTCCGCGACGAGCTCCATTTCGTTCGTCCCCGCATCGTAGCGGGCGAAGCCCATGTGCTCCCATGGAACCAACCGCCGGGCCAGCTCCTGAATCCGTGGGAAGCTCTTCGCCAGACTGATGTCCCGCGCGATCGCCTGCGACAAGCCCTGAATGAGCGCGAGCTCATCGGCGTGAACCCCCCGCCGGATGACCGACACGCTCGCGACCGCGGCGCTCACGAGCACGGCGCCGATGACGAGAAACCCGATCATGTCGATGCTCGCGTGTGCGAGAGCGAGGCATGCGAGGGCCAGACCCACCGAGCAGGCGTACACGACGGCTTCCCACCGCGCGGTGAGGGCGGCGTCCACCCAGGCGAAGGTGCGCCCGAGTGCCAGCTCGATGTAGAAGGTGCCGTTCGCGATGCAGGGCAAGAGGACGAGGAATGCGACGAGGGGCACGAGATTGCTCGCAGTGAGCGCCTGCGGACCCGTTGCCCCGCCGAGCCTGGCATACGCGAGCCCCGCCAGGGCCGCGCCCGTCGCGAGGTGCGCGGCGTTGTCGAGCGCCCCCGCCACGGGCAGACGGCGCAGCGCGAGGTCGCCCGCGATCATCGCCAGCGACGCCACCACGACGCCGAACGGCCAGCCGTGGTCGAGGATGGCGTACGCCGTGACGCCAAGGATGTATGAGGAGAACCCGTTCCCCGGGAGGGCGATGCCGTAGCGCCGGGTCAACGCCCCGACCACGACGAGCACCGCGATCTCTTCCGCGACGTCCGCGCCGAGCGGCACCGGTCGGAACGCGAAGGCCGCCAGCCCTGCGGCGACCGCCGCCACGGCACCGAGCGCGACGAGCGCCCGCACCAGCAGGCCCGGCGACGCTTTGAGGCGGGAGAAGGCACTCATGGGCAAGCTCGGAGCAAGGTCGGCCCCTTGGCGTGACCTGTCAAGCGCGACTATCGTTTACCGCATGCGCGTCACGATCGAATACTGCGTCGTCTGAAACTACGAGCCACGGGCCGCCGGTCTGGCGGCCGAGCTCCGCAAGACCTACCCCCACGCCGACGTGAAGTTGATCCAGTCGTCGGGCGGCGTGTTCGAAGTGGAGGTCGATGGTCGTCGCATTTTCTCCAAGAAGGCGTTGGGACGCCACGCCGAGCCCGGAGAAGTCGTGCGACTGATGCAGCAGGTCGCCCCGCCACCGTCGCGTTGACGCCTGCGGCGGGACCCTGCGGACAGGAGTGACCCGGCCAGGTGACACTGTGCCGCTCCCGCCGCCTCCCGCGCCGGCGTCCTAAGTCCCCTCGGCAGTTGCCGTTGCGACGGCGCCGTCGCGTCTGGCACGACCTTTCCAGAAAGGCCCGGCCGGAGGTGACCTATGAAACGTGTGCTCTTGGCAGTTGGAATGGCGCTCGCGCTCGGTGCTGCGCCGATGGCGGCGCAGACGCGCGTCAGCGTCGCGGTCGGTTTCGGCGTACCGCGGCCGTATGTGACCGGAGTCGTCATCCTGGGGCGGCCGTCCGTCTACTACCCACACAGGCGCGCATTCTATTACCGGCCCCCGCTGTTCGTGGCGCGGCGGGTCTACGTGGTTCGGCATCGCCATCATCATCACCGCTACTACTACGATGACGATCGGGATTACGACCGCGACCATGATTGACGTGTCACGTGGGCCGTACCACCGGAGTGCGGCGTGCCAAGGGAGGTTCCGGATGCGGCGGCTGACGCCCTAGACAGTGCCGCAGGTACGGTCGCAAAGCGGGAGGCGCGCACGCGCGCCTCCCGTTTTCTTTTGTCCCGTGCTCAGGGCTTCGCCCCCGCGTCGGTTGGCTTGCGGCCGAACAGCTTGCGGAGGAACGCCGCCGCCGCGACGAGCCCCAGCACTATGAACTTCTTGAGGGCGATGAGCGCTCCCAGCAGCACCTTGAACAGCCCGGCCTTCGCGGCAAGACCGCCCGCGATCAGCGCCGCGATGCCGTACTCGGCCACCTTGTCCGTGCCGGGGACGAAGTCGGCGTAGCGATGACCCCCGTTGAACTCGACGAAGCCGATCACGTTCGTCATGGCGCGCTTGACGGACTCGAGCCGATTCATCGAGGCGACGGCATTGAGCACGAGCACCCCGCGTCTGCCCAGTACGCGGATGTTGTAGTTGAGCGTGTGCGCCGAATCGTCCGTGAACTTGAGGTCCTTCGCCCAGTAGAGCTTGTGGGCCACACTGTCGTAGCGCGGGGGCTCGGCCCACCCAACGAGCTCCACGGTGGCGTACCCGGCCTTCGCGCGCTCGGGATTCGCTTCGCGGGTCGCCTGCTGCATGTTCCTGAGGAGCTCACGGTAGTCGATCTTCGCCGCGTCGTCGTCCTTGACGTAGCCGTCTTCGCTGAAGCTGATGATGACCCCCCAACCCTCGGGAGTGAGCACATGGACACCCGCGGGCACGAGCATCCCCAGGGTCTCGCGGCCGGGTGGGTTGCCCCAGGCGCGCAGCACGATGGCGGTTTCTTGCGGGTCGAGATATCGGAAGTCCCCGGGGAGGTCGAGGGTCGCGAGACCGCGGGACAGGGTGACGCGACCCGTTTGATAGCGGAGCTGCGCCTCGACTTGCTCTCGGGTGGGGTTCTCGGGAGTGCGTTCGAGCCGCTGTGCGAGTGCGACGAGCGGCGCCACCGCGAGCCACGGCACGATCACCAGGCACGTCACGGGTCGACGAATCATCTCTGCCTCCACCGCTAATCTATATTGCGACCGTGCGAATTTCCCGCGACCACTTCCTTCCCCCCGATCCGAACGCCTTCCTCGCCGCGGAGCCCGCCACCGGGCGGGTCGTGGTGATCGCCCCGACCCGCGCGGCCTGCGAAACCATCGAGCTCGCGATGAGCCTCGATATCGACACGCTCCTCGCCCGAGAGCACGGTGAGGACATCTCCCGCCTCGCGGCATCGGGGCGGGGGTTCGGGATCGTTGCGGGGACGGGCACGGGCAAGACGCTCGCTATCCGGCCGATTGCGACGACGATCCTGCAAGCGCCGCTCAAGGTCGGCGTCGTGAACCGCGAGCGGGAAGCCACGCCCGAGACGCCGACCTGGAACGTCGTGATCGTGACCACCGGGATCGCGCGCCGTTGGTTCGAGGACGGCCTCATCACCGCGCGGGACACCCTCGTCGTGGATGAGATCCACCAGACGTCGGCCGAGCTCGAGCTGTGCCTGGCGCTCGGCAAGCGAGCGGGCTGCCGCTTCATCTGGCTTTCCGCCACGGTGGATCCGGCGTTCTACGCCCGCTACCTGGGATCGGTTGAGGTCCTCGAGACCCGGGCGTTCGATCCCGCGCGGGCGGCCGATGTGCGCGTCCTGCCCCAGCAGCCGCTCGAGTTCCTGAACGATCGCTTCATGAAGGAGGTCCTGCGGGAGCGGCGTGGCGTCGCGGTGTTCGTGCCCACTCGGGCCGAGGTCGAGCAGATCGCGAAGGAGCTCGGCGACCGCTGGCAGGGCCTGCCGACCGCGTTCTACCACGGGGGCGAGCCGATCCGGGTCATCCGACCCTTCCTCGACGGCCAGGTGCGCCGGCCGTTTCTGCTGGCGATGACCGCGGCCGGCCAGTCGGCGCTCAATATCCGCGGCCTCGACACCGTGGTGATCTACGACGCGCGCTACGCCAACGTCGTGGAGCGGGGTCGCAACGTGCTGACGCGGCTCTACCTCGGCGCGAATGAAATCCTCCAGATGGCGGGACGCGTGCACGGACGCGTGGAAGGGGGCGAGGTCTACATCCTGAGCGACCGGGAGCTCGTGTTCGACGAGCTGCGGCCGACGCCGCCGGAGTTCCAGCTCGCCGGAGACGCGGAGCGGGTGGCGATTACCTGCGCGGCGCTCGGCGTGGACGCGCGCGAGCTCGACCTGCCCGTGCCGCTCGACCGCAAGGCGTACCGCGACGCCGTCGAGCTGCTCACCGAGCGCGGCTTGATCGAGCGCGGGCGACTGACCCGCTACGGCCGCGACGTGGAGGCGATGCCGGTCGAGCGACCCTGGGGCGAGTTGCTCTATCACGCCGATCCCGACCTCGTTCCGATGGTGGCCGTCGCGGCGAGTGTCGAGTCCTTGCACCGCATGACGCGCGAGGAGCGGGACCTGCGAGGCTTGATCGTGTCCGGAAGCGACCACCTCACGGCGTACAACGTCTACGCCGAGGCGGTCAACAAACACGGCTACCTGGGTGAGGTGTACGGTCTGCCGCGCCACCTGTTCCGTGAGAGCGTCGATCGCTGGGCCGAAGGCCGCGGCGTGCTCGTGAAGGCAATCGAGGATGTAGCGCTTGGGCTGGCCTCGGTGTACCGGCAGCTCGAGCTTCCCCTGCCCGAGCGGCTGCCCCACGCAGGCGAGAAGACCCTGGCCGTGTTCGCGGACCTTGTGGCCAAGATCCAGCCGTTCGATCTGGTCATCGACGAGGAAACGGCGGACGGTCGCGAGGCCCGCGTGAGCCGCGGGTCGGTGTGCTCGAGCTGGGGCGCCGTCGCCGGCACGCTGCGCTACTTCGCGGACCGGTTCGGCGTGCCGCGCGCCAGCATCGAGGGAACGCAGTTGTCGGAGCGTGCCATCCGCCGCTATGCGCGGCGCGGCGCGCCCACGGTCGTCTTCGAGCGACAACGCCGGTACGAGGGCCTGATGCGGGTCCGGACGGTCGGCTATTTCGGGTTCCTGCTCGAGCGCGACGTTGAGCCCCTCCCGAGCCCGTTCCCCCCGGAGCTCGCCGACGCCGCGCGGGCGGCGCTGGTGGAGGCCCTGCTCGCCGGCCATACGCCGCACCCCGATCAGGCACGGGTCCGGCGCGCGCTCGAGCGGCTCGGATCCTATTGGCGGCGCTCGGGCGGGCGGCTGACGCAAGCGGCCACGGAACACGTGACCGCCCGGCTCGCGGCCCAGCTCGCGCGGGTCGGCTCGTGGGACGAGTTCATCAACGCACGGCTCGAGCTCGACGTAGATCAGATGGTGCCGGAAGCCGAGCGCCGTGCCCTGGATGCGCTCCCGGCATCGGTCCACCTCTACGGGGATCGCGTGCCCGTGGATTACGAGGTGGAGCAGGGGATCGGCGTGGTGCGGTTGCGTCTCAAGGAGGGCCAGGCACGGCGCCTGCAACCGCGCGATCTGCCCCCGCTCGACCGGCCGGTCCGCTTCACAGTGCTCCGGGGCAAGCGCGAGGCGGTGCGGTCCGATTCGTTGGAGGACCTGCGCCGCCAGTTGAGCGGCCTGTCCCGGGGAGAACGGCAGCGCCTCGCACGGAGCGGCCGAGGCGGCCGTGGGAGGGGGGGTCGGGGGGGCCGGCGTCGCTAGCAGCCGCGTCCGCGAGTTGTGACCTCCGCACGCTCCGCGGGTCTTGCTTATGTGGTGCTGTCTGGAACCCTGACGCGTAACCTCAGCTAATGCAAGGACGTATGCCTGCGAGAGAAAAGACCCCCAGTCTCCCGGCCCCGCTGGGCTTCGCCCCGCTCGGGCAGGCCGTGATGGAAACATTCAGCGAGGGCGTGGTCGTCTTCGACCCCTATGGCCGGATCCTGTACGCAAACCAGCGGGCGCGGCGTACCCTCGACGCGCTCGGGGGCGGCGCGCCCCAACGGGGCGATAATCTGCGCGAGCGGCTCATGGCCTTCGGCGGCCGGACGCGCACGCTGAAGCAGGGCTCGCTCGAACTCGGTGAAGTGGTGTTTCTACCCGGGGCCAGCGGAGACAGCCCGACGCTGGCCGAGCGCGAGCGCCAAGCCATCCTCGACACGCTCGAGGTGACGCATGGGAAGCTGGCCGAGACCGCGCGACGGCTCGGCATCAGCCGAACCACGTTGTGGCGCCGGTTGCGAGCCTATGGGCTCCGGCCCAACGGGAACGGGGGCTCCGGGGCCGCGACGCGCGTCTAGCGCCGCTCCGTCATCCTGGCGTGGGGATATCACGCCCCCTAGCTTCCCGCTCGGGCTTCACCGTTCGGGAAGCGATGCCCGCCAAGCCGTACATCATCCAAGAGTATGTCCGGTGGTCCGACGTGGACTTCGCCGGCATCATTTTCTACGGGTCCTACGTCCGGTTCTTCGAGATCGCCGAGACGGAGCTGTTCCGTGCCTGCGGCCTCGCCTACGCCCGCGTGTTCGACCGCTACGACATCTTTCTGCCGCGCAAGGCCGTTCATAGCGAGTTCTACCTCCCCGCGCGGCTGGATGACCGGCTGCGCGTGGCGACGTACGTTGGCCGGGTCGGCACCAAGTCAATGACCCTCAACTTCGACGTGCTGCGCGACGACCCGCCGCGGCTCGGGGCCGCGGGTTGGATGGTGCTGGTCTGTGTGGACCGTAAGGGCCTGAAGCCGCAGCCTCTGCCTCCGGGGCTGGTCGAGGCCCTGGCGCCGCACACGCTGACGACCGCTGCTGCGCGCGCGATCCTCGGTATCACGACCCCGCCGGGCGCGCGAGCCTCCCTCTGAAACTGCCTCGATTCTTCGCCCTCGCGCTCGCGGTGCCGTGCGCGGCCTGCGGCAGCGCGTCCGAGCAGGGGGGTCGCGTACACGCCCTCGTTACCTTCCCGCGCCAAGACACCGTCCGATTCGAAGCTCCGGCGCGCGCGCGGCGCTGCGGCGGCGGTCCGGGGAAGGAAGGACTGCTGCTGCAGGGGTCTGCTGACGGGAACGGTGTCATCATGTGGCTGCGCGGAAGCGGCGGCGGACCGCCGGCGGCCGGCCCGTGGCCGCTGCTGCAGCGGGGTGATACGGTATCGCCGCGCGGCGCGACGGTCGGCGTGCGGTACATGATGAAGGACATGGCCCGGGGCTTCGCGCTCGACAGCGGCGTCGTCGAGGTGCGGGCGACCGGCGCTGTTCTCACGGTTGTCGCGCGTGGCACCGGACTCGAGACCGCTGCCGCGGGGCGCGTGGCGGTCGAGGCGTCGTTCGAGGCGGTGCCGCTCGAAACGGAAGCCGTCTCCTGCCGGACGACATTGTGACGCTGCGGGTCGGGCTGATCGGCACGGGGTTCGCGCGTCGGGTGCAGGTCCCGGCGCTGCGCCTCGTGCCGGGGGTAGCGGTGACCGCGATCGCGAGCGGCAGCATGGAGCGCGCCCGCGCCGTCGCGGCGGAGTTCGGCATTCCCAACGCATTCGGGAGCGGTGAGACGCTCGCCCGCGCTCCCGAGGTCGACCTCGTCATCGTGTCCTCGACGCCCGACGCCCACGCCCGTCACGCGATCGCGGCCCTGGAGGCGGGGAAGCACGTGTTGTGCGAGAAGCCGATGGCGCTCACGGTCCGGGAGGCGGAGGAGATGCTCGAGGTCGCGGAGCGGAGCCGTGGGCTGGCCCGTATCGACCACGAGCTGCGCTACGAACCCAATCGGCGCAAGGTGCGGCAGCTGATCCAGGTCGGCGCCATCGGACCGGTCCTCCACCTCGAGCTCGTGCTCAGACCGTACGTGCGGGGCGACGGGCGGCCGCAGGCATTCGACGCTCCCTGGAGCTGGTGGTACGATGCCGCGAGGGGCGGCGGCATCCTGGGCGCGGTCGGGTCCCATCTCATCGACCTGTGCCGCTTCTGGACCGGGAGTGAAGTCGTCGAGGTCGGCGGCCGGGCGGCCACGTTCGTTGCCGAGCGCTACGACGAGCAGCGCGTGCGGCGCCCCGTGACTGCGGACGAATACGCGAGCTTCGTGATGCGGCTCGCGAGCGGCGCGGTTGCCACCATCACGCTGACGACGGTGGCGTCGCACGGGCCCGGACATTTCGCCCAGATCACCGGACGCGACGGCACGCTCGTGTTGACGGGCGAGACGTCGCTCGAGATCGGTCGCCCCGGCGGGCCGCTCGAGGATGCCAGCGTGCCGGATGACCTGTGGGAGCAGACCGCCCCCAACAACATGTGGGCCCGCTCGTTCGTGCGGCTGATGCGGGATATGGTCGCCGTGCTCGAGGGCCGGCCCGCCGCGGGAGAGCCCGCTACGTTCTACGACGGCCTGGCGGTGCAGCGTGTCATGGATGTCGTGCGCGATGGGCGCGGTGCACGGTTAGATTGACGTCGTGGAACAGACCTATTTCCGACGCGGCTTCGGCCTCAAGGGCGACATCGAGGGGGCCCTCGCGGCCGACTATCACAGCCAGGTGGTGGATCGCATCCGCGCCCACGGCTACGTTCTCGCGGTGGGCGACCTGACCTTCAAGCTCGCCCGCGAGTTCGGGTTCTGTTACGGAGTGGACCGCGCGGTCGAGTACGCGTACGAAACCCGCACCAAGTTTCCCGAGCGCCGTGTGTTCCTGGTCGGCGAAATCATCCACAACCCGCACGTCAACAAGAAGCTCCAGGCCATGGGGGTCGAGTTCCTGCAGCGGCCGGATGACGGTGAGTTCGACTTCCACGAGATCACCCCGGCGGACGTCGTCATTCTTCCGGCCTTCGGGGTCACCGTGAAGGATTTCGAACGGCTGCGCGCGGTCGGATGCGTGCTCGTGGACACGACCTGCGGATCGGTACTCAACGTGTGGAAGCGCGTAGACTCCTACGCCAAGGACGGGTTCACCGCGGTGATCCACGGCAAGTGCTACCACGAGGAGACGAAGGCCACGTCGAGCCAGGTCACCAAGTACCCGAGCGGGAAGTACCTCGTGGTGCGCGACATGGCGGAAGCGCGTGAGGTGTGTGCGTACATAGAGGGAGCGGGGAGCGGGGAGCAGTTCGCCTTGCTCTTTGAGGGGAAGATGTCGCCTGGCTTCGATCCCGCTCGCGATTTGCGGCGCATCGGCGTGGCGAATCAGACTACGATGCTCTCCGGGGAGTCCCTTGCCATCGCGGCCGAGATCCGGCGCAGCCTGGCGAAGCGGTATGGTGAGGCCACGTTGCCCGACCACTTCCGCACGTTCGACACGATCTGCTCGGCCACCCAGGACCGTCAGGACGCGGTGCTGAAGCTCATCGCCGAGCCGATCGACCTGATGGTCGTGATCGGGGGATACAACTCGAGCAACACGACCCACCTCGCCGCCATCTGTCATGACCGAGCACCGACCTATCACATAGAAGACGCGAGCTGCATCGATCCGGAGACCGGGGCGATCCGCTTCCGTCCCGTAGGGGCCAAGGAGGAGCAGGTAGTGACCGGGTGGTTGCCGAGCGGGCCGCTCACGGTGGGTGTGACGGCGGGCGCGTCGACGCCGAACAACAAGATCGGGGAGACCGTGGAACGCATCGCGGCGTCGCGGGGGGTGTCGCTCCTTCGGTAAATCTTCGCCATATTTCAGGATGTCGTTGTCCGGTTTTCATCCCGCCATTGAGCGCTGGTTCGAGTCCCGCTTCCGCGAGCCCACCGAGCCGCAGCAACGTGCGTGGCCGCTCATCCAAGCGGGCCGCAATGCGCTGATCGCGGCCCCGACGGGCTCTGGCAAGACATTCGCGGCATTCCTCGCCGCCATCGACTCGTTGCTGCGTCAAGGATTGGACGGGACGCTCGCCGACGGGACGCAGGTGGTGTACGTCTCGCCGCTCAAGGCGCTCTCCAACGACGTGCAGAAGAACCTGGCGGAGCCGCTCGCTGAGATTCGCCGCACGCTCGAAGCCCTGTGCCTGCCGGATGTGGAGATCCGCACGCTGGTGCGCACCGGCGACACGCCGGGCGCGGAGCGCCAGGAGATGGTGCGGCGGCCCCCGCACATCCTCGTCACCACCCCGGAGTCGCTCTATCTGATCCTCACGTCCGAGCGCGCCCGCGAGATGCTGCGCGGCGTGCGGACCGTGATCGTGGACGAGATCCACGCCGTGGCGCGCGACAAGCGGGGGAGCCACCTGGCGCTGTCGCTCGAGCGGCTGGAGCACCTCACCGGCCGGCGTTTGCAGCGCATCGGACTCTCGGCGACGCAGAAACCGATCGAGGACATCGCCGCCTTCCTCTCCGGCAGTCGACACCCGACAACGGACACCTGCGTTGTCGACTCGGGACACGCGCGCAGGCTCGACCTGGCGATCGAAATTCCCTCTTCACCGCTCGAGGCGGTCATGGCCGCCGAGGTGTGGGAGGAGATTTACGAGCGCCTGGTGCAGCTGATCCTCGAGCATCGTACCACACTGGTGTTCGTGAACACGCGCCGGCTGGCGGAGCGGCTGACGCTGCATCTCTCCGAACGGCTGGGCGCGGACCAGGTGACGTCGCATCACGGCAGCCTGTCCAAGGAAAAGCGCCTCGACGCGGAAACCCGGCTCAAAGAAGGGAAGCTCAAGGCGTTGGTCGCGACCGCCTCGCTCGAGCTGGGGATCGACATCGGCGCCGTGGACCTGGTGTGCCAGATCGGCTCGACCCGGTCGATCGCGACGCTGCTGCAGCGCGTGGGTCGATCGGGACACCACCTCGCCGCCGTGCCCAAGGGCCGGTTGTTCCCGTTGTCGCGCGACGAGCTGATCGAGTGTGCCGCGCTGGTGCGGGCGGCGCACGAGCGCCAGCTCGACCGGCTGATCATCCCGGCGCACCCGCTCGACATCCTGGCCCAGCAGATCGTGGCGACGGTGGCATGCGAGGAGTGGCAGGAGGATGCGTTGTTCGAGACGGTGCGGGGGGCGTACCCGTACCGCGACGTCTCGCGCAAGGACTTCGACGCCGTGGTGCAGATGCTCGCCGAGGGATTCACGACGCGGCGGGGGCGGCGGGGCGCGTACGTCCATTACGACGGTGTGAATCGCCGGCTACGCGCGCGCCGCGGCGCCAGGCTCGCCGCGCTCACGTCGGGCGGGGCGATTCCTGACATCGGCGACTACCGGGTGATCCTCGAGCCGACGGAGACCTTCGTCGGAACCCTCAACGAGGATTTCGCCATCGAGAGTATGCCGGGCGACATCTTCCAGCTGGGCAACCGGTCCTATCTGATCCAGAAAATCGAGTCGGGCCAGGTGCGCGTCGTCGACGCCCAGGGCCAGCCACCATCGATTCCCTTCTGGCTCGGCGAGGCGCCGGGTCGTACGCCGGAGTTGTCGCAGGAAGTGTCCCGGCTGCGCCGGGATGTCGGCGGTCGGCTGGCAGACGCCCGCGAGGCGACGGCATGGCTCGCGGGTGAGATCCCCGGGGTCCCCGAGCCCGCGGCGCGCCAGATGGTCGAGTATCTCGAGGCGTCGCAGAAGATCCTCGGGGTTATCCCGACGCAGGAGACGCTGGTGCTGGAGCGCTTCTTTGACGAGGCGGGCGGGATGCAGCTGGTGCTGCACGCGCCCTTCGGGAGCCGGGTCAACCGCGCGTGGGGCCTCGCGCTCCGCAAGCGGTTCTGCCGCAGCTTCAACTTCGAGCTGCAAGCGGCCGCCACCGAGGACGCGATCGTCCTGTCGCTCGGCCCCCAGCACAGCTTCCCGCTCGAGGACGTGTTCCAATACCTGAAGGCCGAGACGGCGGAGCACCTGCTGGTGCAGGCGATGCTTGACGCGCCGATGTTCGGCTCGCGCTGGCGCTGGAACGCGACCCGGGCGCTCGCCGTGCTGCGCGCGCGCGGCGGCAAGAAGGTCCCCACGCCGCTCCAGCGCATGGATGCGGAGGACCTGGTCGCCGCCGTGTTCCCCGACCAGCTCGCATGCCCGGAAAACCTCGTGGGAGACCGCGAGATTCCCGACCACCCGCTGGTGCAGCAGACCATCGCGGACTGTCTGCTCGAGGCGATGGACTTCCCCGGCTTGAAGCGCGTGCTCGAGGGGATGGCGGCGGGGCAGTTCACGCTGGTCGCGCGCGACACGACGGAGCCGTCACCGCTCGCGCACGAGGTGATCAACGCCAAGCCGTACGCCTTCCTCGACGACGCGCCACTCGAGGAGCGCCGCACCCAGGCGGTGATCACGCGACGCGGGCTCGACGTGAAGACCGCGGAGGAGCTCGGGAAGCTCGATCAGGCGGCGATCGATCGGGTGCGCGAAGAGGCTTGGCCCGACGTCAGTTCCGCCGACGAGCTGCACGACGCGTTACTCGTCACCGGTGCCCTGACGAGTGCGGAATGCGGAACGCGGAATGCGGAATGGCAGGGGTGGTTTGATGAGCTGGCGCGGGCGGGGCGCGCGACGACACTGCTGCGCGAGCCTCGACTCTGGATCGCCGCCGAGCGACTGCCGATGCTGGAGGCGGTGTTCCCCGGAGCCAAGTGCGAGCCGGCCCTGACCGTGCCCGAGCGCGATCGCGCCAAGGCATGGACGCGCGAGGACGCGGTGCGCGAGCTGGTGCGCGGGCGGCTCGAGGCGGTCGGTCCCACGACGGCCGCCGACGTTGCAGGCTCGCTGGGCGTCGCGGTCGCGGACGTGGACTTCGCGCTCGGCGCGCTCGAGCACGAAGGCTTCGTGCTACGTGGCCGGTTCACGCCCGGCGTGGCGGAGCTGCAGTGGTGCGAGCGCCGTCTGCTCGCCCGCATCCATCGCTACACTCTCGACCGGCTGCGCCAGGAGATCGAGCCGGTCACGGCGGCGGACTTCATGCGGTTCCTGTTGCGGTGGCAGCGCGTCGCACCGGACGCCCGGGCCGAGGGACCGGAAGGGCTCGGCGCGGTGCTCGAGCTGCTCGATGGCTACGAAGTGCCCGCGGGTGCCTGGGAAGCCGACGTGCTTCCGGCCCGGCTCGGCGAGTACGACCCGTTGTGGCTCGACGGCCTGTGTCTCTCGGGGGAGATCGCCTGGGGTCGGCTGTCGCCGGCGGCGTCGTCGAACGGGCATAAGTCGGGGCCGATCCGCACGACGCCGATTGCGTTGTTTCGCAGGGAGCGGGGAGCGGTTTGGCGGTCTCTGACGGTGCAGCCCGATCCGGCGAGTCTCCCGCTCTCGCATTCGGCCCGCGCCGTGCTCGAGGCGCTCGACCAGCGGGGCGCATCGTTCTTCGGCGACCTCGTGAACGCGACGGGACTGTTACGCACCGAAGTGGAGAAGGGACTGGGTGAGCTGGTCGCGTGGGGGCTCGTGAGCTCGGACAGCTTTGCTGGGCTGCGGGCGCTGCTCGTGCCGTCCGATCGGCGCCGCCCCATTGGCGGGTTCCGGCGGCGCGGGCATATCGCCCCGTTCGGGGTGGAGACGGCGGGGCGGTGGTCCCGCGTGCGGGCCGCGGCGCCGCTGCCGCAAGAGGCCGTCGCGGAAGCGGTGGCGTGGCAGCTGTTGCGCCGCTACGGAGTGGTGTTCCGGCGGCTCGTGACACGCGAGACGCTGCTGACCCCGTGGCGCGACATCCTGCGGGTGTACCGTCGGCTCGAGGCGCGAGGAGAGATTCGCGGCGGGCGCTTCGTAGGCGGTTTCTCGGGTGAGCAGTACGCGCTACCGGAGGCGGTGGGGTTGCTCCGCAGCGTCCGGCGCGAGGAGCCGCGCGGCGAGCTGGTGGCCGTGAGCGGGGCCGACCCGCTCAACCTCGTGGGGATCGTGACGCCGGGAGACGTGGTCGCCGGAGTCGCGACGAACCGGATCCTGTATCGAGACGGAATACCCGTCGCGCTCAAAGAGGGTGCGGGGAGCGGGGAGCGATACCTCGCGGAGGTCACACCAGACGAACGCGAACGGCTCAAGTCCGCGCTGGTGCGCGGGCGCGTGGCACCGCTCGTCCGGACCTATCTCGGTAGGACTCGTCCCAGACCCGCGGCCACGCCCGACTAGTAGTTGACGAAGCTGATCGCCTGCCGGATCACCGCTCGCACTGCTCGACTCTCACTGCGCGCGGGGCGATACACCGACCCACGCACCACGCGCAGCGCCTCCTCGTCGAATGCATGGTTGGGGCTCTGGAAGATCCTCGCCGATCCAGGCTCGACGTGTCCCGTCACATCGAGCGCCGCTTCCACGAGGACGGTGCCGTCCACCCGGAGCGACTGCATCTCCGGCGGATAGCGGATTGGTGGGTGGGAGACGAGCGCCGGCTGCTCGTCCACGGCCCCGACCGCGATCGGCGCAGCCATGCTGGCGCCGGGCGGCTTGGCCCCACGCCCGCTGAGCCGGACCGAGTCCGCGAAGCGGCGCAAGAACGGCGCGAGGTCGACGCCGCGCGCAGTGAGGGTCTGGTACAGCGCGAGGCCCTCCGCCAGATCGGCGCGCCCGGCGCTATCCCGCCCCGTGCGCGATGCGGCGACACCCCGCACCAGCAGCGCGTACAACCGTTCGCCGTCGGTTGGATGCGTGAGCGCCGTATCGAGAGCGAGAGCGAGCTGCGTGAGCGCGCTATCGGGGCGATTCGCGCCGAGGTGGCTGCGGGCGCTCGAGACGAGCTCCGTTGCGCTGAGCCGGGGCGGCCGCACGTCCACCGCCATCTGGACCATCACGCGCACCGCCACGCGTTTCAGGCGGCCGGGAGAGAACCGGGACGCCAGCATCATCTGTTTTACGGGCTCGATCAGGCCGGAATCGGGCGTCGACAGGACTTCCAGGGAGGCCGGCTCCGCGTGCCCGGTCGTATCGATGATCGCCGCGATCTGCACAAACCCCTGGACATGCCGCCGTAGCAGGCTGCGCGGGTAGGCCACCGGGGGGCCCGACAGACGTCGCGGCGACTCGTCGACGTCCTTCGAAACGTAGAAGCCATGGCTCCGCCCGGCCGCTTGCTTCTCCTGCTGGAACAGCTGGGCCAGCTCGGGCGAGAGCTGATCGAGCCCGTTGACCTCTAGGCCTGGGTCAAGAGCCAGCGCCTGCCGGAACGCGGCGCGGGCGAGGTCCTCGTGGCCGCGGAGGACTTGGACGATCCCGTCCCACACGAGTGCGTTGTTGCGGTCGGCGGGCGCAGCGGGAGCCGTGGTATCGAGAGCAGACCGCAGCAGGGCCTCGGCGGAGTCGAGATGGTTGGCCGCGAGCTGTACGCGGGCGGAATCGACCAGTTGGGAGACACGCGACTGGCCCAGCAGCGCACCGGGCGGTGCGAGTATGACGGCGACGAGCACGACGACGGACGGCCGCGGCATGCCGCCCAATCGTGCTGCGGTGCGCCGCGAGCGTCAAGCCGCCGCGCTACGGCCGCGTCAGATCCACGCTGACCACGGGCAGGTCCCAGTGCGCCGCGAGGATCTCGAAGCGCCGCTGCTCCTCGCGCCGAAACGTGTCCTGGTCGGGAAACAGACGTTTCAGCTCCGCCTCGGGGAACGGCTCGTGCGGCGCCGCGGCGTTCTTCCACACGATCGTGACGCGATAATCCCAGCGGCCATCCTCGGTCCCGTGGAACCGGGGCGCCTCCGCGGTGACCCGCTGGATGTGCCCCAGCTCGATCTCCCGCTTCAACACCGGGAAGTGGTTCTTCTTGAAGAGCCGGATGAACTCGTCGGCGAAGCCCCAGCGGGTCTTGTAGTAGTACTCCACCACGAACGGTTCACTCGCCCCGGCGGGGGGTGCCTGGGCGGCGCCAAGAACCGGCGCTGCGAGCAACACCGCGAGTACGGACCAACGCATATGTGTCCCCTCAACTCACCGGTTGTTTCAGCTTGTCGAAGTAGAGCTTCCGCACCTTGGCCACTTTGGGGGCGATCACGGCGCTGCAGTAGCCCTGGTTCGGGTTACGGCGATAATAGTCGCGGTGGTACTCCTCGGCCGGATAGAAGGCCTCGAGCGGCTTCACCTCGGTCACGATCGGGTCGTCCCACACGTGCTCGGCCGCGAGCTCCTTGATCACCTTCTCCGTCACGGCCTTCTGCTCCGGCGTGTGATAGAAGACCGCCGACCGGTACTGCGTCCCGACGTCCCCGCCCTGACGGTTGAGCGTGGTGGGGTCGTGGATCGTGAAGAAAACGTGGAGCAGGTCGTTGAACGACACGACCGTGGGATCGAAGGTGATCTGGACGACTTCAGCGTGGCCGGTGGTGCCCGTGCACACGTCTTCGTACGACGGGTGCGCGACGTGTCCGCCCGCGTACCCCGACTGAACGTTGTCGACTCCCTTCAGGTTCTGGAAGGCGGCTTCGAGGCACCAGAAGCACCCGCCGGCAAGGGTCGCGACTTCGGTTTTGGCCATGGTGGAAAATTAACCCCAATCCTTCGACTCCGGGGCGACGCGGCGCATGGACTTGAGAAAGGCGAACGCGGAATGCGGAAGTGGGAACGCGGAACTGTCCGACTCGCTGTTCGTTCCGCGTTCCGCGTTCCGCGTTCCGACTTTGAGACCTTGCGCCTCTTCCGCCAGCACGTTCACCGTCCCATCGTCCTTGGCGAGCTTGCCGCGCACCCACAGCAGCGGCTCGCTGCGAACCGCCGTCCGATACCGCTCGTACACGTCGGGCCGCACGATCACGTTCACCATTCCCGCTTCATCCTCGAGCAGCACGAAGATGAATCCCTTCGCCGTCTCGGGCCGCTGGCGCGCGACCACCAGCCCGGCGACCTCGACCCAGGCTCCGTGCTCGAGCCGGGGGAGCACGTCGCTCTGCACGACACCCGGTGGCAGCGCCCCGCGCAGCAGCGAGAGCGGATGGCCGCTCGCCGCGAACCCCAGGACGTCATACTCGGCGAGCAGCCGCTCGGCCGCCTCGAGGCCGTCGAATCGTAGTCTCTCGTGCGGGTGATTGAGCGCCAACTCGAGCTGCCGCCGGCCGCGTGCGTCCACGCCGTGCTCCGCTTCCGGAGGAAGCCACAGCCCCACTTGCCACAGGAGCTCGCGCCGGGTGAGCCCGAAGCTGTCGCATCCCCCCACCCACACGAGATGCTCGATCGCGGTGCGCTTGAGCTTGGGCGGCGCCCGGCGCACGAAGTCGCCGACACTCGCGTACGGCCCGCGCCGCTCGCGCTCGATCACGACCGCCGTCGCCGTCTCCTCGCTCCAGTCTCGGACGAACCCGAGCCCCACTCTCACTGCATCTGAATGAACTGCTCCCTGCTCCCCGCTCCCCGCTCCCTTTTCAATCGTGCACCACACGTCGCTCGCGTTCACGTCGGGGAGCCGGATCTCGACCCCGTTCCGCTCGGCGTCGCGTCCCAGGACGTCGAGTGAGTAGAACCCCATCGGCTGGTTGTTGAAGAGGGCGCAATAATACTCGGCGGGGTGATAGTGCCTGAGCCACGCCGACTGGTAGGCGAGCAGGCCGAACGCGGCGGCGTGTGACTTGGGGAAGCCGAACTCGGAGAAGGCGATCACCTGCGTGAACACGCGCTCTGCGGTCTGCTCGGGGACAGCGCGCGCCGCCGCGCCGTCCCGGAACTCCTCCCAGAACCCCGCCATCAGCTCGCGGCTGCGCCGCCGGCTCATGGCCCGCCGCAGCGCCTCCGCTTGGCCGGCGGTGAATCCCGCGAGTGCCTGGCACACCTGCAGGACCTGGTCCTGATAGAGGATCACGCCCAGCGTCTCGGCGAGTGCCTCTTTGAGCAGCGGATGCTCGAGCGGCGGCTCGTAAGGGCGGCCTGCGGCCCGGGCGCGGCGCTGATCTTCACGGCGCCGCACGTACGGGTTCACCGCGCCGCCCACGATCGGTCCGGGCCGCACGATCGCGACCTCGACCGCCAGGTCTTCGAGATTCGTGGGCCGGGTGCGCCGGATCATCTGGATCTGCGCCCGGCTCTCGATCTGGAACAGCCCCACCGTGTCGCCGCGGCAGATGCGGTCGTACACCGCGGGGTCCTCGAAGTCGATGCGCGAGAGATCGGGTGGCGTTCCCTCCCGCGCAGCGATCCGCTCGACGCACTCCTCCACGAGCGACAGCATGCCGAGCGCCAGAAAGTCGATCTTGATGAAGCGCGCGTCGTCGCAGGAATCCTTGTCCCACTGGCACACCACGCGGTCTTCCATGGCGGCGCGCTCGAGCGGTACGATCTCCACGAGCGGCCGGCTCGAGATGACCATCCCGCCCACGTGCTGAGAAATGTGCCGTGGCAGCCCCGCGATCTCCTCGGCGAGCTCACACAGCTCTTTCCAGAGCGGCGCGCTCCTGCGGCCTGCGAATCCGGGGAGCTGGTCCAATTCGTCAGCCAGTCCGCCGGACCGTCGGTCCGCCAGTTTCGCGACTTGCTCGATCTCGCCGGGCGGCAGATCCAGCGCCTTGCCGATCTCGCGCACCGTCGAGCGCAGGCGGTAGGTGGGAAACGAGCAGACGAGCCCGACGTGCTCGTGGCCGTACCGCATGTACACCCGCCGGATCAGCTCCTCGCGGATCTCGCGCGGGAAATCGAGGTCGATGTCCGGCACGGAGGCGAGCGTCTCGTTCAAGAACCGCCCGATGAAGAGCCGGGTGGCGACCGGATCGATGTGCGAGAGGCCGAGCAGGTAGCACACGACGGAGGAGACGGACGAGCCGCGGCCGCGACCGGGAAGCAGGCCGCCCTGCGCCCGCCGCGAGCCGCGCCGCACGTCGGCGGCGACCTGGCGGGCGAGGTCGAACAGATCGTGATAGACGAGGAAGAACCCGCTGAGCCCGTGGCGCTCGACGAGCCGCAGCTCCTCGGCGAGCCGCCGCTCCGCCTCGCCGCGGTGCGGGGAGCCGGCGGGATAGCGCTCTTCGAGCCGCGCGCGGCACAGCTCGGCGAGCGCCCGGGGGGCGGGAGCGCGCTCGGCGCCGTGGAAGTCGGGAAAGCGATATCCCAGATCCCGCGTGAGATCGAACTCACGGCACCGCTCCGCGAGGACCAGAGTATTGGCGACAGCATCTGGACAGTCACGAAACAGCGTTTCGACTTCTTGCGGCGGGCGCAAGAAGAACTCGCTGTTCGCGTGTCGCACGTCGTGCGAGCCGTCGAGCGTGGTGCGGTGTCTAATCGCCACCAGCACATCGTGCAGGCGGTGACGCTCGCGGGCGTGATAATGCACGTTACCCGTCGCCACGACGCTCAGGTGCACATCGTCGGCGAGGGCTTTCAGCGCCCTGGTGAGGGCGAGGTCTCCCCGGACGTAGTTCCGCTGCAGCTCGATGACAAAGTTCTCCTTCCCGAACACCGCACGGCACCGCTCGGCGAAGCGGCGGGCAGCGGCCAGCCCGTCGCGCCGCAGCACGCCGGGTAAGAGGCCGTTGCGGCATCCCGACAGCACGATGAGTCCCGCGTGCCGGGCTTCGAGCGAGGCGAACTCGAGCCGCGGATCGCGTCGATCGTCACGGCCGAGATGAGCCTCGGTAATCAACCGGCAGAGGTTCGCGTACCCTTCAGGCGTCTCCGCGAGCAGCGTCACGTGGGAACCGTCGAGCAGGGTCAGCTCCGCGCCGGTGATCGCCTGGAGACCGAGCTGTTTCGCTTCTTGCGCGAACGCCATCGAGCCGTACAGCCCGTGGTGGTCGGTGAGCGCGAGCGCGGGGTAGCCGAGCTGCGACGCGGTGAGCGCGAGCTGCTCGGGGAGAGAAGCGCCGTCGAGAAATGAAAACGCCGAGTGGCAGTGAAGTTCGATGTACATAATGCGGAATGCGGAGTGCGGAATGCGGAGTGGATGGACGTGCTTCGATTCCGGACTCAGCGCGTCGAATTAGGTCGGCATTTGCACAAACCACTCTCCGGTGATTAGGTCCTCGAACAGCACCACACGTCCTCCGCCTTCCAATACGACCTCGACATAGCGGCGCACGATCGGCTGACGCCACCACTCGTCGTCCATGCGCCAATTCTCACCGAAAGACTCGACACGCTTCTCGTTTCCCGCTTCCCGCTTCACAACCCTTGGTCTTCGTTGCTCGTCGAGCTCCACCCGCACCCGTTGGGGGGCATTGAGGGCACGAAGTCTGTCGGTTCCATTCCGCATTCCGCACTCCGCATTCCGCACTAGGGTTCAAAGTCGATCAACGCGTAACGACGCTCGGGGAGGCGGGACCATGGTTGCACCTCGATGACGTGATACAACATCGGCCGTCTGATCCGGAGCGCGATCTCCCGCGCGGCGCTCTGGAGCGCACGTCGTCGCCCGGCGCGAGCCGCGGCGCCCGCATCGCGCGCGAACAGCTGCAGCTCCGCGGTGCCCGGGGCGAAGGCGGTGAACTCGACGACGAGTCGCTCCACGGCTCCGGCGGGCGGCGACCGCTCGAGCTGCGTCTTGAGCGGCGCCGCGATGCGCTCCCGCGTCGCAGCCGGGTCCTTCAGGGTCGCTGCAACGAGCCAGGAGGCCCCGTGCTCGAGCTCGGCGTGCACGCGCACGACCTGCACGCGCCAGCCACTGCGGCGCGGATCCCCGAGCGCGCGGTCGACGAGCTTGTCCAGTGCATGGGCGAGCAGGTCGCGATTACCGACCGGAGTAAAAAACGTCAGGGCGGCCACGATCGGCTCGGGCACCACCCGTCCCACCACCGGCTCCGACACGAGTCCCGCCGCGAGCCGCCACAACCGCCGGCCGGCGCGGCCGAACTGCGACACGACGGCTTCCTCCGGCAGTGCGACGAGCGCGCCCAGCGTCTTGACGCCGAGCTGCAGTAGCCGGCGATGTGTGTCGGGGTCGAGCGGGAGTACGGCGAGCCGCTGGGAGGCGAGAAATTTCCTCTCCTCCCCGGGGCGAACGATGACAGATCCGCCGGGTTTCGCACGGCTCGCCGCGACCCAGGAGACGAATTTTCCGCGGCCCCACCCAATGCGGAATGCGGAATGCGGAGTGCGGAATTTCAGGGAAGGGTCGTTCGCCTCACGACGCTTACCCTTACATTCCGCATTCCGCACTCCGCACTCCGCACTCAGCATTTGTATTTCTTTGGCGATTTGCTGTGGCGAACCGTATAACCATTCCAAGCCGTCTGTTCCTACGTAAGCCCGCCCCAGCTCCACCGGCTCGACCACGGGGCTCACGGTGACGAGCGCCGCGACGAGCCGCGCGAACTGCTCGTCGTAGTGCACCGGGTCGGGCTCGCACAGCTTGAGCGCGGGACAGAGTCCGATCGCCTGGCTGACGGTCATCCCCGGCTTCACGCCCGCGCGCCGGGCGAGCGGCGCGACCTGCCAGAGTCGGCGGGTGTCGTCGGGTGCCAGCAAGGCTAAAGGGAGCGACGCGAGCTCGGGTCGCCGCGCCGTCTCGCAACGCAGAGCGAACAGCGGGATCCAGCAGCAGGCGGCGGTATCGCTCGTGAGACGGGGTGTCCGGGTCATAGGCCAGGTCTGCAATGGGACCCGAATATATCCCGAAGATAGAAGGAGTGGCAAGACTCGTGTTTCTTATGATAAGTTATTGAATTAACACTAGTTAAGTGGAGACATTTTGAGCGCCCGCAAACAACCTGGCCTCTTTGACGACGTCACGGCGTTGCCGCCGCCTTCGGCCGAGTTGGTCGCGCTCGGGGCACGCATCCCGCCCAACCTCAGATTCGGTACGTCCACCTGGACCTACGACGGTTGGATGGGGGAGGTCTATCATCGGACCTATCGCAGCGCCCAGCCGGCCCGACGGCTCGAGGAGTACGTGCGCTATCCCTTGTTTCGCACGGTGGGGATCGACAGCGCGTTCTACGAGCCGCCATCGGAAGAGGTCCTCGCGGCGTACGCGCGGGCGTTGCCCCCCGGCTTTCCGTGCGTGAGCAAAGTGTGGGATCGGATCACGGCGAGGCGATTCACGCAGGATCCGCGCTGGGGCAACTTCGCCGGACAGAGGAACCCCGACTTCCTGAACGCCGATCTCTTCAAGGACGCGGTGCTCGGGCCGTATGCGCGGGCGTTCCGCGATCACGCCGGCGCATTCGTATTCGAGTTCCAGGCGATGCGGGGAAAGGATCAGCCCGAGCCGGCTCGGTGGGCGGAGGAGCTCGACAGCTTCCTGAAGCAGCTGCCGCGTGACTTTCGCTACGCGGTGGAGCTGCGAAACCCTGAGCTCTTGACCGACGCCCACGGTGCGGTGCTGGCGCGCCACGGGGTGGCGCATGTGTTCAATTCGTGGAATGAGATGCCGGCGATCGGCGAGCAGCTCGAGCTGCCATGGACATTTCCGGCCGGGTTCACCGTGGCTAGGGGGCTGCTCCGCCCCGGGCGAGCCTATGCCGACGCGGTGAAGCTGTTCGAGCCCTACGACCGCATCCGCGACCCGCAACCGGAGGTGCGAGTGGATCTCCTGCGCCTCATCGCTGAGGTGATGCGGCGTCATATGGAGGCGCTGATCCTCGTGAACAACCGACTCGAGGGCAACGCCCCGGGGACCATCCGGGCGCTCGTGGAGATGATGGAGCAGGGAGGGAACGGGCGGGGTTGACGGCGACCGCCGGCGTGCTTGCGAGGTTTCCCGACTTCTGCTAGGGTACCACCGTGTAAATTCCGCAGTACCGCACAAAGTGCACAGCTAGTATGAGCCCCGGCCGCCGCAACGTTCCCGCACTCCCGGTCCCACTGTTGCGTGACGCCGTCGGGCGGGAAACCGCGCGGATGTCGTTGCGGCGTGCCGCTGCCGCGATCTCCATCAGCCCGAACGGCCTGCGGAACTTCCTCAACGGCTCGGTGCCTCGCAGCGCCACGCGGGCGAAGCTCGAGCGCTGGCTCGCTGACCAACAGCACGTCTCCCGCCCGCCCAACGTCGGCCAGCTCGTGCGCTTGCTGAACGAGCTGGCGGGGGATCTCTCCACGCAGCAGACGGCCATGCTCGCCGGCGACATCGCGGGGCTACTCGCGACGGCGTACGATGCGCGCCGGTTGTCCCCGCCTCGGTGGGTCCAGGACCTGCTGCGCCATTACCGGGTCCGCCGGGGCAAAACCGCCAGCGAAGTCGCCTGAAGGGGCCGGCGGGCCTTGCGGCCCGGATGCTGCCGGGATAGTCTCTTTGTGCAGTATGTGCAGTTGCCCCTTCGCGGCGGTGAAGGCCCCATGGTTGGAGCCGGTTGAAGCGCGCCGGCACGCGTCCCGGCGGACGTAGCCCGAAGACCCTGTCCCCCAAGGCCGTAGAAATCGTACGTCTGGTCGATGCCCTGAGCGCCAGCCATGGATCGCATGACGGCATCGGGGTGGGCCGCGGCATCGGGAGCCTGTTGCGAGACGCGTACTCGGTGCGAGGCAAAGCGATCCCTCGCTGGGTCCGGGAGCTCATGGCGTACTACGCTCGAGCGAAGCGGGCGCTCTAGTGCGCCCCGGCCGACTCGGAAGGAACGAGTCTTTGACCGTCCCGACCCTGCCTGTCCCGCTGCTGCGGGACGGCTTGGCGCGGCAGACGGCCCAGTTCTCGTTGCGACGTGTGGCGCGAGAAGTCGGCTTGAGTCCGAACGGCCTGCGCGACTTCCTGCGTGGAGCGACCCCCCGCAGCGCCAGTCGCGTTAAGCTGGAACGCTGGCTCGCCGCGCAGGGCCAGGTCTCGCGACCCCCGAACGTAGGTCAGTTCGTGCGTCTGCTGAACGAGCTGGCGGTGGACTTGTCTCCGAAACAGGCGCTCGAGCTGGGGGGAAGTCTCGCCGAGCTGCTCGTCGAGTCGTACGAAGTACGGCGGCTGTCACCACCGCGCTGGGTCCGGGACCTGGTGCGGCATTACGAGTCACGTCCGGGTAAGGCAGCGAGCGACGTGGCCTGACCCGGCTTCCGCCAGGTTGCGGTGTCCGGTATACAGCGGTATATCCCGTGTGTGGTTTGTGCGGTTCTATCTCCGTGCGGTGAAACGACGATGGCAAGCAGGCGGGCAAAACGGGCGCGGTCGACGCGCCCGGGGGCGGGTAAGCGTCCGGCGACGCTGTCGTCCCCTAAGGCCGCCGAGATCGTGAGCTTGGTGGAGGAGCTGAGCTCAGGGTTGGGCACGCGGGACGGCGTCGTCGTGGGCCGGGGACTCGCTCGGTTCCTGACAGACGCGTACGAAGCGCGCGGCCGCTCGGTCCCCGCCTGGGTGGTCCAGCTCACCGACTACTACCACGGGCGTTGAACCCCGTCGTAGCGACAACTGTTATAACGCAAGCGTCCCCTGCGCCGGCGGAAGCCGTCGCCCGTAGCGATCCGCCATCCCGTCGTTCACCGGGAACCCGAATCGCGCCTGCAGCCTCTTGATGCGGGCGGACAACGCGCGGGCATAGGCGCGCGGCACGCCGCTCCGTCCGTCGTAGGCGCGCCGATAACGCGCGGCGAGGTGGGGGAAGCGCTCGTCGAGCATCGGAAGGAAACGGTCCCGCACCGCGGCGTAGAGACGCAGCGGACCGGCGTGCGCGAACCTGGCGCCGGCCTCCCGGGCCGCCTGGAAGAGCGCTTCCAGGTGGGGTACGTCGTCCGTAATCCCCGGAAGGACCGGCGCGACGATCAAGCCGACACGGATACCCGAGTCGGCGAGCCGTTTGAGCGCCCGCAGCCGCACCGCCGGCATCGGCGAGCGCGCCTCGACCTGCCTGATGAGCGCCACGTCCACTGTGGTGAGGGAGATGTGGACCTCGAGATCGCTGCGCTCGTGAATGCGCCGCAGCACGTCCGTGTCTCGAGCGATGAGCGGGCTCTTCGTGATGATACCGATGTTCAAGCCCTCGCAGCGCGCCAGCCGCTCGAGAATCCGGCGCGTGAGCCGGAAGCGCCGCTCGGCCGGTTGGTACGGATCGGTCGCGGTGCCGATGACGATTGGGGCGGGCGGACGGTCCGTTGGCTCGAAAGACCGAAAGTAGCGACGCAAGTCGCGTTCGAGTGCGACCAGCAACTGTTCTTTCACGAACACCCGTTTCTCGAACGCCTCCCACCCGTGCGGTCCGCGGAACTCTAGAAACTCCTCGTCAGTGAGTTTTCCCGCGTCGTGGGCGCGCTCGACCGTGTAGCGGTGCGCGTAGCGCGCGTAGCAGTACGTGCACCCGAATTCGCACCCGATGTAGGGGTTGAGCGACCAGAAATCGACGCCGGTCTGCTGCGGCGAGTTGAGGACGGACTTGGGCTCGAGCGACACGAACTTGGTGCCGCGCTGACGCTCGTCGAGAATCGGAAGGGTGGCGGGACGGTATGGCGGTACGGCGTTGAGCAGCTGCAGCTGCCGCCCTCCTGCCTGAGCGCCGTCTTTCACCCGCACTTCGCCCACCCGCATTGCACGCACACCAGGCAGCCCGATTGGTGAACCAGCCCGCCGCCACAGTCGGGGCAGGACGAAGGTTGGGATGTCGCTGACATGATTATTGGCTTCGGTATTTGTTCGGGTATCCGAAGCCAATATGCAGCCGGCCTAAAGCGCCAGCAAGTGTCGCGGATCGGCCGGTTCGGTGACTAGATGGTGGCGCTACCCCGCCGCACCATGGTGCGCCATCCGAAGTACACCGGCACGCCGATCAGCACCAGGCCGAGACCGAGGAAGCTATAGGTCCGCGTAGCGTCCTGTACCAGCAGGTCGACGGCGATGACGGCGGTCGCGATCACGTACAGTGCCGGGAGCCAAGGATAGCCCGGGGCGCGGACCGGTCGGTCGGCGGCAGGGCGTTTGGCCCGGAGGGCGAACAACCCCACCGCCGTCAGGCCGTAGAACACTAGTGCTGCGAAGATGACGAAGTTCAGAAGCTGGGTGTATGTGCCCGAGAGGCACAGGAGACTGGTCCATACCGCCTGGACCACGAGCGCGACCGCCGGCGTCTTGTATTCCGGATGCAGCACGCCGGCGGACTGGAAGAACAGGTCATCCCGCGCCATCGCGTAATAGACGCGCGCGCCGGACAGGATGAGGCCATTGTTGCAGCCGAACGTCGAGATCATGATGGCGGCGGCCATGACCTTCAATCCAGGCTCACCCAGGATGGCGTGGAGCGCGGCGGTGCCGACCCGGTCCTGGGGCGCGCTGGCGATTGCGGCTGCGGGCAGGACGTTCAGGTAGGCGACGTTCGCGAGCACGTACAGGACGGTCACGATCAGCACGCCCACGCCCATGGCGACCGGGAGGTCGCGCTGGGCGTTCTTGAGCTCGCTTCCCGCAAATCCCACGTTGTTCCACGCGTCCATCGAGAAGAGAGAACCGACCATCGCGGCGCCGATAGTCCCCAGACCGACGGCCGCGCCGCCTGTAGCCCAGAAGTTGGCGCCGAAATTGGCGGCCAATGCCTCGGCGTTGCGACCGATGGTGATGCCGAGCAGGATCAGCAAGGCGAGCGCACCGGTCTTGATCGCGGTGAGGGACGTCTGGATCAGGGCTGCCGTGCGCACGCCGCGGACGTTGATCCACGTGAGCAGGGCGACGGACAGGACGGCCAGGATGCGCTGCGGCGAAAGCCCGACCGCGATGTCGCCGATCGGTTGCGGGAAGTGCATGGTGAACCCAAAGAACACGTCGGGCGAGAGGCCGGGCCAGAAGACGCTCGTGAACCGGGCGAACGCGACCGCGACGGCCGCAATGGTACCGGTCTGGATGACCACGAACAGGGTCCAGCCGTACAGGTACCCGAACAGAGGCGAGATGGCTTCACGCAGGTACACGTACTGGCCGCCCGCGCGGGGGAACATCGCCGCCAGCTCGCCGTAGGTGAGCGCGCCCATGAGGGTGACGATCCCGGAGGCCGCCCAGACGACGAGCAGCAGGCCAGGGGCATGGACTTCGCGGAGCATCTCCGCCGAGACGATGAAGATCCCCGAGCCGATCATGGACCCGACGACCAGGGCGGTGGCGTCGAGCCGGGAGAGCGCCTTGACGAATTCAGCCTGCGGCTGTTGGGTGGTGGCCATTGGCGACGTAAGCTAGTGGCTCGCTCGAAGGGCCGCTATGTTTTCCGGCGCTAGACAACCCCAACATGCGAGGACGGCCGTGCGCCTCCTGCCCCGGGAAGAAGAGTTCTTCGACTTGTTCGTCGAGGTCGCCACGCGCAGCACGCTCGCGGCGCAGCATCTGCGCGAACTGTTCGACGCGCCTCCCGACCGCCGTATCGCGCACGTCGAGGCGATCAAGCGCCTCGAGCACGAGGCGGACCAGGTCACGCACGAGGTCGTGAACCGGCTCGACCGCACCTTCATCACGCCGCTCGATCGCGAGGACATCCACCAGCTCGCGTCCGATCTGGATGACGTGATGGACGCGATCGACGGCACCGCCCGTCGCTCCCAGATCTTCCACCTGGGTCTCGCACCGCAGGGCGTGAAGCAGCTCACCGATGTGATCCAGCGGATGGTGGGGGTGCTCGCCGAAGCCGTCGGCCGCCTCAAGAAGGGCGACGACGTCATGAAGTACTGCATTGAAGCGAAACAGCTCGAAGAGGAAGGCGACGCGATCTACCAGGAGGCCCTCGGCCGGATGTTCGAGACCGAGCGGGACGCCCTCGAGGTCATCAAGTGGAAGGAGATTTACGACAATCTCGAAACGACGCTCGACCAGGGCGAGGACGTGGCCAACGTGCTCGAGTCCATCACCATCAAGCACGCCTGATGGCCGATTCCGCCTGGTTCGTCCTCGCGATCGTCCTGGTCGCGCTCGCGTTCGACTTCGTCAACGGGTTCCACGACGCGGCGAACTCCATTGCCACGGTCGTCTCGACCCGGGTCCTGTCGCCGTCCGCGGCGGTTGTCTGGGCGGCGACGTTCAACTTCATCGCGGTCTTCGTGTTCGGCACAGCGGTAGCCAAGACGATGGGGAAGGGACTCGTCGATCTCGCCATCGTGGACGCGACCGTGATCCTCGCGGGACTCGTGGGGGCGATCGTGTGGGACCTCATCACCTGGTGGCTCGGACTTCCCACCTCGTCATCCCACGCGCTCATCGGAGGCTATGGCGGGGCCGCCGTGGCGAAGGCGGGCGTCGCGGCTCTGCTATTCCCCGGAAAGTGGATCGCTACTCTGGTCTTCATCGTCGTCGCACCAGTGATGGGTCTGACGCTCGCGCTGGCGCTCACGGTCGCGCTGTCGTGGGCGCTGCGCCGCTCCTTGCCGCGCAAGGTGGATCGCGTGTTCCGCGTGCTGCAGTTGGGTTCGGCGGCCGCATATTCCCTGGGGCACGGCTCCAACGACGCGCAGAAGACGATGGGGATCATCGTCGGGTTGCTGGTCGCCGAGCAGCGCGTCCTCAGCGACTTTCCGGTGCCAGCGCTGCATCTGACGGACGCGGGCGTCGTGCCAGCGTGGGTCATCGTCGCCTGCGGCGCGGCCATGGGGCTCGGCACCATGTCCGGCGGCTGGCGCATCGTCAAGACGATGGGACAGCGGCTCACCAAGCTCACGCCGTTCGGCGGCTTCTGCGCCGAAACGAGCGGCGCCATCACGCTGTTCATCGCCTCGCATTTCGGCATTCCGGTCAGCACCACCCACACGATCACCGGCGCGATTTCCGGCGTGGGCGCCGCGCATCGCCTCTCTGCGGTGCGGTGGGGAGTAGCGGGACGCATCGTGTGGGCGTGGGTTCTCACGATCCCGGCGGCGGCGGGGATCGCGGGGGTCGCCTACCTCATCCTGCGGGCGGTGGTGTAAGTCAGAGTCCCAGCACTTCGACGACCGCCTGCGCGATCGCAGCGTCCTGCACGCCCACGCCCGTGAGGTCCGCCACGGTAATCTCAGTCGCGTTCTCCCGTCCGGGGAGCCGGCCGGCGGCCAGGTCGCCGAGCTCGGCGTAGACCTTGTCGCGGGTCACCAGTCCGGCCGCGATGGCGTGGTGCAGGTTGCCGTAGCGCTCTGTCTGGAACACGCGGTCCGCCACCAGCTTGTCGGCCCGCGCGAGCAACGCCGGCTCGAGCTCGATCTTCTCCGGGCTGCCGGTCCCCACAGACGTGATGTGCGTACCGGGGCCCACCCATGAGGCCATCACCAGCGGCGTGGTGCTGGCCGTCGCCGTGACGATCACCCGGTGGTCGCGCACGGCGGACTCGAGCGCCGGGGCGATGCGCGTCTCGACCGCTTGACCGAGCTCTTTCGCGAGCCCTTCGGCGCGCTCGCGGGCGCGATTCCACAGGGTGAGCCGCGCGAGTGGCATCTGCGCGAGCATGGCGCGCGCCGTCAACCGGGCGAGCGCGCCCGCGCCCACGAGCAACGCCTCGTGCGTGTCCTTGGGTGCCAGATACTTGAGGGTCAGGGCCACCGCGGCCGCCGTGCGGAAGTCGGTGAGGTAGCCGTGCTCCTCGAGCAGCACGGCGGGGACGCCGGTGTCCGCGTCGAGCAGCAGAAACATGCCGTCGCCCGAGGGCAGGCCGCGGGCGCGGTTGCGGTAGAACCCCGTCGCCACCTTGAGGACGATGTGCCGCCCGCCCGCGAGGTGCGCGCCCTTCACGTGCACTTCGGCCTGCTGCTCGCGCAGCTCCAGCACCATCGGGTCGGGGAGCGCGGCCTCGCCCCGCCCCAGCGCGCGGAAGCCGCGCTCGACGGCCGCGATCGCCACACTGAAGGGGACCTTGTCCCGGAACGCTTCGAGCGGGACGACCCGCATCTCAGTCGGCGAACACGCGTTTCAGACCGCGCTCGGTCTCGGCGAGGGCTTCCTGAAAGTGGGGCAGCTCCTCCCCGAAGCCGAAGCGGATGTGGTTCGGCAACCCGAAGTGGTCGCCCGGGACGAGCAGCACGCTGTGATCGGCCCGCATCTTCTCCACCAGGTCGAGGGCGCTGATCGCCTGGCGGTAGCGCACGAGACAAATCGCCCCAGCCTGTGGGGGGTGCCAGCTGAACGTGTCGCCGAACCGCTTCAACCACTGCTCGATCACCGGGTAGTTCGAGCGGAGGATCCCGCGCGTGCGCGCGAGCACCTGCTCCCGCACTCGCGGCTCGAGCGCCACGGCAGCCAGGTGGTCGCTCGCGCCCGCCGGTCCGATCGTGGTGTAGTCGTGCCGCGCCCAGGCTTCGTTCGAGAACCCGGGCGGCGCGACCACCCAGCCGATCCGCAAGCCCGGCAGCCCGTACGCCTTCGAGAGACCGTTCACGACGATCACGCGCTCGTAGCTGCCCCAGAACGACGGCGTCGTCGCGCCGTCCCGCTCCGCTCCCTGGTAGACCTCGTCCGCGAGCAGCCACGCGCCGACCTCCGCCGCGCGACTCACGATGGCCTGTCGCATCTCCGTCGACAGCACGTGTCCCGTCGGATTATGCGGATTGGTGACCACCACCAGCTTCGTGCCCGGTGCGATGGCGCTCCGCACCTCGTCGGGAGAGGGCTCCCACGCCGCCTCGGCGCGCAGCGTGAAACCGCGCACCAGGGCGCCGAAGTTCTGGGCGAGCCCCCAGGTCTGGAGGTAGTTCGGCAGCATGACGGCGACCTTGTCGCCGGGCTCGACCAGCCGCCAGCACACCACGAAGTTCGCCTCGGCGCTGCCGGTCGTGACCAGGATCTGCTCCGGCGCGACCCCGTCGTACAGCGCCGCGATACGACCGCGAAGCAGGTCGGTCCCGTTCGACTGGCTGTAGCCGAGTCGCACGTCGAGCAGCGGCGCCGGGGACGCGCCCGCCAGCTCGAGCAACTCGTGGATCGAGAGCGGGTGCACGCCCGACTCGGACAAGTTGTAGCGCACCCGGTTCTCCCAGGTGCTCTGCCAGCGTTCCAGCTCGAATGGGACAAAACGCAAGGTGTCCGTCCTTCCGTCGGGGTCGTCGTGTTTTACAATAACGCGGAAATCAATCCACTGCGGCGAGGGCTGCCGGCGTTTCCAGCCAGTAATCCGGCGCGAGGTCCTCGAGGTGTGAGCGGTCGAACGGTCCCCACAGGACGGCCGCGGTCTTCACGCCCGCGGCGCGGCCGCACTCGACATCGTGCCGCGAGTCGCCCACGAACACGGCGCCCGTGGCCGGTGCGCCGAGCCGCTCGAGCGCCGTGAGCACCGGCTCGGGGTGCGGTTTGGGATGCGTGACTTCGTCCGCGCCCACGATCACGCTAAATGCGTCCTCGAGCCCGGCGACGCGGAGCCCGCGCACGGCGCCGCTCCGCATCTTGCTGGTGACGAGGCCCAGAGTCTTGCCACGATCCCGCAGCGCCCGCACCGCCTCCACAACGCCGTCATACGGACGCACCATCTCATCGTGGTGGGCGAGGTTGTAGGCGCGGTACGTCGTCACCATGGCCTCGATCTCGGCGGGGTCGTCGGTGAACTGCCGGAACTGTACCCACAGCGGGGTGCCCAGCCCCTGCATCCAGACGTCGTCCGACGGCTCCTGCCCGCGGTGCAAGCGCATCGTGTGCCGGTACGAGCGGAGGATGAGCTCGATGGAGTCGATGAGCGTGCCGTCGAGATCGAAGAGGAACGTTGAGAGATGCACGCCGGAAGGTAACTTTGACGGTCGCAAACGCCATGCACAATTTCGAAACCGTCCTCACGCTGCTCGTCGGCGTCACCCTGCTGGCGCTGATGGCGCGTCGCTTCCAGCTCCCCACCCCCGCGCTGCTCGTTGTGGGCGGCCTCCTGGTCGCCGTGGTCCCTGGGCTCCCCACGGTGCAGTTCGACCCGCAGCTCGTGTTCCTGATATTCGTCCCGCCGCTTCTCTATAGGGCCTCGTTGCTGGCCTCCTATCGCGACGTGCGGGCCAACTTTCGACCGATCCTGTCCCTCGGTGTGGGACACGTGGTGTTCGCGACGATCGTGATTGCCTGGGTTGCGCGCAACGCGATTCCTGGCCTGCCGTGGGCGTCAGCGTTCGCGCTCGGTGCCGTCGTCTCGCCGCCTGACGTCGCGGCCGCGACCGCGTTTCTGCGGCGGCTACCGATGCCGCGACGTGTCGTGACCATCCTCGAGGGCGAGAGCATGATCAACGACGCGGCCGCGATCGTCGCGTACCGCGTGGCGGTCGCGGCCGCGGTGACCGGCGCGTTCTCCCTCATGGGCGCGGCCGGGCGGTTCGTGGTGGTGGGCACGGGCGGCGTATTGGTCGGCCTGGCCGTGGGATGGCTCCTGGCTGCGGTTCGCCGCCGCATTCATGATCCCGAGGTCGAGAACACCATTTCGCTGCTCTCAGGCTACGCGGCCTATCTCCCTGCCGAACACTTCGGCGTGTCCGGGATCCTGGCCGTCGTCGCCATGGGGATCTATCTGGGGCGCGTGGGGCCCCGGTTCGTGGCGGCGGACACGCGGGTCCAGAACGCCGGCATGTGGGACGTGGTGGTGTTCGTGCTCGAGGGGCTCATTTTCATCCTCACGGGTCTCGCGCTGCGGGCCATCGTGGAGGGCCTGACCGGCGCAGCCGCGCTCGAGCTCGCACGCGCCGCAGTCCTCGTGAGCCTGGCCGTGGTCATCGCGCGGCTGTTGTGGGTTTACTTCGCCGGGAATTTTCGCTGGCTGTTGGGCCCCCGGCTGCGCCCACGCGAGCCGCGGCCGCGCTGGCAGGTGTTGACGGTGGTGGGCTGGGCCGGCCTACGGGGTGGCGACACCCTCATTCTCGCTGCCGCAATCCCCACCGTGACGGCAGCCGGCATACCCTTCCCCGGCCGCGACGCCATCATCGCTCTCTCGTACGGCGTCATTCTTGTCACGCTGCTCGGGCAAGGGTTCACGCTCGCGCCGCTGATGCGGAGGCTGGGTGTGCGCGAAACGGGTGAGGAGGAGGAGCGCGAAGAGATCGCCGCCAGGCTCCGCGCCTCGGAGGCGGCGCTGGCCCGGCTCGAGGAGCTCGCGTCAGAGCCGTGGATGCATCAGGGCGCACTGTCGCACACCCGCGATCGCTATCGCCTCCGCACGCGCCACTTGCGCGGCCACGCGGACGGCGTGCTCGAGACCCCGATCGAGGCCAAATCCATCGCGCACCTGCGGCTCGCACGCGAGCTGCTCGCCGCGGAGCGGCAGGAGCTGCTCCGCATGCGCGACAACGGCGCGATCTCCGACGCCGTGATGCGACGCGTTCAGCAGGAGCTCGACTACGAAGAGCTCCTGCTCCATCACGAGTGAACGGTCACCCGAGCACCAGCGCCGCCATCAGCTCGACCTGCAGTGGCTCTGCGCCGGCCCCGATCGGCGGCAGGCGATCGTGCCAGGCCAGCACCTCGCGCACCGACAGCGGCGCGCGGCGAGCCAGCAGATCTTCGAGGCGTAGCTCCTCTCCCGCCGTCATGCCGATCGCGAGTCGCGACACCAGGCCATCGAGGCGTGCGAGGTCGCTTTGGCGTCGCTCAGTGGCGGCACGGCGTGCCGCGGCCAGCACCCACGGGATGAGCCGACGACTGAGGCGGTCCCGGTGGGCCCCACGCCAGCGCGCGTCCTCGAGCGCGGCGAGTCGGCTGCGGAGGAGCGGCGCCGCCCGTCGGATCGCCCGCTCCAGCGCCGCGCGGTCGAACGGAACGGGCGCCGCCGCGGCCGCCTGCTCGAGCAGTCGCGTGGCGCGGGCGGGATCGGCCCGAGCGCCCGCGTCGGTGACGACCACCCCCTCCACCTGACGCCCCAACCGCACCACGAGCACGACGGCACGCTCCGCCCCCGCGACCGCCGCGCAGGTCCCGGGCGCTGCGGGCGGCCCCGCGCAGGCCGCGAGTCCCTGCAGCCGATCGCACCAATCGAACCCGCGGGGGCCGGCCCCGGCCCGGGATTGCATGCGGCACTTCGTGACCAGCCGGCGCTCCATGGCCAGGGCATCGGCGAGCGACGGCGGCGGGAGAAAGGTCACGGTCTCGATGCGCTCATGGGGCGAGCCCGCGCGATCGATCCGGCCCACGCGCTGCGCAAGCCGGGCGGGACTCCAGGGCAGATCGTAGTGGATCACGCGGACGGCATCCTGGAGATTCAACCCCTCGCTCAAGATATCGGTTGCGATCAGGACGTCCGTTTCGAGCGCCAAGCGGGGAAGGGGAGCACCCCGCGCTCGCGGCGCGAATGCGCGGAGCACGTCCTCCCGCCCGGTGGGCTCCTTCCCGAACCAGCCCCGCTCTCCCGTCACCGCCGCGAGGCGGTGGCCTCGGAGCCGGCGCATCAGGTAATGCACCGTGGCCCGCGGTTGGACGAAGACGATCGTCTTTCCCACGCGCGCCTCGAGCAGGCGAGCGAGCGCGTCCGCCTTGGGATCAGCCAGTGACGCGGCAAACGCGCGCAGCCGCTGCACCAGGGCTCGGTCCTGCTCGGTCGCGGCACCGGATCCGGGCGGAAGGACCAAAGGGAAGAGCGCGAGCTGCAGGTCGTCGGATCCGGCGGGAAACAGCCGCCTGAACTCTCGGCGCCCGAGCGCCCTCCCCTGCGCCGCGGCTGCGATGTCCAGCTCGAGGAACGCGTCGTACCGGGCGAGGCTGGTGCGAAACGCGGGCAGGCTCGAGGCGAGCTGCGACAGGAGGATCACGCGAAACAGGCCCGCCGCCTCGCCCCCCGCCTCGAGCTGGGCGACTCCGGTCACGAGCTCCTGCAGTTGTACATCGGGCGCCGTACCGACGCGTATCGCCACGCCGGCCGCGCGTTCGGGGAAGGGGAGCGCGCCCGGCCCGGTGTCGTACCCTGCCTGCACGCGCTCGCGCGAGCGCGACACGCTCAGCCGGGCCGCGGCGGCGGTCACGGCATGCGGATCGGCGTCGCCCCGGGCCGCGCGGCACAGCGAGGGCACGCCCAGCGCCGTGAGGTCGTGGTCCCGCAGGAAGAGGCGGAACAGATGAAACAGATCGCCGATCCGGTTGTGCACCGGCGTGGCAGTAACGAGGAGCACGCGCGCGCCGACCACGAGCTTGGCGAGCGCGCGGTAGCGGTTGGTGAGGGAGTTTCGAAAGCGGTGGGCTTCGTCGACGACGAAAAGGCGGCAAGGGGCGGTAGAGGGCGGTAAAGGGCGGCAGCGGTTCAGGCTCAGCGACTCATGCGTGATGATCGGGGCGCCGCTTCCGTACCGCTCCAACAGACCACGCCACTGGTCCACCAGCACCGCCGGCACGACCAGCGCGAACGGCTCGCTGAGCGCGAGGGCGACGGCGAGCGAGACGTACGACTTGCCGAGGCCGACAGCGTCCGCGAGCAGCGCGCCCCCGTGGCGCCCGAGGATGCCGATGAGCCGCTCGGCGGCGGGGATCTGGTGCGGGGCGAGCCATGCCGGCCATGGCGTCTTGCCTTCGAGCGCGAGCGGCGTGAGGTCGAGCAGCGCGCGCGCCCCGAACGCCGCGACCGCCGGCGCCGGGCCGATCGCCCCCGGCGTGAGGAGACACGCGAGCGGCTCGGGGAGCGGCGCGAGGTGCTCAGAGAGGATCCGCGGCGGATGCGTCCAGTGCACGGCGGTCCGCGGCCTCGAGCTCGTACATGTCGGCAATGGCGTCGTCGTCGGACACGTTCGCCCGTCCCTGGTCCACGAGGGCGCGCCATTGCGTCGGGTTGGCGGGCGGGAGTGGCAGTGCCCGCACGACGCCCGCGTTGAAGCGGCGGAAGCCGCCGCGGGCGGGATCGGCGGAGAGCCGGGCGAGGGCGGTGAGCCAACGAGAGTTGAAGAGCGCCGCCAGCGCGTACGCGTCGTCCACGGCACGGGTGGCGATGCCGTAGACGGTGTTCAGCGGAACCACGCCGACGTCGGGCACCACGGCCGCGAGTCGCCGCGCGAGGTCCGGCCAGATCACGCGGCACGGGGCGTCGGCGAGGGCGATACGGAACAGCTGCCAGGCCGGACCGCTGCGGTAATCGCTGCGACGGCATAGGCGCTCGATATGTGGGTCGAGGGCGCGCGCCAGCTCCGCCGGAAGGCGAGCCAGCGGTCGGCCGTCGGGTCCGTGGGTCCACAGTAGGTACGCCCGCGGCGTCGCACGCCACGGCTCCAGGTCCCGGCCCCGGACGACGGGGCGGGTCACCGGTCCCGGTCGCGCCACCAGGAACACATCGTCCGCACCGGTCTTCACACCGAGCTGCGGGTTCCAGCGATCGCCCACCGTGGGACAGACCGCTCGCAGGTGACGGGCGATCCGAGTGGCCCCACCTGCAAGGATCCAGGGGCCGTCGGTTGCGAGGGCGCGCTGCGCGATCGTCGGGGCTCCGGTCTTGGGGCCGAGGGCCGTGGCCACCCGCTCGCGGCCGGTCGGCTCGAGCCGCGCAGCTACGAGCGCCATGGGATAGATGGCGGCCTCCCCCCCGAACGCGCTCCCCTGGGCGACCGGAGCCACCCGTTCGAGGCGGGTGCTTGTGGCGAGCCGCCGCCGCAGCGGCTCCGCGTACCCACTGGACGCGAGCTTTGCGGGAACGAGGAGCGCCACCGCACCACCGGGAGCGGCGAGTTCGAGGGCGCGTTCCACGAACGCGACCGCGAGGTCGGGTAGATGCGTAAATCCGGGCCCACCCGCCGGCCGCCACGTGGCATAGCGGGTGGCCAGCGTCTCCCGCACTTGTGTGGGCACGCGCTCGCCGCGAACCCAGGGCGGGTTCCCGGCAACCAGATCGAACCCGCCGCGCGCCAGGATGTCGGCGAAGTGCGATTCGAACGCGAAGAACGGGGCACCGCCCTCGCGGGAGAGACGGCGCGCGGCGATCCGGAGCTCGCGGCGACTGGCGCGCACCCGCCGGAGCAGAGCGCGCTCGTCCGGCCGGAGCCCCCGCCGCCGTCCGAATAGATCGCGATCCTTGCCCGCGGCGACCAGCTCGGCGGCGCGTCGCTCGAGCGCCGCGACCGCTGCCGCGAACAAGCGCCGTGCGAGCGCCCCCTCGGCCCCGGCGAGCTCACCCAGCGCCTGCTGCTTGGCCGGTCCGGCGAGGCTGAAGAGCGCGCCCCGGGCGCTCGTGAGCCGCTCGACCTCCCGGGACGGAGCGATGGTTGCGGTGGCACCGCCGAGCGCGCGGGCCAGCGTGAGCGGGTCGATCAAGGCATCTCCCTGGCGCACGTGCCCGTCCAGGTTCGGCAGGGGGGCGATCCGGGCAAGGTCGGCTTCGTCCTGGTCCGCCACGAGGGCGAGCCACAGACGCAGCTCCGCGAGTCGAACGGCGGTGAGTTTCAGATCCACGCCGAAGAGTGAGTGCGCCACCACGTCGCGACGGACCGTGGCGGTGGGTCGTTCGCCCGCGGCGCAACGCAGCTGCGTGAGCTCCTCCAGTGCGCCGAGCAGAAACGCCCCCGAGCCGACGGCCGGGTCGAGCACGGCGACGCGGCGGAGATCGGGCCGCGCATCGGGCGGGTCGCCGTGGTGCAGCCAGCGCTCCGCGGCCATTGGGGCGAGACCGAAGCGGTGGACGAGGATCGCGGCCAGACCGGCGCGCACGATCTCGCGCACCAGGGATGCAGGCGTGTAGTAGCTGCCGCTCGCGCGTCGCTCGGCGGGGTCCATCACGCCCTCGAACACGCGGCCCAGCATGTCGGGCGCGACGCACTGGCCGACATCGTCCGCCTCGCGCGCCGAGAAATGGAATCGCTCGAACAGCCCGTCGAACGCGTCGCGCCAGTCGGCGTTGCTCCAGCGGACCGGGCCCTCGCGCCGCTCGAGCGCGGTGGGCTCGAACAGCCCGCCGTTCAGAAACGGCAGGCGGCCCAGTGCGCGAGCCGCGCCGGAGCGCCCGGACGCCGGCCGATTCAGGGCGCCGAAGCACAGCGGATCGAACACTTGGCGATGAAAGTGGCGCCGGCCGGCGACGCTCTCATCGAAACGGTGGATCAGATAGCGCCGGTCGCCGTCCAGCCAGCCCTTCGCCTGCACGAAGTAGAGGAACAGCACCCGGGTGAGCGCGGTGAGCGCGAGGGTGTGGCGCTCGGACCGGCTGCGGGGCGCCGCCAGGCGGTCGGTCAGCCGCTCCAGCGTGGCCCGGAACACCCGGAAGAACCGCGGGGTGACGCCTTCGCTCGCGAGCGCTTCGCCGATCCGCAGGCTGAGCGCGAGCGACGTTTCTCCCGCGAGGGGGCTGAAGCGCTCCAGCGTGGCGAGCGAGCCGCCGGGCGGTTGCTCCAGGGGAATGGTGGCGAGGCGGACCGCACGGCCTCCGCCGCTTTCCCCACGCGCGGTCGCGCGCCAACCCGCGCACACGAGACGCCGCGGGCCCGTGCCGAGCGCGCATGCGAGGCCGCGCTCGGCTTGCGCGGCCAGGCGCCGCGCCGCCGCGCGGACCGCCCGCTCCGGGTCGCGTGCCTCGATCGCGAACACGCGGAACGCATCGTGTCGCGCCACCAGGGCCGCGCGGATCACGCCCGCCCCTTCGGCCTGGGCCGGACCGAGCCAGGGTCCGGGTGGCACGGGCTCCCACGCCGCGTGAAACCCGAGCGCCCCAAAGAGGTGGCGAAGATCGTCGATCTGCTCGGTGCGGGCGAGAAGTTCCCGCAGCACCACGGGACCCCTGGTTCGGAGGGGGCTACGCTACGTCACAGGCGTCCTTGATTCGGTACCACGGAATTGCGACGGCGATCAAAACCACGCGAGCAAGAAGGCCGGGGATGAGGCCCGTGAGAGGCCGGGGAAGGGTAAGGCAATGACAGGATGTCGCTCGCATGGAACCGGTGACGGCGCGGCATCTCGGGCGCGTACGGTGGGATGATGCGGAGGCTGGAATCGCTCGAAGCTTGGAGGGCCGCCCGGAAACTGGCTGTGCTCGCCTATCGACTCACGCTTGAACCCCCACTGAGTCGCCATTTCTCATTGGCGGACCAGATACGCCGAGCGGCTCCGTCAGTGCCAGCCAATGTGGCGGAGGGCTATGGATTGGCCACCAAGCCGCAGTTCGTTCGGTGCCTCCGCATTGCGCTAGGCTCCGCAATGGAGCTTCGGACGCACCTCGAGATCGTTCAGGAGCTCGAACTGTTTGCGAAGCCCGAGCCCGTAGCGGACGCGCTGCAGCGGTGTGAGCGCTTGATTGGACTCCTCATCGGTTTGATCCGAAGTGTCGTGGCGCGTCCCTAGCCACCCTTCCCCGGCATCTGCCGGGCCTCTCACGGGCCTTTAACTGGCCTTTCTCAACCTGATGCTCCCATTCACCGTCTCGAGCGCCAGGCGTCGCCCCCCGCTCCCGATCGTGCCGCGCAGGCTGCGGGGGCCAAGCCGTCCCGTGACCATGAGGGGGAAATCGGTCTGGATGTCCCCGTTGACTGTCTTGGCGCGGACCTCGGTGGACAGCCCGGCCGGGAGGTCGAGCGTGATCCCGCCGTTGACGGTGCGGAACTCGAGGGCATCGCTCCACGTGGCGCGGCCGAGCGAGGCCACGATCTCGCCGTTGACCGTTTGCGCCTCGGCATAACCGGTCGTCGAAATCCGGATGCTGCCGTTCACCGTGGTCGCTTCAACGTCGCTCGACCCAACGGCCGCCTCGACCTCGCCGTTCACCGTCTTCCCGCGGAACCGCACACCCGCCGGCACGCGGACGGTAAAGTCGACGGTCACGTCGTTGTCCCGCACGTTCATGTGACCGTCATCGCCTGCTTCACACGTATTCTCACGGCGGCCGTCGCTCGGGTACACGGCGCAGATCGTAACCCCGTCCTCGTGCTGCACGACCTCGATCTTCACCTCGTCGGGGTCGCTCCTGCGCGCGTGCTTCACGGCGCTCACCTCCACGTCCCCCGAGCCGGCGTCCGCGCGGACATCGCCGTTCACGCCCTTGATCTCGATCGCCTTGCCTGGGGCGACTTTGCCCTTCCAATGGAACTCGCCCTGGGCGCCCGCCGCGCGGGGCACCAGTGCCAGGGTGGCAACGGCGGGGAGCAGCGCGAGCATGGAGATGCGCATGGTCATTCCTCCTGGTGGTCTTCGTCGTGCTTGTCTTTTTCATCGTGCTTGTTCTTGAGGAGCTGCCCCGGGCGGCAGATCTTGATGTCGCCGCCGAACGACTCGAGTTCGAGCCGGGCGCTCCCCGAGCCGAGCGTGAAGTTGAAACGGTGTTTGGTCTTTCCGGTCAGCTGAATGGGGAAGCACGCGTTGAACTCGCCGTTGAACGTCGAGACGGATACCGAGACGTTGGCCTTCTCGGGGACCGACACCCGCAGATCGCCGTCATGCGTCCCAAAGCGATACCGCCCGCCGTCCTTGATCGTGCCGTCGTAGGTGATGGTGCCGTTTACGGTGTTGGCTTCGGCATTGGCCGACTCGATCTGAATGAGTGCGATGTCGCCATTCACGGTTTCCGCGGTGAGGTCGCCCGAAACCTCAGTTGCCCGGATCTCTTCGTTGACGCTGCTCAGGTCGATACGACCGCGCGCCTTCTCGAGTGTCACCGCTCCCATGACGGACTTGAGCGACACGTTGCCCGCCCCCCCCAGCACCGTGATCTCGCCCTGCACCGTCTCGGCGGTGATCTCGTTCTGGGCGCCGTCCACCTTGATGTCGGTATAGACCCCGGAGAGGTTCAGGGGCATCCAGGCCGGCACGGTGACGGCGTAGTCGATCTGCGACGGCCCGCGGCGCCCCCCCTCGGTCTTCACGCGGACGACCTGATCGGACGCATCGACGGTGATCCGGTCCCGGCTCGAGTGGTCTGCCACGACCCGCACGGCGTTGCGGCTCCACGTCTTGACGGCGATCTCTCCCCCGAAGTTGTTGATCTCGAGGCGGGCGCCGGCCCGCACCGGCACCGTCGTGTCGGTCTGCTGCGCGAGTGCGAGCGCCGCGAGCGTCGCCAGGGTCGTCAGCATGCTGGTCTATCCTCCTCCTAGCTCCGCGCGCCGGCGAGTGTCGCCGCTTGACGCAGCAGCTCCAGTTTCCGCCGCATCTCTTGGGCGAGATGCAGGTTCAGATATGAATTCGCGGGGTCGGCCGCGAGCGCGCTCTGCGCGCCGCGGATGGCCCGGTCGATGATTCTCAGATTCCGCTCGATCACACGCACGGTGGCCGTGTCGAGCCGACCGCGTCCCCGTTCGAGGGCGCGCTCGAGATCGGCCACCTGGGCGGCGTAGCGCGGATCGCCCGGGTACCCGGACGCGTTGAGAAACATGGGGGTGCGTTCGGAGGCTTGGACGGGCGGGGTCGGCCCCGTCCCGCGTCGCCCGATCAGCCAGGCCGCGCCACCCGACAGCAGCGCGAGCACCACCGACGCGGCGGCGAGCTGCGGCACGGTGAAAGCAAAACGGCGCGCCGGCGGCCGCACCGTTGATCGCGAGGCCAGCCCGATCCGCGTCGCGATGGCCGGCCAGAGATCCACGGTGGGCGGCCGGTCGTCGAGCGCACGCGCGTTGGTCACCACGCGTCGCAGCTCATCGAGCGTCGTGCGGCACGCGTCGCACGAGGCGACGTGCGCCTCGAGCGTCGTCCGCTCGGGGCCCGAGAGCTCGCCGTCGAGATACTCCGAGAGTCGATCAGTCCACTGGTCTTTCATCGTTCCGGCTCCTTCAGCGCTCGAGATGCTTGCGGAGCGCCATACGGGCATGATGCAACTGCGATTTCGACGTGCCGGCCACGATCCCCAGCATGTCGGCGATCTCCTCGTGCCGGTACCCCTCGATATCGTGCAGCACGAACACCTGCCGCGCGCCGTCGGGCAGCCGCCCGATGGCCTCCTCGAAGTCCATCGACAACTCCGGCGCCGCCGGGCGCCCGGCCACCCCGTCGAGGATGTCGGCCGAGTCGTGATAGCGGCCGCGCTCTGTGCTGAGGGTGGTGCGCCGGGCGAGGATGACGTTCACCGCCAGGCGGTGCAGCCACGTCCCGAACGCCGCTTCGCCCCGGAACGTCGGGAGCTTGGTCCAGGCACGGACGAATACGTCCTGCGCGATGTCGTCGGCCGAGTCCGGGCCGATCATCCGCCGCACCAGGCTGTGCACCCGCGCCACGTGGGTCCGGTACAGGCGCTCGAAGGCGCGGCCGTCACCGGAAGCGGCGAGCGCCGCGTCGGCCGTTTCCGCGTCCCCCAACGCCCGCTGGTCCGGATCTCTGCGCAGTGTCGCCACCCCGGGGATGGTCAATACCATGTACCGACTTGGATGGGAAACACACCTAAAAGGTTGTAGGACTTCGGGAAAGGCAACGGCTAGACGCCTGTTCCATTCCCTGAGCCCTGACTCCTGCTTCCTTTTTAGAGAATAGACTAGATTGCGAGCCGCCATGAGCCCCCCGCCCAACCTGCTCGCCCTAGCCGGCCTCGGCCTGCTGCTGGGTTTCCGTCACGCGTTCGAGCCCGATCACCTCGCCGCGGTCTCGACGCTCGCGACTCGCCAGGGCCGATTGCTCGATGCCTGTCGCCTGGGTCTCGCGTGGGCGCTGGGCCACACCGCGAGCGTCGGCGTGGTGGTGGGCGCGATCGTGCTGTTCGGGCTGCGCCTCCCGGATCGGCTCTGGCCCGCCGCGGACCTTCTGGTCGCGCTGCTGCTGATCGGGCTCGGCGGCTCCGTGATCCTGCGCTACGCGCGGGGACGGTGGCATCTGCACGTGCATTCACATGCCGGAGCGCCCCACCTTCATCTCCATAGTCACGCCCAGGGGACACTGCACGAGCATGCGCACCCGCAGGGCGACGCCCGTCGCTCGCTGGGGTTCGGCCTGCTGCACGGGCTCGCGGGGAGCGCCGCGATCCTGGTGCTGCTCGTCGCCGCGGCCCCCACACGCGCGGCCCAGCTCGCCTACTTCCTGTCGTTTGCGGCGGGAACGATGATCGGGATGCTCGCGGTGTCGGTCTCGCTCGCGAGCGTGGTGCGGCTCGCCTCCACGCGGCGCGCGCGCTGGGCGAGCGTGCTCCACGTGGGCAGCGCGCTGGCGAGCGTCGCGGTGGGGCTGGTCTTGGCCGGCCGGGTCGCCGGGGAGTTCTAGCGACCGTCCATGCGCCTGCGGCTCGGTTGGCTCACTCCGCTCCTGCTCCTCAGCTGCCTCGATGCCTTCGCTCCGGCCGGCGCCGTGCCGTTCACGCCGCCCGCGGTCTACCGGGCCTGGTGGACGGAGATCGAAAGTTGCGCCGGGCTCTCGGGTGACTTCGACCGGGTGGAGTGGTACGAGGTGCCGGGCTCGAGCTACTCCTGTCCCGCCTACGAGGGCCGGTGCGACGGTTGGTGGCGCTCGCCGCACACGATCTATATGGCGCAGGGCCTGGTGTACAATCGTCGACTCGCGGAGCACGAGATGCTGCACGACCTGTTGCAACGGGGGGGCCACCCACCGGTGTTTCAGGCGTGCGGCGTGTAGGTCCTGCCTCTCCATTGGACCCTCCCGCCCCGCCACGCCGACCGGATCATGATGTACGCCACCATGACGGCCCCGAGCGGATATAGCAGCGCGTAACTCACCGGCACCTCCTCCGCCCGATACACGACGATCCAAATCAGCAGCGACACGAGCGTCGTCACCGCAGCCCACGTCGAGCCGTACACCGCCCAGAAGAGCGGCGGGAGCACCCAGCACAACGCCGGCAGCCACATCAAGTAGGGCGCGGCGCGCCGTACGAGCGGCAGCGGCGGAAACATCAGCGGCACGCCCAACGCCAGGTTCTTGGTCCATCCCTCGACGATGTCCGCGAGGCTCGAGTACATCCTGACGCTCATGAACTGCGCAGCGTGTGTCAGGAAGATGTCGAGATGATGTCGCACGTAGGCCTGGGCCAATGCCACGTCCTCGGCCACGCTGCCTTTCACCGACTGGTGCGTGCCGACCGCGTCGTAGGCCCGGCGGGTCGTGAGGATGTACGCGCCGCTCGCGATCGCGTCCCAGGTGACCCGCGTTCGGTTCACGCGCCGCAGCTCGCCCACGCGCGACGCGAGCGCGACGAGCACGTGCGGCTGCACCAATCGCTCCCAAAACGTCACCATCTCCTGGCGCGCCACGACGCTCACGAGATCCGCCCGCTCGGCAGTCAGGACCGAGACGGTGCGGGGAAGCAGCTCGGGGTGATGCCACGTGTCGGCATCCGTGAACAGGAGCAAGTCGCCCTGCGCCACGCGATAGCCCTGGGCGATCGCCCACGCCTTCCCAAACCATCCCTCCGGCAGCTCCTCGCCCCGCACCAGGCGCAACCGATCGGCCTCGCCGGAGCGCGTGAGGCGCTCCACGATCTCCGCGGTGGCGTCGCTCGAGCGGTCGTCCACCACGATCACCTCGACGGGCCGATACTCGGTCGCGAGGATCGACCGAACGCAGCGCTCAATGTTCATCGCCTCGTTCCGGGCAGGGACGATCACCGATGCGAGCGAACCGGTGCGCTGCGGGGGATAGTCTGCGAGACGGGGGCGACGCGACCCGTAGCGATAGACGAGCAGGGCGAGGAACGCGGCGTACGCGGCGGGAATCCACCAGATCACTAAGGCGCCTCTTCCTCCACGGC
>Ga0209474_10000070_pt1 | contig 115160 bp, 121 predicted proteins | sample GraSoiAngelo_145_FD_185902 | JGI IMG/M metagenome (GOLD analysis project Ga0209474, IMG submission 185902) | Grasslands soil microbial communities from the Angelo Coastal Reserve, California, USA - 14_1009_05_20cm (SPAdes) (version 2) | ecosystem: Environmental > Terrestrial > Soil >...
GGGCTCGGTGAGGTGGCCGAGGTGATCGGACCGGATCAGCACGCACGAACGAGTCAGGCCACCCGGGCGCGGCAAACCACCCAGGTCGCGGGTGTTCTGGCAATCCGGCCAGTCGAGCCGGCGAGAGGCGGCCGAGGCTAGCGCTTCGTGTACTGGGGAGCTTTCCGGGCCCGCTTCAGTCCGTACTTCTTGCGCTCCTTCATGCGGGCGTCCCGTGTCAGCAGACCGGCCTTCTTCAGTGCGGCCCGGAAGTCGGGGTCGAAGCGGCAAAGCGCGCGGGCGATGCCGTGCGCGATCGCCCCCGCCTGCCCGCTCGTGCCACCACCGATGACCTTGATCGTGATGTCGAATCTCCGCTGCGTCCCGGTCACGCGGAGCGGGGCGAGCGCCGCCATCTCGAGCACCCGGCGCCCGAGGTACGCCAGAGGGTCCTTCTCGTTGACGGTGACCCGGCCTTCGCCGGGCGTCAGGCGCACGCGGGCGATCGCATTCTTCCGGCGCCCGGTGCCTCGATTCAGCGTATCAGCCAATCTTCAGGTTTCCTTTCTCATCGAAGGCCAGGGTCCTCGGCCTCTGCGCGGCGTGGCCGTGCTCGGCGCCCGCGTAGACACGAAGGCGCTTCAGCATATCCGCCCCGAGCGTGTTCCGCTGCAGCATGCCGCGGACGGCGGTCGTCACGGGAAACGTCGGGTCGAGCTCCTGCGCTTTCTCGAGCGTCCGCCGGCGCAGGCCGCCCGGGTAGCCCGAATAGCGCGTGTACTCCTTTGTCTGGAGCTTGCTGCCGGTCACCTTCACCTTGGCGGCGTTGATGACGACCACGTGATCGCCGGTGTTCAGGTGGGGCGTGTACGTGGGTTTGTGCTTGCCACGCAGGATCGCGGCCACACCTGAGGCCAGGCGGCCGAGCACCTGGTCTGTCGCATCGACGACAAACCACTCGCTTTTCAGATCTGCGGCTTTCGCCGTCCACGTCTTCTGTTTGCTCATTTCTCTTTTTTGGGTTTCCTAGTAAATCACTTCCACCAGAGTCAGCCCGCCGGCGGGAGCCGTGCGCGGCGCCCGGCGGCGGTCCCGCGCTCGAAGGAGCTCTCCCACCCATGCCGGCGGCCGCTCGCCACGGCCCACCTCAGCCAGCGCGCCCGCGATGCTGCGCACCATGCCGCGCAGAAAGCCCTCCGCGACCAGCTCCAGCTCGACGAAATCGCCCCGTCGCTTGACCTGAGCAGAGTGCATCTCGCGCACCCGCCCATCGGCCGGCTCGGACGCCGAGCAGAAGGTGGTCCAATCGTGCTTGCCGACAAGCGCCCGCGCCGCCCGTGACATTGCGTCGACATCGAGGGGGCCGCGCACGTGCCAGCAGCGTCCCCGCTCCAGCGCGGGGCGGGCCGGACGGTCCACGTATCGATACCGGTACCGGCGCCGGCGCGCCGAGTAGCGAGCATGGAAGGCGTCGTCCACGGCATCGGCCGACAGAACCGCGACGTCCTCGGGCAACTTTGCATTGAGCGCCGCCATCAACCGCTGGGGCGAGATGCGCCCGTCGGTTTGGAAGTTGGCGACCTGCCCTTCCGCGTGGGCACCCGCGTCGGTGCGCCCTGCGCCGTAGACCGTGGGGTCATCGCCCGTGATCGAGCGCAGCGCCCGCTTCAGCTCGGCTTCCACGGTGCGACCCTTCGCCTGCTGCTGCCAACCGGCGAAGTTCGACCCGTCGTACTCCAGCACGATTCGAATATTCACTTGTTAACGGATCGGATCACGCCGGGCGCGCGCAGGGCGCACTAATCCACGAGTTCGATGATCACCATCGGCGCCGCGTCGCCTAATCGCGGGCCCTTGTGGATGATTCGGGTGTAGCCTCCCGGCCGCTCCGCCAGGCGGGGGATGAGGTTGGAGAACAGCCTCTCCACGACCTCCGGCTTGGAAACCTCCCGGCTCACGCGACGTCTTGCGTTGACGTCCTGGTCTTTCGCGGTAGTGATGAGCCGCTCGACCCAACGCCGCAGCTCTTTTGCGCGCGCCTCGGTCGTCGTGACGCGGTTGTGCTCGAGCAGCGAAGTGCACAGGTTGCGCATCAGCGCCTTGCGCGCATCGGTGTCTCGGTTGAAGCGGCGGCCGCTCTTTTGGTGTCGCATTCAGCTCCGGCTAGCCGCGGAGGACCGTGCCCATCTCTTCGGGCTTGATGAATCCCTTCTCGACAAGCTTCTCCTTGATCTCGTCGAGCGACTTCCGCCCGAAGTTGCGCAGCGCGAGCAGCTCTTCCTCGCGCTTCTGGAGCAGCTGGCCGACGGTCTGGATCTCGTTTGCCTTCAGGCAGTTGAACGCCCGCACGGATAGATCGAGCTCTTCGATCGGCGTGTCCATCAGCCGGTTCTGGCCGGTTTTCTCGCCGCGCAAGTCCTGCTCGTGCCGTTCGATGTTGTCGCGGAACTTGACGAAAAGGTTCAGGTGCTGCGTGAACAGCTCGGCCGAGTGGCTGACCGCCTCCTCGGGCGACATCGTCCCATCCGTCCAGACCTCGATGATCAGCCTGTCGAAGTCCGTCGACTGGCCGACACGGGTCTTCTCGACGACGAAGTTCGCCTTCTCCACCGGGGAGAAGATCGAATCGATCGGGATAACGCCGATGGGCTGGCCCTCGCGCTTGTTTCGCTCGGCCGGCACGTAGCCCTTGCCGCGCTCCACGTTGAGCTCCATGCGCAAGTGACCCTTGGCCGCCAGCGTGCAGATATATAGATCGGGGTTGACGATCTCGACATCGGACGTGGCCTGGATGTGCGACCCACGCACCTCGGCCGGCCCCTTGACGTCGAGCAGCAGCGTGATCGGGTCCTCAGTGAAGCTCTTCAGACGCAGCTTCTTGAGGTTGAGGATGACCTCGGTCACGTCCTCCTTCACGTGCGGGATCGCCGTGAACTCATGAGCGACGCCGTCGATCTGGATCGACGTCACCGCGGCGCCCCAAAGCGAAGAAAGCAGCACGCGGCGCAGCGTGTTGCCAAGCGTTGTGCCAAACCCCGGGTCGAGCGGCTCGATGTCGAACTTGCCGTAGTTCGCGCTCGTCTCGAGCTTGCGGACCTGGGGGGTCACTGTTATCTGCGTATCAATAGCCAACTGGGTTAATTACCTCCGACTACCTTGAATAGAACTCGACGATCAACTGTTCCTCGACGCCCGACTCCATCTCGTGCCGGTCGGGGCGGGCGAGGATCTTGGCGGACTTCTCGTCCGTGTTGAAGGAAAGCCATGTCGGCACCGGGCGTATCTTCGACGCCTCCAGTGCCACGTCGAACACCCCGTCCGAGGTCTTCACCTTGACCTCGTCGCCCGGCTTGACCTGGTAGGACGGCACATTGACCGTCTTGCCATTGATCTCGAAGTGCCGGTGCGTGACGAGCTGGCGCGCCTGCTTGCGCGACGAGCCCAGCCCGAGTCGATAGACGACGTTGTCGAGACGCAGCTCCAGGTGGCGCAGCAGGTTGAGTCCGGTCACGCCGGGCTCCGTCGACGCCTGGTTGAAGTAGTTGCGGAACTGCTTCTCGAGCAAGCCGTAGATGCGGCGCGCCTTTTGCTTCGCGCGAAGCTGCAGTCCATAGTCCGACGTCTTGCGCTTGCGCGCCTGTCCGTGCATGCCGGGCGCAAACGCGCGGCGCTCGATGGCGCACTTCGGCGTGTAGCACCGCTCTCCCTTGAGGTAGAGCTTCGCGCCCTCGCGGCGGCAGAAGCGGCAGACAGGGCCGCTGTAGTTGGCCATTGGTCAGACTCGCCTCCGCTTTGGTGGGCGGCAGCCGTTGTGGGGGATTGGCGTCACATCGGTGATCGCGCTCACCTCGAGCCCGGTCGCCTGCAGGGAGCGGATCGCCGCCTCGCGTCCGGCGCCCGGTCCGCGGACGAACACCTCGATCGAGCGCATGCCGTGCTCGAGCGCCTTCTTGGCGGTCGTCTCGGCGGTCTGCTGAGCGGCAAAGGGGGTCGATTTGCGGCTGCCCTTGAAGCCCTGCGCCCCGGCAGAGCCCCACGCGATGACGTTGCCGTCGATGTCGCTGATCGAGATGATCGTGTTGTTGAACGTGCTCTGGATGTGCGCCTGACCGGCCACGACGTTCTTGCGCTCGCGGCGTCGGGTCCGGACGACTTTCTTCTTGGTCACTTGCCGGCCTTCACCTTCTTCTTGCCTGCCACCGCGCGCTTGGGTCCGCGCCGGCTGCGGGCGTTCGTGCGTGTCCGCTGGCCGCGCACCGGCAGGCCGCGGCGGTGCCGCTGCCCGCGGTAGGAGCCGATCTCGGTCAGCCGCTTGATGTTCGTCGCCACCTCGCGGCGGAGATCGCCTTCGATGACGATGTCCTTCGCGGTCGCAAGCCGGTCGATCACCTGGCGGAGCCGCGCCACCTCATCCTCGGGGAGGTCCCTCGTCCTCTTCTCAGGGTCGATGTTGGCCATCTTCAGGATCTTCTGGGCGGTGGTGTCGCCGATCCCATGGATGTAGGTCAAAGAAACGCCAACGCGCTTCTGCGGGGGTATGTCAACGCCGGCGATTCTCGCCATCTAGTCTCCTAACCCTGGCGCTGCTTGTGCTTGGGCGTCTTGGAGCAGATCACGCGAACCACTCCATTACGCTTGATCACCCTGCAGCTCGGACACATCTTCTTGACGGACGGACGTACCTTCATCTCCAAATCTCTCTAATTCGCCCTCGCGACCGATCGCTCGGCGCCAGCTCCACCCCTACCTTGTCCCCGGCGAGGAGCCGGGTGAAGTGGGTGGCCAGGCGATCGGCGACGTGAGCGAGGACCAACGCCCCGTTTTCGAGCTCAACCCGATACACACCGTTGGGAAGGGGCTCTACGACGACCCCCTTCACGAGTGGGGGGCGTTGGGGCACGAACGGCGATTGTACCAAACTAATGAAGATCGCCCTTCGTTAGTACGATGGGCCCCTTTTCTGTGATAGCGACTGTGTGCTCAAAGTAGGCCGAAAGGGATCGGTCGGCGGTGCAGATCGTCCAGCCGTCCGGCTTCATATAGACCTCGTAGCTGCCGGCGTTGACCATCGGCTCGATCGCCAGCGTCATGCCGGGCTTGAGCCGGGGCGGGGTGCCCGGGCGTCCGAAGTTAGGCACCTGAGGATCCTCGTGCATCTGGCGCCCGATTCCGTGGCCGACGAACTGACGGATGACCGAGAATCCGGCCGCTTCGACGTGCTCCTGGATCGCGGACGAGATGTCGCCCAGGTAGCCGCCCGGCCGGGCCTTGTCGATGCCGACGTACAGGGCCTGCTCGGTCACCTTGAGCAGGCGGGCCGCCTCCCGGGTGATCTTGGCGACGCCGACTGTGACGCCCACGTCAGCCCAGAAGCCCTCCAGGACGAGGCCAAGATCGAGGCTGACCAGATCGCCCTCGGCGATCTTGCGGTTGCCCGGGATGCCGTGGACCGCCTCGTCGTTGATCGAGACGCAGATCGAGCGTGGAAATCCGTTGTAGCCGAGGAAGCCTGGGATGGCGCCGCCCTGCCGGATCAGCTTGTCGGCGATTCGGTCGAGCTCGATCGTCTTGACCCCAGGCTGACACGCCTCCTTGAGGGGCGGCAGGACGGACGCGAGCAAGCTGCCCGCACGGGCCATCAGGTCGATCTCGTGGGCGGTCTTGAGGTTGATCATGCGAATTTCTTCTTGACCGGGAGTTTCCCGTTGACAGCCGCGAGCACCTCGCGGCTTATCTCGTCAATTGTGCCCCGGCCGTCGATCTCGGAAACGAGCCCCCCGCCTCGGTAGTGATCGAGCACGGGGACCGTCTTCTCCAGGTAGATCTCGATGCGCGGCCGCACGGCCTCCGGCTTGTCGTCCTCGCGCTGGACGAGACCGCTGCCGTCGGCCTCGCACGCAGCGGTGGCCGGAGGATAGGTGCGTTGGCAGGCGGGACAGACCAGCCGGCCCGAGAGCCGCTCGAGGAGCTCGTCGATCGGCACCTGCAGATAGATCACGCGGTCGAAGTGCTTGGCGAGCTCCGCCATCAGCTCATCCAGCGCCTCGGCCTGGGGAACCGTCCGAGGGAAGCCGTCCATGATGAAGCCGGGCGAGCAGTCGGGTTGGGTGAGGCGGTGGCGGACGATGTCGATCATGATCCCGTCCGAGACGTACTGGCCCGCCGCGAGGATCGGCTGCGCCTTGCGGCCGAGCTCGGTACCCGCCTGGATCTCAGCCCTCAACATGTCGCCAGTCGCGATGTGAGGGATGCCGAAATGGGCGCGGAGCATGTTGGCCTGGGTTCCCTTGCCGGAACCCGGAGCTCCGTAGAGCAGCAGGTTCATGCGGCCCCTCCGGCCCCTCGGGCCACCTCCCCACACGGTGGGGAGGAGTTTTTTTTCATTTGATGAAGCCGCGGTACTGGCGCATGACCAGCTGCGTCTGGAGCTGCTTCATCGTGTCGAGGGCGACGCCGACGACGATCAGGATGGCGGTGCCTCCGAGATACATCTGCTGCTGGTTGATGCCCGAGATCTTCGACGTCGCGATGGGCAGGATGACGGTGATGAAGCCCAGGAAAATCGCGCCGACGAACGTGACCCGGTTCATCACCGCCTGCAGATAGTCCGCAGTGGGACGTCCCGGGCGGATTCCCGGGATGAAGCTTGAATAGCGTTTGAGGTTGTCGGCCACCTCGTGCACGTCAAAAGTGATGGCCGTGTAGAAGTAAGTGAACCCAAACGTAAACAGGAAGTAGAGAGCGTTGTAGGTCACGGCCATAGGCACGTTGGACGTGCTTGGGCTGAAGTTGCCCTGGACCCAGTGGGCTGCCCTGTAGTACCACGTGTCGGGCGGCGCGGCATTGAAGTAGTTGGCGATGATCGTCGGCAGGAACATCACCGAGATCGCGAAGATGATCGGGATCACGCCCGCGTGATTGACGCGAAGCGGCAAGAAGCTGGCCCTCCGCCCCACCTCACGGCCGCCGGCCACGCGCTGCGCCGACTGGATGGGGATCTTCCTGACAGCCTGCTGCACCTCGATGATCAAGGCCGTCATACCCAGCGCAATGACGCCGAAGATGATGAACGGCACGTAATCGGCGAGGCCGCCGCCAGACGAGTGGGCGCTGAACACCGCGGCGACGCCCTGCGGACCGCGGCCGATGATGCCCGCGAAGATGATCAGCGACACACCGTTGCCTATGCCGTACTCGGTGATCAGCTCGCCGAACCACATGAGCATCACGGTGCCCGCCGTGAGGACCAGGATGATCTGCAGGCGCTGGAACCAGTCGAGCGGACCCAGGATCGCGGGGCTGGTGTTCTGGAAGAGGACGGTGAATCCGTACGCCTGGCCCGCGCCGAGGGCGACGGTGAGGTAGCGGCTCCAGCGCTGGATGCGACGGCGGCCCATCTCGCCTTCTTTCTGGATCTCCTTGATGCGCTCGGAGATCACCGTCATCAGCTGCATGATGATCGTGGCGTTGATGTATGGGTTCATGCCCATCGCGACGATGCTGAAGCGGGACAGACCACCGCCCGAGAAGAGGTCGAGCAGTCCGAGCAAGGCCTGCTGGTTGAAGAGCAGGGTCAGCGCCGACTGCTTCGCGCCGGGGATCGCGATGTTCGCGAAGAGCCGGAAGACGATGAGGATGCCGCCCGTGAAGAGGATCTTGTTGCGAAGCTCGGGCAGCCGGATGGCGTTGATCAACGCCTCGAGCAGATTCATGACCTAGGCCTCGTCGGGAGGGGTGGCCTCCTCGACTGCCGCGGGCGGTACGCCCTTTTTCTCACGCGCGGGCTTCGGCGCCGGGGGCGGGGTCGCTTCGGGCAGGGGCCTCGGAGCCTTGGCGGCCGTCCGCCGAGGTCCGATCTTGCGCGGCTGCCCCAGCACGGTGACGCTTCCTCCGGCCTTCTCGATCGCCTCGCGCGCACTCGTGCTGAAAGCGTGAGCCTCGACCACGAGCTTGCGCTTCAAGCCGCCCGCGCCCAGGACCTTGATCTCCTCGCCGGCATGGACGAGGCCCGCCTCGAGAAGAACCACCGCGTCCACCTTGGTTCCGTCGGCGAAGCGGCTCAGCTTCGACACGTTCACAACCGAGTAAATCTTCTTGAACGGATTCTTGAATCCCGGCAGCTTCGGTATGCGTTGCGAGAAGGGCATCTGACCGCCCTCGAATCCGAGACGGAACCCCTCACTCCGGGCATTCTGGCCTTTCTGGCCCCGACCCGAGGTCTTGCCGCGGCCCGATCCGGTGCCGCGGCCGACGCGCCGCGCTTTGCGATGTGCGCCGGGTGAAGGCTTGAGGTCATGAAGCTGCATCTCTCTAGTTTCCTCGCTGGTGCTTCTTGGTCGACCGCGCGCGCCAGATCTTGTAGCGACTGCGCTTAGGGCGCTCGTAGGGTTCGCCTTCGACCGCGACCAGGAAGTTGACGCGTCGCAACATGCCCCGCACCGCCGGGTTGTCCGGCAGCTCGCGTGTCTGATTCAGCTTGCGAAAGCCGAGCGACTCGACCGTCGCCTTGATCTCAGGCTTGGCACCGATGGAGCTCTTCATCAGCGTTGCCTTGAGGGTTTTGTCAGCCACGCGCAGCCCCTCCGGCGCCGGCCCCGCCCGCGCCTACCGGCGCGGCCTCCCCACTTTGCGGGGAGGAGCTGGCCGGCTCCGCGCCTTTGTAAGCAGCGGCCAGGCGCTTGCCGACCATCTGGTCGACCGCGCGGCCGCGCAGCTCCGCCACCTGCGGCGCAGTTTTGAGCTGCTGGAGCGCAGCCAGCGTCGCGCGCACGGTGTTGATCGGGTTGTTGGTGCCGTGCGACTTGGTGAGGATGTCCTTGATGCCCGCGGTCTCGATCACTGCGCGCATCGCGCCGCCGGAGATGACTCCCGTACCGGGAGCGGCCGGCTTGAGCATGATCCGCGCGGCGCCCCACTTGAGGCGGACCTCATGCGGAATCGTGGTGCCGACCATGGGCACCGTGATCATGTTGCGCTTGGCGACCTCCATCCCCTTGCGGATGGCCTCGGTCACCTCGCGTGCCTTGCCGATGCCTGCGCCGACGCGGCCGTTCATGTCGCCGACCACGATGAGAGCGCTGAACGAGAACTTGCGGCCACCTTTGACGACCTTGGCGACGCGGTTGACGCGGACGACGCGGTCGGCGAGCTCCGACCGCTCGCCACTGGAGGGATACCGGCCGCCGCCCATGTTTCTAGACATCAGAACTCCAACCCTGCTTCGCGAGCCGCATCGGCCAGCGCCTTGATTCTTCCGTGATACAGAAAGCCACCGCGGTCGAAGACGACGCTGTTCACACCGGCGGCCTTGGCTTTCGCAGCGATCGCCTTGCCCACCTCCATGGCCTGCGTCATGCCGTTGCCCTTGGCTTTGAGGGCGACGGTCGATGCCGCGGCGACGGTTCTGCTCGACGTGTCGTCGATAAGCTGCGCGTAGACGTGGTTGAGGCTGCGGAAAACCGCCAGACGCGGCCGCTGCGAAGTGCCCGCGACGTGCACGCGCACGCGCCTGTGACGCTTCGACCGGTTCACTTTGCGGTCTTGCGGCTTGATCACGCTGTTGCCTTGGCCCCCTTGCCGGCCTTACCGGGCTTGCGCCGGATCTTCTCGCCGCGGTACATCACGCCCTTGCCCTTGTACGGCTCGGGTGGCCGCAATCCGCGGATATCGGCCGCGGCCTGGCCAACGTCCTCGATCGAGATCCCGCTGACCGAAAACTTGGTCGGATCCTGGACGTCGATCGACACGCCCTTCGGCGGCTTGAACCGGATCGGGTGCGAGTAGCCGAGGTTCAAGACCAGCTCCTCGCCCTGCTTGGCGACGCGGTAACCGACGCCGACCAGCTCGAGGTTCTTGGTGAAACCCTTGTCCACGCCCTCGACCATGTTGGCGACCAGGCTGCGGACGAGGCCATGCAGCGCACGGTGGCGGAAATCGTCGGACGGCCGCTCGAAAACCAGCTCGCCGTCCGCCTGCTTGACCGTGATATCGGCGGGAAGGGTGCGCTCGAGCTGGCCCTTCGGACCTTCGACAGTGACGTGCCCGGGAGCCAGGGTGACCTTCACCGATTTCGGCACCTGGACGGGCAGCTTTCCGATCCGCGACAACTTCTCTCCTACTCCTTACCAGACGAACGCCAACACTTCGCCGCCAAGACCCTTGCGCGTCGCCTGCCTTCCGCTCATGACCCCCTCAGCCGTGCTGAGGATGGCGATGCCGAGGCCGCCGAGAACTCTCGGGATCTCGGTTTTGCGCGCGTAAACACGCAGGCCGGGCCGGCTGATCCGCTTCACGCCTGAGATCACGCGGGTGCGGTCCGGGCGGGACTTGAAGATGATACGCATCGTCTGCGTGGTCCCGTCGGCCTCGACGTCGTACCCGGCGATGTACCCCTCGTCCTTCAGGACACGCGCGATCTCGAGCTTCAATCTCGAGGCGGGAACCTTGACTTCAGTGTGCCGCGCGGCGTTGGCGTTGCGGACGCGAGTCAGCATGTCCGCAATCGGGTCGCTGACGACCGCCGCCGACGCGCGCTTCACGGTCTTGTTGGTCGGCTTGGCGACTGCTGTGGCCATCACCAGCTCGACTTCGTCACACCGGGGATGCGACCCTCGGCGGCAAGGTTTCTGAAGCAGATGCGGCACATGCCGAACTTGCGCAGGTAAGCGCGCGGCCGGCCACAGATGCGGCAGCGATTATGAAAACGCACCTTGAACTTCGGATGTGCAAGGTCCCGCTTCCAGCGCTCGATCGATGATTTCTTGGCCAAACTTCTATCCCTACCTCTTCCTGAAAGGCATTCCGAGTCTTGTGAGTAGGCTTCTCGCCTCGTCGTCGGTTCGCGCGGTCGTGACGAGCGAAACCTCGAGCCCGCGCAACTTGTCGATCTTGTCGTAGTCGATCTCCGGGAATACGACCTGCTCGCGCAGGCCAAGCGTGTAGTTGCCGCGTCCGTCGAATCCATCCGGGGTCACACCGCGAAAGTCACGAATGCGCGGCAGCGCGATGTTCAGCAGCTTGTCGAGGAAGTACCACATGCGCCGGCCGCGGAGCGTCGTCTTGATGCCGATCGTCTGGCCCTCGCGAAGCTTGAAAGCCGCGACTGACTTCTTTGCTTTGATGAGCTGCGGCTTCTGGCCCGTGATGGTGGTGACATCGCCGGCCGCGGCGTCGAGGGCCTTGTCGTTGTCCTTCGCCTCGCCTATACCGACGTTGACCACGACCTTGACGAGGCGCGGGACCTGCATGACGTTGCCGTAGTCGAATTCTTTCGTCAGCTGCGGGACGATGGTCTCGCGGTACATGACCAGCATGCGCGGGGGCGCTTCTGACTTGGTGCCGGGAGCCTTGGGCGCCTGCTCTTTCTTCGGTGCTTGGGTCTTGGCCTTCGCCACTACTGCGCCTCCGTCCTGCGTACGCGCTCGTAAGGCTCACCGCAGTGGCGGCACACCAGCGCGCGTGCGCCGGACTCGAGGACCGTGTGCTTGGTCCGAGTCGGCCGGCCGCAGTGCGGGCAGACGAGCATCACGTTGGAGTAGTCGAGCGGCGCCTCGAAGTCGACGATTCCACCCTGGGCCACGCTCACGCCTCCGCGACGCGCTCCGGCCTTCGTGTGACGCTTGAGGATGTTGACGCCCTTGACCACGATCTTGTGCTGGTCGGGTAGGGTGCGCAGCACTTCGCCTTGCTTGCCCTTGTCCTTGCCGGCGATGACGATCACAGGATCGCCCGGCGCCAGCTCGAGCCAGCGACGCTTGGATTGCTCTTTGTTGCGAAGCACGGTGTCAGAGAACCTCCGGGGCCAGCGAGATGATCTTCATGAAGTTGCGCTCGCGCAGCTCTCGTGCGACGGGGCCGAAGATTCGGGTGCCGCGCGGGTTGTTGGCCGTTGCGAGGAGGACGGCCGCGTTCTCGTCGAAGCGGATCAATGAGCCGTCCGGGCGCTTGTATTCCTTGTTTACCCGCACGACGACGGCCTTAACCACCTCGCCCTTCTTGACCTGCCCGCCAGGCTGGGCGGACTTGACCGTGGCGGTGATGATGTCGCCGACGTACGCGTACTTGCGGTAGTGGCCGCCGGCCACGCGAATGACCAGGAGCTCCTTCGCCCCCGAGTTGTCCGCGACCTTCAGCCGTGTTTCTTGTTGAACCATGCCGCTACTTGGCCTTCTCCACGATCTCGAGCACGCGCCAGCGCTTCTCGCGCGACAGCGGACGCGTTTCGGTGATGCGAACCAGATCGCCCACGCCGCATTCGTTCTTCTCGTCGTGAACCTTGAAGCGGGTGCGCTGTTGGACCGTCTTGCGGTACAGGCGGTGCGCCTTCGAGGAACGCACCTGGACGATGACGGTCTTGTCCATCTTGTCCGAGATCACGGTGCCCAGACGGATCTTGCGCCGGCCGCGCGCTGTGTCTGTCGGCTGAGTGGCGGTGTCGGTCATTCAGCCTCCTCCTTCTTCTTCCGGCCCCGCTTGGGCTTGGGCGCCTCTTCCTCAGCCGCTGGCTCTTGGACTGCGACGGCCGTCGCTTCGGGCAAAGCCTCGAGCGGCTGGACCCCGAAGTCCCGCTCGCGCAGCACCGTCATGATTCGCGCGAGGTCGTGCCTGACCTTCGAGATCTGGCTCGAGTTCTCGAGCTGGCCCACCGCGTGCTTGAACCGCAGCTCATAGAGCTCGCGGCGCGCCGTGCGCAGGCGCATGCCGAGCTCGTCGGCTTCCAGGACGCGGAGCTCGTCGACTTTCATCTCGGACCTCCACCGTCGGCTGATGTGACAAAACGCGTCTTGATCGGCAGCTTGGCCGCGGCGAGCTTCATGGCTTCCTTGGCCACCTGAGGCGTCACGCCGCCCATCTCGAACAGAACGCGCCCCGGCTTGATCACCGCAACCCAACCTTCGGGGTTCCCCTTGCCGGAACCCATGCGGGTTTCGGCCGGCTTCTTGGTGATCGACTTGTCAGGAAAGACGCGGATCCAGATCTGACCGCCGCGCTTCACGTGCCGAGTCATGGCGCGCCGCGCGGCCTCGATCTGCCGGTTGCTCATCCAGCACGCTTCCATCGCCTGCAGGCCGAAGTCGCCGAACGCCACCGTGGCGCCGCGCGTGGCGATACCGGTGCGCCGGCCGCGGTGCATCTTGCGGTACTTGACGCGCTTCGGGATCAGCATTCAGTAAGTCCCATCCTTAAGTGGCTTGCCAGCCATCAGCTGTCCGCCTTTTTGGTGGTGCGGGTCGTGTTGGTGGTCTTCTTGACGGCGGCCGCGGTCGACTTGCTGCGGACCGCGGTCTTCTTGACCTCGGTCTTGGCTTCCGCCCGGGGCTTGGGCGCGGCCTTGGGCCGCGCAGGCGCGGCCGTTTTCTCTTCCACCTTCGCCGTCGCGGTTCGCGTTCGGCGAGGCGCGACCTTGGCCGCCTCGTCGGGGGTGGCGACCTCGATCTGAGCAGCCTGTGGCTGCGCTATGGCTTCGATGAGCTCCGCCTGCGGCGCCACGGCTTCCGCGACGGGCACCGTCTCCTCCTGGATGGCGGCGAGCCGGCGCTGCGCCGGTGAGATCTGGTCCTTGTAGATCCACACCTTCACGCCGATGGCGCCAAACGTCGTCTTCGAGGTGGCGCGGCCGAAATCGATGTCGGCGCGTAGGGTGTGCAGCGGGACGCGGCCCTCCCGGTCCCACTCGCGGCGCGCCATCTCCGCGCCGCGCAGCCGGCCGCCGCAGTAGATCCGGACCCCTTTGGCGCCGGAGCGCATCGTGCGCAGGATCGCCTGCTTCATCGCGCGCTTGTAGCTGATGCGGCGCTCGATCTGGGATGCGATGTTCTCGGCCACGAGCTGCGCGTCGAGCTCCGGCTGCTTGATCTCCTGGATCGAGATGCGGACGCGGTTGCCGAATCGCTTCTCCAGGTCTTCGCGCAGCTGGTCGACCGACGACCCGCCCTTCCCGATCACGATGCCCGGCTTGGCCGTGTGGATCGTCACCGTGAGCTGTGCATTGGACGACCGCTCCGTCTCGATCTTCGCGATCCCGGCGTTGCGCAGCCGCGCGAGGATGACGCGGCGCATCTCGAGATCCTCGTGGAGCATCTTCGTGTAGTCCTTCGGGTTGGCGAACCAGTTCGCCTCCCACGGACGGAAGACACCCAGGCGGAATGCGTTCGGATGAACTTTATGACCCAACTATTTCCTGGCTCCTTGAGGCTGGTCTTCGACGACCGCCGTGATGTGGCAGGTGCGATGGAAGTACTCGTGCGCCATGCTGCGGCTCACAGGCCGGCGGCGCCGGAAGGTGGGCCCTTCGTCGATGAGCAGCTGCTTGAGCACGAGGTCGTCGCGGTTCAGGTTGAAGTTGTGCTCGGCGTTGGCGGCCGCCGACTTGATCGCCTTGGCCACGTCCCGAGCCGCGTGCTTGGGTGAGAACTCGAGCAGCGCGAGGGCTTCGGATACCTTCATGCCTTTGACGGAGTCGGCCACAAGACGCGCCTTGCGTGGCGTCCTGCGGACAAACCTCTGGACTGCGGATACCTCCATCGTTGCCACTTTCCTACTTGACCGTCGTCGTCTTTTCGGTGTGGGTGCCGTGGCCGCGGAAGTGGCGCGTGGGTGCGAACTCGCCCAGCCGGTGCCCGACCATGTTCTCGCTGATGAATACGGGCACGTGCTTCCGGCCGTCGTGGACGGCGATCGTGTGCCCGACCATGTCGGGATAGATGACGGATGCACGGGCCCAGGTGCGGATCACCTTTTTGTCCCGCGTCTGATTCATCTTCTCGATCTTGTCGCGAAGGGAAGGGCTGATGAACGGCCCTTTCTTGGTCGAACGTGACATCTACTTCTTGCGTCCTTTCTTTTCCCGGCGCCGGATGATGAGCTTGCTCGAGGCCTTGTTCTGCTTGCGGGTGCGGTAGCCAAGCGCGGGCTTGCCCCAAGGCGTCTTGGGATTGCCACCGGGTCCCGTCTTGCCCTCACCACCTCCGTGCGGGTGGTCGCGAGGGTTCATCGTCGAGCCGCGTACTTCGGGGCGCTGGCCCAGCCAGCGGCTGCGGCCGGCCTTGCCGCCCGACTCGTTCTCGTGCTCGATATTACCGACCTGGCCGATGGTGGCCTGGCAGCGGATGTGAATCCGGCGCAGCTCGCCGCTCGGCATGCGGATCACCGCGTAATCGCCTTCCTTGGCGAGCAGCTGAGCGCTGGCACCGGCGGATCGCACGAGCTGGCCACCGCGGCCGAGGGTGAGCTCGATGTTGTGCACTGTCGAACCCACAGGGATGTGCTCGAGAGGGATCGCGTTGCCAATCCGAACCGGCGCGTCGGGGCCGCTCTCGATCGGATCGCCGACCTTCAGGCCGAGCGGGGCGAGGATGTAGCGCTTCTCGCCGTCCTTGTAATGGATGAGCGCGATCCGGGCGCTGCGGTTGGGGTCGTACTCGATGGTCGCCACCTTGCCGGCCACCCCGACCTTGTCTCGCCTGAAGTCGATCTTGCGGTAGATCTTGCGGTAGCCACCACCCTGGTGGCGCGTCGTGATGCGCCCCTGGTTGTTGCGGCCGGCGTGCGTCGGCAGCGACTCGAGCAGCGTCTTCTCAGGCGTATCGGTCGTGATCTCGTCGAAGCCGGAGACGGACATGAAGCGTCGGCCTGGGCTGGTGGGCTTGAACTTTCTGACCGGCATCCCTACACGCTCCCGAACAGGCCTTCGATCTTCTGGCCCTCGCCGAGCCTGACGATGGCCTTTTTCCAGTCGGTCGTCCGCCCGACGTTTCCGGAGCCGGTGCGGCGAAAGCTGCGTCGCTTCTTGCCGCGCATGGTCACGGTGTTGATCTCGCGGACCTTGATGTTCTGGGCCTCGTACTGCTCTTCGAGGGCCTTTTTGATCTCGGTCTTGCTCGCGGTTGACGAGACCTTGAAGGTGTATCGCCCCTGCGTGTAGAGGAGATATGTGCGCTCGGTGATGACCGGGCCGATCACGATCTCGCTGGCGGCTCGTGTCGTCACCTGGCCTCCCCCTTCTCGCGCGGGCTGAAGTTTTCCTCGAGCTGCTCGATCGACTCCTTGGCCAGCAACAGATATGTGTGCGAGAACAGGTCACGCACGTTGAGGTTGCGCGCCAGCACGATCTTCGCGCCGGCGAGGTTCTCGAAGGAGCGGCTGACCGTGTAGTTCGGCGCCGGGAGCACGACCAGAGCCGTGCTGTCGAAGCCGATCGCCTCCATCAGCTGGGCGGCCTGGCTCGTCTTCGGCTCATCGAAGACGAATGTCTCAATGACCCTGATCTGGCCGTCGTTCGCTTTCTGGCTGAGCGCGCTGCGCAATGCAAGGCGGCGCATCTGCCGCGGCATCCGCTGCGAGAAGTCGCGCGGCCGCGGGCCGAAAACGTTGCCGCCGCCTTTCATGCTCGGCTCCCGGATCGAACCGTGCCGGGCTCGGCCGGTGCCTTTCTGTCGGTATGGTTTGGCGCCGCCGCCCGATACGTCACCGCGGGTTTTCGTGCTCGCCGTGCCCTGGCGCGCGTTGGCCAGCTGGCGTAGGTAGGCCTGGTGCATGACCGGGACGTTCGGCTTTTCCGCGAAGATCGCCTCGGGGAGGTCGACCTCGCCGTTGCGCTCGCCGAGCGCGTCGAAAAACGGGACCTGCAGCGGTTTGGGCTCCGCCGCTTCCTCTGCCTTCTTGCGTCGGGTGGTCGTGTTGGTTGCGGGCATCAGACCTTCCTCGGGTTCGGCTTGCCCGCCGGACCCTTGGGCTTGACCTTCTTGGTCGACTGCCTGACCAGGACGAGCGCGCCCTTGGCGCCCGGCACACCGCCTTTGACCATGAGCAGGTTCCTCTCGGCGTCGACACGCACCACCTTGTAGGCCCGGGCGGTCGTCCGCTCGTTGCCCATCTGGCCCGACATTCGCACGCCCTTGAACACACGCGCGGCGTCGGTCGCGCCGATCGCTCCCGGTTGGCGAACGTTCATCGAGCCGTGCGACTCCGGGCCGCGGCTGAACTTGTGACGCTTGATGAGGCCCTGAAAGCCCTTGCCCTTGCTGGTGCTGGTGACATCGACGAGCTCGCCCGCGGCGAAGATCTCGGCCTTGAGCTCCTGTCCCGCCTCAACCCCGGCGTAGTCGCGGATCTCCACGACGTGCCGGTGCGGTTCGAGGTTTGCCTTCTTGAACTCGCCCAGCCGCGGGCTGTTGAGCCCGCCTTCCTTGACCGGTCCGAATGCGATGCGCACGGCCTGGTAGCCGTCCTTCTCGGTCGTGCGCAGGCCAAGAACTCTGCACGGGCCCGCCTCGAGCACCGTCACCGCGGAGGTCGTGCCATCGGGGTTGAAAAGCTGGGCCATGCCCAGCTTTTTGGCCAGGAGACCTTTCATGACTTGATCTCGATGCTCACGCCCGCGGGCAGGCTGAGGCGCATCAGCGCGTCGACCACCCTTGGGTTCGGATCGAGGATGTCGACTATCCGTTTATGCGTCCGCATCTCGAACTGCTCGCGCGAGTCCTTGTCGATGAAAGGACTACGAATCACGGTCAGCTTCGAGATCTCGGTGGGCAGCGGAATCGGGCCGGCAGTGCGCGCGTTCGTACGGCGGGCGGTGTCCACGATCTTGTCCGCCGCCTGGTCCAGCACCCGATGGTCGTATGCCTTGAGCCGAATCCGAATCTTCTGCGCCACTGCTGCCTGCCCTACTCCTTATCTATGTGTGATTACTTGACGACCTCGGTCACCACGCCGGCGCCGACGGTCTTGCCACCCTCGCGAATCGCGAACCGGAGTGCCGGCTCGATGCCGATCGGCTCGCCCAGGGTGATGTCCATCACCACGTTGTCGCCCGGCATCACCATCTCGACGCCTTCGGGCAGCTTGACCTCACCCGTCACGTCGGTGGTCCGCATGTAGAACTGCGGGCGGTAGCCCGTGAGGAACGGCGTGTGGCGGCCCCCCTCTTCCTTGGTCAAGACGTAGACCTGGGCTTTGAACTGAGTGTGCGGGGTGATCGAGGCGGGCTTGGCCAGCACCTGGCCTCGCACGACGTCCTCGCGCTTCACGCCGCGGAGCAACGTCCCCACGTTGTCGCCGGCCTGGCACTCGTCCATGTCCTTGTGGAACATCTCGATGCCGGTCACGACGGTCTTGGTGGTCGGGTGGATGCCCACGATCTCGATTTCCTCGTTCTTCTTGAGCTTTCCGCGCTCGACGCGACCCGTGGTCACGGTGCCGCGACCTTCGATCGTGAACACGTCCTCGATCGGCATCAGGAACGGCTTGTCGACAGGCCGCTCCGGCTCCGGAATGTAGGTGTCGACGGCGTTCATCAGCTCCCAGATCTTGGGCGTCCACTCGGGGTCGCCCTCGAGGGCCTTGAGAGCGGAGATGCGAACGATGGGGATATCGTCCCCCGGGTACTCGTACTTGTTGAGGAGCTCGCGCAGGTCGAGCTCGACCAGCTCGATGAATTCCTTGTCGTCGACCATGTCGCACTTGTTCAGCGCGACAACGAGGAACGGCACGTTGACCTGGCGGGCCAGGATGATGTGCTCGCGAGTCTGAGGCATCGCGCCGTCGTTGGCGGCCACGACCAGGATCGCACCGTCCATCTGGGCGGCGCCGGTGATCATGTTCTTGATGTAGTCCTGGTGCCCAGGGCAGTCCACGTGCGCGTAGTGGCGCTTGTCCGTCTCGTACTCGACGTGAGTGATCGAGATGGTGATGCCACGAGCCTTCTCCTCAGGTGCCTTGTCGATGCGATCGAATGGTGTGAACTCGGCGAGCCCCTTCTCGGACAGAACCTTCGTGATGGCAGCCGTCAGCGTCGTCTTGCCATGGTCGATGTGACCGATGGTCCCGACGTTCAGGTGGGGCTTGGTCCGCTCAAACTTCTTCTTCGCCACTGTCTCCTCCTAACTAACCCCGCGCCTTTTCGCGGCGGCCCACAGCCTCCGCCAGGTTTCCGGGCATTTCTGCGTAATGACTGAATTCCATCGAGTAGGTCGCGCGCCCCGACGTCATCGAGCGAAGCTCGGTAGCGTAGCCGAACATCTCAGCGAGGGGTACGTTCGCCTTCACGTTCTGCGAGGTGCCACGACCCTCCATGCCGAGGATGTGGCCCCGCCGCGACGCAAGGTCGCCCATCACGTCGCCGAGGTACTCCTCGGGCATCACGACGTCGACCTTCATGATCGGCTCCAGCAGGTAGGGCTGCGCCTTGTGCATGCCGTCCTTGACCGCCATTGAGCCCGCGACCTGGAACGCCATCTCGCTCGAGTCGACCGGGTGGTACGAGCCGTCGACCAGCGTGACGGTGATGTCGACCACCGGGTAGCCGGCGGCGACGCCGTTCTGGATGGCTTCGCGAATGCCCTTTTCGACCGCGGGGATGTACTCCCTAGGGATGCGGCCCTGGGTGACCTTGTCCTCGAAGATGAATCCCGATCCCTGCTCCCCAGGGCGAACCACGACCTCGGCGTGGCCGTACTGGCCCTTGCCGCCGGTCTGGCGGACGAACCGCCCTACACCCTTGGCCTCGCGGCGGATCGCCTCCTTGTAGGCGACCTGCGGCTTGCCCTGGTTCGCGTCGACGCGGAACTCACGCAGCAGGCGGTCGATGATGATCTCGAGGTGGAGCTCGCCCATGCCCTCGATGATCGTCTGGCCCGTCTCCTCGTCGGTGTGCACCTTGAAGGTCGGGTCCTCCTCCGACAGCCGCTGGAGCGCCATGCCGAGCTTTTCCTGGTCGGCCTTGGTCTTCGGCTCGATCGCGACCGAGATCACCGGCTCGGGGAACGTGATCGACTCGAGCATGATCGGGTGCGCCTCGTCACAAAGCGTGTCGCCGGTCGTGGTCACCTTCAACCCGACCGCGGCGGCGATATCGCCGGTGAAGACCTCATCGACGTCCTCGCGGCGGATCGCGTGCATCCGAAGAATCCGGCCGATGCGCTCGCGCTTGCCGGTTGACGCGTTCATCACCGACGATCCGGCCTTCAGGCGCCCTGAGTAGACGCGGAAGAACGTCAGCTTGCCGACGCCCTGCGGATCCATCTGGATCTTGAACGCAAGCGCCGAGAACGGCTCGTTGTCGTCATGCTCGCGGACCTCGAGCGCTCCGGTCTTCGGGTCCTTGCCTTCCACCGCGGGGACGTCCGCCGGAGACGGCAGGTAGTCGACGACCGCGTCGAGGATCGGCTGCACGCCGCGGTTGCGAAGCGCCGCACCGCAGAGCACGGGAACGAGCACCCCGGCGACCGTGCCGCGGCGCAATCCCGCTTTGATCTCTTCCTCGGTGATGTCTTGCTCCTCGAGGTACTTGTGCATGATCCCGTCGTCGAAGTCGGCCACCGCCTCGATCAGGTCGTGGCGGTGCTGGCTGACCAGGTCCTGCATGCCGGCCGGGATCTCCAGCGACTCGGTGCTCTTGGTGCCCAGGTCGTCCGTATAGACGACCGCCTCTTTGCTCAGCAGGTCGACGTAGCCCTGGAAGTCGGCTTCCGAGCCGATCGGCAGCTGGATTGGAACCGCGCGGGCGCCAAGGCGTGTCCGGATCGAGTTCAACGAGCCGTAGAAGTCGGCTCCGATGCGGTCCATCTTGTTGATGAATGCAATGCGAGGCACGCCGTAGCGGTCCGCCTGGCGCCAGACGGTCTCGGACTGAGGCTCCACTCCCGCGACAGCGTCGAACACCGCGACCGCACCGTCGAGCACACGGAGGCTCCGCTCGACTTCAACCGTGAAGTCCACGTGCCCGGGTGTGTCTATGATGTTGACCGCGTGGTCGCGCCAGTTGGCCGTTGTCGCGGCCGACGTGATCGTGATCCCGCGCTCCTTCTCCTGGACCATCCAGTCCATGGTCGCGGCCCCTTCGTGGACCTCGCCCATCTTGTGGATGCGGCCCGCGTAGAAAAGGATCCGCTCGGTCGTGGTCGTCTTGCCCGCGTCGATATGCGCCATGATCCCGATGTTTCGGACCTTGTCGATGGCGACGGGACGTTCCTGCATTTTCAGTGCCACGTTCATCTCTTAGTACCGGAAGTGCGAGAAAGCTTTGTTGCTTTCGGCCATCCGGTGGGTCTCCTCTTTGCGCTTTACCGCGCCGCCGGTGTTCTGCGCAGCATCAAGAAGCTCGAAGGCGAGCTTCTCGGACATACTCTTCCCCCCGCGCTGCCTCGCGAAACGAACGAGCCAGCGGCGGGCGAGCGCAAGCCGCCGCTCCGGACGGATCTCGACCGGGACCTGGTAGGTCGCGCCGCCGACGCGCCGAGGCTTGACCTCGAGCAGCGGCGTCGCGTTGCGCAGGGCCGAGTCGAAAACCTCCAGCGGCTCCTTCTTCGCCTGCTTGGAGGCGCGGGCCAGCGCGTCGTAGACGACCTTTTCCGCCGTGGAGCGCTTGCCGCGGCTCATGACCACGTTCACGAACTTGGCGATCGCTTCCGACTGGTAAACGGGGTCGGGCGCGACGACACGCTTGACGGGACGGTTACGGCGAGGCATCAGGCAGCCGCCTTGCCCTTTTCCCGCTTCGCGCCGTACTTAGACCGGGCCTTCTTGCGGTTCTTGGTGCCGGCGGTGTCGAGGGTGCCGCGGATGATGTGGTAGCGGACACCTGGCAGGTCCTTGACACGGCCTCCCCGGATGAGCACGACGGAGTGCTCCTGGAGGTTGTGACCGATGCCGGGGATGTAGGCCGTGACCTCGATCCCGGTCGTCAGCCGGACGCGCGCGACCTTCCGGAGGGCCGAGTTCGGCTTCTTGGGGGTCTGGGTATAGACGCGCACGCAGACTCCCCGCCTCTGCGGTGAGCCCTTGAGGGCGGGCGCCTTAGACTTCGCTCTGGCCGCCCTGCGCCCAAGGCGGACCAACTGCTGGATGGTTGGCAAACGTTTCTCCGTATGGTGGTTTGATTCCCATGCGGCAATAGCCGATTGGGCGACAAGCGATGAGTATACCCAAATCCCACTACTTCGAAGCTCGGCCGGCCGTTCCGTCGCGCCCGCGGACGGTGCGCCTCCGGCTGGGCGAGCTCGATCTCGAGCTGCAGGCTGATCGAGGCGTCTTCGGGTCGAAGGCGATCGATCTCGGCACCATGGTCCTGCTTCGTGAGGCGCCGCCGCCTCCCCCGCGAGGAGATGTGCTGGATCTCGGCTCCGGATACGGCCCGATCGCCATCTTCCTGGCCCGGCGCGCACCGGAGGCCCGGGTTTGGGCCGTCGACGTCAACGAGCGGGCGGTCGAGCTGACGCGGGCGAACGCCGCGGCGGCCGGCGCCCCAAACGTGTCGGTGGCCAAGCCGGACGAGGTGCCGGCCGAGGTCCGATTCGACGCGATTTACTCCAACCCGCCGGTGAGGGTCGGCAAGCGCCCACTTCATGAGCTCCTGATGCAGTGGCTGCCGCGCCTCAGGCCGGGGGGTGCGGCATACCTGGTGGTGCAGCGAAACCTGGGCTCGGACTCCCTGGCCAGCTGGCTGAGCGAGCAAGGCTTCGCGGTCGAGCGCATGAAGTCGAAGAAGGGTTATCGAGTCCTTGAGGTCAGGCCGAGCTAGTCGCTCAGAACTGCCCCGCGAAGTGGCAGGCGGCGACCTGGTCCCGAGCCCCATGGGGTTCCAGCGGCGGCTCCTGCTCCGAGCAAACGCCCGGCGCCCGGGCGATCGGGCACCTCGGGTGGAAGCGGCACCCCGAGGGCGGGTTGACAGGTGACGGGATCTCCCCCTTCAGCGCGATCGGTGCTCGCTCCCGCTCGACGGCAGGATCCGGGACCGGGATCGACGACAGGAGCGCCTTTGTGTAGGGATGCTGCGGTCGCTCGTAGATGTCGTTGCGGCCCGCCGTCTCGACCACCTTGCCGAGATACATGACCGCGATCCGGTCCGACAGGTGCCGCACGACCGCCAGGTCATGGGCGATGAAGAGATACGTGAGCTGAAACTCGTTCTGCAGGTCCTGCAGCAGGTTGATGATCTGGGCCTGGATCGAAACGTCCAGGGCGGACACCGCCTCGTCGCAAACGATGAATGACGGGTTCACGGCCAGCGCCCGCGCGATGCCGATGCGCTGGCGCTGCCCACCCGAGAACTCGTGTGGGTAGCGGTTGGTGAAATTGGGGTTCAACCCCACCAGCCGGAGCAATTCCTGCACCCGGCGCCTGCGGTCCCGGACGGATCCGATCGAGAAGTTGTCGAGGGGCTCCTGGAGGATGTCGCCGACGGTCATTCGTGGGTCCAGCGACGCGAAGGGGTCCTGGAAGATCATCTGCATCTTCCGGCGGATGCGTCGCAGGCGCCGGCCCTTCAGCGTCGTGATGTCCTGGCCGTCGAAGACGACCTTGCCCGTCGTGACCGGCAGCAAGGCCGTGATGAGTCGCGCGAGCGTCGACTTTCCGCAGCCGGACTCGCCGACCAGGCCCAGCGTCTCGCCGCGCCGGATCTCGAGGTCGACTCCATCCACCGCCCGCACCGCGAGGCCCCCGAATCCGGAGATTGGAAAGTGCTTGTACGCGTTCTTGACCCGCAGCAAGACTGGATCGGCCTTGACCGCGGTCGCCGGCGCCTTTTCAGCCGCCTGCAACGGTGCCAACCTCGGGCGGGGCCTCGGCCTTGAGCTTCTTCGCCGCGTCGAGGGAGAGCGCGCTGGCCTTGGCCGCCGCGACGTCCTCGTCCTTGACGTTGCGCATCAGCACCCAGCAGCGAGCGACCTGGTTGGCCGCAACCTCGCTCAGCCCTGGCTCATCGATCTTGCAGCGGTCGATCACGAATGGACACCGCGGGTGGAACTTGCAGCCGGGCGGCGGGTTGGTCAGGTCAGGCGGCAGGCCGTGAATCGATACCAGGCGGTCCTTGCGGGCCTCGTCGACGCGCGGCACGGATCGCAGCAGGGACCAGGTGTAGGGGTGCTGCGGGCTCTTGAAGATCTGCTCGACGGGACCTTCCTCGACGATCCGGCCCGCGTACATCACGACCACGCGCTGGCACAGGCTCGCGACGAGCGCCATGTTGTGCGTGATGAGCATCATGGCGGTGCCGAGCTCGCGGTTCAGCTGCTTCATCAGCTGGATGATCTGCGCCTGCACCGTCACGTCGAGGGCCGTGGTCGGCTCGTCCGCGATGAGCAGCGAAGGTTCGTTGGCCAGGCCCATGGCGATCATCGCCCTCTGCCGCATGCCCCCTGAGAACTGGTGGGGATAATCCTTGACGCGAGACTCGGCGGCCGGCACACGCACCCGCTTCAGCAGCTCGACCACTCGGGTCTTGGCCAGGCTGGCCGAAAAGCGGTTGTGGGCGGTCATCGCTTCTTCGATCTGAAAGCCGACCTTCGTGACGGGGTTCAGCGAGGTCATCGGGTCCTGGAAGATCATCGCGACGTCGTTGCCCCGGAAGTCGCGGATCTCGTCATCGTCGAACTTCGTGACGTCGCGCCCACGGAACATGATCTTGCCCGCGGTGATCCGTCCCGGATCAGGCACCAGCCTCAGGATCGAGAGCGCCGTGATCGTCTTGCCGCAACCCGACTCGCCTACGATGCCCAGCGTCTCCCCCGCATCGATGTGCAGCGAGACGCCGTCCACTGCGCGCACGACCCCGCGTGAGGTGAAGAACTGCGTGTGCAGGTCGTCCACCTGCAGCAGGATCTGGCCCAATTTGACTCCGGAGCTCCTTTGCCTAGCGCTTCATACGCGGGTCGAGCGCGTCGCGCAGCCCGTCGCCCACAAACGTGAACGAGAGCATGGTGAGCGCCACCGCGATGCCGGGGAAGATCACCTGGCGCGGGTCAGCGAAGATTCCACCGTATCCGTCCTCGATCATCACCCCCCAGCTCGGCTCCGGCGGCCGGATGCCGATGCCCAGGAAGCTCAGCGCCGCCTCGGTGAAGATCGCTGCCGGGATGCCGAACGTCAGCGTCACGATCACGGGACCGAGCGAGTTGGGCACCAGGTGCTTGACGATGAGCTTGAGCGGCGCCGTCCCGGTCATGATCGCCGCTTCTACGTACTCCTTCTCCTTGATCGACAGGACCTGGCCGCGGACAAGGCGCGCCAGTCCGACCCAATACACAAGGCCGAGCGCGATGAAGATGCTCCAGAAGCTCGGCCCGAAAGCGGCCACGAAAACCAGCACCAGGAGCAGATCAGGGAAGGCGTACATGATGTCGGTGAACCGCATCAGGAGGTTGTCGACCCACCCTCCGAAGTAGCCGGCGGCCATGCCGATTCCGCCGCCGATGAACAGGATCAAGATCTGAACGACGATCCCGATCGTCAGCGAGATCGAAGCTCCGTAGAGAATCCGCGACAGCTGATCGCGACCGAGGATGTCGGTACCCAGGGGATGTTGGAGCGACGGGAGGGCATACGAGTTGACCACGTCTTGCGAGACCGGGTCTCCAGTGATGTGGAGGATGTGCCACAGGCCGCCAGGGGTGGCAGGAAGTCTCGCCCCGATCGCCAGCACGATCATGACGATGATGACCGCAAGTCCCCCGACCGCCAGACGGTTGCGCCGGAAGCGGACCCATGCGTCGCTCCAGAGACCGGTCTGCTCGGGGACATCCCAATCGACCTGCTGCGCGATGCCGATCGCAGTCGCCATCAGTCAGTCAGCCTGACGCGCGGATCAATAAACACATAGAGGACGTCGACGACGAGGTTGACCAGAGCGATCAAAACCGCGAAGAGGATCGTGGTGCCCAGGATCATCGTGTAGTCACGGCCGGCGATCGACGTCACGAAGGCGCGCCCGATGCCCGGGATCGAGAACAGCGTCTCGGTGATGAACGAGCCTGTGATCAAAAAGGCGAACGTCGGGCCGAGGGCCGTGACGACCGGGATCAGCGAGTTCTTGAGCACATGCCTCATGACGACAAGTCGGGATTTGAGACCCTTGGCCCAGGCCGTGCGGACGAAGTCTTGGCGGAGCGTATCGAGCGTGCTCGACCGGGTCAGGCGAGCGATATAAGCGGTAGGCAGGGCGGCGAGCGTGATCACCGGCATGATCAGCTCCACCTGAAACGGGTTGAACGGCTGCGGCATGCCACCTGTTGGAAAGTAGAAGTTTCCGTCGGTCAGCTTGTTCATGCCTAGCGCAAAGACGATGATCAAGAAGATGCCGACGACGAAGTTCGGCGTCGAGGCCGCAGCCGTGGCGAGCCCGAGCGCGGTGTAGTCGAGCAGCGAATTCTGGCGCAGGGCTGCGATCACCCCGAGGCCGATTCCGATCGGTACGAGCAGGATGAATGCGACCGCCCCCAGCGTGAACGTGTAGGGCCAGCTCTGCAGGATCCGGTCCGAGACGTGCTGCCCCGGCGACTTGAGAGAGTCCCCGAAGTCAAAGTGGACGACGCCCCATATGTAGGTCAAGAACTGCTGGGGGAGCGGCTTGTCCAGACCGTACTTGACGTTCAGGTTGTTCACGACCTGGGGCGAGAGCTGCCTCCCTTCGCGGTCCCATGGACCGCCGGGGGCCAGATGCATCAGGCCAAATGTGATGACGATGACGAAGAAGAGAACAGGGATCATCCAGAGCAGGCGCCTGATGATGTAAATCGCGAGGTTGGTCATGCGCCCCCGCGGAATCCAGGCCAAGAAGGGCAGGGCGCCCCTCCGAAAAGGGGCGCCCGCGGTTACTGACAAACTGTTTCCTTACGCGGCAATGTACATCGAAGTCGCGGTCGCTACATCTCCGATCCAGTCGTCGTCGAGGGCGCTTCTCTGCCAGCCCTTGACCTTGGAGGAGACGAGAAGGAACTTCTCGTCCTGGTACAGGAACATCACGGGAGCTTCCTGCTCCAGGATCTTCTGCGCCTGGCTGTACGCGGCGTCGCGGTCAGCCTGCTTCGGGGCGTTGTCGCCCTTGTTGACGAGGTCGTCGTATTGCTTGTTGGACCAGACGGGGAAGTTGTTTCCGCCGCCCGTCGTGAAGATGTCCATCCAGTCCTGGCCGTCCGGGTAGTCGGCCTGCCAGCCCGAAACCCCGGAAATCCAGTAGTTGTGGACCGAGGTTTTCAGGTTTCTGGAGTGGGTCTGGCTCTCCGCCGCGTCCACGATGACGTTGAGGCCCAAGCACTGCTGCCACTGCTGCTGGAAGAACTCGGCGGTGGGTTTCCGGGCCGAGCTCGCGCCGTATTCGTAGTGAAGGCCGGCCAGTTGCGCGTCCGTGACGCCCGCAGCCTTGGCCTTGGCGAGCAGCGCTTTGGCCGCGGTGCAGTCGTATTTCTGGATGTCCGACGGCTCGTAACCCCGCTCGCCGTTGGGGATGAAGTAGGTAGACGGAGTGCCGATGCCGTGTCGGATGTTCTTGATGTAAGAGTCGCGGTCGATCGACTTCGCTAGCGCGAGTCGCAGATCCGCGTTGTTCAGGGGCGGCCTGGTGGTGTTGAAGTCGAGCCACCAGTTGAGGAGTGTCGGACCGCGCAGCACTTGCTTGCTCAGCTTCGGATCATTGAGCACCGTGGGCACGTCCGGGTTGGGCACGCCTCGGGTGATGTCCAGCTCGCCGTTCTGGAACTTGGCGAACTCGACGTTTCCGTCCGGGATGTAGAGCAGGATCACCTTCTGCAGTTTTGGCTGCGTCCGGAACTTGGGGTTGGGGACCAGCGTGATGTGGTCTTTCGGGACCACCTCGCCGAGCATGAAGGGTCCGTTTCCGTGAAGCTTGCCCACCGCGTCGGCCGTGACCGCGCCAAAGGTCGCGCCCCCGGCGTCGACGTCTGCCTGCTTGATCGGAGCGGCCAGCCAGAGGCTGGTGACCCACTTGAACCAAGGAGCGGCGTTGGCGAGCGTGATGACAAAGGTTTGCGCGTCTGGCGCCGCAACTCCGAGGCTGTCAAGAAATGTCTTGACCGCGGTCGAGTTCTTCGCGTCGACGCTGGAATACGCGCTCGCGCCCTTGATCGCTTCGAAGTACGACTCGTACGGCGCTGCGACCGTCGGGTCGAGGATGCGCTTGTAGGAGCGCACAAAGTCGCTCGCGGTGACGGCCGTGCCGTCGCTGTACACCTCGCCGCTGCGGATCTTGAACGTCCACGTCAAGCCGTCTGAGGAGACGGTCCAGCTGGATGCAGCGCCGGGCTGGACGTCCGAGAGGTCGGCCTTCGGAGTGACCAGAGCCTCGAACATGTTCCGTCCCACGTTGGCTTCGTAAACCCACTGCTGCTGAGTGGGGTCGAGCGTCCCCGGCTCGGTGTCTACGTTCACCCGGAGGATTTGCTTGTCAGGCGATGCCGGATTCACCCCCGTCGAGCTCGTACCACCGCCGCACGCCACGGCGGCAAAGACACCTGCAGTCGCGAGCGCTGCCGCTCGGATGCTCACACCTAGATGCATACGCGTCTTACCTCTCAGACATGTCCTGCAGCCTTCTTCCCGGGCACGGGGCGAGAGTGCGCCGGCTGCAGGTCTTACTCACAGCCACTCGGGCCAGATCGAATTCTGTTGTGGTTGACTCACAATAGTCAAGTTCCTAAGCGAGCGTTCTGAGGCAAACGGCCGTTTGGCCGCCCGAGCCTAGTGGGGAGCGATCGAGAGTTGGGCGGGGGCCAGCGCCCCCGGCCATTCGTCCACGGGCGAGGTGATCACGCCCCGAACGAAGGGCTGCACCAGATACCAGCTCGCGGTCTGGGCAAGGAAGGCCACCGGCGCCTCGCCGACCAGCATCGCCTGCGCCTGCAGGTACTCCTGGTCGCGCCTGGCCGGCTGGGTGTCCGTGCGCGCGACGCGGACGAAGTTGTCGTACTCCTCCTTCTGCCAGAACGCGAAGTTGTATGAGCTGGTGGTGAGAAACACGTCGTACCAGTCGGCCTGGTCCGGGTAGTCGGCGCTCCAACCGTCCGGTCCGGCGATCTGAAACTCGCCGCTCTCTTTGTGCGAGCTGAGGGTGTTCGGGTCCAGTGCCTGGAGCACAACGTTGATGCCGAGGTTGTTGACGAGCTGGTCGTGAACGAACTTGGCGGTCTTGGTCCGGAAGTCTGAGGACTGGTCGTAGCTGAAGGTCACCGAGACCTGTTTGGCCGAGAGTCCCGAGGCTGCCAGCGATGCGCGCGCCTGGGCGATGTCGAACTTCTGCGCGGTGAGGCTCGGGCTGTAACCGTGCATGCCCTTGGGAATGAAGGTCGTCGCGGGGAGACCCTGGCCCGCCAGGACTTGCGACACGTATGCGTTGCGGTCGATCGCCTGCGCCATCGCCAGGCGCAGCTTCAGGTTGTCGAGCGGGGGCGAGTTGACGCGGAACACAAGCCAGAAGACGGTCAAGTTCGGCGTTTTGACCAGCTGACGACTCAACTTGGAGTCGGTGGCGACTGACCCCGCCTGCTGCGACTGCACTGTGATCTCGTCGAGCTCGCCATTCTTGTACCTCGTCAGCGCCAGCGCCCCATCCCTCACGATCACAAAGTCGATTCGGGTCAACGTCGGTTTGCTTCCCCAGTAGTTGGCGTTGCGCTCCACGCGGATGTGATCGTTCTTCGCCATCTCGGTGACTCTGAACGGACCGTTGGTGACGAGAGTCACCGGGGCCGCCGACCACTTGTCCCCACTTGTGGCCACGATGTCCTTCTTGATGGGGGCGCCGGCGGGCGTGGCGGCGAGCCACGGGAATGCGGCGTCTGGATGCGCCAGCTGGACCTGGAAGGTGAAGTCGTCGACGGCTTTGAGACCGAGCGTCGCGAGAGCGGCGTCGATGGAAGCCGCGTCGCGCTGCGGGTCCATCAACGACACCCGCTGGCCGTTGAGGACCGCGTCCGCGAACAGCGACTCGTTGTAGGCGGCCAGCCGCGGATCGATCAGCCGCTGCCACGCGAAAACGAAGTCCTGGGCCCTGACCGGCGTGCCGTCCCAGTACTTCGCGGTGCTCCGCAGGTGGAACACGTACGCGGTGCCGGCGTCGTTGGCCTCGTACGCCTGCGCGGCCGCCGGGACCACGCCGGTCAGGTCGGCGTTTGGCTTCAGTAGTGGCTCCGAGATCGCGCGCAGGACCGCTGTCTCGTATGGGAACTGGGTTTGGCCCGGGTCCAGCGTCGCCGGCTGGTCTTCCAGCATCAACCGCAGCACCTGGTCCTTGGCCAGCCTGGGTCCGACGGTGATCCCAGAGTCACACCCGGCGACGAGGACCAGCAAAACCGTGAAGGCACCAACCAGCCTTCGGCCTAGAGTCACGACCTCATCTTATACAGCGCTCTCTGCAGGCCGGATTCACTCCGGCCGTCCCCAGACACTGCCCCGGGTAAGCAAAAGGGGCAACCCTGGCGGGCGCCCCCTTGTGCACGTAACCGTGACTTTAGCCCAAATCGGGCTCAGTTTCTAGACAGACAGCGTCTCCAGGTCAATTGGCTCCTCTTCGAGGATCCGGGCCGCCTGCTCCCGCTGCTTCTTGTAGTAGTCGAGCCCGGTCCCGGCCGGGATCAGCTTGCCGATGATCACGTTCTCCTTCAGGCCCCGGAGCCGGTCCACCTTGCCGGAGATCGCGGCCTCGGTGAGGACCCGGGTCGTCTCCTGGAAGGACGCCGCCGACAACCACGATGTGGTGTTCAGCGCCGCCTTGATCAGGCCGAGCAGCACGGTCTGCGCGGTGGCAGGCTCGCCGCCCTCTGCGAGCGCCCGGGCGTTGGACTCCTCGTACTCCCACTGCGAGACGATCTCGCCCGGTAGGAGGCCCGTGTCGCCGGCCGAGTCGATGCGGACCTTCCGCATCATCTGCCGGACGATCACCTCGATGTGCTTGTCGTTGATGTCGACACCCTGCGACCGGTACACCTTCTGGACTTCGTCGACCAGGAACGTCTGCACCGCCTCTTTGCCGAGGATGTGGAGCAGCTCCTGCGGTGAGATCGAGCCCTCGGTGATCTGCTGGCCCGCCTTGATCACGACCTTCTGGCCGTCGCGACGATCGAGCTCCGGCCGGATGCGGACCTGATGCGGGATTGGGTACTCGCGAATCTCTTCGTCCACGGTGCGAACGGTCATCTCTTTGGGAGAGACGGTGACCTTGCCCGCGTGGCGCGTCCGAACGCCGCTGCCCTTGGAGTCTCGGGCCAGCTCCTGGCCTTCCATGACGTCGTCGCCGGACTTGACCAGCGCCTCCATCTTGGCCTGGACCGGGTAGGAAACCTCGAACTCCTCCTTGGAGATCACGCGCACCTTGCGCGCGCCCTCCTGGCGGATTATCTCGAGCTCCCCGTCGATCTCGGAGATGATGGCCTTGCCCTTGGGGATGCGAGCCTCGAACAGCTCCTCCACGCGGGGTAGGCCCTGGGTGATGTCAACGCCGGCGACACCACCGGTGTGGAAGGTACGCATCGTCAGCTGTGTGCCCGGCTCGCCGATCGACTGGGCGGCGATGACGCCGACCGCCTCGCCGATCTCGACCAGCTTGCCTGTGGCCAGGTTGCGGCCGTAGCACGTGCGGCAGACGCCCTCGCGCGCTTCGCACACGAGAACGGACCGCATCTTGACGGAGGCGCTCGCGGCGATGATCTGCCGCGCCGCATCGTCACTGATCGACTGCCCGCCGGCCACCAACACCTTGCCGTTGACCGAGACGTCCTCGGCAGTGACACGGCCTGCGATCTTCTCGAAGATCGGGTCGTTCTTGGCGCGTTCCGGCGTGATGTCGCGAATCCAGATTCCGTTGGTGGTGCCGCAGTCTTCCTCCCGCACGATCACGTCCTGCGCCACGTCGACGAGACGTCGCGTCAGGTATCCGGAGTCGGCGGTGCGGAGCGCGGTGTCGGCCAGTCCCTTGCGGGTGCCGTGGGTCGAGATGAAGTACTCGAGCACCGTCAGGCCTTCGGTGAAGTTGGCCTGGATCGGCAGGTCGATGATCCGCCCCGTCGGGTCGGCCATCAGCCCACGCATACCCGCGAGCTGGCGGATCTGCTGGATGTTGCCGCGGGCGCCTGAGCCCATCATCATCCAGATCGGGCTGAACCTGTCGAAAGCCTGCTCGGTCGCGTTGCCCACCTCTTCGTAGGCGCGCTGCCAGAGCTCGATCACCTTGCGGTAGCGCTCGTCCTCGGTCATCACGCCGCGGCGGTACATCCGCTCGACGTCCGCGACCTCCTTCTCGGTCGCGCGAATGACCTGCCACTTGGAGTCCGGGTGCGGAATGTCCATTGCGGAAACGGTGATTCCCGCCTGGGTCGCATACCCGAAACCAAGACGCTTGATGTCGTTGACCACGCTGGCCGTGATATCGCTGCCGTACAGCCGGTACAGCTCGGCGACCAGGACGCGGAGCAGCTTGCGGTCGTAGTGGGCGTTCTGGAACGGCAGAGGTTCCATGTTCGCGACGTCGTCGGCGGAGACCCCGCCTGCCCCCTGCGGCGTCTTGCCGACGGGCAGCGACTGGTTGAAGACCACCCGACCAGGCGTGGTGACGATGAGCGCGTCGCCGATCTTTACGCGAACCCACTCCTGGAGCTTCACGACCTTGGCCTCCAGGGCCAGCACCACTTCGTTCTGCGAGCTGAACGCCCGAAGCTTGGAGGTGTCGGACGGCTGGTCGCCGCGCGTCGCCGTGAGCCAGTAGCAGCCGAGCACCACGTCCTGGGTCGGCGCGACCACCGGGTGCCCATCCGCCGCCGACAGGATGTTCTGCGACGACATCATCAGGTTCTTCGCTTCGGCGATCGCGCCGCTGAACAGCGGCACGTGCACCGCCATCTGGTCGCCGTCGAAGTCGGCGTTGAAAGCGGCGCAGACCAACGGGTGGATCTGGATCGCCGATCCCTCGACCAGCACGGGCATGAACGCCTGAATGCCCAGGCGGTGCAGGGTCGGGGCGCGGTTGAGCAACACCGGGTGTTCGTGGATGACCTCGTCGAGGACGTCCCAGACCTCCGGACGACTGCGCTCGACCATGCGCTTGGCCGATTTGATGTTTGTGGTGTAGCCCTTGTTCACGAGCTCGCGCATCACGAACGGCTTGAAGAGCTCGAGCGCCATCTTCTTGGGCAAGCCGCACTCGTGGAGCTTCAGCTCGGGACCGACCACGATCACGGAACGACCCGAGTAGTCCACGCGCTTGCCGAGCAGGTTCTGGCGGAAACGGCCCTGCTTGCCCTTGAGCATGTCGGATAGCGACTTCAGCTTGCGGTTGCCGGTGCCGGTGATGGCACGGCCGCGGCGGCCGTTGTCGATCAGCGCGTCGACAGCCTCCTGGAGCATCCGCTTCTCGTTGCGCACGATGATCTCGGGCGCGCCGAGCTCGAGCAGCCTCTTCAGGCGATTGTTGCGGTTGATCACGCGGCGGTAGAGGTCGTTCAGGTCGGACGTGGCAAACCGACCGCCGTCAAGCTGGACCATCGGGCGCAGCTCGGGCGGAATCACCGGCAGAACCTCGAGCACCATCCACGTCGGGCTGGCGTTCGACTTGCGGAAGTCCTCGACGACCTTCAGGCGCTTGATCGCCTTCTGCTTGCGCTGTCCGCTCGACGACTTCGACTCCTCGCGGAGGCGATACATCTCGGAGTTGAGCTCTATGCGGGAAAGCAGGTCGCGGACCGCCTCGGCGCCGATGCCGGCGCGGAAGGCCCGGCCGAACCGCTCCTGGAAGTCGCGGTACTGGGTGTCGGTCAGGATCTGCTTGGGGTGCAGCGCCTCGAGGTCCGTGCGGGTTGCCTCGATCTCCTGCTGCAGCGCCTCGAGCTGGCCCTGGATGCCCTCGCGCTCGGTCTTGGTCGCGGCCTCGATCGAAGCCTCGAGCGCCTTCTTGTCGGTGTCGAGGCGCTCCTTGGCGCGCTTCTGCGCGGCCTTGGTGTTGGCCTCGAGCTTCTCGATCTTCTCCTGAACCTTGGACAGCACGCCCTTCGACATATCGCGCGACATCAGATCGCCCTTGTCGATCACCGTCTCTTCATCGCCGTCGAGCCCGACAGTCATGGTCCGGCGCGACTTGGTGCCGATCCCGGCCTTGATGTGCTCCGTGGCCTTCTTGCCCTGGGTCGTCAGCGCGTCGACGGATTCCTGCAGCTCTTCCTCGAGGCGGGCGACCTCCGCGTCGACCTCGCCCTTCAGTTTCTTGGACTTGGCCTCGTGCTCCTGGCGCAGCTCGCGCCCCTTGGCGTCGATGTCCGCGCGCAGGCGAACCGCGCGCTCGTCCTTATCCATGTTGAGCACGGCGAGCATGTCCTGGCGGACTTCCTCGTGGACGTCTGTGACGATGTAGTTGGCGAAGTAGAGGATCTTCTCGAGGTTGCGCGGCGACATGTCGAGCAGCAAGCCCATGCGGCTCGGGATGCCCTTGAAGTACCAGACGTGGCTCACCGGCGAGGCGAGCTTGATGTGGCCCATGCGCTCGCGGCGCACCTTGGAGCGGGTCACCTCGACGCCGCACTTGTCGCAGATGATGCCCTTGTAGCGGTAGCGCTTGTACTTCCCGCAGTGGCATTCCCAGTCCCGTGTCGGACCGAATATGCGCTCGCAGAAAAGACCGTCGCGCTCCGGGCGGAGCGTGCGGTAGTTGATGGTTTCAGGCTTCGTGACCTCGCCGTGCGACCACGACATGATCGTGTCGGGCGATGCCAACGAAAGCTTCAGCGCGTCAAAGTTCTCAAGCTTCAGCAAGTGTTCCTCTTCTCTCCTATTCCGCCGAACCTCGCGAAATCTTCAATTTCGCGAGGACTCCGTCTTGTTTGAATACCGGATTCAGCCTCATTCGGCTGAATCCTCCCCGAGCTCTTCGCGCTCGAGGCTGATGCCGAGGTCCAGCGGGATCTCGGGGATGTCCTCTTCTGACAAAACAATCTGGCGCTCGTCCTCGCTCAGGATCTCGACCCCGAGCGCAAGCCCTTCCAGCTCCTTGACCAGCACGCGGAACGACTCCGGGATGCCGGCCTCGAGCGTGTTGTCGCCCTTGACGATCGCCTCGTACGCCTTGACGCGCCCGACGATGTCGTCCGACTTGACGGTCAGGATCTCCTGCAGGACGTGCGCGGCGCCGTAAGCCTCGAGCGCCCACACCTCCATCTCGCCAAACCGCTGGCCGCCGAACTGCGCCTTGCCGCCCAGCGGCTGCTGGGTGACCAGGCTGTAGGGACCGGTCGACCGGGCGTGGATCTTGTCCTCCACCAGGTGGGCCAGCTTGAGCATGTAGATCTGGCCGACGGTCACCGGCTCGTCGAACTCCTCACCGGTCCGGCCGTCCCGCAGCCTGACCTTCCCGTCCACGGGCAGGCCGGCCTTCTCGAGCTCGGCGACGATGGTCTGCATCGGCGCTCCGTCGAATACGGGGGTCGCGATCTTGATGCCGAGCGTGCTCGCGACCCAGCCGAGGTGCGTCTCGAGAACCTGGCCCAGGTTCATGCGGCTGGGCACGCCCAGCGGGTTGAGCACGATGTCGACGGGCGTTCCGTCCGGCATGTACGGCATGTCCTCAGACGGCATGATCCGGGCGACGACGCCCTTGTTGCCGTGGCGGCCGGCCATCTTGTCGCCCGCCGAGATCTTTCGCTTCTGGGCGATGTACACCCGGACCATCTCGTTGATGCCCGGGCCGAGCTCGTCCTTGTTGTCCCGGGAGAAGACTTTCACGTCGACCACGATTCCGCGCTCGCCGTGCGGCACGCGCAGGCTCGAGTCACGCACCTCGCGCGCCTTCTCGCCGAAGATCGCGCGGAGCAGTCGCTCCTCGGCGGAGAGCTCGGTCTCGCCCTTCGGCGTGATCTTGCCCACCAGGATGTCGCCCTGCTGGACCTCCGCGCCGACGTACACGATCCCTCGCTCGTCGAGGTTGCGCAGCGCGTCGTCCGCCACGTTCGGGATGTCGCGCGTGATCTCTTCGGGGCCGAGCTTCGTCTCGCGCGCCTCGGACTCGTACTCCTCGATGTGGATCGAGGTGTACATGTCTTCCTTGACCACTCGCTCCGAGAGAAGGATCGCGTCCTCGAAGTTGTAGCCCTCCCACGGCATGAAGGCGACGAGCACGTTGCGCCCCAGCGCCATCTCGCCGTTGTCGATCGCGGGTCCATCCGCGAGGATGTCGCCCTTCTCGACGTGCTGCCCCGGCTTCACGATCGCACGGTGATTGAGGCACGTGCCCTGGTTCGAGCGCGCGAACTTCTGCAGCGGGTAGTGACGGTCAGCTCCGCCGGCGTCGGGCTTGACGATGATCTCGAACACGGGCGTCGCGTGCACCGTCTTGAGCTCTTTCGGATGCGCGATGTCTGTGACCGTGCCCGCGACGTCGGAGACGATCATCTCGCCCGAGTCCTTGGCGGCGTAGTACTCGACCCCGGTGCCGACCAGCGGCGCGTCGGTGACCAGCAGCGGCACCGCCTGGCGCTGCATGTTGGCGCCCATCAGGGCGCGGCCGGCGTCATCGTGCTCGAGGAACGGAATCATGGCCGTGGCGACCGACACGATCTGTTTCGGTGACACGTCCATGTACTGGATGTTCTGGATCTCTTCGATCTTGAAGTCGCCACGCGCCCTCGCCGGCACACGCTGATCGACGAAGTTGCTCTCAGGCGTCAGCTTGGCGTTGGCCTGGGCGATGCCGAACATGTCCTCCTCGTCGGCGGAGAGGTACTCGACCTCCGTCGAGACCCAGGGGACGATGTCGACCGAGGCGACATGCGCCTTGATCAGCTTCTGGATCGCCTTCTCGTCCAGGACCTCGTGCACCGGCAGCACCTCGGTCCCCTTCGGGTCCGCCGCGGCGCGACGCAGCGTGCGTCCGACGAGCTTCGGCGCGACCTCCGGGTTCACCGACACCCGGTTGTAGACGCGGCGGAACGGAGTCTCGATGAAGCCGAACTCGTTCACCTTGGCGTATGTGGCGAGGTTGCCGATCAGGCCGATGTTCGGGCCTTCCGGCGTCTCGATCGGGCAGATGCGGCCGTAGTGGCTGTGGTGGACGTCACGAACGTCGAATCCGGCGCGCTCGCGTGAGAGTCCGCCGGGACCCAACGCCGACAGGCGGCGCTTGTGCGTCAGCTCGGACAGCGGGTTGTGCTGGTCCATGAACTGCGACAGCTGGCTCGAGCCGAAGAATTCCTTGATCGCGGCCACAACAGGGCGAGCGTTGATCAGGGACGCCGACGTGACCGTGTGCGGGTCGCTGATCGTCATGCGCTCCTTGATGATCCGCTCCATCCGGATGAGGCCCATGCGGAACTGGTTCTGCAAGAGCTCGCCCACCGCTCGAACGCGGCGGTTGCCGAGGTGGTCGATGTCGTCCGGGATCTGCCTCTCGCGCGGCGAGTTGTTGAGCTCGATCAGCTTGCGGAGGAACGCGATGAAGTCGCCCTTCTCGAGGATTCGCAGCTCACGCTGGCGGACACGCTCGAGAATGTCCTCCTCGTCGCGGCCCAGGCGCTTGTCCACCTTGTATCGGCCGACGCGGCCGAGGTCGAACCGACGCGGGTTGAAGAAGAGGGACTGCAGCAGGTTGCGCGCGTTGTCCACGGACGGCGGGTCACCCGGGCGGACGCGACGGTACAGCTCCAGCAATGCGTCCTCAGTCTTGTTGGTCGTGTCCTTGTCCAGGGTCGACTCCATGTAGCGGTGCTCGGGGTTGTTGTCGACGTCCCCGAACATCTCCAGGAGCGCGCGCTTCTGAGCCTCGCGGTCGTTCTCGGTGCCCTTGAGCTGCGGCAGCTCCAGAGCCTTGAGCAATACCGTCACCGGGACCTTGCGCTTGCGGTCGATCTTGACCGTCAGCAGGTCCTTGGCGGAGGTCTCGATCTCGAGCCATGCACCTCGGTTGGGGATGAGCTTGGCGCCGAACAGCTTGCGTCCGGTGTTCGGGTCTTCGGCGGCGGTGAAGTAGACACCCGGCGAGCGCACCAGCTGCGACACGACGACGCGCTCGGTGCCGTTGACGATGAAGGTGCCCTCGTCGGTCATCATGGCGAAGTCGCCCATGTAGACCTCGGACTCCTTGATCTCGCCCGTCTCCTTGATGGTGAGGCGGGTCCGGATCCGCAGCGGCGCGGCGTAGGTCATGTCGCGGTTGCGGCACTCTTCGACCGAGAACTTCGGCTGGCCGAATTCGTAGTCGAGGAACTTCAGCTCGAAGTTCTTGCCGGTGTAGTCGGTGATGGGGTTGATTTCGTCGAACAGCTCGCGCAGGCCGTCGTTCTTGAACCAACTGAAGGACTCGATCTGCGTGGCGATCAGGTCTTTCAGCTCGACGAGGTTCGGGATACGGCCATAGCTGAGGCGCGAGGGGGCTCTCATCTCTGAGATCAATTCGGTTCTCCTTCCAGGAAAAAGGGCGCGCTCAGTTAATGGGCTGGAGCGGCCGGGACGTGCACAAACGGCGAGTATACGACGAAATACCCCTCCATGGGGGCGCTTAAACAGGACCAGGCGAAATGGCCGCCTGGCCGAGGTTTCCCGGCACTATACCACCGGCCGCGTCGGGGAGGGATAGCCTTGACGGGATGCCTGACTGGGGGGCGCTGAGGGCTGAATTTCCGCTTCTGGATCGCTACGTCTACTTCAACGCCTGCTCCCTGGGCCCTCTTCCCCGGAGCGGTCGCGCCGCGCTTGCCAGGTACGGCCAGGATTGGGACGAGCAGGGCACCCCGGTCTGGTTTTCAACCTGGCTGCCGCTGCTCGAGCGGTTCCGGGGCCGCGTCGCGGAGCTGCTTCGGGCGCCGGCCGGCTCTACGGCAATCGCCCCCTCGGTTTCGGTTGCCCTGACCACCCTGGCCACGGGCCTGCCGCTGCCCCCCGGCCGACGCAAGGTGCTCATCGGCGAGCTCGACTTCCCGACGATCGGCCATCAATGGCTGAGCCGGCCGCAGTTCGAGGTCGAGTTCGTGCCCAGCCGCGACGGAATGACCATCCCGCCGGAGGCTTTCGCCGAGCGGATCGACGCCCAGACCGCGCTGGTGGCGACGACCCATCTCTTCTACACGACCGGCTACCTGCAGGACGTCCGCGCCATCGCCGATGCGGCCCACGCCGCCGGCGCCCTGTTCGTGCTCGACGGCTACCAGACCTGCGGCTGTGTGCCGCTCGACGTCAAGGCGATGGACTGCGACGCCTTCGTGGGTGGGTGTCTCAAGTGGCTCAGCGGCGGGCCGGGCAACGCATTCCTGTACGTGCGCCCCGAGCTGATCCCGAGGGTGAGGCCCCAGGGCACGGGCTGGTTCGCCACACGCGACCCCTTTTCTTTCACCTTGCAGGACCTGGTCTTCGCCGACGACGCCCGCCGCCTCGAGACCGGAACGTGGGCGATGGCATGCCATTACGCGGGGCTGGCCGGCCTGGAGCTGATCCTGGAGGTCGGCGTGGCCAACATCCAGGAGCGGCTGCGCGACCTGACCGACCGCATCCTGGAGCGGTGCGACGAGGCGGGCGTCCAGACGTTTACGCCTCGAGCGCGGTCGCAGCGCTGCGGGATCGTGACCCTGGAATGCGATCGGCCCGAAGAGGTCGAGGCAAGCCTTCACGCCGCCGGGGTGATCGTCGACTCACGCCCCGGCCGGATCCGCCTGTCACCCCACTGGTGCGTGACCGAGGAAGAGCTGGAGCGGGGCATGGACCTCGTGCTCCAGCACCTCACGGCCGGAGTGAGCCGCTAGGAGAAACGTCTTGAGCCAAGCCCGCGTCGCGCTCTTGCTGGCGGCCATGGACGAGACCTACGAGCGGCTCCGCTTGCGCATTCGCGACCTCACTGACGACGAGTTCTTCTGGGAGCCGGTACCTGGGTGCTGGACCGTGTACCGGACGGCTTCAGGGCGGTGGGACTATCACTATGCGATCCCAGATCCTGATCCCGCGCCCGCGACGACTATCGCGTGGCAGATCATTCACCTCGCGACCTGCAAGGTCATGTACCACGAGTGGGCGTTCGGCCCAGCGCGCTTGACCTTTCCTGACCTCGTCATCCCGCACACCGTCCGAAGCGCCAAGGCTTATCTCTCACGCGGACAGAAGCTGCTTCGTGAGCAGCTCCTCGGTCGGTCGGATTCGCAGCTCGATCGTCAGGTCAAGACCAATTGGGGCGAGACGTGGCCGGCGTGGCGCATCTTCTGGGCAATGGCCGACCACGACGCACTGCATGGTGGCGCGATTGGCGCCCTGCGCGACCTCTACTACTGGAGCGCGACTAGGCGGCCAAGCCCGTCGCCGAGGTAAGGAAAGAGCCGGGCCCCAACGGGAACCCGGCTCTCCAACCCCAGACTTGGGTAGCCCTACTTCATCTCCGCCGTGGCTCCGGCTTCCTTCAGCCTCGCCACCGCTTTCTCCGCGTCCGCCTTCGACACGTTCTCGAGCACCGGCTTCGGCGCGGCGTCGACCAGGTCCTTCGCTTCCTTCAGGCCGAGCTGGGTCAGCTCGCGGACCGCTTTGATCACGTTGATCTTGCTGTCCCCCACCGCCGTGAGCGTGACGGTGAACTCCGTCTGCTCCTCTTCGGCCGGAGCCGCCTCGCCGCCACCCGCCGGACCAGCCACCGCGGCCACAGCCACGGGCGCCGCGGCCTTGATGCCGAACTCATCCTCGATGGCCTTCACCGCCTCGACGACGTCGAGGATGCTCCAGTCCTTGAGCGCCTCTACGAACTCTTTCGGGGTGATCTTCGTCGCCGCCATTCCTACGCTGCCTCCAGTTTGTTCTTGTACGCGTTCAGCACTCCGAGGAGCTGCTGATGCGGGGTTTCCATGATCGCGACCAGCTGAGCGACCGGCGATTGCAGGGTGCCCAGCAGCTGGGCGAGGAGAATCTCGCGCGACGGCAGGTCGGCCAGCTGCCTGACCTGGTCGGGCGAGAAAACGCGACCCTCGACAAGCCCGCCCTTGACGTCGAGCTTGAGCCTCGTCTGTCGGACCCACTCGTTGATGAGCTTCGAAGGCAGGCTCAGGTCGTCGTAACCGAACGCGATGGCGACCGGTCCTTCGAGCTCCTTTTCCAGCGCCGGAACTCCCGCGGATTCGGCCGCGCGCCGGGCCAGGGTGTTCTTGACGACTCGGTACTCGACGTCGCCGGTGCGAAGCTTGCCGCGCAGGTCCTGGATCTGGCTGACGGTCAGGCCGCGATAGTCGGTCAGGACCGCGACCTTGGCCCTCTTCAGCTTGTCGCTCAGCAGCTCGACCTGCTCGGCCTTCTGCTCTTTGCGTGCTCTCGGCAAATAAAAAATCCTCCTTGCCCCAATCAAGATTCAAGGCAAGAAGGATCGACGTCGTCCTTCACTTCCGATTGCCTCGGTAGGAAATTAAGCCTGCTCGCGCCGGCGCCTACGGTCTAGGGCAGGAAACGGATTATACGGAGTTGGTTTTCAGCCAGTCCTCCCGGTGCACCTCGGTGAGGATTAGGTCGATCCACTTGCCGTCGACGAAACGGTCGGCGCGATACCGCCCGACCTCCCGATAGCCGGCCGCGGCCTGGGCCCGGCCGCTGGCCTCGTTGCCTTCCATGTAGGCGGACTTCAGCTTGCGAAGAGGCAGCTGCGTGAACGCGTAACGAGCTCGAAGCTGCATCAACTCCCGCGCCAGGCCCTTGCCCCACGCCGTCTTGTCACCGATGACGGTTCCGGTCGTGCCGTGGCCGTTTCTCCAATCGATCGCGACGATGCTCGTGCCGCCGACGACCTTGTCCTCATGCTCAACTGTCCAGAAGACGACGGTCTCATCGCGCGACATCTTGTCGAGGAACTCCTTTTCGGCCTCCGCTGACGGCGGATGGCGCAGCTTGATGAAGCGGGTCACCTCGAGGTCCTCGAACCACGTGATCATCAGAGCCGCGTCCTCAGGACGAGGCGGCCGCAGCCGGACGAGCTTGCCGTGGATGACCGGGCCGTACATGGCCCGAAAGCCTAGAGGGTCGCGACCCTCTTAGCCCGCTACGTGCAGCTTGGCGGCTTCCTTCACGTCGACCGGCACGGACGGTCCCTGCGTCGAAACGAGGTAGAAGCTGCGCAGGTACTGGCCCTTCGACGTGGTCGGCTTGTTGCGGATCAACGCATCGACCAACGTCGTCAGGTTCTGGTGCAGCTGCTTCTGGTCGAACGAGACCTTACCGATCGGCACGTGGATGATCCCGAACTTGTCGGTGCGGAACTCCACCTTGCCGCCCTTCGCCTCGCGCACCGCACGCCCCACATCGTTGGTCACGGTGCCGGACTTGGGGTTCGGCATCAGGCCGCGCGGGCCGAGGACCTTACCCAGAGGACCAACCTTCGACATCATGTCCGGCGTCGCGACCGCCGCGTCGAATTCAGTCCAACCATCCGCAACACGCTTCACGAGGTCGTCGCCTCCGACCACATCGGCTCCGGCGTCCTGGGCCTCGCGCGCCTTCTCGCCCACGGCGAACACCGCGACGCGAACCTTCTTGCCGGTGCCGTTGGGCAAGACGACCGAACCTCGCACCATCTGCTCGGCGTGACGGGGGTCGACCCCAAGCCGGATGTGCGCTTCAACCGTGGCGTCGAACTTGGAGATGGACGTTTCGCGGACCATCTGGCAGGCGACCTCGGGCTCGAGACCGCCATTGCCGTTGCTCGCCACGGCGGCTTCGACCTTCTTGGCCGCCTCGATGTACTTCTTGCCTCGCTTCTTGGGCATTACTCGACCACCTCGAGTCCCATCGATCTGGCCGTTCCCTCGATCATCTTCATCGCCGCCTCAGGCTCGAAGGCGTTCAAGTCCTTGCCCTTCGCGTCGACGATCTGCCGCAGCTGCTGTCGCGTGACTCGCCCGATCTTCTCCCGATTCGGTTTGGCAGAACCCTTCTCCACGCCGGCAGCTCGCTTCAAGAGCTGCACCGCGGGCGGCGTCTTGAGCACGAACGTGAAGGTGCGGTCCTCGAAGATCGTGATGAGCGCGGGCACGACGTCGCCGGCCTGCTGAGCGGTTCGCTCGTTGTAGGCCTTGGTGAACTCCATGATGTTGATGCCGTGCGGGCCCAGGGCCGTGCCCACGGGCGGCGCGGGTGTGGCCTTGCCGGCCTGCAGCTCGAGCTTGAGCACCGCGCGAACCTTCTTCTTACCCATACCTTTCTATATGTGTGTAGCGACTACTGGACGGCGTAGGAGACGACCGGAGTCAATCCGGCCTTCCGCCGCACATTGGGTCCTCATCATTAGTGGACCTTCTCGACCTGCAGCAGGTCGAGCTCGACGGGGGTCTCGCGGCCGAACATGTTGACCAGCACCTTCAGCTTGCCCTTCTCGGGGTTGATCTCGTCGACCTTGCCATGGAAGTCGGTGAAGGGACCATCCACCACGCGCACCGACTCGCCGACCTGGAACTCGACCCGGATCTTCGGGGCTTCCTGCTTCATCTGCTTCTGAATCGCCCGCACCTCTTTTTCCTGGAGCGGTACTGGGCTGTTCGCGGAACCGACGAAGCTGGTCACGCCTGGTGTGTTGCGGACGACGAACCATGACTCGTTCGACATCTTCATCTTCACCAGGATGTAGCCGGGGAAGATCCGCTTCTGGACGTGGCGGCGCTTGCCGTCCTTGATCTCGATCTCGTCTTCCATCGGAACGAGGACCTGGAGGATCTTGTCCTGCATGTCCATCGACTCGATCCTCTTCTCGAGGTTCTTCTTGACCTTCTCCTCGTGCCCCGAATAGGCGTGGACGACGTACCATTGCGCCTCTTCCTCGGGGGACGTAGTCGGGCTCTTCTCGACTGCCATCAGTGGGCTCCGTTGTTGTAGATGGTTCGGCGGGCGGCCTCGGCGAGGAAGTAGTCCGCGCCACCGATGAAGACGCCGAGCAGGATGACCGTGAAGATCACGACCAGCGTGTATCGGTAGAGCTCAGCGCCAGTCGGCCAGACGACCTTGCGCAGCTCGTCGTAAACCTCGCGCAGGAACTGGCCGATACCCGGCTGCCGGGCTGCCGGCTCGTCGCGCTTGCGTGCCGTGACAGCCACTACTTGGTCTCCTTGTGGGGGGTGTGCTTGTGGCACCACCTGCAGTACTTGCTGAGCTCGATCCGGTCGGGATCGTTCTTCTTGTTCTTCAAGGTGGTGTAGTTGCGCCTTTTGCAGACGCCACAGGCCAGGGTGATGATGTCTTCCATAGTTGTCTCTTTGGTGGGGAGAAAGAAAAAAGCCTAGGTTTCCTAGGCGCTGTCAATAGTAGCAGAGGATCTCGCGGGCCCGGCCCAAATTGCTCGGTGCCTTGCGTACCGGGCCATATGATTCGGTCGATGCCGGCCCACGTGATTGCTGTCCTGCACGGCGACCAGACGGGCGAAGAGCTTCTTCGTGAGGCCCTGCGCCTGCTCGACCCGGGCGTGCTCGGCGTCAAGGTCGAGACCCGCGATTTCGACCTGTCGCTCGAGGAGCGCCGCCGCACCCGAAACCAATGTGTCCTGGACGCCGCCTCTGCCCTCCGCGAGCTCGGCTTCGGCATCAAGGCGGCGACGATCACGCCCGAGGGCTCTGGCGACGTGGGCAGCCCGAACGCCATCCTCCGCAAGCAGGTCGACGGCCGGGTCATCGTGCGGACCGGCCGCCGGATCCCGGGCGTCCGCCCGCTCGCGGGAGTGCATGCCCCCATCTCCGTGATCCGGATGGCGGTCGACGACGCGTACGGAGCGAGGGAATGGCGTGAAGGACACGACCTCGAGGAGTGGGCCTACCGAACCGAGAAGATCAGCCGCCGGACGTGCCGGATCGTGGCCGACTACGCGTTCCGCCATGCCCGCCGCATCGAGGCCAAGGTCTTCGGCGGCCCGAAGTTTACGGTGAGCCCCGTTTACGAGGGAATGTTCAAGGAAGAGCTGGACGCCGCCGCGGCGCGTCAGCCCGACGTTCGCTACGAGCCGCATCTGATCGACGCCACCTATGCCCTGCTCCTCGCGACCAGCGGCGAGGCGCTGGTCATTCCCGCCCTGAACCGCGACGGTGACACGCTGTCGGACCTGGTCATGCAGATGTTCGGAACGATCGCCGGCGCGGAATCGACGCTGCTCGCGTTCGACGACTCCGGCGCCGTCACGGTGGCCATGACGGAGGCGCCCCATGGCACCGCCCCGGCGCTCGAGGGCAAGAACGTGGCCAACCCGATGGCGATGATCATGGCCGTCGCGTCGCTTCTCGGTTACATGCAAGGCGAGGACGCGCGGCGGGCCTCGCGCGCGATCTACGAGGCTGCGCTCGAGGCGGTTTCGGACGGTGTTCGGACCGCAGATCTCGGCGGCCACACCTCGACCGGCGACTTCTCCAACGAGGTGGTTCGGCGCGTGAAAACCAAAGTCGACGTGTGGAGCGCCCTCGCTGACATCGAGCGTTGAGATACCTGGCGCTCGGCGACTCCTACACCATCGGAACCGGCGCCTCAGACGGGTCGCGCAGCTGGCCTTCCATCATCGCGGCGCGAATGGGCGTTGAGCTGACCAACCCCGCGGTCAATGGCTTCACAACCCTCGATCTCATCCGGCACGAGCTGCCTTACCTCGAGCGCTCGAGGCCCGATTTCGTGTCGATCCTCATCGGCGTCAACGACCTGGTCCAGGGACGTACGCCTGACCAGTACCGCGAGTCGTTGAAGGTGATCTACGACCGCATCAGCGCATTGAATCTGATGCCAGGCAGCGTCGCGGCGGTCTCGATCCCGACGTGGTCGTACGTTCCGGCGGCCGCCGAATTCGGCGGCGCCAAGCGCGTCGAGAAGCTGACCGCCCTCTTCAACGGTGTGGCCCAACGCGAAGCTTCGGCGCGCAACTTCGTCTGGGTGGACATCGGTCCCGCGAGCAGGTCGGGCATCGGGAGCGAAGGCTGGATCGCGTCGGACCAGCTTCACCCCGGCGACGTGCAGTATTCGGTCTGGGCCGACACCATCTGGGCGGCGGTCCGCGAGGGCTGGGTTAGACCGTGATTCTCTTGAACGACTCGGCGTACTGGTAGCCGCCCCGCTTGCCAACATCGCGGTGGCGCTTGCGCATGAACTTCTCGAAGTCCCACTCCCGCCCCGGCTTCGACACCTGGCTCTTGTGCTTGCGCAGCGCCTCGATCTTGCGGTCCAGGGTCGGGGTGATGTCGACCAGATAGTCGCCGTGGGTCCAGAAGGGAATCCAGACCTCTTTGACCTCGTGCGGCTCGAACCCTTGCTTGAGCAAGGAGCGGAACGCGCGCGGGTTGCGCGAGTCGGGGTAGACGGCGGCCATCGTGGCTTCGCCGACGGCAAGGTGGTCCGGATGCGAACCCCCCATCGGCGCGTCGAGTACCCGTCCGGGAATGTGCGTGATGACGAGGTCCGGCTTGTACTTGCGGATCATGCGCACGATGTCCCGGCGCAGGTTGAGGTCAGGCGACAGGTGGCCGTCCTTGTAACCGAGGAACTCCACCCGCTTGACGCCGAGCACCCTCGCCGCGGCACGCTGCTCCCTGGCCCGGATGGCGACCAGCTCGGCGTCCTTTTGCTTCGGGTCCTCGCCGCCTTGCCTTCCGTCGGTGACGATGACGTAGGTCACATCGGCGCCGCTGTCCGCCAGCCGTGCGATCGAGCCTCCCGCTCCAAAGTCCGGATCGTCGGGATGCGCGGACACGACCATCACGCGCTGAAACTTCGGAAGCCGGCCGTTGCTGCGGGACGTCGCCACTCCGAAGAAGGTTAGAAGCTGGGAGGCTCGGGGCGCAAACAGCTCGGCGGACCCGAGCCCCTAGCGCTTCGACTTTGCAGGCGCGTTGAGCGAGGCGAGCGGGATGGCGGTTTGGATCGGCTTCCAGAGCGACTCGAGCTGCTCGGCGGTCAGCCGGCTGCGCGCCCCGATGACGCGGCCGCCGAACGCCGCGGTCTTCACCGCGGCCCATCCCCCGCTCCCGGCCAGACGCATGGGCACGGTCACGACGGCGGCCAGCGCCGCGGCTTCCTCGCCCGGTCGCGCAATGCCGTGGGCGATGGCGCCCGAAAGGACGCTGGACAACGCGTCATCGACCTGCCACGGCCTGGCCAGAGCGGCGCACTGCGCGGCCCCGAGCCGGCCCACCGCTGTCACGTAGCGGGAGACCAGCGCGCCCAGCGAGCGCGGGTTCGTCACTGGGATCGCCGAGGCGAAGGGCGCGTAGGAGGCCGCGAACTTGATCGGTGTGAGGTGGTGGCGATGGACGAGGGCGGACACCGCGTGCCATGCGGCGACGGCCTCATCGTCGGAACGCCCGCCGAAGAAATCGATCAGCGCAGTGCCTGCGTTCACGAGCGGCGCCACCGCCTCCTCGTTCGCGTCAGGCGCCGCGGCGGCAACGCGTAGCCAGTCCCCTCTGTCGAGGGATGCGACGCGATTGGTGAAGCCGCCACCGTTCAGCTGCTCGAAATCGATGACCGGCTCGAACGGCGCCAGCATCTGGCGAACCTGGTCGTCGTTGACCTTGCCATGAGACTCGACGGCGACGCCGGCGCGCTCGACGGCGGCGAAGACCCGGCATCGCGAATACGTGTCGAGCTCCCGCGTGCCTTCGAGCGTGGCCAGGATCGACCGGACAACGCCCGCGGGCTCCGCGGTCCCTTCTCGCGTAACGCTTGCCACGAGCTTGCGGCGGTCGAGGACGCGCAGCCACTGGATCGGACTCAGCTCGGCCGCGCCCTTGATGAAAGCGGCAACCTCGGCGTGGTTCGGTCCATATGCCGCCGCCACGCGCGCAGCGGGCGGCACCACCCGGGCGCGAGCGGGCCGGGTGATCGTCTTGATCGCGTTGTTGACCGCGCTGCGCACCCGCTCAGCGGCCGGCACGGTCTCCACCTCGCTAAGCGAAACCCACGGCACGACCTCTTCGAGCGGCGCCCACAGAACAGTGATCTCGGCCGAGCTGAGCTCGCCCAGCGCGCCGAGGACACGGCCGCCGTGCACTACGGTCCGCACGGCCGACCATCCTTCGTCTCCAGTCGCCTGGTTGGGGATCACCGCCAGCGCCGCCAACGCGACCGTCTCCTCGCTCTTGACGTGCCGGTTCTTCGCGACCGCCTGGAGCAGCGCACGGGACACGCCAGGCTCGATCCGCCAGGACCTGGCCAGAATCGCGAGCTGCTCCTTCGTGAGGCCTGGCAGCGTTGCGATGAAGCGGCGCGTCCTGGGGTCGAGCACGTCCGAGCCCGCCAGCGGAATGAAACCGGAAAACGGCGCGTAGTGGACCGCGAACTTCAACGCGGGCAGCTGCGACCGCATCACCAGGGCCGTCATCGCCTGCCACGCCGCGATTTGCTTTTCCTCGTTGCGCTTGACCAGAGTGTCGAACAGGACCTCACCGGCCCGAGCAATTGGCTCGGAGATTCGCCGCTCACTGCTCCGGATCGCGGCCTGGATGGACCGCGTGGAGTCGGCGGGGCCCGCTCCCTCCTTGCTGACCGAAGCGACAAGGCGGCGGATGGCCAGGACCTGGCGCCACTGCCATGGGGTCAGCTGGGAGGTGGCGGCGATGAACGCCTCAACTTCGGCCGTGTGGGGTCCAAACCGGTGCGACGCATCGTCGTTGGCTCTCTGGATGCGGCCGAGCAAACCTTGGGAGGCGGGCGCCACGCCCCTATTCTCATGGGTAGGCCGGTGGCCTTAACCCGCCTAAACCGTCTCCACCTTGAGCAGGTTGGTCTGCCCGGGCCGGCCGACCGGGACTCCCGCCACGACCACCACCCGATCGCCGGCTCTGACCATGCCGCTGGCCAGGGCCGCCTCGGTGGCGTTGGCGATCATCTGGTCTGTGTCCCTCCCTGGGCTGACGAGGAGGGGGACCACCCCCGAGTACAGGGCTGTCCGGCGCAGAACCTCGGGATGGGGGCTGGCGGCGACGATCGGCATCGGGGGCCGCGCCTTGCTGCAGCGCAGCGCGGTGGTACCGGACTCGGTGAAGGCGATGATCACCTTGGCGTGGATCTCAGCGGCGGTGGCCGCCGCCGCGTGGGCGATCGCGCTGCCCACCTCGCCCGGCTCACGCCAGATCTGGCGGGCCCGTTCGTAGGAGGGGTGCTTCTGGGCGGCAAGGCAGATGCGGGCCATCGCGCGCACGGCCTCGACGGGATGCGCACCGATCGACGTCTCCTGGGACAGCATCACCGCATCGGTGCCGTCCCAGATCGCGTTCGCGACGTCTGACGCCTCCGCCCGCGTCGGACGGTTGGAGGTGACCATCGACTCCAGCATCTCGGTCGCGGTGATGACCGGAACGCCCGCACGGTTCGCCCGGTCGATCACATCCTTCTGGACCGCTGGCAGGTCGCCCAGCTTGAGCTCGACGCCGAGGTCGCCGCGGGCCACCATGACGGCGTCGGCGACCTCGAGGATCTTGCTCAGGTTCCGGATCGCCTCCAGCTTCTCGAGCTTCGCGATGACCGGGATCTGGCGTTGATGACTGCTGATGTGCTCCTGGCAGGCCAGGATGTCTTCGGGCCGCCGGACGAACGAAAGGGCGAGGTAGTCGACGTCGAGCTCCATCGCAAGGCGCAGGTCCTCGAGGTCCTTGTCGGTCAGCGCGGGCAGCGCCAGCGGGCGACCGGGAACGCTGACGCCTTTCCTCTCCCCGAGGAGGCCGCCGCGCACCACTGAAGCCTCGGCTCGGCCGTCCTCGACGGCGCGCACGGCCAGCTCGATCCTGCCATCGTCGAGCAGCACCCGATCGCCGGGCCGGAGCGCGTGCACGAGCTCGACATGACTCACCTCGATCTGGTTGGGTTCACGGCGCTGTCCGCCGACCAGTTCAATCGTCCGGCCGCGCACGAGCTTCTGAAAGGTGCCTTCGACCGTCCCGGTCCGGATCTTTGGACCCTGGAGGTCGCCGAGGAGGGCGACTGGCCGGCCCACCGCCTCCGACGCCTCCCGCACGTTCGCCGCCGCCTCGCGATGCGTGTCCGGATCGCCGTGCGAGAAGTTCAGCCGGGCGACGTCCATGCCCGACTGGATCATGGAGCGCATCACCTGCGGAGAGATACTCGACGGCCCGATCGTGCACACGATCCGAGTGCGCCGGACCTGGCTCATTGGTACTTTCTGACGCGGCGGGTCATCTCTTGCTCAGCCTCTTCGACTCGGCGCTCGAGCTCGAGCGCGCTGATCACCGCACCGCCCATTCCTCGCACGAGATCGCGTTGGAAACGATCAGATGTGGCGACGGTGATGATGTCGCGAGACTGGCTCGCGTCGTACGCGAGGCGTTCGATGACGTGGTCGGCGGAATGGCCCTTGCGGGTGTAGATCACCTGCACGCCCTCGACTGTCTCAGTGGAGTTGGCGACAGACGCGGAATGGTGAGCATCGAAGACGACCGTCACTGCTTCGCCGCTGATGAAGCCGAGCACGGACAGGCGCTGAATGAGCTCGTCGCGTGCGGCTTCCAACGATGCGGTGGCCACAAGCCTCTTCAACGAGGTCCAGGCGTGGATCACGTTGTAGCCGTCAACGATCAGCCGGTCCACGCCGATCAGACAAACCGCATGTTGAGCTGGCCGACGAAGATGAGCGACTGGTCGATGCCCGCAAGCGCGGTCAGCTGCAGCACGGCGCCGAAGAACGCGCTTCTCACCGGCGCGACGAACCACAACAGCGCAAACACACCGTAGATCGCAAGCATGCTGAACCGCAGCGCCGCGACCTGAATCGAGTACGGAAGCCAGGGCCGGATGATCCCGAATCCATCCAGCCCCGGGATCGGCAGCAGGTTCAGCACAACCGCCAGCGCCATGAAGAATCCGAGCAGGGCGAGCGCGCCGAAGAAGGTGATGTTGTCAGGGGTGATCCAGGACCGTTGAGGCGCGACGGTGAAGACAGCGGCTATCGCCAGTCCGCACAGCAGCGTCCCCACGGGACCCGCGATGGACACCGCCGAGCTCCACGCCCGGCTGCGCAGCTCGGAATGGTTGATGTAGACCGCGCCGCCGGGGAGAGCGATGCCGCCAAGCAGCAAGAAGACGACCGGAAGCACGAGGCTCATCGTCACATTCGCGTACCGGAGCGGGTTGAGCGTCAGGTATCCCGCGCCGGCCACTGACCGATCGCCGCCGAGATACGCGACGAAAGCGTGGCCGAACTCGTGGATGCAGAGCGAGGTGATCCAACCGCCCACGACGAACAGGATCGTCAGGAGGGCGACATACCTGGGCAGGAGGTTCGTCCACAGCAGCGCGCCCGATGCGGCGGTCGCGCCCACGATGACGACGAACACCGGGCTGATTCCGAGCACGCCTCGCAAGGAAGGCCACGGCCGCTTACGCAGCGCGGTGTCGGGACGCGTGGGATCGCGATAGTTGGGAACGCCGGCCCTGCTGCCGGTCTGGAGATGCCGCCGAACGTCGTACAGCGTGAGCCCCGCTTGCTGAAGCGGACCGGACGTCGAAGGCGAGTCGCTGTAAAGCATCGCGAGCAGCAGGTGGATGGAGTCGACCTGGTAGTGACCTAGCACCTGGGCCTCGCGGTTGGCGTTGACCAGGAGCTGGCGCAGGGATGGCGAGCTTGCGTCCGCGCCGTTCGCCTGGATCAGCGGCGCGATCGACTTCGGGTCGTACCCAAGCGCGCGGATCTCTGTATCCGCCAGGTTGCCGGGCAGCTGCAGGGTGGCGTTGAACACATCCGCGGGCGCGACATGCGCATCGCCGCGGGCCGTTGCAACCTTCGCGGCCCGCTCCAGGATCTCGCGCGCGTCGCGCGTCAGCACGATGTCCGCGGAGGCGCGTTCCAGCTCCGAGGCGGCGTCAACCATCGCACCAGTCTAAGAGGGGTTTTTGGGGGAGGCCCTCTGGCGCATGACCTCGTACAGGACGGCCGCCGCGGCCGCCGACGCGTTGAAGCTAGCGATGTGGCCCGCGACGGGCAGCCTGACTCGTGCATCGCATCTCTCTTTGACGAGGCGGTGAACGCCCGACCCCTCGCCGCCGACGACCACGCACACGCGCTGCGTGAAGTCGAACTCCCACGCCGCCAGCTCGCCGCGCGGGTCGAGCGCAACGCACCAGATGCCGTCCCGCTTCACCTCCGCGATCGCCGACGGAAGACCGGAGACCCGAGCGATCGGCATCAGCTCAGCCGCGCCGGAGCTCGCCTTGACGGAGGCGGGCGACAGCGGGGCGCTGCGGTGCTCGGGGATGATGGCGCCCCCCGCGCCCGCGACCTCGGCGCTGCGCAGGATCGCGCCCAGGTTCTGCGGATCCATGATCGAGTCAAGCCCGACGAGGAGTGAAGGGTTCGTTTCGAGCAGCTGCTTCAACGTCCACTCGCGCCTCGGTTTCAGCTCGGCCGCAACGCCCTGGTTGACGCCCGGCGCCATCGCATCGAGCTTGGCCGGCGGCACGACATCTACGCGTGCGAGCTTCGCGAGCTCCTCGAGGCGCGGATCATGGCCGAGGCCCGCCGCCTGGTAGACCTTGATCACGCGTCCCGCACGCGCAGCCTCGAGGACTGCGTTCCGTCCGTAGATGAGCGGTCCCAAACTATCCTGAGGGCATGGTTGCAGACTTCATGGCCCAGGCGAGGCAGCTGCTCGCGGACGGAGTCAACGCAAAGAGCCTGGATGCCATCGGCCACCTGCTCGCCGAGGTCTCCCGTGAGCCCGATTTCATTCCGCACACCGAGATGAAGACACTGCATGGCGGTGGCGCCACCTCAGCTGTGCTGCAAACCGATCCCGATGGCCTTACCCTCATGCTTGGCCTGTTCTCGCCGAAGGCAGAGACTCCGGTGCACGACCACAACTCGTGGGGGGTCGCATGCGTGGTCCAGGGAAAGGACCTCTACCGCCACTGGCACCGCGACGGTGAAGGCCGGTTGAGGGTTCTCTACGAAAAGGAGCTCGAGCCAGGCTCGTTTGTGACGTGGCTCGATCCGCCGCACGATATCCACAGCCAGCAGGGCATCGGCGAAGAGGCATGGGAGCTGGTTCTGTTTGGCAAGAACACGATGACGATCCCGCGCAACTACTACAACCCCGAGACAGGGGAGGTCAGGACGGCTCTGCCCTAGCCTCAGGTCACCCGGGAGATCCGTCTCCAACGGACGCCATCTCTCGAGTCTTCGAGCGCGATGCCTCGGCTCTTCAGGTCATCCCGGATCCTGTCCGCGCGGGCAAAGTCGCGTGAGCGCCGCGCCTCCTCGCGCTCCGCGATCAACCGCTCAACCTCTGCGGCGAGGCCGGGCTCCTCCGCCCGGATCACATCGAGGTGTGCGTCCATGTCGTCGATGAGCGCGAGCAGGGCGACCTTGTTGAGCGCACCAACGCGGCCGGCGTCCAGTGCTGCGTTGGCCTCGCGGATGTGGTCGAAGGCAAGTCCGATCCCTTGTGGCAGATTCAGGTCGTCGTCCAGGGCTTCCCGATACGCAGCACGGACCTCGGCCGTCCTCTTCGCAAGCTCGCCGTCGTCTGTTTCCGCCGCGGGAGTCCGCTTCACCCGGTCCGCGAACTCACGCAGGCGCCGCACCTGCTCCGCCGCGGCGTGAAGCGCTTCAGTGCTGAGCCGGACGCGCGAGCGGTAGTGCGCGTTGGCGATCAGAAAGAAACGGACCGCGAGTGGATCATGCCCCGCCGCGACCAGGTCGCGCAGCGTGGTGAACCCGCCCGCGCTCTTCGACATCTTCTCCCCCGTCGCGTCGGCCAGGAACTCGGAATGCAGCCAGACGCGCGCGAAGGTCTTGTGGTTGGCAGCTTCGGACTGCGCGATCTCGTTCTCGTGATGCGGGAACATGAGATCCACGCCCCCCGAGTGGATGTCCAGCGTGTCGCCGAGGTAGCGCTTGCTCATCGCGGAGCACTCGATGTGCCACCCAGGGCGCCCGCGCCCGAAAGGAGCGTCCCATGCCGCCCCGAGCTTTTCGTCCTCCGGATGCGCCTTCTTCCACAATGCGAAATCGCTCACCGATTCCTTGTCGTACTTGTCGGCGGCGACCCTCGCGCCGGCCTTCAACCCGGCGCGGTCGAGGTGAGACAGGGCGCCGTACCTCGGGAAGCTGGCGATCCGGAAGTACACATCACCGTCGGCGACGTATGCGTTTTCGTGCTTGATGAGAGTCGAGATCATGTCGACCATCTCGGGGATGTGCTCCGTGGCGCGTGGGTAGTGCTCGGCACGCTCGGCCCTGAGCGAAGCCATGTCCTCGAAAAAGGCCGCCTCGTACGGTTTGACGTATTCCGCGATCGTCGTGCCCGCGTGCATCGCCTGGTCCAGGATCCGGTCGTCGATGTCGGTGAGGTTCATCACGTGCGTGGTTCGGTACCCCGCGACGTTCAGGTGCCGTCGCACGAGGTCGTAAAAGAGGAACGCCCGCAGGTTGCCAACGTGCGCGAAGTTCCACACCGTCGGACCGCACGTGTACATGCGCACGTGGCCTTCTTCAAGTGGAGCGAAGACTTCCTTCGCCCCTGTCAACGTGTTGTGGAGGCGCAGCGTCACGCCGATTAGTCTCGCGTAAACGGCTCGCGCTCGATTGAGATCCGCAGGACCCTCAGGGCCCGTTCGGGGTCCCCATCGGGGTCATGTGGCGACAGCAGGACCCTCACCGACGAGGACAGGTCGTCGAGGCGCCACCGCAGCCGGTAGAGCTCACACAGTTGTGGCTCGCCGCCGCCGACCAGCCACAGGTCGCGCTCGCGAGGCGCAAGTCCAACGGTGTCCCAGTCCACCAACGCGAAATGGGTCCCGGAGCGAACGATGTTGCCGCTGTGCGGCTCGCCATGCGTGATGACGACATCGACATTGTCTGCTGACGAGATTCTGACAAGCTCATCGAACCTCTCCAGCCAACCCCGGATCGCTGCTGCGTTGGCTGCGAGGAGCGGTCGCGCAGCCCGGGAGTACTGATCGTCCTCCCATGCGGTGTTCACGCTGTCCAGGGCGAGTTCCAGCTCGCGGCGAAACGGCACCTCAGCCGGCACTGATCTCGGGAGGGACGCAACTGCCTTTGGCGCAGCGTGCAAACGCACGAGCATCGCCTTGAGGGCAACACGCTCTTCGGCTGTCAGTGCGTTGCCGAATGCGCGGGGTTCGCCGAGGTATGGATACACCGCAAGGGCGTAGCGTCGACCGATTCTGCTCAGCACATTTCCGTCGCGGCCTTCGATTGGTGCGACCACGAACTCCATTCCGCTTTGCCTGAGCGCGCGCGCCGTCTCCAGAGCGGAACGCAATCGTGCGTAGACCGTGTCCGCGTCGGCGCCGAGAAACGGCTTGCGATCGAGATCGTCGACTGTGACGAAGAGCGGTGGGCGCTTGGGGGTTGATGCGCGCCAGTGATAGCTGCCGGCACCCACTGGAAGGAACTCGACGTCAACATGACCCGATCTCCAGTGACGCGCGACCGCTTCGCTCACCGCGCTGTCAGCGAGATCGGACGGTCGTGCCCTCAAACCCCTTCGATTGTGGCGACTGCCTGCGCCGCGATGCCCGCATTGTGGCCCAACGCCCCAAGACCTTCTGGCGATTTGCCCTTGATGTTCACCTGGTCGGTGCCCACCCGTTCGGCGAGCCTGGACTTCATAGCCGCGATGTGCGGGTTCAGGCGCGGCTCCTGCGCGATCACGGTGCAGTCCACGTTGACGACTCGATAGCCGGCCCCACGGACCGCCTCCATCGCGCTCGAAAGCATGTCGAGGCTCGAGGCGTCCTTGAAGACCGGGTCGGTCGCGGGAAAGAGCATGCCTATGTCGCCCAGGCCCGCCGCGCCCAGCACCGCGTCGATCACCGCGTGCGTGAGCACGTCGGCGTCCGAGTGTCCGTCCAGGCCTGTGGGATGCTCGATGCGCACGCCGCCGAGGACGAGCTCGCGACCCGCCCGCAGCGGATGCACGTCGTAGCCGATGCCGACCCTCACCGCGTGACGGTCTCGTGCTCCCGGATCAGAGCCTCCACCACCTCGAGGTCTTCCGGCGTCGTGAGCTTGATGTTGGCCGGCTCGCCCGGGACGACCGTCACAAGATGCCCTGTCGCGGCGACCAGCTGCGCGTCGTCGTCACCCACGAGGCCGGCGTCCGCCGCTTCGCGATGCGCCCGAGCGAGCAGCTCGTACGAAAACCCCTGCGGCGTCTGCGCAAGCACGATGAGCGAGCGGTCGAGGCTCTCGACAAGGCGGTTGCCTTCGACCCGCTTGACGGCGTCGCGCGGAGATATGGCCGGGAACGCCGCTCCCGACTCCATCGCGGCCGCGAGCACGCGGCGGACGAGGGTTGCCGTGGCAAGCGGACGCGCGGCGTCGTGGACGAGAACGAAGTCGCAATCGCCCAGGGCAGCCAGACCCATCCGGACTGATTCCTGGCGGCTCTCGCCACCTGCTTTGACGACGACGGCTTTGCGCGGATGCAGCGACTCCACCTCACGCTCCGCAATCTCGAGCCGGCTCGGCGGCCCTACGACGACGATCCTGTCGACCTCGTCCAACGCAAGGAACAGCTCGAGCACCCGGGCCAGCGTGGTGCGCCCGTTCAGCCTGACGAGCGCCTTGCTGCCGCGGCCCAACCGGGAACCTGTGCCAGCGGCGGCCACGATCGCGCCCACAGTTGCCATGCCGCGCTAGACCTCCTCGCGGGCTTTGACCCGGCCTGGCTGACGCCGCGTCTCGGTTCCCGCCGGCTCGGCGAAGATCATGCGCCCCGCTGACGTCTGAATCACCGATGTGACCACCGCTGTAATGGTCTGGTTGAGCAGGCGGCGTCCGTTCTGGATCACAACCATGGTGCCGTCGTCGAGGCTGCCCACGCCCTGACCCGGCTCCTTGCCTTCCCTTGCCACCGTGACGACGATCTCCTCACCCGGAATAGCGACCGGGCGCATCGCCTGAGCGAGCTCGTTCAGATTCAGCACCGCGACGCCTTCGAGCCGGGCGATGCGGTTGAGGTTGAAATCGTTGGTCATGATCGCCCAGCCTTTTCGCTTGGCCGTGCGCACCAGGTGAGCGTCGATCTCACCGGTCGCGGGGTCATCGTCCTCGGTCACCTGGAGGTTGATCGAGGGTTCCTTCTGCATATCGGTCAAGACGTCCAGTCCGCGGCGGCCTCGCCGCCTGCGCGTCACGTCGGCCGAGTCGGCCACCATCTGGAGCTCACGCAGAACAGAGCTGAGGATGACGAGAGGCATGTCGAGGAATCCCGTCTTGGCGATGTCGAGGATGCGCCCGTCGATGATCACAGACGTGTCGACCAGGACCGCGGGCAGGCGATGGGTGTCGACCTCGTCCTTTCCGCCTCCAAAAAACAACGCCGCCAGCTCAGCGCGGCGGGTCAGACCCAACGACGCGCCCTGGGCGGCGAGAAGCAGCGCCAGCACGAACGACAGCGCCACGCCGTACGGAAGGTCGCGCACGAAGACGCCTATCAGCGCCGCGACGACCAAACCCACGATGATGCCCAGCAGTCCACTCAGCAGGTCCGGCAGCGGAGTGCTCGTCAGCCGGAAGTTGATCTTCCGCCACCCGCCAAGCAGGTAAGGCGTGCCCAGGTAGGCAAAGATCAAACCTTCCAGGGTCGTCAGCCCGATGATCGCCCAGCCCGGGCGCGCGTTGCCCCGGACCATGAAATAACCGAGCAGAAAACCACCGACCACTCCGAGCACCACCCCGAGCCATCGGGCCAGCAACTCGGAACGCTTCACGGGTTACCTCCTCAAGAGACCGAGAGCCCGGCCTCCTGTATGAATGCACCGGACTTGATGGGTGAAGAAAACGCCGCGGAGACTGCCTCCGCCAGGGTCCGGACCTCGACCACGTCGAGACCGGAAGGCCGGCCGGCTTTAGCCCCGGCCGGAATCAAAGCGCGCGTCAGGCCGTGACGCGCCGCCTCTTGCAGGCGACGCTCGAGGTGGCCCACGCGACGCACCTCGCCTGACAATCCCAGCTCTCCGATCACGATCAGGCCGTCCGGTATTGGCCTGTTGCTCTCGTTGCTGACGATCGACAGGGCGAGACCGAGGTCGGCGGCCGGCTCCGTGATCCGGATGCCTCCCGCCACGCTGACGAAGACGTCCGACTGTCCGAACGATCTGTTGAGACGTTTTTCAAGCACCGCCAGGATCATGTGGAGGCGGTTGATGTCGATGCCGTTTGCGATGCGGCGAACCATCGTGTTCTGGCTTTTGTTGACCAGGCTCTGAACCTCGACCAGGAGCGGGCGGGTGCCTTCCAGCGCCGCCACGATCACGCTGCCCGGGGCGGCCGGCGCGGCGCTCGCTAGGATGGCGGCCGACGGGTCTGATACCTCTTCCAGGCCGGCCTCGCCCATGGCGAAGACGCCTATCTCTTCGGACGATCCGAAGCGGTTCTTGGTCGCCCGCAGGATTCGAAGCTCCTGCCGGCGGTCGCCTTCGAGGTACAGCACGGTGTCAACGATATGCTCCAGGACCCTGGGTCCGGCTATCGAACCCTCTTTCGTCACGTGGCCGACCAGAAATATAGGTACGCCGGTCTCCTTGGCCAGCCGCATGAGGCGGGCCGCCGACTCGCGAACCTGGGTCACGCTGCCGGCGCTACCTTCGAAGCCGGCGTCGGTCACGGTCTGGATCGAGTCGATGATGGCCAGCCGGGGAGCCTCGTTTCGAATTGCATCGCAGATCGCGTCGAGATCGTTTTCGGCCAGGAGGAGGATCGCCGGCTCCAGCGCGCCAAGGCGCTCGGCGCGCATGCGGACCTGGTGGCCTGACTCCTCGCCCGTCACGTACAGGACGTTGCCCGCCTTCGCGATCTGAGCCGCGGCGTGCATGAGCATGGTCGATTTGCCGACGCCAGGCTCGCCACCGACCAGGACAAGGCTGCCGGGAACGATGCCACCGCCCAGCACGCGGTTGAGCTCAGCCCAGGCCAGCGGGGTCCGCGCCGCATCCTCGGTCGGGATCTCGCTGAGCCGGACGACCCGAGCCGCCTCGAGGGGCCTCGACTTCGATTCCTTGGTGGCCTTCCGCACCTGGAACTCCTGCAGCGTGTTCCAGGCCCGGCAGTGCGGGCACTGGCCCGCCCAGCGAAGGCTCTCGCCTCCGCATTCGGTGCAGACAAAGGTGATGGTCGATTTGGGCATAGGCAGACTGTGTACCCATGATCGGGTTTTTACAAGGTCGGCCGTACCGTTTTACTGCTGGGCATCGTTTTATCTCTTGAGCGTCAAGGCGCCGCCCTGACTACCCCCGGGGCGGCGTCCCTATCTGATTCAAGCTGGGGCTTTATTCTCGGGACGTGGACGCTTCGATCTCCATCGATCGCATCCGCGAAGCCTCGAAAGCAATCGACCCCGTCTTCCTCCACTCGCCCCAGTTCGTGTCCGAGTCGCTCAGCGCGCACCTCGGCGTCATCCCCGTCCTGAAGGTCGAAACGATCAACCCCATCCGCTCCTTCAAAGGTCGAGGCACCGACTACCTCCTCCACCACCTCGCAGGCGATCGCGGCGGAATTGTCTGCGCATCCGCTGGGAACTTCGGTCAAGGCATGGCGTACGCCTGCCGCAAGAGGGAAAGACCGCTGACCGTTTTCGCGGCGCTGAGCGCAAATCCGCTCAAGGTGGAGCGCATGCGCGCGCTTGGCGCCACTGTCGAACTGCGCGGCGCCGACTTCGACGAGGCCAAGGAAGCTGCCAAGCGTCATGCGCAAGAGAACGACGAGCTCTACGTCGAGGATGGACTCCTCGGCGCCATCGCCGAAGGCGCCGGCACGATCGCGGTCGAGCTGACCCAAGACCCAGAGCCGCTGGACGCGGTCTTCGTGCCGCTCGGGAACGGGTCGCTCGTCAACGGCATGGGCACGTGGTCGAAGCGGTTCTCGCCGGCCACACGCGTGGTCGCCGTCTGCGCCAAGACCGCGCCCTCGATGGCGCTGTCGTGGAAAGAACGCAAACCGATCGCGGCCTCGAGCGAAACGATCGCGGACGGCATCGCCGTCCGGGTCCCGGTGCCTGAGGCGGTCGGGATCATGGCCGGAACCGTCGATGAGGTGATGCTCGTCAGCGACGAAGACATGCTCGGCGCGATGCGCCTGTTGATCGACCACGCCGGGCTTGTGGTCGAACCGTCCGGCGCCGCGGGCGTCGCCGCGATGGCTCAGGTTGCCGATGAGTGGAGAGGCAAACGTGTTGCGGCAGTGCTGACGGGAGGCAACCTGACCCAGAGCCAGATGCGCGACTGGTTCTTCTAGAGACGCTCCAGGTCGGCCAGGTGGTCGAGCGCCGCCAGCGGACCGTTCTCCGCGAACACGTCGGGGAGCGCGGATTGCAGGTTGGTCTGCACCAGACCAGCCAGCTGCGCCCGCAAGGACGGCGGCAGGTCCGGCCGGCGCCGCGCGTACGAGGTGACGAACCGCCGCAGCTCCGGGTCGAGGCGCCTGAGCTGCATCTCGGCGGGTGTGGCGGGCGCGAATGGTGCCGTCGGCGGAGCGGGACTCGCTGACGTGGAGATGGGATTCGCGGCAGGGGGACGCCCGCCGGGCAGCTGCCACAACATCAAGTAGTCCGAGTCCTTGACCACGATCGTCCCGGCCGCCAGGTCACCAAGACGCTTGCCCTTGCCGTTGACGAACAGCACCACCACCCCTACGCCGTACGCGTAGGGCAGGAAGTCGATCAGTCGCACCACGTTCCGAATACCGGCCTGCACGAAAGTCATCGGCTCTCCCCGATCCCCTACGGCCCGAAGCCGAAAGACTTTCTTGCCCACAGTCTGCCCGGACCAGAACGCTTCGCAGGTCCAGAAATAGCCGAAGACGATGACGAAGGTTCCGACGACCGCGATCAGGTACGCGACTGTGTTCATGCCCGCCGCACCGACGGCGAACGCGGCAAAATACAAACCCGCCAGCACGCCGGTGAGGATCAGCAGGTCGAGGATCTGCGCGATCGCGCGGGTGCCCAGGCCGGCGACCTGGTAATCGAAAGACACTCGCTCCGGCGTGGCGACGACGAGGTCCGTATCGGGGAGCGGCTGGTCCATTGCATTAAGTAACTCACAATCGAGCGATGAGATCTGAGGATTTCATCGCGCTGCGCCGCGACGACTGGAACCGTCTGGAGGATTTGCTCTCACACGCCGGGGCCGGTCACATGAACGCACTCACGCCCGCTCAGGTGTTGACGATGGCCGCGCTTTACAGGCGCGCCACGGCGGACCTCGCCCGCGCCCAACGTGACTGGCCGGGCGAGCCCGTGCATCGCTATCTCAATGGTTTGGTGGCGCGCGGCCACGGCATCGTGTACCGCCGGGGGGGCGAGATCCGGAAGAGAGTCCGCCGGTTCTACGTCGAGACGCTGCCTCGCACGTACCGGGAGGCGTGGCCGTTCGTCCTGGCCGCGGGAGCGCTCTTGTTCGTTCCCGCGCTCGTCACCTTCTTCGTCGTCCTCGCCAATCCCGACGCGGCTTACGCCATCGTGTCGCCAAGCCTGATCGACAAGGTCCACCACCACGAGCTGTGGACGCATATACCGGCTGATGAGCGGGCGCAGGCCGCCGGTTTGATCATGACCACGAACATCCGCGTGGTCATGATCGCGTTCGCGTTCGGCGTCGTATTCGGGCTGCCGGTGATAGCCGTGTTGATCATCAATGGGATCAGCCTCGGCGGCCTTTTCGGCTTGACCCAGGCTTACGGTTTAGGTGGTGGGCTTTTCGACTTCGTCATCGCCCACGGCGTCCTCGAGCTCTCGATCGTCACGACCATCGCCGGCGGCGGTTTGATGATGGGCTGGTCGCTGATCTCGCCCGGCAATCTCAAGCGTTCCGACTCGCTGGTGGTCGCGACACGCCGCGCGTTCACGCTCCTGCTGGGACTTGGCCCCCTTCTCGTTGCGGCCGGGATCATCGAAGGCAACATCTCGCCTTCCGGCGCGCCCTTTGCCGTCAAGCTGGCGATCGGCCTGACGACCGGCGTGCTCTTCTACTCGTACCTCCTGTTGGGCGCCAGAAACCGATTACAGAAGCGCTCGCTCCTTGAGCTCCAGGTACCGCTCCACCAAAGCGGGCGATAGCCTTCCCGCCACCACGTCCAGGCCCAGGACTCCCCCGCGCCTGAGCATCTCGAAGCTCTCGCGCCGGCTCGCCACGAACTCTTCGGCCGCAGCCCACTCATAGGCGCGGCTGGTGCTTTCGATCGGATCATCGCGCGCGCCGATGACGGCGGGATCCGACATCGCCACTACGAGCACAAGATGTTTCGCAGCCAGCCTCAATGCGTGCGCGACCAGCTCGCGCGACGCTTCGGCGTCCTGGACGTCCGTGAGGATCACGACCATCGAGCGCCGGCCGACGCGCAGCGCGAGATGGGTCATGGCGTGGCCAAAGTCTGGCTCGACATACTCGGGCTTGATCGCGTACAGCGCTTCGGTGATGCGGCGCAGCTGGGTCGGCCCGCGCTCGGGTTTGATGAACCCGGTCACGCGGTCATCGAAGGTCATCATGCCGACCCGATCGCCGTAGGCCTGCGCGACCCAGGCGAGCATCAGCGCCGCGTTGACCGCGTGGTCGAGCTTGTCCAGGTCCCCGGCCGGCGCGGTCATCAAGCGTCCGCAGTCGAGAGCGATGATCACCTGCTGCCCGCGCTCCGCCTCGACCTCCACCACGACCGGTCGGTCGCGACGAGCGGTTGCGGTCCAGCTCACACGGCGGACATCGTCGCCGCGCACGTACTCGCGCAGGCCCGCGAACGCGGTCGACGCGCCTGGCGGTCGAGCGCGGCGCATGCCGGCCATCGCCCGTAAGCCGCGGCGGAGCGACAGCTGAATGCGCTTGATCGCCACGACGTTGGGGAACACGGCGACCTCTTGCGGGACCGGCAGCCGGACCTGGCGCCGCCACCACCCCTCCTCGCGCCACACCTGAAGGTCGACAGGCCCGAACCTGTACGCGCCTCGCTTCGGCGAGAACGTGCGATAGCTGAGCTTCAAGAGGCCGTGCGGATCGAAATGGCCGGACACCTCGCGCGGCTCGGGTCGGAGCTTCGCTGGGGCGTGATCAGCGATTTTTGCCATCAAGCCCGCCGCGGCTCGGTTCTGCACGACAACGGCCACCTCTTCGGGCTCGCCCAGCGAGAATGGCTCCGGCGTTGCGCGCCGCACGGTGTAACCGGAGCGTCCAGGCAGCAGGGCAAGATCGCGCGCCGCGATGATCGCCAAGCCGGTGTGGTAGACGACGGCCACAAAGCCCAGCACGGGTGAGGCCACCGCCAGCGCGATCAGGCCCGCACCGATGGCGGCGGCCCAGATCAATCGCGGCTGGGGCGCCAGGCCCCGGATGAAGTTCAGCGGGGTGGCACGACCCGGCCAGCCACCGCGTCGAGCACGCTGTCCGGGGTCTGGCCCGCGACCTCCGCCTCGGGCCGAAGGATCAGGCGGTGGCGAAACGCCGGCGCGAGAAGAGCCTTGACATCGTCGGGGGTCACGAATTCGTGGCCGTCGAACGCCGCGTACGCGCGCGCCGCCAGCATGAGAAGCACCTCGGCCCGCGTGCTCGCACCAAGCGCGATCTCGGGCGCCGAACGCGTGGCCGAAGCGAGGTCGACGACGTAGCGGCGGATCTTCTCATCGAGCACGACCTGCGATACGTGCGCCCGGCACGCATCGATGTCGGCGGCACCCAGGGCCGGCTCGACGCCTGCCTTGACGGGATCGCGAAGCTCGATTCCGGACTCCCAGCGGCGCAGCACCTCCATCTCATCGGCCGCGGATGGATAGTCGAGCCGGACCTTGAAGAGAAACCTGTCCTGTTGCGCTTCGGGCAGCGGGTAGGTGCCTTCGTACTCGACCGGGTTCTGCGTTGCCATCACGAAGAAAGGCGCGGGAAGCGCCAGCTGTTGGCCCTCCAGCGTCACGCCGCGCTCCTCCATCGCCTCGAGCAAGGCCGACTGGACCTTGGCGGGCGCCCGGTTGATCTCGTCTGCGAGCAGGATGTTGGTGAAGATCGGGCCGTGCCGCAACGCGAAGGTGCGGGTCGCAAGGTCGTAGACCGACGTGCCGAGGATATCGGCGGGCATGAGGTCGGGCGTGAACTGGACGCGCCCGTAGTCGAGCGTGAGGGCGCGGGCGATCGACTTGGCGAGCAGGGTCTTACCCGTCCCGGGCACGCCCTCGAGCAAGACGTGACCCTGCGCGACGAGCGCGATCGCGCACAACCTGATCGCGTCATCCTGGCCGACGATCGCCTTCGCGAGCTGGTCTCGAAAGCGGGCGTAAAACTCGGTCGCGACCGTGGAAGCGACTCCCGTCAACGAACCGACCCTGGCAATCGTTTCGGTGCCGGGTGGGCGATGGCGTGCAGGCGGCGCGCAGCGTTGAGCAGACCACGCTCGGTCGACGAAGAGGCGTGGATCGAGCTCTCGACCTGGGCGAGCTCCGCTGCAACCTCGGGTGCGCGCACCCAAAGAGCATTCCAGAAGCGCTCACGCGGATGTAGCGGCAGCCCGGTGCGCGCCGCCACCGCGCGTTCGGTGGCGGCGGCGAGGAGACCGAGCGTCACGCCACGGGCGCTGGATCGCCGAAGGAGCTGACCCACGGCCACCGACCACTCCGCGTCGGAGCGCGCGACCTCGGCGGGCCGCTCGAGGAGCGGACCGAATCTGCGGCCTCGCAAAACCAGGCCGAAGAAAACCGCGATGAGCAGCCAGAGCAGTGCGGCACCCCACGGCGTGCTGAGCCAAGCCTGCGGCGCGAAGTCGCTGAACGTGAGTCCGTGGTGGTACTCGTCGAATGCGACGTGCGCGCTCGGCCCGGCGGCGGCCAACAGGTCCGCGAGCAGTCTGCCGTTGTCAGCGTGTTCGAGATAGCCGTTGCAGATCACAAGCGGGTCGGCGAGCACGATCACCGTTCCGAGCCCGATGCGCTGCAGATACCCGGTGACGTAACCGCCCGTAGTGCGGAAGAGCGCGACCTGCGCAGGCGATGGATCGAGGGGGATGACCGCGTCAGCGCCCGCGACGCGGGAGACGCCGTCGAGGACCGGGGTAGCGATGTATGCGAGCCCCTCCGAGTATCCGCCAAACCGCGTCACATTCAGGGCGCGGTCCAGCTCAGGGTCCCCCTGCTCCGACGCGTAGACCAGCGTGCCGCCGCCGCCGAGCACCCACCGGCGGATGCGGTCGGCCTCGTCCGAGGTGTAGGGGCTCGTCGGCGTGAACACGAACATCAGCGAGCCCATGGCCGGCGCATCGAACGTGCCCGTGATCTGATCGGTCGGGTGGCCCATGGCCTCGCTGAACAGGAGTGCGGCCGATGCGCCGTTGGCCGCGTCGCTGTTCGTGCTGTGCTCGGGCGATTCCTGCCTCGGCTGGAGCAGATACGCCGCCGTGGCGATGACGATCGCTAGCAGTGACGCCACCACCCAGCCGCGAGCTCCTTTCATGCCGCTGCCCTTGCGGGTTGCGGCCGAAAGCGAGCCGCCACCTGCGCCGCCTTCAGGTATGTCGCCGCGTCCACGTCACGGCCACCGTAAACCGCGGCCTCGAAGGGCAGCAGCAGCGCGCGGAGCTCGTCGTGGTCCGGCGCCCGCTGAAAGATCTCGCGCACGGTTAGCGGGCTGCCTTCCCACGAACGTTCGCCCGCGAGGGTCGCCGCGACGCCGGCGCACAGGGCCCGAATCGCGCCGACACGATCGCTCATGGCGGCCAGCCGGTCTGCCTCGGCGAAATAGTCGGCGGCCGGCCGCGGGCCGTCGGAGGCGAGGTCGATAGACTGGGCGAACCGTCCACGCGACGCCCGAAAAAGCACAAACGCGACGGCCGCGATCACGGCGATGCCCGCGAGGTAATACCACCAGTCGAGCGACTGACCACCTGCGCGCGGGCCAAACAAAAGCCGCAGCAGGGCGCGGATCCTGTCCTGAATCCACCGGGTCAAGCGCTCGAGCGGTGACGGCGGACGGCGCAACGCGTCGTAACGGGTCATCGACATCACGTCGTGCAGGCGCCGTTGCGCCGGCTCGGGATCGGAAGAGCTGACCGGCTGGTGCAGCGCGTTCAGGAGCGCCGACAACCGGATCCGTGCGTCGTCGTAGAGGGGGGGTCGAGCTGTGAGGTCGGCGATGACCTCGGGCTGGCTCGATCCCGTTCCGGCCAGCAGCACGCGCAGCGCCGCCGTCGCCGGGGCCGCGTCCGGGCCTGATGCCCCGCGCAGAATGTCGGAGGCCTGCCGCACGGCCTCTGCATAGGGAACCGCCGGCGGCTCCGCGGACGCAGTGACGTGCACGACGAGGACCAGGAAGATCGCGGGGATCAGCGCGACGAGGCGGCTCGCCGTCAACGCCGGCCTTAGGACGAAGTCGCCGGCGCCGCCAGCCGGTAGGCCATCTGAAAAAGATCGAGCGCCTCGCGGCGGACCCTGAGGTCGAAGTAGATCAGCACGATCAGGATCTGCAGAACTGGGCTCACCAGGGCGCTCACGAGCTCAGCGCTCGCAAGGGTGACGCCGGCGATGATGAAAGGCGACAGGACAATCGCAAGCAGAAACTGTCCGAGCTGAAGGAACGCGTCGAGTGCAAGGCGGGCCACGTACCAGACGATCAGCATCAACAACAGGACCAGGAATGTTCGCCACCAGCGCCCCCTGACCAGCTCCCAGCTGCGCCTCATGGCGGCGCCGAGGCTGATGTTCTCGATGAACATCGCGGGCGTGACGACAATCCATCCGACGAAGATCCAGACCCAGAGCGCAAGCGGCGCCACGCAGAGCAGCGCGGCGACCAACGCGGAAAGGCTGAAGAGCAACCAGTAGCCGAGCAGCGGGAAGTAGCGACGCAGGATGCCGAAGAACACACCGCCCAACGTCACCGGCCGGCCGACCGCCGACTCACAGGCCGCGTACATGACGGCCGAGTTGGTGAAGGGAAGGATCAAAAGTGTCGCCAGAAAACCAGCGGCGGCGGTGGCGATCAGTGGCGTCAGGTACGCGAAGTTCGACGTGTTTTCTTGCAGCGCGAAGGTGAACCAGGCGAAAGCAAGGCCGTACAGCGCGGCCGACGGGATGGCGAGGAGTACCGAGATCCCGGCGAAGAAAAGGAAGTGCCGCCGGTACATGCGGAATGTTTCGTCCAGCAGGTCGCCGATCTCGAGCGGTCGTAGCCGCAGCGGAACCGATACGCTCACGTACCTGAACTTTCGTGGCTTGGTACACGCACCGGTCTAAGCGTTGCACGAAAGAAGGGATGGGATTTGAATCAACGTGCCGAGCCACAACCAGATGACGTAAACGTCCTCTTCGTCGAGGACGATGCATCCGTGGCTCAGATGTACAGGCTCAAGCTCGAACTGGACGGCTACACAGTCCATGTCGTCGCCGACGGTTTGAGCGCCTTGGAAAAAGCGAGGGCCCTGCACCCCGACATCATCTTTATGGACATCAGGATTCCCAAGCTCGACGGCCTCACCGTCCTGGAGCGCCTGCGCGCCGACGACACCACAACCGACATCCCGGTGGTCATCCTCTCCAACTGGAACGAGAAGGAGCTGGTCGAGCGCGGAGTCAAGCTCGGCGCCCTCGACCACCTGATCAAGAGCCAGACCACGCCGGCCCGGCTCTCCAACCGTCTGAAAGAGTGGCTTAAGACCTAGCGACCCAGAACACTCCTCCCCATTTACGGGGAGGTGGTGCCGAAGGCGCCGGGCGGCCTACGGTTTGGCAGGCCCCGCCGCGGCAGGCTCCTTGTGCCGGGGCTTGATCGGCGTGAACTTCAGCCCGTCCTCGCCTTCGATGTCGATCTGCACCGTGTCGCCGCGGGCGATCTTGCCCCGCAGCAGATGCTCTGACAGCTGGTCTTCGATGCGGCTGGTGATCACACGCCGCAGGGGCCGCGCTCCGTAAGTGCGGTCGTAGCCCTCTTTCGCCAGCAGGTCCTTGGCCGGGTCCGTGACCTCGATGGTGATTTGCTGCTCGGCCAGGTGCTTGCTGAGACGGACCAGCTGCAGGTCGACGATCTCGCGGATCTGGTGGGTGGTGAGGCTCTTGAAGACGACGACGGCGTCGACGCGGTTCAAGAATTCTGGCCGGAACATCCGCTTCAGCTCGTCATCGATCTTCTGCTTGGTGTTCTGGTGCCTGCGCTCGACCTCATCCTTCTCGTCGACAACCGCTTGCTGGAAACCCAACGCGGTAGCCGCCTGATTGACATCCCGGATCCCAAGGTTCGAGGTCATGATGATCACCGTGTTCGCGAAGTTCACGATCTTGCCCTTCGCATCGCTCAGGCGCCCGTCCTCGAGGATCTGCAGCAGCATGTTGAAGACCTCGGGGTGCGCCTTCTCGATCTCGTCGAACAGGATCACCGAATAGGGCCGGCGGCGGACGGCTTCGGTCAGCTGGCCGCCCTCGTCGTAGCCGACGTATCCCGGAGGCGATCCGACCAGTCGCGCCGTTGTGTGGCGCTCCATGAACTCCGACATGTCGAGCTTGATCAGCGCGTCCTCCGAGTCGAATAGATACTCGGCCAGGGCACGCGCAAGCTCGGTCTTTCCGATCCCCGTGGGACCCAGGAAGATGAACGAGCCGATGGGCCGGCGTGGGTTCTTCAGGCCGGCGCGGGCACGGCGAACCGCCTGTGAGACGGTGATGATCGCCTCGTCCTGACCGACCATGCGCCTGTGGAGCTCGTCCTCCATGCGCAGGAGCCGGGCGCTTTCCTCCTCCACAAGGCGTGACACAGGCACGCCCGTCCAGGCGGCGACGATCTGTGCGATGTCCTCCTCACCCACCTCGGGCACGGTCTCGCCCAGCTTGTCGCGCCACGCGGCTTCTTTCAGCGCGAGCTTGTCCTGCAGCTTCTTGACCTTGTCGCGCACGCCCGCCGCAGCCTCGAAGTCCTGCTTGTTGACGGAGTCATCTTGCTCGGCGCGCTGCCGGCGGATCTCCTTCTGCAGCTCTTTCAGGTCGTCCGGCGTCGTCGTGAGCTTCATGCGCACGCGTGCGGACGCCTCGTCGATCAGGTCGATGGCCTTGTCTGGCAGAGCCCGGTCGCTGACGTACCGGTCGCTCAGCACAGCCGCGGCGTGGACCGCTGCGTCGGTGATCGTGACGCGGTGGTGCTTCTCGTACAGCGACTTCACGCCGTTCAGAATGTCGATCGTCTCGGCCATCGTCGGCTGGTCGACGAACACCGGCTGGAAGCGGCGCTCGAGGGCCGCGTCCTTCTCGATGTACTTGCGATATTCATTCAACGTGGTCGCGCCGATGCACTGGATCTCGCCGCGCGCCAGCGCCGGTTTGAGGATGTTGGCGGCGTCGATCGCGCCTTCAGCTGCGCCTGCGCCGACCAGCGTGTGCAGCTCGTCGATGAAAAGAACCACCTCTCGGCTCGAGCGAATCTCGTCGAGGATCTTCTTCAAGCGCTCCTCGAACTCACCGCGGTACTTGGTGCCCGCGACGAGTGCACCCATGTCGAGCGTCAGCACGCGCTTGTGCTGAAGCGACTCGGGCACGTTGCCCAGGTTGATCTGCTGGGCGAGGCCCTCCGCGATCGCGGTCTTGCCCACACCCGGCTCGCCGATCAGCGCCGGATTGTTCTTGGTTCGCCGGCTGAGGATCTGGATGACGCGCTCGATCTCCGTCTCGCGTCCGATCACCGGGTCGAGCTGGTTGCGACGCGCGAGCTCGGTGAGGTCGCGGCCGAACTGGTCGAGGAGCGGGGTTTTCGAAGGCTTCTTGGGCGCCGGCTCGGCTTCCGTCTCGGCGCTCGAGTCGTGAAGCAGGCGCTCGATCTCTCCACGCACCTTCTCGAGGTTCGCGCCGAGGTCCTCGAGCACGTGGGCGGCGATGCCCTCGCCCTCGATGAGCAGCCCGAGCAGAAGGTGCTCGGTGCCGACGTAGTTGTGGCCCATGCGTCGCGCCTCTTCGAAGGAGATCTCGATCACCTTCTTCACGCGCGACGTCGGAATGATCTGCTGGATGATGATCCGCTCGTTCCGACCCAGAACCGACTCGATGGTCTGGCGAACTTTGCCGATCTCCACGCCAAGGTTGTTCAGAACCTTGGCGGCAAGGCCTTCGCCCTCACGGAGCAGGCCAAGGAGCAGGTGCTCGGTGCCGATATAGCTGTGGTGCGATCGTTCTGCTTCTTCTTGAGCGAGCGTCAGAACTTTCTTGGCCCGCTCAGTAAATCTCTCAAACGGATACAAGGTCCCTTTCCTCCTGGACTCCTCTTACTGCTTAGGTGGGGCCAGCACCTCCTCGTCTTTGCTTTGGTACCCGGCGGTACCTCTGCACCTAATATAACGTCCAACTCTGGAAGTAGATTTCGATTAAGAGTGGTGCTGTGAAGCACCTTCTCGGAAGCCTCGGTGGCTTCCTTCCCGGTGCTATCGCCCTAACGCTGCCGGTTGTCTATATACCCTCCGCAAGCGATTCCTACATCCTCCCGCGCGCCTCGATTGTGATCGGCGGCGCCTGTCTTGCCGTCGGAACCTCCCTTCTAGTCCCCAACGGACCCCGACTTGGCACGTTACGCTGGCCTCTAATCGCTGCGGCCGGCGCCTCCCTGTTGGCATTCCTGACGTCCGTTTCCTGGCCGCTGAGCCTCGCCGGCTCGTACACACGATACGAGTCCCTGCCGATGCGCCTGTCCTACCTCGGCCTCCTGGCGTCGTCGGTGTGGCTGTTGGGCTCAAAGCGTCAGCGGGACTGGCTTGTCGCCGCCTTTGTGCTCGGCACCTCCATCGCGTGCCTCAAGGGGTGGCTCCAGTGGGCCTACCACGCGCCGTTTCGGCCTGATGGCGACCTCGGGAACGCAAACCTGCTGGCGGGGCTCGCCGTGATGGGCATTCCGCTCGCGGTCGACCGAGCACGCCGAGGCACGCCAGCCGCGCTGGCCTGGGCGGCCGCGGTGGTCGTGATGGGTGCGGGCCTGCTCGTCACGACCTCGCGCAGCGGCGGACTCGGCGTCCTCGCCGGCTGCCTCGCCCTGATCGTATTCACAGTGCCACGGCGTTTCAGCCTGGCCATCGGCGCCGGCGCCGCCTCGGTGGTCGGGATCGCCCTGTTCGTCTTGCTGGCCTCGCCGCTGCGTGTCCTCAACAATGACCCGCCGGAGCTGCGTCTCCACCTGTGGAGCGACGGCCTCCGGATGATCGGCGCGCGCCCGCTCACCGGTTGGGGCGAAGACGCGACGGGACTGTCATTCGGACATTTCCTGAGCCAGGACTATGCGAGCCTGGTCACGTTCGACCGGATCCACTCGGGGCCGCTGGACGTGGCGGCGACTCAGGGCCTGCTCGGGCTGGCAGCTCTGGGTTGGGTTCTCGTCGTTCTGCTCCAAGGCGCCTGGCAAAAGCGATCTGCGCCTGACGTCGGCGGCCTCGCCGCGGCGCTGGCCGGCTACTCCGCGTGGGTCCTCTTCAACTTCGACTGGGCCCCGGCGACGGGCGCGTTCTGGCTCCTGGCAGGAGCCCTATGGAGCGCAGTCAGCGCTCCTCCCCATTCATTGGGAGGTGGCCCGAAGGGCCGGAGGGGCCAGGCCGGACGATCCATCGGAGCGGTCGGGCTTGTGCTGGCCGCGATCGTCTTCGCCGTCTTCCCGGTCCTCGCCGACGTCTGGTACCTGAAGGGCCGCGCCGACCTCGCGGTCAAGGTCGATCCGCTGCAGGCCCAGTACCACTGGGCGCTGGGCGGGATCGAACAGCTGCGCCAGGCCGCCGCCCTCGGCGAGACCGAGCCAGGCTTCTACGTCACGCTTGGCGACCGCGAGCTTGGGCTGGGGAACCGTACGCGGGCGCGCGACGCCTATCGGCGCGCCCTCGAGATCGACCCGTACTACAGCCCTGCGGCACAGCGCCTGTCGGCGCTCGGCGGCTAGCTACTCCTCGTCGTCGACTTCCGGATACTCGTCGCTACGGTGCTCCGCGCGGGGCCCGGCGAAGCTCGCCGGTGGCGCTGAGAGCTGCTTGAGGCTCAGCGAGATCCGACGGCGGGCCGTATCGATGCCGATCACCTTGACCTGCACCGTCTCGCCCACCTTCAAAACGTCCTCGGTCCGCTCGACGTGATCCCACGAGAGCTCGGAGATGTGGAGGAGGCCTTCGATGCCCGGCATGATCTGCAGGAAGGCGCCGTACTTCTTCGTCTTGGTCACTTGACCCTCCACGATCGAGCCGACAGGCATCGACTGCACGAGCCGCTCCCATGGATCCTGCTGCAGCTGGCGAAGCGACAGCGAGATGCGTGTTTGCTCCGGGTCGAGCTTGATCACCTTGACGGTGACCTCCTCGCCCAGCTGGAGGACATCGGTGACCTTGGACACACGGTCCCAGGAAAGCTCGGAGATGTGGATGAGGCCGTCCGCACCGCCGATGTCGACGAACGCGCCGTAGCTGGTGATTCCGGAGACGGTGCCCTTCACCGTGCCCCCGGTCTGCAGCCGGCTGAAGAGCTCCTCGCGCTTGCGCGCGCGGTCCTCGTCCTCCGCCGCCTTCTGGCTGACGATCAGCCGGTTCCGCTTGCGGTTGACCTCGAGGATCTTGACCGGGATGCGCTTGCCGACCAGCGACTCGAGGCTGCCGGCATAGGCACGCGCCACCTGGCTCGACGGCAGGAAGCCGCGCAGGCCGAGGATGTTGACGATCAGACCACCCTTGTTCTGCTCGCGCACGTCGGCGTCGATCACGGTTCCGTCGGTCTGCTTCTCCGCGGCCACGATCCAGGTCGTCTCGGCACGCGCACGGCGCAGGCTGAGGACGACGTTGCCTTCCTCGTTCTCGGGCTGGAGGACGTAGACCTTGATCTGGTCGCCGGGCTCGAGCTCGGAATCCACGTCTCCGCGCAGTCCGAGCTCCTTGCTCGAGATGACGCCTTCGGCCTTGGCCCCGATGTCGACGAGGACCTCGTCCGGGTCGACTCGTACGACGATCCCATCCACGATGTCCCCGTGGTTGGGGGTTTTGAAGGCCTCCTCCTCGAAGTGGAGGTAGTCCTCCATGGTCATCGCTGCGGATGAATCCTGGTCGGTCCCCTCCTCGTTTTCGGTCAGGACGGCACCAGACTCAATGGACAAATTACGAACCCCCTAGAGATTATTGATGTGGTCTTGGTCGTCAAAACGGCCTCCGCCAAAACGAACGTCAATTGTAACGCAGAACTCAGGATCTACCCGGGGGCAGGTTTCGATAGATCCAGGTTGTCGATAAGCCTGGTTTTCCCCACCCTGGCGGCGATCACCGCGAGCGTCCCAGGCGCGCTGAACGTGTCAGGATCGACCAGCTCCGCGTATTCGAGCTGAACGAGCGGTTCCGCGGCGAGCCGGGCGCGAATGAGCTCCCGCAGCACGTCCAGCCGGCGCTCCCCTGCGGCGTATGCGGATGCCGCCTGGAGGAGGCCGGCGCTGATCCCGGCGGCTGCCCGTCGCTCGGCCGGGTCGAGGTACACGTTGCGAGAGCTCAGGGCCACCCCGTCGGGCTCGCGCACGGTCTCCCCCACCCGGACGCCCACCCCAAGATCGAGATCGCGAACGAGGCGCTTGACCACCGCGACCTGCTGCGCGTCCTTCTGACCGAAGTAGGCTCGATCCGGCTGCACCGCCGCGAAAAGCTTGGTCACGACCGTGGCCACCCCCTCGAAATGCCCTGGACGCGCCTTGCCTTCGAGCGGTTCGGCCACGCCCCCCACGCGGACCCGGGTGCTCGCGCCAGGCGGGTACATCGCCGCGATCGGCGGCTCGTAGATCGCGTCCACGCCCGCCTCGCCCAGAAGCACGGCGTCGCGCTCAGGATCGCGCGGGTAGCGCTCGAAGTCTTCGTTCGGTCCGAACTGGATCGGGTTGACGAAGATGCTGACGACGACGATTTCGTTCTCCCGCCGTGCGGCATCGACCAGGCTCAGATGGCCCGCGTGCAGAGCGCCCATGGTCGGGACGAGGCCGATCGAGCGGCCGGCGGACCGCCACCGGCGTGAGGCTTCGAGCATCGCGCCGGGCGCCTGGATTACGACAGGGCGGATGTTCGGTCGGGCTTCAGCCGCCGTACCTGACCTCTTCGCGATCCTTCGCGGGCGCGGATCCGTTGGCCGAGTACTCATGCTCCGGTCCAGGAAACTTCCCGGTCCGGACGTCATCGGAGTAGGCCGTCGCAGCTCGGGCGATGTCCTCGGCGAGGTTCGCGTACCGCTTGACGAACTTCGGCGCCTTACCGGTGGTCAGGCCGAGCATGTCGTGCAGAACCAGGACCTGCCCGTCCGTTCCAGGTCCGGCGCCGATGCCGATGGTGGGGATCCGCAGCGTCTGCGTGATTGTGTTCGCCAGCTTGCTGGGCATGCCTTCCAGCACAACGCTGAACGCGCCGGCCTGCTCCAGGGCCTTGGCGTCGGACATGATGCGGGCCGCCTGGGCATCCGTCTTACCCTGGACCTTGAAGCCGCCCATCGTGTGGACAGACTGCGGTGTGAGCCCGAGGTGTCCCATCACGGGAATGCCGATCTCGGCGAGGCGCCGCGTGATCTCGATCACCGGTCCACCGCCTTCGAGCTTGACCGCATGCATTCCGGCTTCCTGGATGAAGCGCCCGGCGCTCGCGATCGCCTGTTCGGTCGACACCTGGTACGACATGAATGGCAGGTCGCCCACGAGCAGCGCCTGCCGCGACCCGCGGGCGACGGCCCTGGCGTGATGGAGCATGTCGTCGAGGGTCACCGGCAGAGTCGTCGGATGGCCCAGCATGACCATGCCGAGGCTGTCGCCGACGAGGAGGATCGGAATCCCCGCTTCGTCGAGGATCCGGGCGCTGAGGAAGTCGTAAGCGGTGAGCACGGCAAAGCGCCGGCCTTCGTCCTTGAACCGCTGGATGTCCAGCACCGTGGTCATCTGCGACCTCTCCTTCGGGTCGCTGCCACATCTCGGGTCAGCGCCCTCTTGGTCCGCTCCGCCGCAGCGGGATCGAGTCCCGCCTTTTTCGCGATCTCGAGCGCGACCAGGCCGAGCATACGATAAAGATTGGGGTCTTCCACCGCCTCGAGGTGGCGCGCGACCGTCTCCGCGTCGCCCCGTCTGACAGGTCCGGTCAGGGCCTGGACCGGCCCACGCTTGCGGATGTTCTCAACGGCGCCCTCGACCAGCGGCATCAGGGCCCGCGTCGCCTCGCCCTCGCTCCAGCCGATGCGCCCGAACATCGCCACCGCCTCGGCGATGACGACGTTGACGTAGTTCGACGCGTACACGGCGGCAGCGTGGTACAGAACGCGGCGGCTGTCGTCGACGTGCCTGGGGCGGGCCCCGAGCTTGCGGGCCAGCGCCGACAACTGGCGCCGGAGCGCGGGCGAGGTCGCATCGACCGCGATCGTGATCCGGCGGAACGCCTCCGGCCCACGGGGCGAGGAAAACGATTGCAAGGGATGGAACGAGCCGCGCGGGTTGCCCTCGAGCGCGCCCAGCGCGCCGAGTCCGAGGGCACCGCTCAGGTGAACGACGGCCAGCTCCGCCGGCGGCTCCATGCGCGCGATGCGAGTCGCCATTCCGCTGACAGCAGCGTCGGGGATGGCCAGAAACAGCAAACCGCGGCGCGGCAGACGGAAACCGGTGCGTGCAGGCACAAGGTGGGCATGCAGGGCCCGGGCCAGGCTGCGGCCGAGGTTGCCCCGGCCGGCGACTGTTAGAAGTTCCGGCGTTTTGGAGTGGCTCGGAAACTCAGCCTGCGGACGAGCCGGCCGCGGCCGGAGAGCGCGGCTCCTCACCGGCCAGAATCTGGTCGAGCTCCTTGCCGTCGATCGTCTCGACGATCTTGAGCCGCTCGACCACCGCGTCCATCTTCGACCGCGACTTGGTCAGCACGCTCTTGGCTGTCTGATAGCCGTGGTCGACGATGCTGCGGATCTCCTCGTCGATGATCGCCGCCACCTCTTCCGAGTAGGTGCGCTGCTCACCCAGGTCGCGGCCCAGAAAGACGAGCTCTTCGCGATGGCCCATCTGGACGTTGCCGAGCTTGTCCGACATGCCCCACTGCGTGACCATCCGGCGCGCGATCTGCGTCGCCTTCTGAATGTCATTTTCCGCGCCGGAGGTGATATCGCCGAAGACGATCTCCTCCGCGACGCGCCCGCCCATGATTCCGGCGATCTGGTCCATCAGCTCATCGCGCGAGACCAGGTACTTGTCCTCCTCCGGCAGGCTCAGCGTCCAGCCGAGCGCCATCCCGCGGGAGATGATCGAGATCTTGTGCACGGGGTCGGTGTGCGGTAGCGCCTTCATGACGAGGGCGTGGCCGGTCTCGTGGTAGGCGATGACTTCCTTTTCTTTGTCGGAGATGCGCCGGCTCTTCCGCTCAGGGCCGGCGATGACACGCGCGATCGCCTCCTCGAGCTCGTCCATCCCGATCACCTTCTTGTTGGCGCGGGCGGCGAGGATCGCGGCCTCGTTGATCAGGTTCGCCAGGTCGGCTCCGCTGAAGCCAGGCGTCTGCCGCGCGAGCACGTCGAGGTCGACGGTCGAGTCGAGCGGCTTGTTGCGCGCGTGCACATCGAGGATCGAGCGGCGACCCTTGATGTCAGGGCGGTCCAGCGTCACGTGGCGGTCGAACCGGCCCGGGCGCAACAGCGCCGGATCGAGCACGTCTGGGCGGTTGGTCGCCGCGATGACGATGACGTGCGTGTTCGTGTCGAAGCCGTCCATCTCGACCAGCAGCTGGTTCAGCGTCTGCTCGCGCTCGTCATGGCCGCCGCCCAGGCCGGCGCCTCGCTGGCGTCCGACGGCGTCGATCTCGTCCACGAACACGATGCATGGAGAGTTCTTCTTGGCCTGGTCGAACAGGTCGCGGACGCGGCTTGCGCCGACACCGACGAACATCTCGACGAACTCCGAACCCGAGATGGAGAAGAACGGAACGCCGGCCTCGCCGGCGACTGCCTTGCTGAGCAGGGTTTTTCCGGTTCCCGGGGGCCCCACCAGCAGCACGCCCTTCGGAATTCGAGCACCAAGGGCGACGAACTTCTCGGGGTACTTGAGGAACTCGACGATCTCGGTCAGCTCCTGTTTCGCCTCGTCGACCCCGGCCACGTCCGCGAAGGTGATGGCCGGCTTATCGCCGGCGATCATCCGCGCCCGCGAGCGGCCGAACGAGATGGCCTGGTTGTTGCCGCTCTGCGTCTGCCGCAGCACCCACCACATGAAGGCGGCGATGAGGATCACGAGGATGATGTTCGGCAGCAGGACGCTGATCAGGTAGCTGCTGCCTGAGTTCTTGTCGAACTTCACGTTGACCCCGTCGGTCTGCATCTCTGTGAGGAGCTGCGAGCAGCCGCTGCTGCAATCAGGCAGCACGACGTTGTGCTTCTTGCCTCCGGTTTCGGCCGCGATCCCGTCGGTCCCGTTGATCTCGAGGTCGCTGACCTGGTGATCCTTGGCATGGTCGATCAGCTGCGTATATGTCCAGTCGCTCTGGTTCTGGCTGTTCTGAATCGAGGTCCAGGTGAACCAGAAAATGAGACCGAGAACGACGACCAATGCAAAGTAAAAGAGGCTGGAGCGGGGGAAGCGACTCAACAATTAGATCTCCTCGCGGGCTTTTGGAGTTTCTAGCCTAGCAATTTTCCCTGCGGAAGCAACCGGCATAGGCGTAACAGTCACATGCAGGCCGCGCTCTTCGGGGCGCCGGGTGAGATCGGCCTCGATCGCGATGCCCGGAATCCATGCCAGCCGCTCGCCTGCGAACACAAGCGGCCACCCGTCGCGTTCTTCGCGCGGCACGCGCGCGTCGACGAAGATGTCCTGGACCTTGCGAGTTCCTCGGCCGCCGACCGGACGCATCCGCAGCCCGGGCCGGCGGAACCCCAGGCTGAGGCGCAGCCCCGGGCGAAGGTGAGCGGCGTGCCCGTCGGCGCATCCCGCGCAAGCCCTCACGTCGAGGCGCGTCGCGTCGCGGGAGCGGAGCCGCGATGGAACTACCTGCATGAGGTCCCCCACGATACGGAAACGCAGGCCGCCGGGAAGATCTACGCCTCGACCTCCTGGACCCGGCTCGGCGAGTCGCCGCATCGCTGCGATGTGGGCTCGGGACAAACCGGGCTCGGAACCGCCTGCCTGCACGTACAGGAGCTGAAGCGCCGCGGAGGCCGCCGCGTCGCTTAAGGCCCGCAGCCCGGTCCCGGTGAGTGGTCCGGCGGCAAGCCTCTGGGAAGCCTCGCGGGCAGCCACGTCGTGCCACGTCGACGCGGCAAGGGCGGCCGCGTGGAGCCGGCTCAGGATGCCCGGCCGATCCCGCTCCAGGGAGGGCAGGATAAGAAGACGCGCTCGCACGCGCGCGAAGCGGGTGTCGACGTTGGCCGGGTCTTCGTACGCGACCACGCCGCGCTGTTCGAGGAACTCACGCACGTCGCGTCTCCACACGCCGAGAAAGGGACGCACATGGTGGCCGCGCCGGGCAGGCATGCCGCGAAAGCCCGCGAGGCCACAACCTCGCAACATGTGCAGGGCCGCACCCTCGACCAGATCGTCCGCCGTGTGCGCGAGCGCAACCACGTCAGCCCGCGACTCGGCGCGGGCACGATCCAGGAAGGCGTAACGCAGCGTGCGTGCCGCGGCCTGGAGCGAGCCCTTCGGGAGAGGCTCGGTCCTGCGCTCGGCGATCACGGGGACGCCGAGGCCGGCGCACATCGCCGCCACCTCTCTGGCGACCTGGTCAGAGCCTTCGCGGAGCGCGTGGTCGAAGTGCGCGGCGACTACGTCACGGCCGGCTTCATGGAGCGCCAAGAGAAGCGCGGTCGAATCGGGGCCGCCCGAAACCGCGACGAGGATTCGCGCGGTGGAGAGCTCAGCCATGGTGGTGCCGGCTGGACTCGAACCAGCGACAACGCGATTATGAGTCGCGCGCTCTACCACCTGAGCTACGGCACCGCCGCGCCTACTTTAGGGGCCCTAGCGAGTTGCTTGGGCGCGCGCCTTCAGCTTCTGCTTCTTCTTCCGGTGCTTCGCGATCGCGACGCGCTTTCTCTTGTTCATTTCCTTCCGGCACGCATGAGCGGCTGGGGCTTGGGATCAGAGTGGTTGCGGAGGTCGGATTCGAACCGACGACCTTCGGGTTATGAGCCCGACGAGCTGCCGCTGCTCCACTCCGCGATGTGAATTATACCCGGCTCATTTGCCCCCCTCCGCTCAGGGGTGGGGCGAAGCGTTTGGCGACGGGCTGGGAGGCGTGGTCACGAGGTAGGTCTTCTCGTTCGGTTTGGCGTAGCCGTTCAGCCTTGCCTCCTCCTCGTCGGCGGTGCCGTTGGTGAGCCCCTGGACGTCCTTGCGGTAGCCCGCGTTCTGCGCAGCGATCTCGGTGTTTTGCTTGCGCAGATCGGACACCTGCTGGCTCAGCTGGTGGCCGATGTAAGCCTCCTGGGCGAAGGCGATGCCGGCCCACACCAGCGCCGCCGCGGCGGCCAGCCCGACGACCGTCTTGCGCACGCCGAAGGAGTTGGTGCGCACGCTGCCCGCAACGGTCAAGTTTCTGCTTTGTCTCATGCTGCGTTGTTTTCTGCGACGTCTAGGAGGGGGCGACTATATCAAATGGCTACCGCGATTCCTCCCAGTGCCGGAGCTTCTCCTCTTCTCCCAGGTCGCCAAGGCTCTTGCCCTCACGACGCACGGCTGACTCGGTGGCCGCGAAGCGGCGTCGAAATCTCTGCCCCGCGACACGGAGCGCATCCTCCGGGTTGATCTTCAAGCTGCGCGCCAGCGACACGACCGCGAACAGCAGATCGCCCATCTCCTCGAAGGCTCGATCGTGGTCGTTGATCTCGGCCAGACCGCGAGCCTCTTCGGCCAGGGATTCCGCCGCGGCGGCGGGCGACGCGAAGTCAAACCCCACGCGCGCCGCTCTCTTCTGAAGGCCTAGCGTCCAGGCGAGGGCCGGCATGCTAGAGGGCACCCGATCGACGACCGATTCCTCGCCGCCCGCTTTGCGCGCCTCGTGCATCTTCTGGTGCTCCCAGTTGCGCAAGACCTCATCCGCGTTCGCCACCGATACGTCGCCGAAAACGTGAGGATGGCGCTTGACCATCTTGGCCGCCACCGCCTCCGAGACCTGCTTGGCGTCGAAGCGCTCCTCCTCAGCCGCGATCTCAGCATGCATGGCAACCTGCAGGAGAAGATCTCCGAGCTCCTCCATCATCTTCGCGTCGTCGCCTGAGTCGATGGCCTCGAGCAGCTCGTAAGTCTCTTCGAGCAGGTAGGGGCGCAGCGATTCGTGAGTCTGCTCGCGATCCCACGGGCAGCCGTTGGGCGCGCGAAGCCGGTGCACAACCTCGAAGATGGCTCCGATCCCGTCCGAATACGGCTTCTCCACTCCGTCCGATTCTGATGAGTTCATGGCGCCGACGCGACCGGCGCTGCGCGGCCTGATTCGTACAGCTGCGCCATCTCGTCCAGCAGGCTCAGCAAGTCGTCCTGCCAGCCTTCACCTTTTCTTCGCATCTTGATTCGATTTGGACCGACCACGATACGACCCGCCATCCGCCGCGACAGCTCCTCGACGTCGAGGAACCGCTGCGGGTCGACGCGGATGACGATGTCGTGGCCGTCTGCGATCACGCCGCGCAGACCGATGCGACGGCCGCGGAGCTTCACACGCAGCGAGTAGGCGAGGTTGTCGAGCTGAGACGGTGCTGGACCATAACGATCCTTCAGCGAACGGAGCGTCGAATCCAGCTCCTCCTCGTCCTCCGCGTTGGCCAGCTGCCGGTACGCGCCCAGGCGAAGTTTCTCGTCCCGAATGTAGGAGCGAGGGATGAAGTGGTCGAGCGGAAGGTCGAGGTTCATCTCCTCGGTGGACAGGACATCCCCCACCGCGGCCTCCTCGGATCCGGTGCGCAGCTTGTTCACCGCGCTCTGCAGCATCTGCAGGTACATCTCGAAGCCGACGGAAGCGATCGCACCGTGCTGCTCTGTGCCGAGCAGGTTGCCCGCGCCTCGGATCTCCAGGTCGCGCAGCGCGATCTTGAATCCCTGGCCGAGCTCGTGCAGCCCCGACATGACGTCGAGCCGCTTGTCCGCCTGTTCCGTCAGCGACCGGCGAGGGTCATAAAGGAAGTAGGCATAGGCGCGCCGTCCTGAACGGCCCACCCGACCACGCAGCTGATAGAGCTGGGCCAGCCCGAACCGGTCAGAGCGCTCGACGAGGATCGTGTTGACGTTCGGAATGTCCAGGCCTGACTCGATGATCGTCGTGCAGACGAGGACGTCGTGCTTGCCGGACTCGAACTCCACCATCACGGAGGCGAGCTCGTTTTCCGACATCTGACCGTGGCCGATCGCGATGCGCGCCTGGGGGACAAGGCGGTGCACGCGCTCCGCTGCCTTCTGGATCGTGCGTACTCGATTGTGCACGAAATAGACCTGGCCTCCCCGCTGCAGCTCGCGCCCCACCGCCTCCTTGATCAGCTCGTCATCGTCCGCGGTCACGTAGGTCTTGATCGGCTGTCTTTCTTCGGGCGGAGTCTGGATCACGCTCATGTCGCGGATGCCGCCGACCGCCATGTGCAACGTGCGCGGGATGGGCGTCGCCGACAGCGAGAGCACATCGAGCTGGGTGCGGAGCTTTTTCAGGCGCTCCTTCTGCATGACACCGAACCGATGCTCTTCGTCGATGACAAGCAACCCAAGGCGCTTGAATCGGACGTCGCGCTGGAGCAGGCGATGCGTGCCGACCACGATGTCGACGTGCCCGGACTTCAAGCCTTCGACCGTCCGCTCCTGCGTCTCGTCATCGACGAAGCGCGACAGCATCTCGACCACAACCGGGAAGTTCTTCAGACGCTCGCGGAAAACGTGGAAGTGCTGCTGCGCCAGCACCGTGGTCGGCGCCAGCACCGCGACCTGCTTGCCGCTCATCGCCGCTTTGAAAGCCGCGCGTAGCGCCAGCTCTGTCTTGCCGAATCCGACGTCGCCGCACAACAGGCGGTCCATGGGCCGGTCGGACTCCATGTCGGCCTTGATCTCGGCGAGCGCGGCGACCTGGTCCGGCGTCTCCTCATAAGGAAAGGACGACTCGAGCTCCTGCTGCCACGCCGTGTCTGGCGCGAAAGCGACGCCGGGCCGCGCTTCGCGCAACGAGTAGATCTTCAGCAGGTCTTCGGCCACGTCCTGGACGACCTTGCGCGCGCGTCCCCGCGCCCGCGACCAATCCGAGGTACCGAGACGATGGAGCGTCGGAGCGCCCTCTCCGCCCAGATACTTCTGCACCCGGTCGAGGTTCTCGACAGGGATGAAGAGGCGGTCGCCTTCGGCGTACTCGAGCTCCAGGTACTCCCGGTGCGCGCCGTCCGACTCGATGAGGCGCATGCCCTTGAAGCGCGCGATGCCGTGATCGACATGAACCACGAGCTCGTCGGGCGCGAAGTCAAGCGTGAATTCGCGCGTCAGGTCGGCGGCGCGCGTCCGGGCGCGGCCGCGTGACGGGCGCCGCAAGCGGCCGAACAGCTCCGCGTCCGTTGCCAGATGAAAACCGATCGCGGGTTGAGAGCAGCCGGCCGCGATGTCGAGTGACGCGTGATGCAGGTCGGGTTCCAGCGCGAGGTCCAGCTCGAGATCGATCTCATTCAACGCGGTCTTCACGCCTGCCTCGTCGAGCAGGGCCCGCAGCCGCTCGTCCTGCTCGGTGGCGAACACGATCGAGGCCGAGTCACCCCGGGCCGCGAACCCCGCGAGCGCCCGCGGCTGGCCAACCAGCGGCTCGCCCGCGAACCAGCCGAGGTCGATCGCGTCGCGGGCTCCTTCGGCGGCCGTGACCGTCAGCCGCCGCCTGGAGCCGAAATCGTCGAGCGCCGTGACGGTGGGCAGCACGAACCCGCGCGGGAGCTCACCGCCCTCGGCTTCGGCCGCGGCGAGCATCGCCGTCTCGTCCAGCAGGGTGCGCGCGTCGACGAGCTGCCGGCCCGGCTCGAAATCCAGCACGGCCGCAGCGGAGGGCATGTGGTCAAGGAGCGACGGCCGGGCCGGGTCCAGGTACGCGGCATAGAACTCGACGCCCGGGAAAGCCGCGCCCACGCCCAGTCGCACCAGCTCGTCCTCCCACTCCGAACGCACGTCACCCCGCAACCTGTCGAGCGAAACGGACCGCCTGAGACGGTCGACCGCTTCCGCGCCGCGCTCGGGCCCGATCAAGAGCTCGCGGCCGGTGCGGATGGTCACCTCCGGGATGGGCATCACCGAGCGCTGGTTCTCCGGATCGAACAGGCGGAGCGTTTCGACGCTTTCTCCCGTCCACTCGGCACGCACCGGCGCATCTGCCGCGGCCGGAAAAACGTCGAGGATGCCGCCGCGCAACGAGAACTGCCCTCGTTCCTCGACCAGGGGCTCGCGTGTGTAGCCCAGCTCGATCAGCCGCCCGGCCACCGACACGGGGTCCGGTCCTGCCCCCGGCCTCAGCTCCACGGTGCTCTCGAGGAGGTCCCGCCGGGAGATCGTCTGGCGCGTGATCGCCCGCCGAGAAGAGACCACCACGATCGGTTCGCCACCGGCCAGCGCGGTAATCGCCTCGAGACGGCGGTTCACCGCCTCGTCGAAGGCCGGTGGGCGGTCCAGAAACGAAACCCCGACCTCGGCGAACACATGGGTGGCTGGATTTCCGGCGAGCCAGACGCGAAGCTCGTCGGCGAAGCGATCGGGCCCGGGGACGAGGATGACCACGGAAACGCCGCGCTCCGTGATCGCGCGCGCGACGGCGCCCGCCACGATTGGCCAGGCCGGCCGAGGCAGCCGCGCCACGTCGAGCCCACCTGAGCCGCGGCCAATCCAACCGGCGAGCTGCGGCGCGGCGCCGACCACCGCCGCCCAGAGCTTGGTCATGCCAACTCCTCACAGCCCAGCGCGCCAGGCCTGTTGTAGCGGTCCATCGCACGCTCGACACCGGCGGCCAGCGCGAGCTCCAGCGCGTCCACGACGCCGTCGACAACGTGCGGTAGCCGCTCGGCCTCGGCCTTGGTGAAGCGTCCGAGGACGTAGTGGACGCCAGATTGCGATCCCTTTCGAGCCGGCTTGCCGATGCCGACCCGGAACCGCACGAACTCATCTGTGCCGAGCGACTCGATGAGCGACTTCACCCCGTTGTGCCCCGCCCCCGACCCTCCGCGCCGGATGCGCATCCGGCACAAGGGGAGGTCCAGCTCGTCATACACGACCCAGGTCTGCTGAGGCGACAGAGCGGTGTCCTTCAGCGCCTTCGCCACCGCCCGCCCGGAGAGATTCATGTAGGTCTGCGGCATGACCAGCCACACGCCCTTCGCCTCCGACCGGCCGACGATCGACTGCCACCTCTTCTTCTCCATCGGGACGCCAAGACGGCGCGCGAGCTCGCGCACGCAGGCGAAGCCCAGGTTGTGGCGCGTGTCCGCGTACTCCGACTCGGGATTGCCGAGCCCGACGATCAGCCGCTCCTCGCGATCCTTCTTCTCTTGCTTCTCTTCCATCCAGACACAAGTAGGCCCGCGGCGAGCGCCGCAGACCATGCACGACCGAGTTTAAAGGCGCCGCGGAGCGAGCCTGATCCCAGAGCGCCCCAGCGCCGCGACCGTCAGGCGCGTCATCTCTTTTCGCTCGGCCGCTGTCGTGTGGTCCCAGCCCAGCAGATGAAGCAGGCCGTGAACGGCCAGCAACGCCAGCTCCGTCTTTGCGTCGTGGCCAAACTCGGCGGCCTGCCGCTCCGCCGCCGCCCACGAGATCGCGATGTCGCCCAGGTGGCTGTCCGAACCGGCGAAGGAGAGAACGTCGGTCGCGTGCGCGTCGCCGGCGTAGGCGCGGTTCAACCGCTCCAGCTCGGCGTCGCTCGTGATCCGGACCGCGACCGTGGCCTTGCCTCCAGGCAGGCGAGCCGCGACCTCCGGAACGTCCTCGGCCCGAGCGAGCACGCGCCGGACGAAGGCGGTCGCCACCCCAGCCGGTACTGCCTTGACGACTTCCGCTTCCAGTAGAGTCACCCTCGGTGAAGATTCTCGTCACCGGCGGCGCCGGTTTCATCGGCTCACATGTCGTCGACGCCTATATCGCCGCCGGCCACGACGTGGCGGTGCTCGACAACCTGACCACAGGGCGCGAAGAAAACGTCAATCCCACCGCACGCCTGTTCCGGGTCGACGTCCGCGAGCTGGCGCAGGTCCAGGCGGCCGTTGCGTCGTTCAGCCCCGAGGTCGTCAATCACCACGCGGCTCAATCCGAGGTGCCGAAATCCGTCGCCGATCCGGGCTACGACGCGCAGGTGAACGTGGTCGGCAGCCTCAATGTTCTGCGCGCGTGCCTCGACAACTCCGTGCGCAAGGTCATCTTCAGCTCCACCGGCGGCGCGCTGTACGGTGAGCCGGACGTCGTGCCTGCGGATGAGGACCATCCGATCCGGCCGCTTTCGCCGTATGGCACGGGCAAGTTTGCATTCGAGCAGTACCTCGCGACGTTCCAACGCACCTTCGGCATGCGATACACGACCCTTCGGTACGCCAACATCTACGGGGCGCGTCAGGACTTCGCCGCGGAGGAAGGCCGCGTGGTGGCGATCTTCGCCAGCCGGATGATCGAAGGCAAGCCTGTGACGATCGACGGCGACGGCAGCCAGTCGCGCGACATGCTGCACGTGGGCGACGTCGCGACGGCGAACCTCGCTGCGCTCGACCGCGGTGACGATGGCACGTACCACGTCAGCACCGGCGTTCCCGTCACGGTGAACGACCTGTTTCGCAAGCTCGCGATCCTGACCGAGTACAAGCTGGAGCCAAGGTTCGGACCTTCCCGCAAGGGCGACGTCTACAGGATCGCGCTCGACAACACGCGGGCGCATGCCGAGCTGGGATGGGAGCCTCGCATCCAGCTCGAAGAGGGATTGCGCCTCACCGTCGACTACTTCCGGGAGCAGATCGCCCGGCTGCGTGCGTGACCTGAGTGGCCGGGCCACTCTGGTGACAACGGTCAACTTCCTTCACGCGTACGGCGCCCGCGTGCTCCTCGTGTTCGGGCTGCTACTAGGACTCTGGGGGTCGTACCACTACTTCCGCAACATGCAGGTCAGCGGCGGATTTCGTTCGACATTTCTGATCATGGCCACGCTGACGCCTGTGCAGGGTTTGCTCGGTCTGGCGACGCTGTTCCTGGGCGGCCATCCCACGCAGGGCTGGCTGCACATGGTCTACGGAGCCTTCGCCACCCTCTTCCTGCCGGGCGCCTACCTGTACTCGCGCACCGGAAACGCCAGGCGTGAAGCGCTGGTGCTCGCCGGCGCGTCGTGGATCGTGAGCATCGCCTTCTTTCGGGGCATTGCGACGGGATAACCTAAGCGCTTCGATGGACCCATCGGACCGACTCACCAAAACGAAATCGCGGCCGCCCATCCCGTCCGAGCCAGAACGCCGGATCCTGATCACGGGCGGAGCCGGATTTCTCGGCGTCAATGCCGCGATCCACCTCATCAAGGGCGGCTGGTTCGTGACCCTGCTCGACAACCTGAGCCGCTCCGGCACCGAACGCAATCTCAAGTGGCTGATCACTCGGTATCCGAACCGGACCGCATTTATCAAAGAGGACGTGAGGAACGCCGGCGCGCTGCCAGAGCACGTGCGGGACCACGACGCAATCCTCCACCTGGCCGGGCAGGTCGCGGTCACCACGTCGCTGGCCGATCCCGGGACGGACTTCGATGTCAACGCGCGCGGCACGCTGAACGTGCTCGAGGCCGTCCGCCTGCACAACCATGACGCTCCGCTGGTTTTTGCATCGACCAACAAGGTGTACGGAAAGCTCGACCACAACAACGCAGCCTGTAAAGAAACGCAACCGATCGACTTCCACAGTCCCTACGGGTGCAGCAAGGGCGCCGCCGATCAGTACGTCCGGGACTACGCCAGGTGCTTCGGCATGAACACGGTCGTGCTGCGACAGAGCTGCATCTATGGGGCGCACCAGTACGGCACCGAGGACCAGGGCTGGGTTGCGCATTTCGTGCACTCGATCCTCAAGGAGAGGCCGCTCACCATCTACGGCGACGGCACCCAGGTGCGCGACCTGCTGGATGCTCGCGACCTGAGCTCCCTTTACGCGACCGTCATCGACAAGATCGGCATCACACGCGGCGAGATCTACAACGTCGGCGGCGGGCCTGAGAATCAGCGCAACCTGCTCGAGGTCATCGACCAGATCGGCGAGCTGACTGGCAAGAAGCCGCAGTACAGCTACGCCGACTGGCGCGAGGGCGACCAGAGCTTTTACGTGAGCGACATCTCGAAGGCGAAGAACGATCTCGGCTGGGAACCGCAGGTCGCATTCGACCGCGGCCTGCGAGACCTGATCTCCTGGGCTGAGTCGGTCAACTAGCCGGGTAAGGGCAGGAGATCGTCGGCAAGCTCACGCCTTCGACCTTCCAGCCGGCCTGGGACATGGTGCCCACATCGACGAACCACTCCGGGTGCAGCTGCATCGCAAGCTCCAGGTTGGAGTCGTCGCGTGGGATCGCGATAAGGCTCGTCCTCGCCCTCGTCCTCTCGGGCGAGGAGTCTCACGCCGTCGCTGCCTCGGCGGAGATCTGTTCGTGCGCGCGAGCGACTTCGAGCACTGCTCGCTCGAGGATGTCGATGTGCCTTTCCCAGTCGAATCGCCGCGCCCAATCGAAGGCGCGCTGTCCGGTGGCCTGGTTCTCAGACCGGCTTGCGAGCAGCTTCGCTATGCCCGCCGCGTAGTCGTCGACCTCGAGAGGCTCAGCCAGGTATCCGGTTCCCCGCGCTACCGTGACGGTAGGTCCAGCCTGGTTCCACGCCACCACGGGTACGCCCTTGGACATCGACTCGATCACGCCCATGCCGAAGTCCTCCTCCGGGGCGGGATACACATACACCGCCGCCCCCTCGTACAACGACTGCAGCTCGTCCTCGGTGATCGCGCCCAGGAAGATCACCGCATCTTCCAACCCGAGCTCTCGGACGAGCGTCTTCAACGAATCGGTGTGCGAAGTCGGCGGTCCCGGGATGACAAGCTGCGTGCGTGGCTGGCTCTTGCGCACCTCCATAACCGCCCTGATTGCGAGGTCGAAACGCTTCTGCGGGTAGTGACGGTTGGTGAGGAGCACGTACGGCCGGCGGATCGGATAGCCGTTGATGGTCAGGCCACCGCCAAACCTGGATTCGGCCGGCAGCGGGAACCCAGTGGCGGCCACGTGACATCCTGCGGGGCAGTCGATGGCGGCGCGGCGGTAGGTCGTCCGGATGATGTCGCCGATGTAGTCGCCGTTGACCAGCAGCTGGTCGGCCTCCTGGACTGAACGCCGGTCGGCCCACGCCACGAAGCGCGTGGCCCGCAGCACAATCGCTGCCAGGAGGCGATAGTCGGCGTTCGAGACCCATCCGGTCTGGCGGTCGATGTTGCGGGGATAGACGAGTCGGTTTGGTTGGTTGAGGTAGACGACGTAAGGCACGTCCATCAGGCGCGCCGCCCACCATGCGATCCACGCGCTCGGCTGGTTGCATCCGACGATCGCATCGACGCCGCGGAAGCGCCACGCATAAAGGGGCATGAGGACAGAAGTCGCCGCCATCTGCGCCGCCTCGCGGAATGGGAACCATCGCGGCAGCTGCGGCAGAAACGTCTTGACACGCACCTCGCCGATTAGGTCCGGGTAGCAGCGCGTAGCGTCCACCGTCGGGGCGTAGCACTCGACCTCGTAGCCTCGCCTGCGCAAACCCAGGACCTCTTCGATCACCAACCGCTCGCCGCCGCCCGAGTAGGTGAAGCCGCAATGGAACACCGCGATGCGTCGCGGCCCACCGGCGCGAGCGCGACGCCTGCCGCCGACCAGGAAGAACGACAGCACGCCGAGAGCCAACGCGTATGAGGCGGTGATCCCGTGATAGAGGACGATCGCGCCGGCCGCAACGCTCGAAGCGAGCCCGAGCCCACCACCGAGGACGAGAGCGCCCGCGACCTCGAGGTTGCCGAGGTAGCCGGGCCCGGCGGGCACCGCGAAGCTGAGCAAGATCGCCGGGTACGCGGCCATCGCCTGGAGAGTGGGAACCGAGATCCCGACGGCTGTGAACAGGAGCGTGAAGTTGAAGGCGTCGATCGCCAGGGCGAGCGCGGTGAGCCCGGCCAGGCGCACCGCCAGCTCTGGGGACAAGAGGCCGCGCGCGCCGGCGCGAAAGGCAAATGCCTGGCCGGCCAGTCCAGAGGCAATCCTCGGAGGCAGCACCCGCCGAGCCATGCGCGACCGTGCGATGCGCGGTCCGAGAAGCGCCGTACCCAGCACGGCCGCGAGAAGGGCGATCGCGAGCGCGACAGCGCCGGCCAGGCCGCGAGGCGCATGCACGACCCCAGTCAGCGCGACCACACCCAGCCCAGCCAGCACCACCGCCACGGCGGCGAGGTCGCATGCCTTGTCGATGACGATCGTGGCGAGCGCGGAGCCGGCCGGGATGCGGTGGCGTCGCCACAACCACCACGCTCTGGCCGCGTCGCCGGAGCGGATCGGGAGGACGTAGTTGAGGAGGCTGCCCGCCGCATTCATCGCGAACGCCCGAACCATGCCCACGGGCGCGAGGGGACGGAGCAGCAGCATCCAGCGCCGAGCTCGGATGACGCTCGTGACCAGGGCGAGGAAGAGCATGAGGGCCACCGCCCACCAGCTGTGGACCCGAGCGTGGGACACAACCTCCGGCAGAGAGACGGTGCGCATCCACAGCCACAACAGCGCGAGTCCGAAGGCGGTCTGCACCCCAAGGCGGAACCAGCGGTTCATGCCAGCTCCGACGCGGTCCACAGGACCTGGGCACGGCTTTCCGTCACGGGATGTCCTCGATGTACAGGGCGGCACTCAGCTCGGCGCTGTCGAACCTGCGGTGCCCGCCCGGCGTGGTCAGGGTCGCATGGAGGCGGCCCTGGCGGACCGCCCGGTTCAGAGTCGGCTGGCTGACACCCAGGAGCCGGGCCGCCTCGCCGGTGCTCACCAGCTTGGCGCCTTCGGGCTCGTCCTGGAGCCGCTCGGCAAAAGCCTCGACATCCCTGGCGTTGAAGCGCCTGTGGCCGCCCGGCGTGATCAGGGCAGGCCGCAGGAGACCGCGCGCCACAGCACGCAAAACCGTGGCCTGGCTCACGCCAAGTCGAGTTGCTACATCCTTCGAACTGATCAATCTGTGCAAAGGCGTGTGCTGGAGCAACGCATCATTAACGAATCGGAGTCCCCGGCACAATCCTCATGCTTGGGATTCCAGGAGTGAGGCAGGCGCTTCGTCGTTGAAAATGTGCAGAGAACGACCAGTTCATTCGTGGATTTCGTGCCAAACTTTTCACTGCGCACGTGTGCGCAGAGGCCTTCAGAAAGGAATCCAGGGAATCATCGTCAGTTAGAACCTCACCCCCCGCAGCCAAGCTCGGAGCCGGTGTCGAGAAATCGCCCGGCCCGAGCCTTTTTTATGGGTTTTTGGATGCCTCCGCCGCCCATTCATGGAGGGCTTCCCACCACGGCCGGAGGGGCGGGTACCGGGTCGAAGCAAGGCAGCCGTTGAGCGGGCGCCGGGCGGGCGAAGGCAATGCGCTGGTCGGAACCGACTCCACTTCTGCCGCGACGCCCGACTCCGCCAGCACGGCACGCGCGAAGTCGTCAAATCCAGTGCATCCCTCGGCCACCGCGTGGACGATCCCGGCGGCGCCCTGCTCGACGAGCTCGAGCGCCGCGGCGGCGAGGTCCCTGGCATACGTCGGGTTGATCCTCTGGTCGGACACGACCCGGAGCGGCTGACCTGACCGCGCGCGCTCGAGAATGCGCACCGGGAAGTTGACGCCGCGCCCGAAGACGCCCGCTGTCCTGACGATCAGCAGCCGCGCTCCAGATTGGAGCGCCCGGCGCTCACCCTCCAGCTTGGACTCCGCGTAGACGGAAAGAGGGGCGGGCTCGTCCGCCTCGACATACGGCTCGTCGTGCGAACCGTCGAAAACGAAGTTGGTCGAGAAGTGGACAAGCGTCGCGCCATGACGGCGGCATGCCGCGGCCACGTTGGACGGACCTTCGGCGTTGACGGCGTACGCGATCTCCCGCTCAGTCTCGGCGCGATCGACTGCGTTGTACGCGGCGCAGTTGAAAACAGCATCCGGTTTGCTCGACGCGATGAAGGCGTCAACCGCCTTGGCGTCCGTGATCGAGAGGCGATCGTGCGGCACGGCGCTGCGGTCGCCGAGCACGCGGACGAGCTCCAGGCCCAGCTGTCCGTTCGCCCCTAGAACGAGGGCGTTCAAATCGACTCGGTCAGCTTTTCTTTGGCGAGTCCAGCCTGCTGCATCAGCAGTGCCGTGATCTCGGCTTCATCGGCGGGCCGCCCGACCAGGAAACCCTGCGCCGCGTCACAGCCTGCCTCCACCAGCACCGCTTCAGCAATCCTGTCCTGCAGGCCCTCGGCCACCACGCGAAGCCCAAGGTTGTGGCCGAGCCCGACCGCTGACCGGACGATGGCGCCGGAGTCGGGGTCGGAGGCGAGCGCGGCGACGAATGATCGGTCGATCTTGATCTCGTTGACCGGGAGCCGCATCAGGTAAAGCAGCGACGAGTAGCCGGTTCCGAAGTCATCCAGCGCGAGCCGCACACCCATCTCGTGCAATCGGTGGAGCGCCTTCGCCGCGGCGGCCGCCATCGCGACCCCTTCGGTGATCTCGAGGGTCAGGCGATTCGGCTCGACCTTGAAATTGCCGAGGGCGCGGGCAACCATCTCCTCGAGCGAGTGGTCCTCGATGTTGCGCGGTGAGACGTTCAGCGAGACCGAGACGTCGAGCCCGTCCTCGACCCACTTGCACAGCTGGGATAGCGCGGCGTCGATGACCCACGCGGTGAGCGGGTGGATGATGCCCGTCTCCTCGGCCATGGGAATGAAGCGGTCCGGCGGCATCAAGCCCTCGCGTGGATGATTCCAGCGCACGAGTGCTTCGACCGAGTGGATCGCGCCGCTGGCAAGAGTGATCTGAGGTTGGTAGTGCAGGACCAGCTCGCCCTGCGGGATCGCTCGGCGGAGCTCGCCGGCAAGGCCTGAGCGCCGCAGCGTCTGCGCTTCCTGCTCGGGTTGGTAGAGCGCATATCCGCCGCCCGAACGCTTGGCCACATACATCGCAACGTCCGCTCGGCGCAGCAGCGTGCTCGGGTCATCGCCGTGCACTGGGTACATCGCAATCCCGATCGACGCGCCGGTCTCGACCATCTGATCGGCGATCGCAAATGGACCTTCAAGCGAAGCGAGGATCTTGCGCGCCGACGCGACCACGTCTTCAGGGTGCTTGGCGTCTGTCGTCAGCACTGCGAACTCGTCGCCGCCAAGCCGGGCGACGGTGTCTGTCGCGCGGAGAACTCCGCGCAGACGCGCCGTCACCTCCTGCAGCAGGCTGTCGCCGCGGTCGTGTCCGAGCGCGTCGTTGATGTCCTTGAATCGATCGAGGTCAAGAAGAAGGACTCCGAACATCTTTTGATTGCGCCGCGCCGCGAGGAGCGCCTGGCGCAAGCGGTCGCCGAACAGGCTGCGGTTCGGCAATCCCGTAAGGGCGTCGTGCAACGCCTGGTACTCGAGCGCGTCGGTGTGAGCCTTGCGCTCGGAGATGTCGCGCAGCGTGGCGATGAAGAGGTGACGCGCGCCGACCTGCATCGAGCTGACCACGAACTCGAGCGGAAAGAGGCTGCCGTTCTTGCGCTTGCCCATCGTCTCGTGCGCGCCGCTGACAGGGATGTCCAGCTTCAAGCGCCGCTGCAGGTAGTTGTCGAAGGCGCTGCGGTGCGTGGTGGCGATCAGGATGTCGGCCTGCTGGCCGATCAGCTCTTGCTCGGCGTAGCCGAAGAGCTTGACGACCGCCGGGTTCGCCGAGTCGATGACGCCGGTCTGATCGATCGTCGCCAGGCCGTCGGACACGTTGTCGAGCACCGATCGCATGCGTTTCTCGCTCTCCTGTAGCGCGACCTCCGCGCGCTTCCGCTCGACAAACTCGCCTATCTGGGAGCCGACATCGTTCATGACGGCCACGAGACCGTCGTCCAGATCGCGAGCGGCCCAGGTGTGAAGCGAGATCATCGCGACGACGCGGCGCCCGCTGCGCACGGGAAACCCGACGATGCCATGCAGGCCGGCCCCGACCGCGGCGGCGGCGCGAGGGGACGTGTCGCCGGCCAGATCCGGCATCGCGATGGGTGCGGCCGCCTCCCACACGCGGCCGGCGAGTCCCTCGCCGCGCCGGTAGGTCTGATTGGTGGCTGTCGCTTCGAACGCCGAGGTATCGCGGCCCGGCCGCTTCCACGACGTGACGAAGTGCATGGCCTCGCGCTCCGGGTCGACCTCCCAGTACTCCGCGAGCTCCCAGTCGAGGGTCCGGCAGAGGCCCTCGAGCACGCCCGGCGCGGCGTTGTCCCAACCCGGCGACGTGACGAGCGCTTGGGTGACTGCAAACCTCGCGGCCTGGAGGACCTCGGCCCGCTTGCGGTCGCGAATGTCGACCGCGACGGTTTGGAAGTACATCGGCCTGTCATCCGTATCGCGGACGAGACGCATGGTGAGGTCGACCCAGACGTGCTCGCCGTCCTTTCGCGTGTACCGCTTCTCGATGCGCCGGCCTTCCTCTTCCCCGGCGAGCATCGTGCGCATCGCCTCGTGCAGCGTCGCGACGTCGTCGGGATGAGTGATGTCGAGCAGCGACAGGGTCCGCAGCTGGGTATCGCTGTACCCGACGAGCTCGCAGAACGCAGGGTTCACCGTGGCGATGTGGCCGTCGAGGCTCGCGAACGCCATGCCGGCCTGTGCCTGCTGGAACAAAGTGCGGAAGCGCGTCTCGGACTCGCGTTCGCCGGCCTCGGCGCGGCGCCGCTCCGTGATATCGCTGACGAGCGCCAAGAGCTGATCGCGCCTCGTCGTGACGCGGTGGATCGCAACCTCGACCTCGACTCGCCGCCCCGACTTGGTGATGAGCGCGGAGGTATAGCGCGCCGGCACCTTTCGGCCAGACAGCCTGTTCGCCAGGTTGGCCGCCAGCTGTTCCCGCTGCTCTTCCGGCGCGATGTCCACCAGCGACGCCATCGCCGCGAGCTCATCGCGCGAATATCCGGTGAGGTTCACATAGGCGTCGTTGCCGGCCACGAAGCGGCCGCTTTCCGTAATCACGAGCCCCTCACCAAGGTCGCTCAGGGTTGCCAGCAGCGAGCTCTGTCGCTCGACCTGAACGCCGAGATCACGCGCGACCGCCCGGCTCGTCAGCAAAGCGAGGATGCCCAGGCCCATGAGCACAAGCGTCCAGATGACGACCGCGCTGACCGAGACCATGAGCTGGGTCACCGCGTAGGACCAGAGCACTCCCAGGCCGAGGATCGCGATCGCGAACACGTAGATGAAATGCCGCGAGTTGAGTCCGACGTCGAACTGAAGGAAAACAGCCGCGAAGCTGACTGCGGCCAGCGGAGGTAGATCGTCGCCCAGCCAGCGCCCCGCGGCGCCCAGCACCAGCACCGCCAGGATGGCGGCCGCCGCCATGATCGGGAGCTGGACCGTGAGCCGGGAGCCGAGCTTCGAAACGCGGGCCGTGACTGCCACCACCCCAAGCAGGATGCCCAGGCCGAACAAGACCGCCTCGACGCGCAGCACATCGGCAGGTAGGTGGGCCTGCCACAGCCGGTAACCAACGCCGGCGATGATGGCCGCCACAGCGAGGCCGTTGACCAATGGCAGGTTCCAGGACCGGCTCGAGCGCGGCACCCCCGCAGCAGCCCATGCCGCCCCAAACAAGGGGTCGGCCGCGGGGGACGCGCTCAGGTCTCTAGCCAAGTTCGATGAACGATAACGTTCGGGACCCGAGTTCGCTGCGAACTCACTCCTCCCCGCTTACGCGGAGGTGGGCATGTCTTCCCGATTCATTGGGGGGTGGCGCCGGGGGGGTCGCAAGGCTTGGCCGGAGGGGCCGATCGCCGGATGGTGGCCTACTTACCGCCCTTGGCCTGGGGCCGCTGGGGGACGGTCCGCTTCAGGGGCGGCCGGCGCCCGGCGTGAAGCGGATTCGCCTTCTCGTCTTCCCCGTCCTTACCCATCCGGCTCGCCCGGCCGGCGGTCGCGTGGAGAGTACGCAGCTTGGCCAGGCGCTCCTTCTTGGCCGCGAGGGCGGTCTTCAGGGCGTCGGAAAGCTGCGTGTCGTTCATGGGAACCACCCGGAGACGTGCTTCCAGCTCGAGGACTTCGACTTCAGCTCTGGTCAGTTCTAGATCGATGGTTTTAGACACTGTTTCCTTTTCTATACCGTTCAAAGCTACTGAACGTATCCATTACCCCGCAAGTGTCCAGGTTATGCCTCGCCCATCACTTCACTACTTCAACGTGATAGTCGCAATATCAGGTTGAACTGTAGCGCTTGAATCTGGGTGCGGGCAGTTGGTGCTCGCCGGGCTGCATTTGGGTGCGAAGTGTATCGAGAACTTGACGCAACTCAGTCAGTCGGGCCCCAGGCGCCTGGGACGCATCAGTCGAGCGAGATGGCGTCGCGCAGCTTGTCGAAGAATCCTCTCGACACTTTCTCGGGCTTGCCGGTCAGCCCGCCGACCCTGCGCAGCAGCGCTTTCTGCTCCGGATCCAGATCCTTCGGGATCACGATCTGCACGACGACGTACTGGTCCCCGCGCCGGCCGCCGCGCACGTCAGGCATGCCCCGACGCTGCAGCCGGAACGACTGTCCGTGCTGCGTTCCGGCGGGAATCGCGATCTCAACCGGGCCTTCCAGCGTGGGGATCTCGATCCGGTCGCCGAGCGCGGCCTGGACCATGTTGACCCGGAGCTCGAAGACCACGTCCTGCTCGTGGCGCGCAAGCTGCGGATGAGGCTTGACCCGCAGCACGACGTACAGGTCGCCAGGAGGACCGCCGCGAAGGCCCGCCTCGCCTTCTCCGCTGATCCGGATCTGCGACCCCGTGTCGACCCCGGCCGGGATCTTCACAGCCAGCCGCTTGGACTGCTGAACGCGACCCTGGCCGCGACACTGCGCACACGGGCTCTTGAGAATGCGGCCCCCGCCGCCGCATGTGGGGCAGATCGCCGTGGTGACGACCTGGCCGAAGAACGACTGCGCCGCCCGCCGGATCTGGCCTGACCCGCCACATCCAGGACAGGTCTCCTGGCCGGTCCCTGGCTCAGCCCCGCTCCCCGAACATCGGCCGCACGCTGCGAGGCGCGGCACTTCGATCTCCCTCTCCAGGCCCGTGAACGACTCTTCGAACGTGATCGTCAGGTCGTAGCGGAGGTCGTCGCCGCGGTTCGACCGCTCGCGACGGGCGCGCACTCCGAAGCCGCTGCCGAAGAACGTGTCGAAGATGTCGGCAAACGGCATATCGGAAAAGTCGACCGCCGGTCCGCCCGCGCCCACCGCGGAGTGGCCGAACATGTCATAGCTCCGTCGCCTATCGGGATCCGACAGCACCGTGTACGCCTCGCTCGCTTCCTTGAAGCGCTCATGCGCGACTGCATCGTCTGGGTTGCGGTCCGGATGCGAATCCATCGCGATCTTCCGAAATGCGCGCTTCAGGTCCTCGGACGACGCCTGCCGTCCGACTCCGAGCACCTCGTAGTAGTCGCGCTTGACCGCCACTCGTTGATTATTGGGTTCCGGTGTCGTCTGTACCGGCCGGCGGCCGTGCAACCTTGACGAGAGCGGGCCGGACGACGCGGTCGCGGACGCGGTAGCCCCGCCTCAGCTCGGACACCACCGTGTCCTCGGGGTGGTCGCGGGACTCCTCGTGCCCGACCGCCTCATGGAGTTTTGGATCGAACCGGGAACCGACAGCTTCGATCGGCTGCAGGCCGTGGGTGCCAAGCGCCTCTTCGAGCTTGCGCACGCTCAGCTCGAGCCCCTTCACCCACGACTTGTCGATGCCAGCAGGCTTGTGCTCGAGCACGCTGTGGAGATCGTCAAGCACCGGCAGCACGCGGCCGATCAGATCCGCGGAGGCGTGCTGGATCGTTTCCATCTGCTCCTGGCGGGCGCGCTTCTTGTAGTTGTCGAAGTCCGCGGCCAGCCGGAGGTAGCGATCTCTGGCTTCCGCCACAGCGGATTCCAGCTCCGCGATCTTGGCCTCGAGCGACGCGGTCGCCGGCTCGCGCGGCTCTCCCTCTGGAGCGTCGTGCGGATGCTTGCGCGTGGTCATGAACTTCTAGATACCGCGCCGGGCCTCGGTATCAAACTCCCAGCTCGGCCATACGGTCGCTGGCACCCCGAGCCACCGCCTGCAGGCGAGCGACGGTCTGGCTGTAAGCCATGCGGGTTGGACCGATCACCCCGAGCACTCCCTTGAGCCGGTCAGTTGGCCCGTAGGAGGTGAGAACCACCGCGCAGCCTTGCAGCTGGCTCGACGCGTTCTCCGACCCGATCACGATCTGGAGGTCTGACTCGCCGATGAGCTGTCGCAGCAGCACGGTCAGGTACCTCGTTTCCTCGAGCACCTCGAGGACCTGGTGCAGGCGAGAGGACTCCGCGAACTCGGGCTGCCGAAGCAGGTTCCTCACTCCATCGTGCACCACGAGGCTCTCCGACCCCTTCTCGTAGAGGTCGAGGACCGCGATCACGCGACCGAGCAGCTCCTTCTCGAGTCCGAGCGGCGCGGCGTCGTAGTGGCGGCGCGCCTCGTCGCTCGCGTGTCCGGCCAGCGACCCGTTGAATCGGGCGGCCAACTTTGTGAGCTGGGCCTGGGTCGCGGCCTCCGTCGTGTTCACCACCTGCTGACGCAGCAAGTTGCCTTCAAGGAGAAGGATCAGCAGCACCTCTTTGGGCTCGAGCGAGACAAGGTCGACGTGCTTGATGCCCGCCAGAGCTCCCTGCGGGGCGCTTGCCACCGACGCGTTCTGCGTCACGGCCGCGACCGTCATCGCCACCCGCTCGACCATCCCCTCTACATCTGCGGGAGCGGCGCGCATCTCGTCGTCGATGAAGGCATGCACCCGCTCCGGGACAGGCTCGACGTCCATCAAGAAATCGACGAAATAGCGGTAGCCGGAGTCTGTCGGAACCCGGCCGGCCGAAGTATGCGGCTGGGCCAGGTAGCCCAGGTCGGCGAGCTCGGCCAACTCGCTGCGGATCGTCGCCGATGAGAGATTGACGAAGTAGCGGCTCTGCAGCGCCTGCGACCCGACCGGCACGGCGCTGGTCGTGAACTCGTGCACGACCGCCCGCAAGATCGCCTGCTTTCTGTTCTCCATGCTTTCAGCACTCTCCTGTGGAGAGTGCCAACTACAGTACAGCGAGGGCGATCTGGTTGTGCAGGTCGAGACCCCGGCGGGTCGGCAGCACCCGCCCGTTGACACGCTGGACGAGCCCGGCGCGCTGCAGGCGGGCAAGCTCACCTTCGAACCCGGGCGGAGCGGTCGCGCCGTCGACGGTCCGTAAACCCAGCATCAACGACTCGGCCGCCGCCTTGCGCGCGTCGAGCTCCTCTCCGTCCGCCCTCGGCGAAGGCGCGGCGGCGATGTACTCCCGCGGCCGGGCCACGTTCCACCATCGCCACGCCTGCGCGCCGTTCGTGGCGTAGGAGTGCGCGCCCGCGCCCGCTCCGTAGACCGGCCGGCAACGCCAGTACGCCTGGTTGTGGCGTGACTCGAAACCGGGACGTGACCAGTTCGAGACCTCATAGCGACGAAAGCCGGCCGACTCCAACTCGGTGCATGCGGCGTCGAGCTGGTCCCACTGCAGGTCCGTTTCGACCTCGGGGACGCGTCCCTCCGCGCGCCGGCGGTGGAGCAGGGTTCCTTCTTCAAAGGAAAGGCAGTACGTGGAGATGTGATCAGGGTCGAGCGCGATCGCGCGCCGCAGGGTGACGAGCCACGTTTCGAGGCTCTGGTAGGGGACCGCGTAGATCAGGTCGATGCTGACGTTCGACATGCCCATCTCTCGGGCCAGGTTGAATGCGCGCGTAGCCTGCGCGGCGTCCGTCTTTCGCTCCAGGACAGCAAGTGCTCGAGGATCGAATCCCTGGACGCCGAGGCTCAGCCTGTTGACACCGCCATCGAGCCACGCGGCCACCCTCGCCTCGTCGGTGCTGCCGGGGTTTGCCTCCAGGGTCACCTCGGCATCGGACGCCACGTTGAACGTGCGGCGGATGAACCCGAGCAGCCGCGACATAAGGTCGGCGGGGAGCAGGCTCGGCGTGCCGCCACCGAGATAAACGGTTTCCAGCTGTTGAAACGCGTATCGCTCGTGAGCGAACCTCAGCTCTCTTTCGAGCGCATCGACGTAGTCCGGCATGAGCCGATCCATTCCGGCATACGCGTTGAAATCGCAGTATCCGCACTTGTGCTTGCAGAAAGGGACGTGGACATAGAGGTGGCGGAACGCCTGGAGGTCGGTCATACGCCTTTGATCGTGTATCGCTGCCCGCGGGCCGCTTCCAGCTCGCGCCGCAGGTGGTCCGCCGCCTCGCGGTCGTTCGAGACGAGCTCCTTGATCCGCTGACCCATGCGGTCTTCGACGCGCGCGATCTGCCTGCCGATCTGCTCGACATTTGCGTTTTGCGAGCGGTAGCGCTCGCGCTTCCGCCACAGCCGCGCGTGCTCGTCGCGCAGGTCGGCGACCGAATGCCGCACCTGGCACTCGACGCACAGGCTGTTCTTCGTCTGCGAGCTGGGCACCTGCTTGCCGCAATCGCGGCAGAAGATCAAAAGGCTGCTCACTTGAGGTCCATCACCACCGCGTTACTCAGTTCCCGCAATCGCTCCGGCTCAATCTCGAAAACCGAGTCGGGCCGGCCCGCGGCCGCCCAGACGACCCGATGCTCGAGCAGCTCGCGGTCCATGAACACGGGCACGTCGGTGGTGTGCCCAAACGGCGGGACACCGCCGATCGCGTAGCCCGTCGCCGTGCGCGCGGTGTCGGCGTCCGCCTTCACCACGGGCTCGCCTGCCACGGCCGCCAGGCGTTTCTCGTCCAGCCGATTGGCGCCGCTGACGAGGGCCACCACCGGTTTGCCGCCCGCGACGAAGACAAGCGACTTGACGATCTGACCCACGTCGCACCCGACCGCTCGCGCCGCGTCGACCGCGGTGCGCGTGCCCTGCGGAAACTCCTTGACGGTGACGCTGAGATCCGTCGAGGCGAGCCAGGATTCGAACCGATTCAATGCTCCAACGATAGGTACTCTTTTCCCCCATGCTCAGCGAACCGACTCGGGTCGTCGTGACCGGCGCGGCGGGATTCATCGGGTCGCACCTGTGCGAGCGGCTGCTCGCCGACGGTCACGAGGTAGTGGGCATCGATTCATTCAGCGACTACTACGCACGGGAGCGCAAGGAAGAGAACCTTCGCCGTGCTCGGGCACACCAGGCTTTCACTCTGGAGATGGCGGACCTCGTCGACGCCGACTTGAGGCGGATTGTCGACGGGGCGACGGTGGTGTTTCATCTGGCGGGCCAGACGGGGGTGCGCCCGAGCTGGGGAGGACACTTCGACCGGTACGTCCACGACAACATCGTCGCCACGCAGCGTCTTCTCGAATCGCTCCGTGGAACCGACATTCAAAAGCTTGTCTTCGCCTCGAGCGAGTCCGTCTACGGCGACGCCGAGATGTTCCCCACGAAGGAAAGCGCGCTGCCGCGACCGGTGTCTCCCTACGGGATGACAAAGCTCGCCGCCGAACACCTCGCGTTCGTTTACATGCGCAGCTTTGGCATCCCGGCAACTGCGCTCCGCTACTTCACCGTGTTCGGGCCGCGCCAGCGGCCGGATATGGCCTTCTGCCGTTTCATGCAAGCCCTCGTCGACAACCAGGAGATCGAGATCTTCGGGGATGGCGAGCAGACACGCGAGTTCACCTACGTTTCGGATGCGGTGGACGGCACCGTAAAGGCCGCGTCCGCCGACGTGGTCGGCCAGATCATCAACCTCGGTGGCGGAAGCCGCGTCACGGTGAACCGCGTGCTCGACACGCTGGAGGACATCAGCCGCATCAAGGTCCGCCGTCGCCACCTCGCCGCCACTCCTGGAGACCTGCGCCATACAGGCGCCTCGATCAATCTCGCCCGCGAGCGCCTCGGCTGGGAACCACGCGTTTCACTTCGCGAGGGCCTCACCAGGCAGTGGGAGTGGTTTCAGGAAGCGCGCGACAGCCTCCCGCGCGCGACCAGCAGCACGGACCAGAGGCCAGGCCTCTAACCTCCTAGCGATATCCTCCAGCCGTTGATCACGCGCACGAGAGTGCCCTCGCACGACCGTCCGGCTTCTTCGCCCGGCGCCGACGACCGGCACACGACGAGGATGCCGCGGTTCGCCAGACCGAATGCGGCCACGTACTGACCTGTGTCGCTTTCAAAGTTGAGGTAAACGCCCTGCGAGAGATTGCTGCTGGTCCCGTAGAAAGCGTCGATCCAGTCTTTGGCGCCCGTCTGACTGGAGAACGTGAATCCGGCCGTCAGGATCTCCATGCGCGTGTCGGCGTTGACCGCGTAGTCGCCATAGACGAAATCAGTGACCCCTGCGCGATGGAAGAAGTCGGTCATATCGGTTGGCGCGGAGAACATCAGCATCTGAGCCACGACCTCCACCGGCAGCCGCGCGCTGCCGAGGAGGGTCAGGTCAGGACCCGCCGGTGCGAGGAAGCCAGGCTCTGGAGATAGAGAAGGCGACGCGCGGAGCTTGCCCGAGGTGGAGGACTTCAGCCGGTTTGCCGCGGTCGTCGCCACCTTGCCGAGGGACGCTGTGGCCGCGTACCCGTCGACGCGAGTCCACACGACCACGACCACCATCTGGCCCACCCGGACGAACGCCTCGCTGATGTATGGCGCGGGGCCGCCTCCCGAGTTCTGGTTGTAGTAGAGGACCTGGTCCCCCGCTTTCGGCCCTGAAAGCGAGGTGCCAAGAGCATTCTGTTCCGCCGTCATCAGGGCGGTCGCGTACGCCGTCGTGTCGTACACCTGGTAGCGAAGCCGGATCTGCTCGCCGGTGCCAACATGCGAGAAGCGCACGACCACTGCGAACCGCTCTACGTCAGGGCGCGTGGCGCTGTTCAGAGGCTTCACGTCAAAGGTCGGTGGCCCGTCCCACCAGCTGGGCAGGTCGCGCACGACCGGGTTCAGGTCGTTGAGCACGACGCGGCCCGAGTACACGGTGGCCACGCTCGGGCCCGAGTTGTTGCTGCTGGCGCGGCCACAAGCGGCAAGCGCAATTGCAAGCATCGCGCCCGCGGCGATCACTCTTGCCGTCCGAGAGACGCCTCTAGTCAAGCTTCAGCACCGCCATGAAGGCCTCCTGTGGGATTTCGATCGCCCCGACTCGCTTCATTCGCTTCTTGCCTTCCTTCTGCTTCTCCAACAGTTTGCGTTTCCGGGTGATGTCTCCGCCATAGCATTTCGCAAGGACGTCCTTGCGCATCGCTGGGATCGTTTCACGCGCGACGATCTTGCCGCCTATCGCAGCCTGGAGCGGGACCTCGTACATCTGGCGCGGGATGATCGCCTTGAGCTTCTCCACCAGCCGCCGGCCCTGCGCCTGGGCCTTGCTGCGGTGTGTGATCAGAGAGAGCGCATCCACCGGTTCACCCGCGACAAGCACGTCAAGCTTCACCAGGTCGCCTTCACGAAACCCGATCATCTCGTAGTCCATCGACGCGTAGCCCTTCGATCGCGATTTCAGCTGGTCGTAAAAGTCGTGGATGATCTCACCGAGCGGGATCTCGTACTCCAGCACAACACGGTCGCCGGGCCGGTGCTCCAGGTGCTTGAAGGCACCTCGGCGCTCCTGGCACAGCTCCATCATCGGCCCGACGTATGTCGACGGCACGATGATCGAAAGCTTGACGAACGGTTCCGAGATGGAATCGATCAGCGTGGGGTCCGGCATCAGGGCAGGGTTGTCAACCTCGATCACCTCGCCCCGCATCAGCTTCACCTGGTACTCGACCGTCGGCGCGGTCGTGATGAGGTCCAGCTCGAACTCACGCTCCAGCCGCTCCTGGACGATCTCGAGGTGGAGCAGTCCAAGGAACCCGCAGCGAAAGCCAAAGCCGAGCGCAGCCGAGTTCTCGGGCTCGAAGGACAGCGCGCCGTCGTTCAGCTGCAGCTTCTCCAGCGCCTCCTTCAGATCGGAGAACTGGTCCGAGTTGGTCGGAAACAGGCCCGCGAACACCATCGGCTTGACCTGCCGGTACCCGGGCAGCGGCGTCGTCGCGCCGTGCTCGGCTGCCGTGATGGTGTCCCCCACGCGCGCGTCCACGACGTTCTTGATCGCCGCGGTCACGTAACCGACCTCACCCGCGGTCAGCTTTTCGGCAGGTCGCGGCCGCGGCGCAAACCAGCCGACCTCGTCGACCTCGTGGACCTTGCCTGTGTTCATCATCCGGATTCCGGTCCGCGGAATGATCTCTCCATCGACCACGCGCACATAGGTGATGACGCCCCGGTAGGGGTCGTAATGGGAGTCGAAGATCAGAGCGCGTAGAGGTTTCGAGGGATCGCCGCGCGGAGGCGGGACCCTGTTGACCACGGCTTCCAGAATCGCCTCAGTTCCGACGCCCAGCTTGGCCGACGCGAAGATGACCTGGTCGCGCGGGATCCCGGTCACGTCCGCGATCTCTTCCGCGACGAGCTCGGGCTGCGCCGCGTCGAGGTCGATCTTGTTGACCACCGGCACGATCGTGAGGCCCGCCTCGACCGCCTGGTACAGGTTGGCGAGCGTCTGGGCTTCGATGCCCTGCGCTGCGTCGACCACGAGGATCGCGCCCTCGCACGCCGCGAGAGATCGTGATACCTCGTACGCGAAGTCGACATGGCCGGGCGTGTCGATGAGGTTGAGCTCGTAAGCCTGGCCGTCCTTTGCCGGATACGTCATGCGGACCGCCTGGAGCTTGATCGTGATCCCACGCTCCCGCTCCAGATCCATCGTGTCGAGGACCTGGTCTTGCATGTCGCGCTGGCTGATCGATCCCGTGTGCTCGAGGAGGCGGTCGGCCAGCGTCGATTTGCCGTGGTCGATGTGGGCGATGATGCAAAAGTTCCGCACCAACGCCTGCCTGGTTGTCACCGCCATTTAGACACTCCCGCGAGAATACCCACGTGGCGGTCGTGCTTGCGATCGGCGTGGCGCTCTCCATCGCCGGTCTGGTGCTTCTGTTGAACCTTTTCGGCGCGGGAGACGGCGTGATCCGGCGCGTCACCTCGCGCGACCTCGGCTCGCTACCTCCCGGTTTCGCCGCGTCGAAACGAGGCTTCAGGATCTACGCGGTCCTGGTGATCGCGGTAGGCGTTCTATGCCTCGGCCTGGCCGCCACGACGTGGTTGCTGCCGCTGGGCGCCGCCATGCTTGTGGCGGGCGCGATCACGTTTGGAATCGCGTCGATGGTGGCGATCGCCGGCGAGGTCGAGACGGCCCGAAGCCAGAAACGCTAGAGGCGCGCCCACTAATCGCCTCGCGCGGCGAGGGCGACGGCAAGACCCACCACCGCGGCCGTGTCCGCGCGGAGGTTGCGGGGACCGAGCGTCGCCGTCTCGGTCGCCAGCTCCAGCTCGCGCTCCGTCCAGCCGCCTTCCGGCCCGATGAGCAGCGTGACGTCGCGCGGCTCGCTCACCTCGGCCAGGCGCCGCGGCGCCTCGCGCGACAGGAGCACCGGGGTTGCGACCGCTCCGATCACCGCCTCGACGGAAGACGCTGCCGAAACCTCGGGCACGCGCAGCCGTCCGGCCAGCATCGCAGCCTCGCGGCAGATCGTGGCCCAGCGTCCGAGCTTCTGCCCCCGACCCACGCTCCGGTCGGCGTTGAACACGACAAACGCGTGAGCACCAGCTTCGGTGCATCGCGACAGCACGTGCTCGAGAGCCTGCGCAGGAAGATTGGCGATCGCGATCGTGATCCGCGACCCTGGCTCCGGTTGATGGGCGCGCTCGGCCACCACGTGACCTTCGACACGCGTCGACGAGACCTCATCGAGGAGCACATCGAGCAGCAATCCGTCTGGGTCAACGACCTCGATCGATTCTCCGGGACGCGCGCGGAGCGAGCCGGCAAGATGGCGTGCGTCGCCGCCTTCGATCACGACGCGCCCACCTTTTCGCTGCCCAAAGAAAGCAGGCACGTGGCTTTACATCACGTTGAAGGTTTCGTAGACCGCGACCTGCGCGCCGCCTTTTATCACCGGGCAGCCTTTCGCCAGCTTCGTCGCCGCTTCGAGCGAAGGAGCGTCGATGATGCTGTAACCGGACGCTCGCTGGCCGACGGGCCCCTTCGCCACCTCACCGTCGGGCTTGAGCTTGTTGACCTTGCCCGAGAACGGATTGCCGGGGTCGACGATCGCCGGACCGAGCTTCGTGAACCACGCCGTCCATTGCTTCATCACTCGGGCCTGCTGCGCCGGCGTGTCCGGCATGCTGCCGCCGTAATAGATGAGTAGGTATCTCACCGAGCAAAGTTTGCACGCAGCTCGCTGATCTGCGCGAGCGCTTGCGCGAGTCGTTCGCGGTTGTCGGGCGCATTGAGCCAGCGGTTCTGCCCCGACGGGTGTGGCAGCGGAACCATCACAGGGCGCTCGCCGAACCGCTTGCCGACACGTTCCTCGAGGGAGCCCGGCCCAAGGAAACGGGAGATCGCCATCTGGCCGACCAGGATCAAGACCTTGGGTTTGAGCAGGGTTAGCTCCGCGTCGAGCCAGTGCGCGCAGTTGGCCACGGCCGCGGGCGGGGGACGCAGGTCGCCGGTGTTCTGTTTGTTACGCCCTGGGAAGCAGCGCATGAGGGCGGCGATGTAGGTGAGGCGGCGAAATTCTTCAGGGTCGCGAAAGCCCGCACGAAGCATCCATCGATCGAGCTCCTTTCCGGCGCGCCCGGAAAACGGCCTCCGGGTCACCTTCTCGGCGGGACCGGGCGCCTGGCCGACCATGAAGAAAGGAGCTCCCCAGCGACCTTCGAACGTCGGGTTGGCCTCGGCGATGATCCCTTGATCCGCGCAGATCGTGCAGGCGCGGCAGGCCGCCTGCAGCGCAAGTAGCTTTTTAGATGACACGGGCGAGCCGCGGGTTCGGGGCCGCGCCCGGAATCCGTCCTCGCTTGGTCATGGGTTTGCCAGCGATCTCTTTGATATCCGCGGTAAAGGCGATTGGAGGCGCGGAGCTGATCGCCATCCCGACACCGTAAGAATGGATAGGGCTTTTCTCCGCCTCGAACTCGCGTATTCGACCCGCGTCCAGTCCTCCCGAGATGAAGATCCCGACATGCTCGTAACCGGCCTGGTCGAGCCGGGCCCGAACCTCCTTCACCAGGTCGACGGTGACCCCCCCTCGCTCGCTCGGAGTGTCCAGGCGCACCCCGCGGAGTCGTTTGCCGAGAGCCCCTGCGACCCGCAGCGATTCCTCCGCCTCGTCCTTGAACGTGTCGACCAGCACTATGCGCAGCACGTCGTCGCCCATGTGCTGGTCGAAGGCAAGCGCTGCCTTCACGGTGTCGCCGAAGAGAAGGATCATGGAGTGTGGCATCGTCCCCGACGCACCCTGAAGGCCGGCGAGCTGCGCTCCCAGAGGTGTGGCGCATCCGGCGCATCCGCCGACGACGGCGGAGTACTCCATGGTCGGCGCGATCAAAGGGTGCACATGGCGCGCGCCAAAGCTGATCACCCGCTTGCCGCCCGCGGCCTCGACGATCTCACGGGCCGCGGTCGCCCAGCCGGAGCAGCTCGAGAGCATGCCGAGCAGCGCGGTCTCGTAGACCCCGAATCGCGAGTAAGGCGCACGGACGCGAAGCACGGTCTCCTTCTGGCTCATCGGTTCGCCTTCGGCGATCGCCCACACCTCATCGCCTTGCTGGAGAATCCCGCCAAGCAGCCGTGTCGCCTCGGCGACGCCGCACAGGATGCCGCGTAGGCCGGCAAAGAAATCCATCGTGACAACCGCATCGACATGCGCCCCGGCGAGCGTCTTCTGGGCACGTTGAAAGTAGACGTCGGAGGCAGGACCGCCGTAGTAAGCGACCAGGTCAGAGGCCGGGCTGATGGCCGTCACCTGTTTCATGCCGCACTGAACTTATCAGGCGGGCCGACTTCAGTTGCCGTGGCTCGGTAAGATCGCAGCCGATGAGCGCGCCAACTTCGCAGCAAGTCCTGGACGTGCTCGGGCACATCAAGGACCCGGACCTGGGTCGGGACGTGGTCAGCCTGGGCATGATCAAGGAGCTGGACGTAAGCGCAGAAGGCAAGGTGACCTTCACCTTTGAGCTCACGACGCCGGCATGTCCCGTCCGGGATCGCTTCAAGTCGCAGGCCGAGGACGCCGTCGGCGAGCTGCCCGGCGTGACCGGCGTCGAGGTCCGCATGACGGCCAACGTGCGGCCCGCCTTCATGCGACCCAAACCGTCGGAGATCTTGCCCGGCGTCAAGCAGACGATCGCCGTCGCGTCCGGCAAGGGCGGCGTCGGCAAGTCGACGGTAGCCGTCAACCTGGCGGCCGCGCTGCGCAAGAGCGGAGCCTCCGTCGGGTTGCTGGACGCCGACATCTATGGACCCTCCGTTCCGGTCATGACCGGCTCGAAGGTGGTGCCTCGGCAGTCGAACGGCCGTCTCCTCCCCATCGATGCGCATGGCATGAAGCTGATGTCGTTCGGCCACATCAACCCCGGCGACGAGCCGACCATCTATCGCGGCCCGATGGTCGGCAAAGCAATCGAGGCGATGATGGTGCAGGTCGATTGGGGCCGGCTCGACTACCTGGTCATCGACCTGCCGCCAGGAACCGGTGACGCGTCGCTCACGCTTGCCCAGGCGGTGCCGCTCACCGGCGTCGCCATCGTCTGCACGCCGCAGGACGTCGCGACCGACATTGCGGTCAAGGCTCTGCAGATGTTCCGCAAGCTGAACGTCACCCCGCTGGGGCTGATCGAAAACATGAGCTGGTACGTGTGCCCGAGCTGCGGCCACCGGCACGAGATCTTCAGTCACGGCGGCGCCGAGTCCGCGGCGAAACGCCTCGGTGTTCCGTTCCTGGGCGCGATCCCGCTCGAGGAAAGCATCCGCGAGGACGCGGACGCGGGGACTCCGGTGGTCATCTCGCGACCTGAGTCGGCCGGCGCGAAGGCGTTTGTGGAGATCGCCTCGCAGGTCGCCGCGCGGACGTCGATCCAATCGTTTCGCCAGCTCCCCGTCATCAACGTGCACTGAGCAGGACTCCGTAGCTGCAAGATCCAGATCCATTTCCCACCAACGTCGACGTCGACAAAGAGCGCCAGGTCATGGAGATCACCTGGGAGGACGGAAGCAAGAGCACATACACGGGCGAGCAACTGCGATGGGCCTGTCCCTGCGCCGAGTGTCGAGGTGAGGCGGGTATGCAGGGACGCCTCGCCCGGGTCCAAACGCTGAGCCCCGCCGAGCTTCGTGTTCGGGACGTGACGCTCGTCGGCCAGTACGCCCTGCAGATCGCATTCGAGAGCGGACACGCCACCGGGATCTACACCTTCTCCCTGCTGAAGCGGTTAATGGCATAATTTCGCCCGGCCCGTTGTCCTTATCCACGTCGCTCCCCGAGCTCGAGCCAGCGCCATCCGCTATCCCTCCGTTGCGGAGGCCGCTTCGCCGCCGCCGGGGCTTCGGCCGTCGCGGCTGGCTGGCGATCGGCATGATCGTGCTGGTCATCCTCGTCGGCGTCGGCGCCTTCCTCGCCTACGAGAACACGCTGCCGACCACGCTGACAGCGAACGTCAAGAACGGTCAGAAAGACGTCCCGACTGACGGCAGCTTCCTGCTCACCTTCTCCCGATCGGTGAGCATCGAGGTCGTCAGGGCGGCTTTTTCCATCACTCCGGCCACTGATGGAACCATCAGCTCGGTATCAGGCCAGACGCGGTACTCGTGGACTCCGAACAAGCCGCTCGTGGAGCTGACGAACTACACCGTGAGCATGAAGCCGATCTACGACGTCGGCCATCATCGCGTCGGCGCCGGGCAGTGGAGCTTCACCACGATCATCATCCCGCGGATCACCGCCATCACCGCGGCGGACGGCAGCCCGCTGAAAGACGGCAACGAGGTCGAGGCCGGCGCGACGATGAAGCTCACCTTCAATGACGCGATGGAGCCGGTCACGATCAAGGCCAGCGTCGGCACCCAGATAGCGAGCCTCACGTGGGCCGCCGACAGCAAGAGCGCCACGTTCTCGCTGGCGGGTCTGCCCTCCGGCCCGGTCACCGTCCAGGTCGCGCCGGGGGGCCGCGACCAGACCGGTCACCTCGTTCCGGCCGGGTTCACGCTGAAGACTGGCATCTACTGGCACAACCACCAGCACACAGTGGCGCTTGGGTATCCGGCCCTGATCCAGATCCCCAACGATGAGTTCGCGCGCGACCAGAACGGCCTGCAGGCAGCCGACGTCATCTTCGAGTACCTCGCCGAGGGGGGGATTACGCGTCTCACAGCGATCTATCAGAACGCGCCCGACCTGATCGGGCCCATGCGCTCGGCGCGGTTCATCTCGCTGAAGATCGGCCGCCACTACAAAGGCCTCCTATTCCAGTCGGGCGAATCACAGGCCACGCGGGCTCGCGCCGCCCAGGACCCGACGCCGCAGTTCTTCGACACAGTCGGCTACCAGTACCGGAGCAACGCCCGGTACGCACCGGACAACCTGATGATCAACGGGGACAAGGTGGCCGCCGCCGAAGGGCTCTTCGGACTCCCCTCTTACACAATCCCGAAGTCGAGGCCGAACCTCGGCGGCGGCACCGCGGTCAGCACAACGAACGTCGACGAGCACTACTCAACGTATTCCTATGACGCGGCCACCGGTACCTATACAAAAAAGGAAGAGGGGCACCTGTACTCGGACGCCAGCCTCAGTCAGCCGCTCCACATCGAGATGCTGATGGTCATCCACACACGAGAATGGCTGCTGGATGTCGGTGACGGCCACGGGGCGCACATCCACGACTTCGAGCTCGACACCAACGGACGCCTCGACGTGTTTTACAAGGGACAGCAGTACGGAGGCACCTGGGCGTCGACGGACAGCCACGGGCCCCTGGTTTTCCAGCTCGACAGCGGCCAGCCCGTGACGCTCCCGCCGGGCCTGGTCTGGATCGACGTCACGCGTTAGCAGTCAGCCGCTCGCGACGCCGTCGCGTGCGGCTTGCATCTTCAAACGCGCGGCTTGCGTGGTGAGGTACCGCTGCTCCGCCAGGTTTGTCGTATGGCCTGCCGCCGCTCGATAGTGCGCCATTGCACCTCGGGTGTCTCCAGCCATCTCGAGCAAGTGAGCTCGGACCGCGTCGAGGCGATGGTGTCCCCTCAGCCGATCCTCGACCTCGGCGAGCAGGGTCAAGCCTGCGGCCGGGCCGTCGACCATCGCGGCGGCAACTGCCCTGTTGAGCGTGACGATCGGATTCCCGGTCAGCTGCTCGAGCAGCCCGTACAGCCCGAGGATCTGTGGCCAGTCGGTGCGTTCAGGTCGGGCGGCCCGATCATGGACAGCGGATATCGCGGCCTGCAGCTGGTACTCGCCAACCGCCCCTTTGCCGATCGCGCGGTTGATCAACGCGACCCCTTCGGCGATCAGCGCCTGATCCCACTGAGTGCGATCCTGTTCCGCAAGCGTGATCAGGTCGCCTCTCGCGTTGATCCGCGCCCGGCGTCTGGCATCGATCAGCAGCATCAGTGCGAGCAGACCCATGACCTCGCCGTCGTCGGGAAGCAGCCGCTGCAGCATCCTCGTCAACCGAATCGCTTCATCCGCCAAGTCGGTGCGGTTCAGCTCGTGGCCGGTGCTGCTCGCGTACCCCTCGTTGAACATGAGGTACAGCACATGCAGCACCGTGCGCAGTCTTGCTGCCAGCTCGTTGCGTGTCGGCATACGGAAGCGCACGCCTGAAGCCTTGATGATGTGCTTCGCCCGGCTGATGCGCTGAGCCATCGTCGCCTCGCCCGCGAGGAATGCGTTGGCGATCTGGGCGGTGGTGAGTCCACCCACGGCCCTCAATGTCAGTGCGATGGCTGACGCTGGGGTCAGCGCCGGATGGCAGCACATGAACAGAAGAATCAACGTGTCGTCTTTTGCGGGGATCTCTCCGGTGGGCGCTTCCTGAAGCAGGGCCAGGCTTTCGCGATCTCGCCGGGACTGGTCACTTCGCCTCTGATCGATCATCCGCCGGACGGCCGTGTGCACGAGCCAACCGAGCGGTTTCGCCGGAACGCCATCGCGCGGCCAGTGCACGGCCGCCGCGAGCAGCGCCTCCTGAACCGCGTCTTCCGCAGCGTAAAAGTCACCCGACCTCCGGATGAGTACGCCAAGGACCTGCGGCGCAAGGTCGCGCAGCAGGTCCTCCACACGCGGCGGCACGTTCAGCGCTCGCCACCTACCTGTTGAAGAAACGCCTCCATCTCTGCGACGTCGGACGGCGCCTGGTCCATCACCTGCCGCACCTGGATCGGCTGCTGGGTCGCAATCCCGCCAGGTCCGGGCACGGCCGAGATCTTCGCGGCGATCTCTATGGCGCGTGCTTCTGAGTCGACGTCGACGATCTGATAGCCGGCCAGCCACTCTTTGAATTCCTGGAAGGGACCATCGGTGACGACGGGCGCATTCAGGCCGCCGAATCGCACGATCTTGGCTAGATTCGGTCCGGCCAGGACCTGGGAATCGACCAGCTCGCCGCTGCTGACCAGCTCCTTGTGAAGGGCCTTGTAATAGTCCAGATGTGCGGTGATCTCCTCCGGCTTCCACTCCTCCATTGGCGCCTCGACGACGCCTCCTTCGAAATTGACGATCAGCAGGTATCTCATCTCTGACTCCTCGTGACCGGAATTTGTGCCTGTAACGGCACGTTCACCACCAGGACGGAGCACGCCGCCCGTTCTCGACATCGGCGGCCAATCATGACGGCTCTCTCAAGTCACTTCATGCTGATGTCGTGAGCAAGGCCGCGGAGCGGGGCGTCCGCTACAAAGGTCCTGACCTGAAGCGCCTCGGCCAGGCGATTCTCGAGGCGGTCGGCACGCCCGAAGACCTCGCGGCGATCGTTGCCGGGTCACTTGTCGACGCCAACCTCGCCGGCCATGACTCGCACGGCGTGATCAGGCTTACGTCGTACGTGGCCAGCGTTCGAAACGGCCAGGTTCAGCCCGGAGCTCGCGCGGTGGTCGAGTCGCTCGGCGATGCCTGCGCGCGAGTCGACGGCGCCTGGGGATGGGGCCAGCCCGCCGCTCACATCGCGACGGACACCGCCTCGAAGCTCGCGCGCGCCAACGGGGTCGGGCTGGTCACCGTCGGCCGCTGCAACCACATCGGGCGATTGGGTGAATACATCGAGGACTTGAGCCGCGCGGGCCAGATAGGGCTCATGACTTGCAACTCCCCTCCGGCGGTCGCGCCCTACGGCGGGTACACGCGCCTCCTGGGCACGAATCCGATTGCGTGGGGCGCTCCGCGGTCACCGGGCAAACCCCCGATCGTCGTTGATTTCGCGACCGCCTCCATCGCCGAGGGGAAGCTGAGGATCGCCCACGCCAACGGCTCGAAGGCGCCTCTCGGCGCGGTGGTGGACAAGAGTGGCCAACCGACCACCGACACCGCTGCTTTCTACGACGGAGGCGCGCTCACCACGTTCGGCGGACACAAGGGATTCGGACTGAGCGTGATGGCCGAGCTGATGGCCGGGATGCTGTCAGGCACCGGCTTGTCCTCAGACCCTGATTACAGCAACGGCAACGGCACCATGCTGCTCGCGATCGACGTGGGCAGGTTCTTGCCGGCGAGCGACTTCATGGAGCAGGCGGACGCCTTGGAGGGCCGCCTCCATGCGGCCCCAACCGCCGCGGGTTTCGACGCAATTCAGATGCCGGGCGAACCCGAATGGCGATCGCGTGCGGAGCGCACGTCGGAGGGAATTCCCGTCGCGGGCGCGACACTTCGCGCGATCAACGACCTCGCCCAGGAGCTTGGCCTGAGCCCGATCTGAGCCTAGCCGCCGAACCTGTACGGAGGTCGGCCGACGTGTCCGGGCCGGCACCGGAACAGGCCGCCCGCATGCGGCTGCTTCTCGAGCTGCTCCTCTGAGAGTCCTGTTGCGGCGGTCGTTATGTACAGATCCGACAGTTCGGGTCCTCCGAAGACGCAGCTGCTCACCCTGCTCACAGGAACTTTGATCTCGAGATCGAAGCTTCCGTCGGGCCGGTACCGGCGGACTGACCAACCGCCCCACAGCGCGACCCAGATGCCGCCCTTGGAATCAAGCGTCATACCATCGGGTAGGCCGTCACCCTTCTCGATTCGAATCAGGGGCCTTCGATTGGTGACCGTGCCGGCCGACGGCTCGAAGTCGAGCCCGTCGATGCAGTAGCTCAGCGAGTCGATGTAGTACATGAGCCGATCGTCGTCCGTCCAGTCGAGTCCGTTCGACACCGTGACGTCGGAGAGCACGCGGTCGACCGTGTGATCGAGATTCAATCGATACAACGCACCCGCGCCGGGCGCTTCGTCGTTGGCCATCGATCCCGCCCAAAACCTTCCTCGGCTGTCGCATTTCCCATCGTTCATTCGATTCTCTGGCTGGTGAGGCTCGGCGGCCGCGACGGTGTCTGTCCTTCCCGACGTTCGATCGATGAGCTGAAACCCGTTTCCAATCGCTGCGATCAGGTTGCCCGACATCGTCGGCGCCACCGCCCCGACATCGGCGCCGACGTCGAGCTGCTCGACGTGGCCGGTTTCGGGATCGAGCCACTGGACACGGTGACTTTTGATGTCGACCCAGACCAGGCGCTGCTCGTCCTCGAGCCAGACGGGGCCTTCGCCGATGACGTTGTGTAGGTCGGCGACCAGCTCGAGCGGTACTGAGTCGGGTGACATCGCCTAGCTGTTACCGGTCAGTTCCCTCGACTGCGCAGCGATCTCTTCAGACGCGGCCGCGAGAAGTCTTGTGTCCGACTGCAGCCCGAGCATGACAAAGCCGAGCTTGTGCCACTGTGCGGCGACCTCAGGCGACCCGCACATGATCCCGGCAGCAACGCCATTCGAGAGGGCGGCCCGGACGATCGCCTCGATCAACCGGCGATGTTCGGGATGAGATCCCTCATAGCTCGAGTCGAGCCCCGCCGAGACGGCCAGGTCGTTGGGGCCGACGAACACGGCGTCAACGCCGGGCACTGACAAGATTTCGTCGGCTCGATCCACGGCTTGCACGGTCTCGATCATCACCACGCAGATCGGGCGCCGCCAGTCGCTGTCGACCTCCCTGGCGCGGACCGGACCCATGCTCCTCATGCCATCGGGCGGATAGCGGCAGGCGTCGACCGCGGCCTGTGCCTCGCCGACCGAATTGACCATAGGCACGATGACGCCGCCCGCTCCCGCGTCGAGCGCCTTCATGATCGAGCCGGGCTCGTTCCATGGCACGCGCACAAAGGACGGAACGCCGCCTGCCGAGATGGCCTGGAGCATGGGGAGCATGACGTCGTAGCCGATCAAGCCGTGCTGGGTGTCGACGCAGACCCAGTCGTGCCCCGAGCGCGCCGCCACCTCGGCGGTCCACGAGCTTGGGATGGTGCACCACGCACCGAGCGTCGCTTTGCCCGCCTTCCACTGTTCGCTCAGCGAGCTCATCGCACCCTCGCCGCGATCACACCGTTGACGACGTTGACGGGTGGCTGACCATCGAGCACGCGCATCAGGTTTTCTCCAATGACCTCGATCAATCGGGCGTCGGCGTCGAGTGTCGCCCCTGCGCGATGCGGAGCGAGGACGACGTTGTCCAGGGATCGCAGGGGCGAATCTAGCGGCAGCGGTTCGACTTCGAACACGTCGAGCCCCGCGCCGGCGAGATGGCCAGACCGCAGTGCGTCGACCAGAGCGGTCTCGTCGACTATGGCGCCGCGCGCCGCATTGACTACGTAGGAACCCTTTTTCATGCGGAAGAGCGCCTCGCGGCCGATCAGGGCCTTTGTATCGAGGTCAAGCGGCGCATGCACGCACACGATGTCGCTCTCCAGAAGAATTGTCTCGAGGTCGACCTGGACCGCATTGGGGGCGGTTCGAGGTACGGCGTCGGCGAACAGGATCCGCGCGCCGAACGCCGCGACCCGATGCGCCACAGCCGAGCCGATGTTGCCCATCCCGATGATGCCCACCGTCATCGCGCCCAGCTCGCGCCCCATCGTCTCTTCGCTGCGAAGGGGGTCTGACGCATGCCAACCACCTGCTCGGAGCTGGCGGTCCAACCAGTGGGAGCGGCGGAGGAGCGCGATCATCGCCATCACGGTCCAATCGGCAACCGAATCCTTGTTGTATCCGGCCGCATTCGCGACCGGGATGCCGAGCTCGGCGGCTGCATGGTGGTCGATTGAATCGAATCCGACCGCCGCTTGCTGGATGAGCAGGCACCGGCTCATCTGCTGCAGGACAGCGCGGTCGATCTGATGCGTGTGCCGCCGGTCGGCGATCACAAGATCGGCATCGGCGCACGCAGCCGCCACGTCCGCCTGGGCAGGCGGTGGGGGCACGAGCAGGACCTCTACGCGGTGGCGGCCCTTCAACATGGCGCGCACGGTCCCTTCGTCAAAGGGGCTGAGGCACG
>Ga0209474_10000071_pt1 | contig 114809 bp, 102 predicted proteins | sample GraSoiAngelo_145_FD_185902 | JGI IMG/M metagenome (GOLD analysis project Ga0209474, IMG submission 185902) | Grasslands soil microbial communities from the Angelo Coastal Reserve, California, USA - 14_1009_05_20cm (SPAdes) (version 2) | ecosystem: Environmental > Terrestrial > Soil >...
GGTCCGGACCGGGCGGGAGGGACAGGCGAGTCCTTCGTCCTCACCCCCGGAAGCTACGGAACCGTGAGCGTCGGGACCAACGGCAAGGTCACGTTGCAGGCCGGAACCTATGAATTCTGCTCTCTCGTCGTCGTCAAGTACGGGGGCATATTCGTGGAGGCGCCGGCCACCATCAACGTGCGCGATGTGTTCCGGATCGGGCCGAGCTCGGGGTTCGTGCCCATGGGGAATGCGAACCAGATTCAGGTCAATGTCCAGGGTGTTCAAGTCAAGGTGGCGTCGTACTCGACGTTCGGTGGGAGGCTCTTCGCCCCGAAGGCGAAGCTGGCGGTCGGGGGCCTCGCGCTGGTGACCGGTCATATGGTCGCACAGCGGCTCGTGACGGATGGCGGCACGCATCTGTTCACGTGCGGAAACGGCGCCCTCGATGCCGGCGAGCAGTGCGACGCCTCCGCTCCGGGCGGCGACCAGGCGTGCCCAGGTACCTGCGTGGCCCCTGGTCTGCCGAACGAGTGCACCTGCTCTGGCTCTCCCCCGACGACGACCACGACGACGGAGCCGACCACCACCTCCACGACGACCACCACGATCGCCGTCACCACCACGACGGTCGTTTCGACGACCACGAGCACCACGCTGGGGGCGACCACCACGACCACGGTCTCGACGACCACGACCACTCAGCCGACCACCACCTCCACGACGACGACCACGGTCGCCGTCACCACCACGACGGTCGCTTCGACGACCACGACCACCACGACCACGGTTTCGACGACAACGACGACCACGTTGCCACCGTGCGCGCCTGCGCCGACGTCGATCAGCTCGAACTTCAACGGCACGCCGATCCGGGAGAACAACTTCATCTGGTTCAGCAGCGTCCTGAAGGCTCAGGGACTGGGGTCGAACCCGGTGACCGTGCGCTTCGATGCACAGACGATCCAGTTCAGCGCTGCCGGAAACCCGTTCGTTCTGAACGTGCCAAACGCCTCGATCACCTTCTCGCCGACGGCGACGCTCGCGACGACGACCTTCAACACGGTGGCCAACGAGTGGGAAACCGTGGTTCCGTCGTCGGGGCTCTCGGGCAATGACTTCGTGAGCGGGCTGGCATTCGAGGTACCGTTCGACTTCCCGGGCGGAATCAATCCCGTCATATGGAGTGGCACGTTCAGCTCCGACACGCCGGGCGTGAGCATCAACTGGCAGTGGGCGGCCGCCGTCTACACGATGTTCAGCACCGACTACAACTTGCTCGGGGTGAAGCCGGTCGACGACAACATGGGGAGCGTGTATCTCAACTCGGACCACGCCGGCACGCCGGAGAATTTCAAGACGTTCGTGACCGGAGGGGCACGCGGTGGTGGCGGCTCCAACTTCACGGGCTCGCTCAGCGCCACCGCGGGCGTCAGCTGCCCGTAGCGCGCTGGAGTGATCGCGAGGCCTCCTTCAGCGAGCGCGGCGGCCCGTCGCCGCGCAGTGCCACGTCGCCTCTTCCGAGCCCCGTCCGTACGTCGCGACCACGGCGCTGACGCCCGCGCTGAACATCGAGGACGACCACGTCCACGACCACCACGACGCTCGCCGGGTGTCCCGCCTGCGGACCAAGCGCGGGCTTCATGCTCGGTCGGGCCGCCGGGTTCGCCGTCCTTGGACTCGCGAACGGGGATGTGACCTTCGGCAGTCCCGACACGAAGGTCACGGGCAACGTAGGGGTCGGCCCGCACGACACCGGTGACCTCAGAAAAGCCACCATCGACGGCGAGCTGATCCTCGATCCGACGGAGACGGCTACCGTAGCTCCAGATCTCGTCGTCACGTGCGGTATCATCACTCAGGATCTGAGCGGCGCCGATGCCGACGCGCGCGCGGCTTCCACCTTCCTCGCGGCCAAGGCACCGACACAGAGCTTCACCGACATAACGACGTCGACGACAATCACCAGCACTGGCGGAGAGAACGTCATCTCGGTACACACGATCGATCTTCAGAATCAGAATCTGACCCTCGTCGGCAGTTCTTCAGACACGTTTATCTTGAACCTCACGGGCGACTTCTCTTGCCGCGGTACGTGTCAGATCATCCTGTCTGGAGGGCTCATGTACCTGAACGTGATCTTCAACATCGTCGGGCCCGAACCGCCTGGTGGGACGGTGTTCATCAAGGATCCTGGAGTGATCGCGAATGGCATATTCCTGGCCCCCGAACGGAGCGTGACCTTGGACAAGGCGAGTCTCAACGGAGCGATCATCGGCGGAGGGATCGCCATGGACTCGGTGACGGTCCATTCCGGCGCGCAGCTGCTCTTCTGTCCTCCATGCCCCGCCTGCTCGCCCTAACGAGCTGCCGACGGCGTTGCCCCGACCCGGTGCACCACCGGCCGCGCCAGCCGGGGGGCTGGGGCGAAGGTCCGACTTCGGACGTAAACTTTCCCCGGTTATCGCTCCTACAGCCTCGGCTACTCGGAGCTGAGCGCCTTTGGCCGTGCGTTCCACCGCTGGACGGGGTCGACCCCGCTCGCGATGCGGCGGAGCCTGACGGCCGCCTCGACGAGCCGGGCGTAGGGCCCCGCCTCCAAAATTGGCATCGACTGTCCATCGATTGGCGTCGCCGGTCGAGCACGACGTTCCCCGCCGCGGCAATCAGGCTCGGGGAGGAACCACATGCGCGTAGTGCTCTCGCGAGTCGGGACGGCAGCCGTTCTCCTCGGGCTCGGCCTCGCAGGCGTCTTCACCGCCTCGCCCGCCCGGGCGGACGGCCCCGGACCGTGGGCACGCACCGAAACCCGCACGCCGTGCGCGAGCTTCAACCTCCTGCGCCATCCCTACTTCGGCGAGACGCACGTCCACACGGTCTACTCCGTCGACGCCTCGATCTTCGACGTGCGTAACACACCGCGCGACGCCTACCGTTTCGCGACCGGGGAGGAGATCGGGCTCACGCCCTACGACGCGGAGGGCCATCCGCGACGCACGCTCCGGCTCCGGCGGCCGCTCGACTTCGCCGCCGTGACCGACCATTCGGAGGGATTCGGCGAGAGCTACATCTGCTTCACACCAGGCGAGGACGGTTACGACTCGGACGAGTGCACGAAGCTCAGGAACGCGATCGTGCAGGGCGAGGCCGGCGACCTCACGACCGTCGGGAACACGCTGACCGGGCTCCTCATCCCGATCGTGGCCCTGCCGGCGCCCCACCGCTGGTCCTTCTGCGGGGACGGGGGCTCGCACTGTCTCGACAAGGCCTCGATCGTCTGGGACGACATCCGCGCCGCGGCAGAGGAGTTCTACGATCGCTCGGCCGCCTGCACGTTCACGAGCTTCGTCGGCTACGAGTGGAGCGGGACCCCGCTCGGAAACAACCTCCATCGGAACGTGATCTTCCGGAACGATGACGTTCCGGCCCTGCCGGTCAGCTACATCGAGCAGCCGACGCCGCAGGGGCTCTGGGCAGTGCTCGGCACGGCCTGCCAGCAGAGCCTCTCCCGCTGCGACTGGCTCGCGATTCCGCACAACTCGAACATGAGCTCGGGCCGGATGTTCTTGCCGGAGAACGCGGACCACAGCCCGCTCACGGCCGCCGACGCCGCCGTCCGGGCCGCCAGCGAGCCGCTGGTCGAGATTTACCAGGCCAAGTCCAGCTCGGAGTGCAAGCCGGCTGTTGGCACGCCGGACGAGCTTTGCGCCTTCGAGTCCACCAACCGGGTGACGCTCTTCGGCAACAGCACCCCCACGAACACCTTCGCGCCGCTCTCGTTCGTCCGGAACGCGCTGAAGGAAGGCCTCAAGCAAGAGCAGGCGATCGAGGTGAACCCCTTCCGGCTCGGTCTCATCGCCGCCACCGACAATCACAACGGCATCCCGGGCGGCGTGCGCGAGGACGAGTGGACGGGCCACGCCGGCGTTCTCGACGCCGACGCTGCGGCACCCTACCCGGGCGGCCGCCTCGACACGCAGGGGCGGGCGAACATCGAGGACAGCCCGGGCGGGCTCGCGGTGGTGTGGGCGGAGGAGAACTCCCGAGACGCGATCTTCGCCGCGATGCGACGGCGGGAGGTCTACGGCACGAGCGGGACACGGCCGATCGTCCGCTTCTTCGCCGGCCGGTACCCCAAGGCCATCTGCTCCAGGCCGGACCTGGTCGAGATGGGCTACCGCCAGGGCGTCCCCATGGGCGGCGAGATCGGCACCGTCGACCGCCACGGGCCGACCTTCATCGTGCTGGCATCGAAGGACCCCGGCGAGGAGGCTCTCCCCGGTACGCCGCTCCAGCGCATCCAGATCGTGAAAGGCTGGATCGACGCGAACGGGGACCCGCAGGAGAAGGTGGTCGACGTCGTCGGCGATCCGAACAACGGCGCGAGCGTCGATTCTACCACCTGCACGCCGACCGGCGCCGGGTTCGACACGCTGTGCGCCACCTGGACGGACCCGGAGTTCGACGTTCGGCAGCGCGCCTTCTACTACGCGCGCGTGCTCGAGAACCCCTCGTGTCGCTGGTCCACCTACGCCTGCAACAGCCTCGGCGTGGATTGCACGAACCCGGATATGGTGCCGGCAGACCTCCAGGGCTGCTGCTCGGCGAGCGTCCCCAAGACGATCCAGGAGCGCGCGTGGGCGTCGCCGATCTGGTACCGCCCCGAGGGTATCGGGCGGCTCAAGGCGACCTTGCACTACCACGCGCCGGGCGCGGACACGCTGCGGCTCGTTGCCCACATGGGGCCCGGGCTCGCCGCGCGGCTCGCGACGCAGGACTTCCAGGTCGTCGTCCGCGACGATGACGTGATCCTGGATGCGACCATCCCGGCAGGCACCTTCGCGCCGTCGGATGGCGGCTTCGCGGTGAACGACCCGACCGGGCACTTCGGCGGCGTGCAGCAGGCGATCGTCGAGCCCCAGCGCGCCGGGCAGACGATCATCCGCATCTCGACCATCGGAATGGACCTGTCGCGCGCAGACCGGACAGACCACGCGGTCGAGGTCGAGATCCGCATCGGCACCCTGGTCGCCTCGCACACGCGGCTGTGGCGGGCGACCAGCGCGGTGCTGAGGACGCGCTGAGATGCGCCGGAGCGGGCCACCCGCGCTCCACTTCCTGGCGATGGGAGTGGCGCTGTTCACCCTCGAGCGCGTCGCCGTCCCGCGCCGGCCGCCAGGGCCGCCGCCTCCTCCCGCGGCCCCGCTCCTCACCCCCGATCGCCTCGCGCAGCTCCGCACCGACTTCACCCGGCAAGCGGGCGTGCCCCCGACCGCGGACGAGGAGCAGGCCCTGGCCGCACAGGCGATCGACGACGAGATCCTGTACCGCGAGGCGCTCGTCCACAGGCTCGACCGGGACGACCGCAGCATACGCTATCGGCTCGCGGAGAAGATGCGCTTCCTCAGCGATGGCCAGGAGGGCGACGGGGACGAAGAGCGCTTCTACCAGGATGCGCTCGCGCTCCACCTCGACCGCGAGGACCTCTTCATCCGCCGCATGCTCGCCACGAAGATGCGGCTTCTCGCCGAGCGCCGCGAAGCGGACCCGGCGCCGGACGATGCGGCGCTCGAGGCCTACCTCGACCTGCACGCCGACCGCTACCGCGAGCCGGAGCGGACGAGCCTGTGGCACGTGTTCGTCTCGTCCGCGCGCGGCACGGCGTGCGAGCGCGATGCGCGGGCGCTGCTCGCCCGGCTCCGCGCGGATGCGATGCCGACGACCGCGCCCCTGGGCGATCCCTTCCCGTTCGGCGCGTACGTCCGGGCCGCGTCGCCTCGCGAGCTCGCGCAGCACTTCGGGGAGGCGTTCGCCGCAGGCGTCGCCCGGCTGCCCGTCGGCGAGTGGGCCGGCCCGGTAGCTTCCCCGTACGGTCTCCACCTCGTGCGCGTGGAGGCGCGGGAGCCCGGGCGCGTGTCACCGCTCGCCGCCGTCCGGGCGCGCGTGCTGGCGGAGATCCGCGAGGAGCGCCGCCGCGAGCGGCTGGCGGCGGCGATGGCGGCGCTCCGGGCGAAGTACGGGGTGCAGCGTGCCGGTGCCGCGCAGGAGTCGCGCGGATGAGGCCGCCGCGCGTCTGGCTCGTCCCGATGCTGATCGCGCTCGGCGCGGCGCGCGTGGCGGCGCATCCCCTGGCGCCCGCCCTCCTCGACGTCACGGAGCTGGGGGACGGTGCGCTGGCCGTCGTGTGGAAGGTCTCGGTGTTCGCCGTCCCCGGCGCCGTGCTTCGACCCGCGTTGCCGCCGGACTGTCGAGTCACCGGGACGCCGACCGAGGCGCAGGACGTCGAGAGTGTCACGACGCGCTGGACCGCGCGCTGCGACGAGGGTGGGCTCGTCGGGCGCACGATCGGGGTCGACGGGCTCGTGGCCGGCAAGAACGACGCCCTCCTCCGCGTGACGCTCGCGGACGGGCGGGTCGTGAAATCGGTGCTGCGCGCGGCGGCGCCACGGGTCACCATCCCGGAGCGCGACCGTCCGCTCGACGTCCTGCGCGCCTACGCCGCGCTCGGCTTCGAGCACATCATGACGGGGCCGGATCACCTGCTCTTCGTCTTCGGGCTGCTCCTGCTGGTGGGCGGCGGCGGGCTGCTCGTCCGCACCATCACGGCCTTCACCGCCGGCCACAGCATCACGCTCTCGCTCGCTGCACTCGGACTCGCCCGGGTTCCGCCGCGGCCGATCGAGGTCGGGATCGCGCTGAGCGTCTTCGTCCTCGCGGTCGAGCTGGCGCGCGAGGCGCGGACCACGCCCACCCTGATGCAGCGCGCGCCGTGGGTGATGGCGGGCGTCTTCGGGCTCCTCCACGGCCTCGGCTTCGCCGGAGCGCTCGCGGAGGTGGGCCTTCCCGCCGGCGAGATCCCGGCCGCGCTCTTCGCCTTCAACGTTGGCATCGAGCTGGGGCAGCTCTGCTTCGTGGGGCTCGTACTCGTCGCGGCCCGGGGCGTCGTCCGGCTCGCGACACCGAGGCTCGTGGCGGCGCGGTGGATTCCCGTCTACGCCATGGGGTCGATGTCGGCCCTCTGGTGCATCGAGCGGACCCTCGCGCTCGTCGCGCCGGCGTGGTGAGCACATGGCTTCCGTGACGCCGACACCCAGGCAGTTGCAGACGATGATCGAGAGCGGCCCGGAAGGGCCGATCGTGATGGTCAACCTCCTCAAGTATCGGTCGAAGGCGGCCTACGGAGCAGACAGGCCCGAGGCGAAGGAGAACCTGAGCGGGCGCGAAGCCTACCAGCGCTATGGCGCGGTCGCCGTGCAGGTGCTCGACGAGATCGGGGCCCGGATCCTGTGGATGGGCCAGCAGAAGCTCGTCTTCATCGGCGGCGCCGAGCAGGAGTGGGATGACGTCGTCTGTGTACGCTACCCCTCGAGGATGGCGTTTCTCGAGATGATCGCGCGGCATGACTATCTCGCCGCCACCTACCATCGCGAGGCGGGACTCGAACGGACGGCGCTCCTCTGCTGCTCGGCCGGGAGCGCGTCATGAGCCATTGAGGCGCATCCTCTGGGCGCTCCTCGCGGTCGCCGTGGCCGTGGCCGCGGTGGGCACGCTCGCGCTCCGGTCGCCGCGGGTGCAGGACGCCATCGTCGCCCGCATCGCGCGCCGGCGAATCGGGAGAGACATGTGGGGCCTCCTCGCGCCCGACGCGCTCCGTGTCCTGCTCTGCGGGACGTCGTCGCCGATCCCGTCGCCACGACGTGCCGAGGCGTGCACGGCGGTCTTCGCGGGCCGTCGCATGTGGATCGTCGACACGGGGCCCGGAAGCTGGCGGACGCTCGCCCTCCGGCGCGTCCGCGGGGAGGCGATCGGCGCCGTCTTCTACACCCACCTTCACTCCGACCACATCGGCGAGCTCGGCGAGTTCAACCTGCAGACCTGGGTGGCCGGTCGCCCGGGCCCGCTGCGCGTGTACGGGCCCGACGGCGTGACCGACCTCGTCCACGGCTTCGCTCAGGCGTACGCGGCCGACACCCGCTTCCGCGTCGCACACCACGGCGCCGAGCTGCTGCCTCCCGATCGCGCCGCGATGATCCCCATCCCCGTCCTGCTCGACGGAGCCGAAGCGGCCCGTGTGCTCGACGAGGATGGCGTCGTGGTGAGCGCGTTCGCGGTCGCGCACGATCCCGTGAAGCCCGCCTTCGGCTACCGGTTCGACTACGGCGGCCGGTCCGTCGTCGTGAGCGGGGACACCCGCCCGTGTCCGAACCTCGTGAAGCAGGCGCGCGGCGCGGACGTCCTCGTGCACGAGGCGCAGGAAAACCGCCTCGTGCACATCATGGAGCAGGCGGCGCGCCAGAGCGGCGAATCGCGCGTCGCGAAGATCCTCGGCGACATCCCGGCCTACCACACGACTCCAGCCGATGCCGCCCGCGAGGCCGTCGAGGCGGGCGTGCGGCTCCTGGTGCTCACCCACTTCACCCCGCCTCCGGACAACGTTCTCCTGGCTCGCATCTTCCGGCGCGCCGTGAACGAGGTACCGCCGCACGGTCTCGTGCTCGGCGAGGATGGGACACTCATCGTCCTGCCGACCGGGTCGGACGCGGTCCGCGTGACCCGTCTCGATCCTTGAGGATCCATGCCCCTCCCTTGCGCGGTCAAGGCCGCTGCGGCGCCGCTGCGGCGCGGACACTGCGGTTGACCCTCAAAACGCGGGAAGCTACAAGGACTTCCTCGCTCTTGCGGGTGTAGCTCAGTTGGCTAGAGCGTGTGCTTGCCAAGCACAAGGTCGCCGGTTCGACCCCGGTCACCCGCTTTGTAGTCCGCCGCCGGGTTCGGGCCGTTCGTAATCGTACAGCCCCACACTCACCGACCGTCACGGCGTGGACGCCCCCGGGCGCCGCGTACCGCCCAAAGTCTTCAGGCCCCTGAATGTACGAGGAGGAGCCCGCGGCGGGAAGCATGGCAAGGCGTTGGTATCGCCCTTGCACTTCCCTCCTCGGGGCAAATCGCAGATTCGTTTTCTGCTGGGGTGGATCATGTGGGGGAATCGAAAGCGCAAAGCGCAAAGCAAGCGGGGTCGTCTCGGCGCGTTCCTGGACGAGGGCTCGGAGATCGAGGGCAGCTACACGTGCACCGGCACCGTGATGCTGGACGCGAAGCTTCGCGGTGAGATCACGGCCACGGACACGCTGATCATCGGGGAGCGCGGTGTCGTCGAGGCGACCGTGCGAGCAGCCACCCTGGTGGTTCATGGCCAGGTGTTTGGAAACGTGACGGCGACCGAACGGGTGGAGCTGAAGGGCGGCGCGCGGATCACCGGGGACGTCGAGGCGCCCGTCATCGTCATGGAGGCGGGTGCGCTGCTCGACGGCCAATGCCGGATGACGAAGGACAAGCCGGCCGAAGCTCCCCTCGCCTTGGTGGTCCCGATCAAGGGATGAAGCGTCCGGTCAGCTTCCTCGTCGTCCACGGCGACGGCTCGCGCGTGCGGCGTGTCTACCTGCCGCGCTGGATCGTCTCCGGGACCCTCGGATTGGTCGCTGCGGTGGCCGCCGCCACGATCGGTCTCGCGGGCAGGTACGCGCTCCTCTTGCGCGAGTCGAGTCGGACGGCGGCGCTGCGCCAGCGCGCGGACGATGAACGTGTGCTCGATTCGTTCCAGACGCGAATCGCCGCGGTCCGCACCGAGCTCAGGACCTGGAAGGCGTTGCACACCAAGATGTGGAAGGCGTTCGGTCTCGCGGCGAGCTCGGAGCGGACGCGGACCGGGGCGGGCGGTGGGACGCTCGATGCCGGCGCCCCAAACCCAGAGGCCGAATCTCGCCCTTCGGGAGAGCTCGACCTCCTGGCGACCAGCGTCGCCGACGAAGGGCCGCGGCTGCGGGAGTTGGAGCGCGTGATCGGCCGCATGGGCAAGGTCATGAACGCCCTGCCGCTCAGCTGGCCGGTCCGTGGCCAGATCGACTCGGAGTACGGGCTGCGACGATCACCCTGGGGTCGGGGGCGGGAGCACCACGACGGGATCGATATCGGCAGTCTGTCCGGGACGCCGGTCAGGTCTCCGGCGGCGGGCACCGTCGTCGCGGCGAGCTCCCACGGGGGCTACGGCAGGAACGTGGTGCTGGATCACGGCAACGGCGTGGAGTCGCGCTACGCCCACCTGAAGAAGATCGACGTGAAGCTCGGCCAGCGGGTCGAGCGGGGACAGGTGATTGGACTCGTCGGGAGCACGGGCCGGAGCACGGGGCCTCACCTCCACTACGAGGTGCTCGTGGAGGGCAAGCCGGTCGACCCCCGCAGTTTCCTTGCGCGCGCCAACGATTGATCCGTCCGGCTCCGGGCGAGCTCACCCAGCAGCAGGCGGCTGGTCGTCAGCACACCCGTGCGCATCGACGTCCTCGGCCTCGGGTGTGTCCGGACACGCATCGCACGCATCCCCGACGCCGTCGTCGTCCGCGTCCGCCTGGCTCCGGTTCGCGGCGCGCGGGCAGTTGTCGCGCGCGTTCGGCACCCCGTCCCCGTCCATGTCGTCGTCGCACGCGTCGCCGATCCCGTCCCCGTCCAGATCCGCCTGCCCGGGGTTGCGGACGCGCGGGCAGTTGTCGTCGCAGCCGGTGGTGCCGCCTCCCGTGCACGGCGAGTCGCCGGCGAGGCCGCTCTCGTCACCGTCGTCGGGCACTCCATCGCCATCGCGGTCGCCGGGCTGGCCGTGCACCGTGCCGCAGTCCGACCGTACGGCGAGTTTCACGAGCGCGATCCGCTCCGCGTAATCGACGCGGGCGAGCCGCCAGAGGGCGTGCACGGCTCGCCGGACACACGCAAGGTAGACTCGGCGCGTCCGCCAGGTGACGTCGCGTCCTGCGGGCCCGTCGCACGGGCAACGCTGGCTCAGGCTGCAGCCCTGGAGGTCGACGGCGTCGCGCAGCGACCCGTACGCCGCGAGCAGGTCGGGCTCCGTGTCGGGACAGCGGTCGCAGGCGTCGCCGACGCCGTCGCCGTCGGCGTCCGCCTGATCCGGATTGGTCGCGCGGAGGCAATTGTCGCAGGCGTTGCCGATGCCGTCCCCGTCGGTGTCGAACTGCCCGGGGTTGGACACGGCGGGGCAGTTGTCCACCGGGTCTGCGACGCCGTCGCCGTCCGTGTCGGTGGCCGACGTGGCCGCGACCGCCAGCAGCGCAATCAGGCCGCCGACCAGGCAGAGCACGCGGGGTCGGAGCATCCCGCCGTGGAAGCACGCGGCATGCCGGACGCGGCTGCGGCGCGCGCGCCCGCGTCCATGCCAAGGCGGATGGCGCTCGCAGTCAGAAGTTTGGCCGCAGGCTGCCCGGCTGACGGACCGGCCGTCGGCCTGCCGGAACCAGACCTACGCCCTAGTAGACCGGATCGACGATCTCCCAGCCGACGGCGGTGCTCACGCCCGCGCATTGCACGGCGCGCCGTCGGCTCGCAAGCCGGGCCCTACAGTGCTGCCAGCACTTCCTGCGCGGCCCGCTCGCCCGAGCGCACCGCGCCGTCCATGTAGCCGTTCCAGAACGTCGAGGTCTCGGTGCCGGCCCAGTGGATGCGGCCGACCGGGGTGCGCAGCGCGGTCCCGAAGTCGATCAGCGTCCCGGGTCCGAGCACGGCAACCGGACAGCCGCGGTTCCACACCTCGGCAGACCAGTTGAACTCGACGATCTCCCGGGGGTTGAGCGCTGCGCTCCCGAAGTAGTTCGCCAGGTTCTGCAGCGCGGCGGCGCGGCGCTCGTCGGCCGAGCGATTCTCCCATACGCGGGCCTCGTGCCCGCCGATGAAGCCCATCAGGATCCCGAAGGACGCATCGGCCGGCGACGTGTCGAAGGTGACCTTGATCGGGCCGATCTCGCTCACCGCCTGACCCGAGAGACCCTGCGCGCGCCAGAAGGGCGTGTCGTAGATCGCCTCGAACTTCATCAGCGTGCCCTGCGGCATGTGCTGGACGAGCTGATCGCGGAGCGGGGGCATGGGCGGGTCGTAGTCGATCCGTCCCGCCAGGGTGGGCGGGACGGCGACGATCACGCGCTGCGCGGTCGCGCTGAAGCCGTCGGTGACGACGGTCACGCCGGAGGACGACTGCGCGATGCGGCGCACCGGCGCGTTCAGCACGACGCGCCGGCCGAGCTGCGAGGCGACCCGCAGGGCGATCGTCTGCGCGCCCCCGACGAAGCGGCTTTCCTGCGCGCCGCCGGCGGTGTTGAAGTTGCGCTCGAAGGTTCCGGCGTTCTGCTCGTTCCCCGAGGCGGCGATGTAGAAGAGCGTGTAGAGAAGGGACAGCTCGCGCGCCTCGCAGCCGAAGATCGCCTCGGTGGCCGCCGACGTGACCGCCATGAACTCGGCGTTGCCGCTCGTGTTCGCGCGCAGCCACGCGTCGAGCGTCTGCCGGTCCCAGTCGTCGGCGCTGGAGGCGGTCCAGGGCTGGTCGACGGGCACGCTCGTCGACATCTGGTCGAGCTCCGTGACCGCGACCGCGATGTCGCCGGCGACGACGGGATCGGGCGGAGCCGTGCCGAAGGGCGTGTTGTTCGGGAACTCCTCGCGTCCTCGGGGGCCGAAGAAGACGTTGTTGCCGGTGTTGTAGGTCGGGAAGGTCCCGACGCCCACCGCCGCGGCCAGCGCCTGGATGTGGTCCTGCGTCGGCCCCGTGAACATGCCGCCGAGCTCGGCGTAGTCGCCGACGTCGAGCGGCTGGTTGAGCACGCGGCCTCCGACCCGGTCGCGGGCCTCGAGCACGATCACCGAGCGGCCGGCCTTGACGATCTCGCGGGCCGCCGTCAGCCCGGCGAGGCCCGCGCCGACCACGATCACGTTGGCGGAGCGCACCGCCGCGCGACCGGACTTTGGCAGCGCGGCGATCGCCGCGCCGGCCGCCGCACCGCCGATCAGGCCGCGGCGCGTGATTCCCTTGGTCTGCATCGCTCTTCCCTCACTTCGTCCCGCAAGTGCACCGAACTCCGTCCTGCCGGCGTCTCGCCGTCAATAGCGATTTCCCGGTATGCGCGCCGTGCGCCGGAACCACGCCCGCCGTCGGCTCTCGCACACTGGCGCGCGGACCGCTAGATGGGGTCTCCATGAGCCCCGCGTTTCGTCCCGACTTCACCGGCCAGGTGGCCCTCGTCACCGGTGCCAGCCGCGGCGTCGGCCGCGCGCTCGCCATCGCCCTGGCCGAGGCGGGTGCCGACGTCGCCTGCGCCGCCCGTGCGACCGACGCCGCGCCGGTCAAGCTCCCTGGCACGATCGACGAGACGGTGCGGGAGATCCAGGCGCGCGGCCGGCGGGGCGTCGCCATCCCGACCGACCTCTCGCGGCCCGGCGAGCCCGAAGCGATGGTCGCGCGCGCGCTCGACGCCTTCGGCCGCCTCGACAGCCTCGTGAACAACGCGGCCATCACCTTCGACGGCGACCTCGCGCTGCCGGTCAAGCGGTGGGACCTGGTGATGGAGGTGAACCTGCGCGCGCCGCTGCTCGCCATGCGCGCGGCGCTGCCTGCGATGAAGGCGAGCGGAGCGGGGAAGATCCTCAACATCTCCTCGGCCGCGGCGGTGCTGCCGATCCGGGGGATGCTCGTCTACGGCGTTTCCAAGGCGGCGCTCGAAAGGCTGACCACCGGCGCCGCCCAGGAGCTCGCGCCCGACGGCATCGCCGTCAATTGCCTCCGCATCGACGTGCCGATCGCCTCCGAGGGGTTCGTTTACAACACTCCCGGGCTCGACCACTCCGAGTGGGAGCCGACGGAGGTCGGTGCTGAAGCCGCGCTGTGGATGCTCGCGCAGCCGCCCGGACATACCGGCCAGGTCACGGGGATCATGGACCTGCGTCGCCTGTACGGCGTCGCCGAGAGCCGCATCGCCCGCTGAAGCTCGCCATGTCCGAAGGCCGCCGGGAGGCCGGCATCCTGCTGCCGCTGTTCTCCGTTCGCGGGCAACGCGACTGGGGCATTGGCGAGATCGCCGATCTGGCGCCGCTGGTCCGCTGGCTCGCGGCCGCCGGCCACGGGCTCCTCCAGCTCTTGCCGATCGTCGAGACCTCGCCGGGGGAACGCAGCCCCTATGCCGCGCTCAGCGCCTTCGCGATCGATTCCATCTATCTCGCGCTGCGGGAGGTGGAAGACTTCGTGGCCGTGGGCGGCGAGGAAGCACTGGCATCCGGCGACCGTGCTCGCCTGGAGGCAGCCCGGGAACACGCGAACATCGACTACGACGCCGTCCGCGCCGTGAAGCGCCGCGCGCTCGAGATCGCCTTCGAACGCTTCCTCGCGACCGAGTGGCGGGGCGGCGGCGAGCGGGCGGCCGCCTTCGAGCGCTTCCGGGCAGCAGAAGCCGACTGGCTCGCGGACTACTCGCTCTTCCGCGCCTGCAAGGAGAGCCGTGGCGAGCGGCCGTGGACGGTATGGGAGCGGCCGCTCCGCGACCGCGAGCCGGCGGCCGTGGCGGCGGCCGCGCATCAGCTCGAGCGGAACCGCCTGTTCCACGAATACGTGCAGTGGCTCGCGGCCGAGCAGTGGAACGCGGCACGACGGGCAGCCGCCGAGGTGGGTGTTCGCCTGAAGGGAGATCTCCCCTTCATGGTCGCGGGGGACAGCGCGGACGTGTGGGCGCGGCCGCACGAATTCGATCTCGGCTGCAACGTCGGCGCACCTCCGGACGCGTTCAACGAGCGCGGTCAGGACTGGGGCCTGCCCGTGTACCGCTGGGATGCCATGGCGGCAACCGACTTCCACTGGCTGCGCGGGCGGGTTGCCCGCGCCGCGCGCCTCTTCGACGCCGTGCGCGTCGATCACGTCGTCGGCTACTATCGCATCTGGATCCTCTGCCCGGGGGCGGACGGGCGCTTCCTCCCGGATGACGAGGCCGCGCAGCTCGCGCTCGGCGAGCGCCTCCTCGGCGTCGCCCTGGGGGCGGCGGGCGATACGCAGGTGATTGCCGAAGACCTCGGGACCGTCCCGCCGTTCGTGCGCCGATCGCTGGCTGCGCTCGGCATCCCCGGCTACCGGGTGCTGCGCTGGGAGGAGGACGCGGGAGCGTTCCGCGACCCGACGAGCTATCCCCGCCTCTCCGTGGCGACGAGCGGCACGCACGACACCACCACGCTCGCCGTCTGGTGGAGCGACGAGCTCGGGGAAGCAGGCCGCCGCGCGCTCGCCGGCGTTCCGCCTTTTGCCGGGCTGCGAGATGCCGGCGCCGAATTCACGCCGGCCGTGCATGCCGCCTTGCTCGAGGGTCTCTACGCCGCCGGCTCCGACCTCGTCGTGATCCCGCTGCAGGACGTGTACGGAGGCCGCGAGCGGATCAACGTGCCCGCGACGGTGGGTCCGCAGAACTGGGGTTACCGGACGCCGTGGACGGTCGAGGAGCTCGGTGGTGCCGCGAACGTCGCCGTCGCCGCGCGCCTGCGGTCGCTCGCCGTGCGCCACGGCCGCGCCTCCGGGTAGACTCGGACTCTCAAGCGCCGCGCGTGCCGCGCAGCCGGCGGAGGCCGAGCAGCACCAGCCGCTCGCCGCCGACGACGCGCGCCGCCTCTCCGGCCAGCGCGAAGCGCCCGTCGGGCAGCGCGCTGGTCGCGATTCCTTGCCGCGCGAGATAGGCGCGCGCCTCCTCGACTTCGGACGCGCTCACCCACGTGTCGCGCTCGGCCGACCACCGGTAGAGGATGGTGTCGGCCATCGCTTCGAAGCTCTGATGATGCGCAGTGGACGGCACCGGCTTTCCTATACCCATGTCGAATACAAGGTATTCCCAAACAGGCAGGGAACTCAAACAGAAAAAGTGTACTCGCACCTGGGGAAAACCCGTACGCGGAGCCGTGTATCTGTGGCCGGCCCACGGTATGCTCCGGCGGCGTGACCCACGACCAGCTGCGCGCGGTCCTGCCGCCATACGCCGCGGGCGAGCTCGACGAGGGGCCGGCGGAGGCGGTGCGCGCGCACCTCGCAACCGGGTGCCCCGACTGCCTGGGGGCGCTCTTTCGCCTTCCGGTCGGGCGACCGCGTGGCCGGTGGGACGTCAGCCTGCCGCGGGCGGGGTGGCTGGCTCCCGCGACGGCCGCGGTGCTCGCCGTCGCGCTCGCCGCCCTCGTCGGGTGGACGATCCACGACCTCCGGCAGCGCGAAGCGGAGCGGCGCGCGGAAAGCGTCCGGGCGGCGGCGCGCCTCGTCGATGCCGAGACCGCACGGGCGGAAGCCGCGGCCCGCAGCGACACGCTCGGGCGCGCGCTCGAGGCGGCGCGTGCCGACGCCGCGGAGGCGCGGGCGGCGGCGGGTGTCGCCGCCGGCGAACGGACCCGGCTCGAGACCGAGCTCGCGGCGGCCGAGGCACGCGTCGGCAGCTTGCTGCGCAGCATCCGCCGTCGCGACGCCGAGATCGACCGCCTGCTCGGCGGGGCGCCCGAGCGGACGCTCGCTGACCTGGCGGCGATGCCGGGATTCGGGGTCGCGCGCCTCGAGCCACGCTCGAGCGCGGGCGGCCGCGGCCACCTCCTCTGGCATCCCGCACGCGCCGCCGCCCTGCTGTACGCGTTCGGACTGCCGTCCGCCCGCGGCGCCTACCGGATCGAGCTCGAGCTCGACGACGGTCGGGTCCAGACCGGGCCGGCGTTCGAGCCCGGTCCGGAGGGCGACGCGGTGCTGCCGATCCGGCTTCCCGTGGTCGGCGCGCGCCTCCGCGGTCTGACGGTCGTGCAGGAGCCGGGCGCCCGCCCCGTGCTCGGCGCGCGGCTCGGCGCGGCGCCGGCCGGCGGCTGAGCTCAGGGCACGCGCAGCGCGCCGCGCCGGTTGGTGTGGAGCTCCTGCGCCGTCGAGCAGCGGTTGCCGCTCTCGGCCGCGAGCGGGTCGCGGAAGCTGATCGTCACGGTGAGCAGACCGTCGCGCGGGCTGGTGAACTCCGCATGGCGCGCGACGGCGCGGAAACGGACGCTGCCGTCGCCCGCGATCCTGACCGCGAGACGATCGATGCCCCCGGCGGTTCCCACGCTGTGGTTGTGGTCACGGAACCTGAACACGCCGGGCCTCTTCGCGACGAAGCGACCGGCGGGAACGCTCGCGCAGAAGACCTCGTCGCCACGCTCGGCGCGGATCTGGAGGAAGACGTCCTCGCGGCGCGGGTTCACGTCCGCGAGGCCCTGGGCCGCGAGCAGCGACTCGAGGCCGAGGCGGCTCGTCTGCCCGTGCGGGTGGATGCGACCCCGGTCGATGGCCATCGGGAAGATCTGGCGGTCGGCACAGCAGGCGGGATCCTCGAAGTCCGTGAGGCCGTCGCCGTCGTCGTCGACACAGTTGCCGCAGATCTCCGCGGTGGCTTGCACGCCCGCGTTCGGGGAAGGCGGTGCCTGCTGGGCGAGCGCGGGCAGGGCCGCGAGGACCCCCGTCACACCGACGGTCAGAGCGAGCACGATGCGCACGCTGTCGCTTCCCCCGCGGACGGCAAAGAGCAAGGGGTATGCCCGCGAACAAGAATGCCAAGCGGCCGAAGCGGCCCGCAGGGACGCCCCTTTCGTGCACGGCCGCAAGCCGCTTCGGGGATGACCGAACCGCGGACGGGGCGAGGTTGCGGCGAGCCGAGCCTCCGACGTACGATCGCGCGCGGGGATGGGGGACCGGGTTCGGATCGCCAACGCCAGCGGCTACTGGGGCGACGACCCGGAGGCGCTCGCGCGACAGGTCCGCAGCGGCACGGTCGACTACGTGACGCTCGATTTCCTGGCCGAGATCACCATGGTGATCCTCCAGCGCCAGCGCGCTCGCAACCCGAGCCTCGGCTACGCCTACGACTTCGTCGAGATGCTGGCGCCGGTGCTCGCCGACGTCGTGCACGGCCGGATCCGGATCGTCGCCAACGCCGGCGGCGTGCACGTGGAAGCATGCCGGGACCGCATCGCCGCCGTCTGCCGCGAGCAGGGACTCGCGCCGGCGATCGCCATCGTGTGCGGCGACGACCTGCTGGCGCGCGTGGACGAGCTCCTCGCCGCCGGTGTGCCGCTCGCCCACCTGGACGACGGCCGGCCGCTCGCCACGGTTCGCGACCGGGTGGTCGCGGCCAACGCGTACCTCGGCGCGCGCCCGATCGCGCAGGCGCTCGCGGCCGGGGCGGACATCGTGGTGACCGGGCGGACGACGGACGCGGCCCTCACCCTCGGCCCGCTCGTGCACGAGCTCGGCTGGGCGTCGAACGACTGGGACCGGCTGGCGGCCGGCACGGTGGCCGGCCACGTGCTCGAGTGCGGCGCCCAGGCGACGGGCGGCAACCTGACCGACTGGCAGCGGACGGCGCCGCTCGACGTGGGGTACCCGGTGGCCGAGGTTGCGGCGGACGGCGGCTTCGTGGTCACCAAGCCGGCGGGCAGCGGCGGGCGCGTGTCGCGTGCCACCGTGACCGAGCAGCTCCTTTACGAGATCGCCGACCCGGCCGCCTATCTGACCCCGGACGTGAGCGCCGATTTTCGCCACCTCGACGTGCGGGCCGCCGGCGCCGATCGCGTCATCGTGAGCGGGGCACGCGGCCGGCCGCCGACCGACACGCTCAAGGTCACGGTCGTCTATCGCGACGGCTGGCGCGCAGTCGGCTACGCGTTGCTCTCCGGGCCCGACATCCTCGCCAAGGCCGAGCGCCTCGCCGCCATGCTGTGGCACCGGCTCGGGACCGACTTCACCGACCGGCGAGCGGAGCTCGTCGGCTACCGGAGCTGCTGGGGCGCGGCGGCTCCCGACGTCGAGCCGAACGAGGGCATCTTCCGGGCCGCGGTGCGCGACCCGGACCGGACGAAGGTCGAGCGCTTCGCGCACACGCTGCTCGGCTTCGCGCTCCAGGGACCGCCCGGGCTCGGCGTGTTCGGCGGCCGGCCCGAGGTGCAGGAGGCCTACGCCTACTGGCCGGCGCTGGTGCCGCGCGACCTCGTCCGCCCGCGCGTCGAGATCGTGCGTGGCGACGCGCGCGTCGTCGACCAGCTGCCGGCAGCACCGCCCGACGGTGCGACGTCAGTCGGCGGAGAGCGGGAGACGCGGGGCGAGCCCGCCGCTGCCGCGGCGATTGCGGCGGGCCCGCGCCGCCGCGTGCCGCTGCGGCGGATCGCGTATGCCCGCTCCGGGGACAAGGGCGATCATGCCAACATCGGGGTGGCGGCCAGATCGCCGGCGGCCTTCGCGTTCCTGCGCGCCGTGCTCGACGCCGACCGGATACGCGGTCACTTCGGGGACCGCTGTGGCGGACCGGTCGAGCGCTACGAGCTGCCCGGGCTCCGGGCCCTCAACTTCGTTCTCCGCCACGCGCTCGGGGGTGGGGGCACCGTGTCGCTCCGCGCGGATCATCAGGGCAAGACCCTCGCGCAAGGACTCCTCACGCTCGCGCTCGACGTGCCGGAGGCGGTGCTGGCCGCCACCCCGCCCGACGGAGAAGGGTAGTGCGGCGCCTCGCCTCGCACCTCCGTCGCGACGCGGAGTTCGAGGAGAATGCGCGTCACCACCGCGCGCTCGCGGCCGACCTGCGCGCCCGTCTCGAGGCCACGCGGGAGGGGGGACCGTCGAAGGCGCGCGAGCGGCACACGGCGCGCGGCCGGCTGCTCGTGCGCGAGCGGATCGCGCGTCTCCTCGACCCCGACACGCCGTTCCTCGAGCTCATGCCGTTCGCCGCCGAGGGCTGCTATGACGGGCCGACGCCGGCGGGCGGGCTGGTGACGGGGATCGGGACGGTCGCGGGGCACCAGGCGATGGTGCTCGCCAACGACGTGACCGTGAAGGGCGGGACGCTCTACCCGATCACGGTGCAGAAGCAGCTCCGCGCGCAGCAGATCGCGCTCGAGAACCGCCTCCCCTGCGTCTACCTCGTCGACTCGGGCGGCGCCTTCCTCCCGCTGCAGGCGGAGATCTTCACGCCCGGCGGGCGCATCTTCTTCAACGAGGCGGTCATGTCGGCGGCGGGCATCCCGCAGATCGCCGTCGTGCACGGCCCGTCGACCGCGGGCGGAGCGTACGTGCCCGCGATGTGCGACGAGAACATCATCGTGCGCAACCAGGGCGCGATCTACCTCGGCGGCCCCCCGCTCGTACGCGCCGCCACCGGCGAGGAGGTGACCGCGGAGGAGCTCGGCGGCGGCGACGTGCACACCCGTATCTCGGGCGTCTCGGATCACCTCGCCGCCGACGACGCGCACGGCCTGCTGCTCGCGCGCCAGGCGCTCGCCCAGGTGCCGCGGCTGGTACCCGCCATCGAGCCCGGGCCGGTCGAGCCGCCCGCGGAGGAGCCCGCCGACCTCTACGGCATCCTGCCGCGCGATCCGCGCCGGCCGTACGAGGTTCGGGAGGTGATCGCGCGCCTGGTCGACGGCAGCCGCTTCCACGAGTTCAAGCCGCTGTACGGCACGACGCTGGTCACCGGGTTCGCCCGCCTGCACGGCTACGAGGTCGGCATCCTCGCCAACAACGGCGTCCTCCTCTCGGAGGCCGCGCTGAAGGGCACGCACTTCATCACGCTCGCCTGCCAGCGCCGCGTGCCGCTCCTCTTCCTGCAGAACATCACCGGCTTCATGGTGGGCAAGCAGTACGAGCACGGGGGCATCACGAAGGACGGCGCCAAGATGGTGCACGCCGTCGCCACCGCGCAGGTGCCGAAGCTGACCGTCATCATCGGCGCGTCGCACGGCGCGGGGAACTACGCGATGTGCGGGCGCTCCTACGGGCCGCGGTTCCTCTTCACCTGGCCGAACGCGCGCATCTCGGTGATGGGTGGGGAGCAGGCGGCGGCGACGCTGCTCGCCGTCAAGCGCCAGCAGCTCGCCGCCGAGGGCCAGGCGCTCACGGCCGAGGCGGAGGCGGCGCTGACGGCGCCGATCCTCGCCAAGTACGAGGAGGAGTCGAACGCCTTCTACGCCACCGCGCGGCTGTGGGACGACGGCATCATCGACCCCGCCCAGACGCGCGACGTCCTCGGCCTGGCGCTGGCGGTGGCGCTGCGCCCGCCCGTGCCCGCGCCGCGGCACGGGGTCTTCCGCATGTGAGCGGCTACTGGCCGACGTCCTCCGGCTGCGGGGTCCACTCGATCCCGTAGCGCCGCATCTTGTCGTAGATGCTGGTGCGGTGGATGCCGAGCCGCTCGGCGGCCTCGCTCTTGTTGCCGCCCGTCAGCCGCAGGGCCTGGGCGATGGCGAGCTTCTCGATCTCCTCGAGGGTCAGGTGCGCCGGGATGAGCGGCCGCTCCTCATCGCCCCGGCGGTGGAGCTGCGGCGGAAGGTCCTGCGCCCGGAGCTGCTCGCCCTTGCCGAGCACGACGGCGCGCTCGATGGCGTTCTCGAGCTCGCGTACGTTGCCGGGCCACGAATAGCTGATCAGCACCTCCTTCGCCTCGTCGGAGATGGCCGACATCGAGGAGTGCTCGCGGGCGGCATACTTGCGGAGGAAGTGCATGGCGAGCATCTGGACGTCGTCCATCCGCTCGCGCAGCGGCGGCACGCGGAGCAGGATGACGTTCAGGCGGTAGTAGAGATCCTCGCGCAGCATGCCTTCCTCGAGCGCCTTCTGGAGGTCGCGGTTGGTGGCGGCGATGATGCGGACGTCGACCGGGATGGTGCCGGAGCCGCCGACCCGCTCGATCTCCCGCTCCTGGAGCCCGCGCAGGAACTTCGCCTGCAGGCGCGGGTGCATCTCGCACACCTCGTCGAGGAAGAGCGTCCCGCCGTCGGCCTGCTCGAAGCGCCCGATGCGGCGGCGGTCGGCGCCCGTGAACGCACCCTTCTCGTGGCCGAACAGCTCGCTTTCGAGGAGCGTCTCGGGCACCGCGGCGCAGTTCATCTTGACCAGCGGGCCGCGGCTCCGCCGGCTCTGCGCGTGGATGGCGTTGGCGATGATCTCCTTGCCCGTGCCGCTCTCGCCCTGGATGAGGACGGTCGCGTCGCTCCCGGCCGCGGTCTGGATGATCTCGTGGATGCGGCGCATGGGCTCGCTGTGGCCGACGAGCTGGTGCATGCCGCGCACGAGCGACAGCTCCTCCTCCAGCCGCTCCTTGCGGTGGACGAGCCGGCGGCGCTCGAGTGCCTGCCCGACGAGGTGCAGGATCTCGTCCGGCGTGAACGGCTTGGTGACGTAGTGGTAGGCGCCCCGCTTGATGGCGTCGACCGCGGTCTCGATGCTGCCCTGCCCGGTGATCACGATGACCTCGATGCCGGGCCACTGGCGGCGAACGCTGTCGAGCAGCTCGAGCCCGCTGACGCGCGGCAGGGTGAGGTCGGCGAGCACCAGGTCGGTCTCCTGCCTCTCGAGCTCCGCGATCGCGTGGATGGCGTTGGCGACGGCAACCACGCCGTAGCCCTCGGCGCCCAGCGTGTCGCGCAACGCCTCGCGCATGGTGGCGTCGTCATCGACGACGAGGATTCTCGCCTTGGCGGTCATGGCTGCCCCTCCGTCCTGGACCGTCGCTTTGTTCGTCGGCCCGAGGCCTTGTGTCGCGAAATACTACACCGAACGTGAAGCTGCTAGCCCCTCCTTCTCTTGCGGATGGACACGAACGCTGCGCGGCTGGTGCCACGGGAGACAATGGCCGTGACCGGATGGGCAGAGGGGATGGGACGCGCAGCCCCGGGGAGCGGCGCTTGCCAAAGGTGCCAGGCGCTGGCTAGAAGCCGGCCGACGAGGGGTGCCGTGACCGGGACGATCAAGCGCATCGTGCGGGACAAAGGCTTCGGCTTCATCACGCCGGATGACGGGTCGGACGACGTGTTCTTCCATCGCTCGCGTCTCGGCCCGCGCATCGAGTTCGAGGAGCTTCGCGAGGGCGACGAGGTCGAGTTCCAGACGCGGCCGGGTGAGAAGGGACCGCAGGCGTTCAACGTGAAGCCCCGATAGAGCGCGGAGGCGAGCATGGCCCAGCGGAAGGCACGCAGGTCGGTGAGCAAGAAGACGAAGACGGCGGGCAAGCGCCCCGCCCCCAAGCGGAAGGCGACGCCGCGGCCCGCCCGCAAGGCGGCGCCGGCCGCCAACAAGCGCGTGGCGGAGCTCGAGGCCGAGAACCGCCGGCTGCGCGCCGAGGTCGATCGGCTGCGGGCCGAGCTCGGCGATCGGCCTTCGGGCGTCGGCGGCATGCCGCCCGACGAGGTGCCGCCGCCCGAGTATTAAATCAGCGAGGGGCTCCGCCCCTCGCCCCGGCGGGCGAAGCCCGCCGGGTCCTCACTCCCCGCTCGCTTCGCTCGGCCGCGCGCTGCGCGCGCGGAGATCGTGCGAGTCGCCTACCTAGGTATCTGGCGCTGGCGCTTAGGCGGCCGGCGAGGCGAGGAAGCGGCGCAAGCAGCGCGCGGTGTGCGAGGCGCTCACCCGGGCGACCGCGGCAGGCGGGCCGGAGGCGACCACGTACCCGCCCGCGGCGCCGCCCTCGGGTCCGAGGTCGACGATCCAGTCGGCCTCCTTCACGATGTCGAGGTTGTGCTCGATCGTGATCACGGTGTGGCCGCGCTCGACCAGGCGGTGGAGCACCGCGATCAGTCGGTCGGTGTCCGCGAAGTGGAGGCCCGTCGTGGGCTCGTCGAGCACGTAGAGCGTCCGGCCGCGCGATTCCTTGGCGAGCTCGAAGGCGAGCTTCACGCGCTGCGCCTCGCCCCCCGAGAGCGTGTGGCTCGGCTGGCCGAGCGTCAGGTAGCCGAGGCCGATGTCGCAGAGCAGCCTGAGGCTCCGGGCCACGCCCGGGTGCGGGGCGAAGAAATCCGCCGCCTCCTCGACCGTCATCGCGAGCACGTCGGCGATCGAGCGGCCGCCGTAGCGGATGGCGAGCGTCTCCTCCGTGAAGCGCCGGCCGCCGCAGGCCTCGCAGTCCACCCACACGTCGGGCAGGAAGCTCATCTCCATGCGTAGCCGGCCCTGGCCGGCGCACGCGTCGCACCGCCCGCCGGCGACGTTGAACGAGAACCGCCCGGCGCCGTAGCCGCGCAGGCGCGCCTCGGGAACCATGGCGAAGAGGCGCCGGATGTCGTCGAAGAAGCCGATGTAGGAGGCCGGCGTCGAGCGCGGCGTCCGCCCGATGGGGCTCTGGTCCACCTCGACGGCGCGTGCCAGGTGCTCGACGCCGGTGAGGGCGCGGTGGGCGCCGACGCTGCCGGCCTGGAGGCCGAGGACGCGGCGCACGCCCGCATACAGGACGTCGCGCACGAGCGTCGACTTCCCGGAGCCGGAGACGCCGGTCACGCAGGTCCAGGCGCCGAGCGGCACGCTGACGTCGATGGCCTTGAGGTTGTGCTGGGAAGCGCCGTGCACCGTGAGGCGTGCCAGGCCGTCGAGCGAGCGGGCGGGGCCCAGGCGCGGGTGTGCCGCCGCGAGATAGCGGCCGGTCGGCGAGTCCGGCATGGCGGCCAGTGTCGCGGGGGGCGCCACGGCCACCACCCGGCCGCCGTGCACGCCCGCCCCCGGGCCGAGGTCGACGACCAGATCGGCGCGCCGGATCGTCGCCTCGTCGTGCTCGACGACGATCACGGTGTTGCCGCGGGCGCGGAGCGTCTCGAGAGTGTCGAGGAGCATGCTCCCGTCGCGCGGGTGGAGGCCGATCGTCGGCTCGTCCAGGATGTAGCAGACGCCGCGCAGGTTCGACCCGAGCTGCGCCGCCAGGCGGATGCGCTGCGCCTCGCCGCCCGAGAGCGTGTCGGCGCGCCGGTCGAGCGTCAGGTAGCCGAGCCCCACCCGGCCGAGGAAGCCGAGACGCGGGAGGATCTCCTTGAGTGCGCCCTCGGCGATCGCCGCGTCGCGGGTGCCGAAACGCAGCGCGCGCACCGCGCGTTCGGCGTCGGTGACGGCCAGGCGCGTGAACTCCGCGATCCGGTGGCCGTTCAAGCGGACGGCCCGCGCGCGCGGGTTCAGCCGCTCGCCGCCGCAGGCCTCGCACGGCCGCTCGGTCGTGAAGGCGCCGAGGTCGCCGCCGTCGCCCGCCTCGAGGCGCTGGCGGAGGACGGCGAGAGCCCGATCGTTGCCGTCGAGGATCGCGCGGCGCTGGCGGGCGCCGAGCTTGGCGACCGGGCGGTCGAGCGGTACGCCCGCGGCGGCGAGCGTGCGGAGGAGGCGTCGCTTCTCGGCGCGCAGCTCGGGGCGCTCGAGGGGGAGGAGGGCGCCGCCCTCGAGGGAGCGGCGCTGGTCGAGCATCGCCGCCGGGTCGAGCTCCTCGCGCACGCCGGCGCCGTCGCAGGCGGGACAGGCGCCCTGGCGGCTGTTGAACGAGAAGAGCCGCGGGTCGAGGGGCGGAAAGCCCGTGTCGCAGGCGGGGCAGAAGAGCCGCTCGGAGTACAGGCGCTCGGTCCCATCGGCGAGCGCGACCACGGTACCGCCGCCCAGGCGGAGCGCCCGGTCGAGCGACTCCTCGAACGCCGCCGCGTCCGCCGCCAGCGTGGCCACCACGAGGTCGATGTCGTGCTCGCGATAGCGGTCGAGCAGCGGCACCTGGGCGAGCGCCAGCCGCCGGCCGTCGATGCGCGCTTCCTTGAGCCGGAGCTTGCGTGCCCCGATGAGGACTTCCTTGTGATAGCCCTTCCGGCCGCGCACGACGGGCGCCAGCAGCGTGAGGCGCGCGCCGCCGAACTCGGCCCGCAGGCGCTCCAGGATCTGCCGTCGCGTCTGCGGGCGGATGGGGGCGTCGCACGCGGGACAGTGCTGCACGCCGAGCTTGGCGAACAGGAGCCGGAGGTAGTGCGCCACCTCGGTGACCGTGGCGACCGTGGAGTTCCGCCCGCCGCGGGACAGCCGCTGCTCGATCGCCACCGTGGGAGGCAGACCGAGCAGCAGGTCGACGTCGGGCTTCGCCATGACGTGCAGGAACTGGCGCGCGTAGGCCGACAGGCTGTCGATGTACCGGCGCTGCCCCTCGGCGTAGAGGACGTCGAAGGCGAGCGAGGACTTGCCCGAGCCGGAAAGCCCGGTCATCACGATCAGGCGGTCGCGCGGCAGCTCGAGGCTCACGTCCTTCAGGTTGTGCTCGCGGGCGCCGACGATACGGATGCAGCCGTTTCCGCCGCCCGCCGCCGGCGCGTCGTGCACCTCGGTGGCGAACGCGGCCCGCGCCCCCCGGCCGTCGCCGAGGACCTCGGCCAGGTAGCGGCCGGTGTGCGAGCCGGGCGTGCCCGCGATCGCCTCCGGCGGCCCGGCGGCGACCAGGCGGCCGCCGGCGTCGCCGCCCTCGGGTCCGAGGTCGATCACCCAGTCGGCGCACTTCACCACCTCGAGGTTGTGCTCGATCACGATGAGCGAGTGGCCGCGCTCGACGAGCCGCGCGAAGCAGCCGAGCAGCCGCTCGATGTCGGCGAGGTGCAGCCCGGTGGTCGGCTCGTCGAAGATGAAGAGCGTGTGCGCCTTGCCCTCCCGCCCGAGATGCGCGGCGAGCTTCACGCGCTGGGCCTCGCCGCCCGAGAGCGTCGACAGCGGCTGGCCGAGCCGCAGGTAGTCGAGCCCGACGTCGACCAGGGGGCGGAGGCGCCGGGCGATGTCGGGGACGTCGGCGAAGACCTCGACGGCCTGGGCGACGGTGAGGTCGAGGACCTCGCGGATGTTGCGCCCGTGCGAGCGCACCTCCAGCACCTCGGGCCCGAAGCGCGCTCCGCCGCACTCCGCGCAGGGGACGTAGACGTCGGAGAGGAACTGCATCTCGACCTTCTCGAAGCCCTGGCCGGTGCACGTCTCGCAGCGCCCGCCGGGGACGTTGAAGGAGAACGTCGCCGCCGTGTAGCCGCGCAGGCGCGCCGCCTCGGTCGCCGCGAAGCAGGTCCGGATCAGGTCGAAGGCGCGCAGGTAGGTGACCGGATTCGCCCGCGGCGTCGAGCCGATGGGCGCCTGGTCGACGAGCACGACGTCGGCGATGCGCTCGGCGCCGCTGATCTCGCGGCACGCACCCGGGATGCCGACCGGCTCCCCGCGGCGCTTCTTGAGGCCGCGGTAGAGGACCTCCTCGACCAGCGTCGACTTGCCGGAGCCCGAAACGCCGGTCACCGCGACGAAGCAGCCGAGCGGGACGTCGACATCGAGGTCCTCGAGGTTGTTGGCCGACGCGCCGCGCACGCGGAGGCTGAGATGCGGGAGCGGCCGCCGCCGCTTGCGGGGCACGGGAATCTCGCGCCGCCCGCCGAGGAAGGCGCCCGTGACCGAGGCGCGCGCGCCGGCCAGCTCGGCGGGCGGGCCCGCGAAGATGAGGTCGCCTCCGCGCTCGCCCGCGCCGGGGCCGAGGTCGATCGCGTGATCGGCGGCGCGGATGATCGCGGGGTCGTGCTCGACGACGACCACGGCGTTCCCCTGGTCGCGCAGCCGGTGCAGGGTACGGACGAGACGCTCCGTATCGCGCGCGTGCAGCCCGATCGAGGGCTCGTCGAGGACGTAGAGCGTGTTCACCAGCGACGAGCCGATGGCGGTGGTCAGGTCGACGCGCTCGAGCTCCCCGCCCGAGAGCGTGCGCGACTGCCGGTCGAGCGTCAGGTACTCGAGCCCCGCCTCCACGAGGTAGCGAAGGCGGCTGCGGACCTCGGCGAGGATCAGGCCGGCGACGGCCTCGGCCTGCGCCGACGGCAGCCGGAGGTCGCCGAAGAACACCGCCGCCTCTCCGATCGGCATGCGGTTCACCTCCGCGATCGTCCGGCCGCCGACGCGGAAGTCGAGCGCCTCGGGCTTGACGCGCGCGCCCGCGCACGCGGGGCAGAGGCGGTAGCTCCGGAAGCGCGAGAGGAAGACGCGCACGTGCATGCGATACGTCCTACCCTCGAGCCAGCGGAACCAGCCGCGCACGCCCGGATAGTGGCCGCGGCCATCGCCTTCGAGCACGAGCTCCCGCTGGGCAGGATCGAGCTCCCCCCACGGCACGTCGGTCGGGATGCCGCGACGGCGGCAGAACTTGGCGAGCTCGCCGCGCTCCCAGGCGGTGGCCTTCGTCGACCACGGTTTGAGGGCGCCGGCGGCGAGCGTGCGGCGGGGGTCGGGGACGACGAGGTCGAGGTCCAGGTCGATCACGCGCCCGAAGCCGCGGCAAGCCTCGCACGCGCCGAGCGGGCTGTTGAAGGAGAACAGGTTGGGCACGGGGTCGCGCACCGCGAAACCGCACGCGGCGCACTCGAGCGCGGTCGAGAAGCGGATGGTCTCCCCACCGTCGGCCAGCACGGCCGCCGCCCGCCCGCGCCCGTGCGCGAAGGCCTGCTCGAACGACTCGACCAGCCGCCCGCGCTCCGCCGCCCGCAGCCGCAGCCGGTCCTGCACCACGGTCAGCGCGCCGTCGACGAGCGGTGGCGTCTCGAGCTCCTCGAGCCCCACGATGCCGTTCGGGCCGAGCGCCCGCACGAAGCCCGCCTGGAGGAGGCCCGCGCGGACGTCGGACCATGGGAGCGCGGCGGGCGGCGTGAGCGCGAAGGTGACGAGCGCTCGGGCACCGTCGTGCGCGCTGATGAGGGCTTCGGCGGTGCTCTCGGCGGAGTCCCGCTGGACCATCCGGCCGCAGCTGCGGCAATGGGGAACGCCGACCTTGGCGAACAGGAGCTTCAGGTGGTCGTGCAGCTCGGTCATCGTGCCCACCGTCGAGCGCGACGTCTTGACCGGGCGGCTCTGATCGATCGCGATCGCGGGCAGGATGCCGTCGATGCGGTCGACACGCGGCTTGTCCATGCGATCGAGGAACTGGCGGGCATAGGTGGAGAAGCTCTCGACGTAGCGCCGCTGCCCTTCGGCGTAGAGCACGTCGAAGGCGAGGCTCGACTTCCCCGATCCCGACACGCCCGTGATGACGGTCAACGCCCCGAGCGGCACGCGGACGTCGATGCCCCGCAAGTTGTGTTCGCGGGCGCCGAGGATCTCGATGGCGGGCGAGCTCATCGTGGACGTCGCGGCGCAGGGCGTGGGCGGTTTGGCGCGCCGCCGAACCGTCGAGTATACGCGCCCGTCACGCCCGGGAAAGACCGCTCCCCGGCGTCCCCCGTCTCGAGTCACGCGCACGCTGGCGGCGCGACCACGAGCGTCAGCCCCGAGGGCGCGAGGCGGCCCGGGGCGTTCGGCGCCGCCCCGTAGCCGATCTCCTCCCCCTCCGCGATCACCGCGCCAGGTCCCACGAGCGCGCGGCGGACGAGCGCGCCGCGGCCGATGCGGCAGCCGTCGAGCAGCACGCTGTCCTCGACCTCTGCGCCGCCCTCGACGACGACGCCGTGGCCGAGGACCGAGTTGACGACGAGGCCGCCGCGGATCACCGAGCCCTCGGAGACCAGCGAGTTGAGCGCCTGCCCGGCACGGCCGGCGCTGTCCGCCACGACCTTCGCGGGCGCGAGTCCCGCAGCGGCGGCGCGCACGGGCCACGCCGGGTTGTAGAGGTCGAGGAATGGCCGCGGCGTGCACAGGTTCATCTGCGCGTCGTAGTACGCTTCGAGCGTGATGGGCTCGGGCCAGTACGCGCCCTGTGACGCTCCGGGGAGGTGGCGGTCGAGCAGGTCGTAGGCCGTCATCCGGAGGCGAGCGGCGAGGGCTGCGAGGAACCGCGCCTCGTCGCCCACGTCGTCCGGCGCAAGCGCAGCCAGGACGGCGGGAAGGGCGTCGGCGCGGACGATGAAGTCGCCGGCCCAGCCGAGCGCGAAGCCGCCCGTTGCGGTCGACGGCGCGGGAGCGATGGGCGCACGCTCGGCGTGACGGACCCGGCCGTCGCCGCCGATCCGTAGCACGGCGCGGCCCGGGGCCTCGCTCGCAGGCAGCGGCAACGCGACGAGCGTCACGTCGGCCCCGAACGCGGCATGCGCCGCGGCCAGCGGCCGCAGGTCGAGCTGCAGGATGTGGTCGGCCGACAGCACGACGATCGCGTCCGGCCGGTGAGCGCCGAGGAGATCGCGGCACGCCTGGAGCGCCTCGACGAGGCGCCGGGCGGGCGTACCCGTCGCCTGCATGCCGGGCAGCGACCGGAGGGCGCGGCGCTCCGCTGCTGCCGCGCCGCCCGCGCGCACCACGTGTGCGCCGAGCGCCGCGTCCGTCACCGGCGCGAACACGCACACGTCGCGGACGCCCGAGTTCGCGAGCGTGGCGAGGGCGAAGTCGATGAAGCGGTACTGGCCGGCGAACGGCGTGAGCGCCGCGTCGCCGGGTGAGACGAGAGGATCGAGACTGGCGCTCCCACCCCCCGCCACCACGACCCCGAGCAGCCGTCCGTCCATCGGATCCTCCTTCGTCCCCTCCTTCAGAGCCGGTCACTGGCGAGGCGGCGCTCGATCTCGGCGAGGAGGGCGGCGAGCTTACGATCCACCCCGAGCTTGGCCGCGACCGACCGGCACCCGTTCAGGACGGTCGTGTGATTGCGCCCGAATTCCCGGGCGAGCTCGGCGGCCGACCACTGGCAGAGCTTCCGCGCCAGGTACATCGCGACGTGCCGCGGGAGTACGAGTTCCCGCCGGCGGCTGCGTCCACGGAGGCTGCGCGCTGCCACGCCGAAGGCGCGCGCCGTCGCCTCGACGATCCGATCGAGGGCGGGGGGCGCGGCGGGGATCCGCTGGAGGGCAGGGAGGATCTCGAGCGCCAGCGCCGCGTCGATCGCACGACCGCGCAGATGCGCGTGGGCCAGCAGGCTGCGGAGCGCGCCTTCGAGCCGGCGCACGTTGCCGGAGACGGTGGCGGCGAGCCTGGCGGCGAGTCCCGCGTCGAGGACGAGCCCGAGCGCTCGAGCCTTGTAGTGCACCAGCTCGAGGCAGAGCCGTGGCTCGGGCGGTTCGATGCCGGCGATCACCCCGTTCCGGAAGCCTTCGCGGACCCGTGCCGCGAACTCGGGCATCTCATCGGGCGCCCGATCCGACGTGAGCGCCAGGGGACGCCCGTCCGCGGCCCACGCCGCGAGCCCGTCGATCAGCTCCTCCTGCATCTGCTCCCGGCCGGCGAGCGAGTGGACGTCATCGAGCAGGAGGACGTCGAGCGCCCGCAGCTCCCGCCAGAAGGCCTCCTGGCGATGCTCGCCGATGGCGGCGACCAGCTCCTCGATCAGCCTCGCCGCCGGCAGGCAGGCCACCGCGAGTCTCCGGGCCTCGAGTGCGTGCGCGATCGCGTGGAGGAGGTGTGTCTTCCCGACGCCTGCCGGCCCGTGGAGGAAGACGGGCGCCGCGGTCTCCTGCCGGGCGAGCGCGCGGGCCGCGTCGAAGGCACGCGTGTTGCTCTCCCCGACCACGAACGTGTCGAAGGTGTGATCGGGCAGCGGCGGCGTCGCCCGGATCGGCAGCGACGGTGGCGGCGCCGGCAGATCGAGTCGAAGCGAACACCGGTGGCCGGCGACGGCGGCGACCGCGTCGGCGATCACCCCGGCGAAGTGTCGTGCCACGAGCTCGCGCGTCAGGCGGTCGGGCGCCTCGAGGGTGATCTCGTCTTCGAGCCAGGTGCAGCGCAGCGGCACGATCCACGCGGCGAAGTTCCGGTCGCCAACGCGAGCGCGCACGGTCTCACACGCCTGCGCCCACATCGTCGCCGGGTCCGTCATGACCGCTGTGCTGCTCATGCGTGGCGACGCCCACAGCTGTGGAGGAGCGGTGCATCGTCTCGGGAAGACGCCGCTTTCAACTTCCGGTGACCCATCGCCGTCCCGCCCCGATGCGGCGGACGCACGTCGGGTGGGGACCCCACTCTTGCGTGCGCGCCATTCATTCCGAGGATGTCCCGGCCGAGCCGGGACGTTCTTGGTGCTCTCGGTCGGCCGCGGCCTGGGCCGACACCGCTCCGACCCTTAGACCAGTCGCAACGGAATTACAAGAAAAAAATCACGGGGCACGGCGGCGGACCCGTGCGCGGCTCACTGATAGGCGACCTTGCGACCCGAGAGCAGCTGGAGGTCGGCGACCAGCTCGCGCACGGCAGCGCGGGCGGCACGTGAGTTGCGATGCAGCTCGCGCTCCAGCTGCAGCCGCCGCGCGTCCCGCAACGGACGCGTCTGGAGCTGGAGGTACGCGCGCTGCATCTCGCGGCGGCGCTCGAGGAGCCGGTCGACCTTGGCGAGGGCGAGGAGTCGCACGCCATGCTGGGGGAGATCGTCGGCCACGGAGAGCAGGCGCGAGAGGAGGCCCGTGTGATGGCGGGCGATCAGCTCGGGCAGCCGCGGATCGGCACGCACGGTGATCAGGCAGAAAGCAGCCTCGAAGGCGCTCAGCGCGGCGGGCAGCTGTTGCGCCTTCAAATGGGCGTCGCCACGGGCGGCATGCGCGAGACAGCGCCGGAAGCGCGCGCGCTCGAGCCCCGCGACGGCCGGGGCCACGAGCGGACGCGCGAGCAGCGCGACCAGACCGACGACGAGCACGACGGCCACCGGGAGCAGCACGAGCGCGACGAGGACGGTCGACATCCGGGCGACTCGACTCTAGGGCAAGGCCCGCGGCGAGACAAGCCGTGTTTTAGAGGAGGACGCGGTAGTCGAGCGCCGGAAAGAGGTTGTCGGTGTCCTCGAGCGCGGCGAGCCGGAGCTCGTCGATGGCGCCCTGCTCGACCTCGGCGCACAGACGCTGGCAGCGCAGCAGGTGGTCCTTCGTGCGGCGCACGGCGTACTCGACGGTCGTGTCGCGCGACATCATGAAGGCCCAGTCGCTCGCCTGCCCGAGCAGCAGCTCCCGCAGCGCCTGGCTGAGCGCGCGCCGCGTCCGCTCGTCGGCGCTCGGGTAGCGCCGGCAGAGCGCGTGCAGCCGGTCGGCGCTGGCGTGCAGGTGGCGGTAGATCCAGTCGTTCGGGCCGGAGAGCCAGACCTCGTTGTAGCCCTTCCAGCCCCACGTCGACGCGGCCGGCGTGGCGCGCTGGAGGGTCGGGTGGCGCGTCAGGTCGTCGCCGGGCGTCACCGCCTCGAGGTCCGGCGTCCCGGCGAGCCGCCGCAGGACCAGCCCGAGCCACAGCGGTCCTTCGAACCACCAGTGGCCGAACAGCTCGGCGTCATAGGGGCAGACGATGATGGGGGGACGCTCCATGTGGCGCGCCAGCCAGTCCACCTGCCCGATCCGGGTGTCGACGAAGTGTTCGGCGTGGGCCTGGGCACGGACCCGGGCCCGCTCGGGGTCGTACGGCTCCTTCTGATCCGTCTTGCCCGTGATGCGGTGATACTTGAGGCCGGTGTGAATGCGCTGGCCGGTAGGGGGCAGGTAGGGGCGCACGTACTCGTAGTCGAGGTCGAAGCCGATGTCGCGATAGAAATCGCGATACCAGAAGTCGCCCGGATAGCCTTCCTCGGCGCTCCACACCTGCTTGGAGCTGTCGGGGTCGCGACCGAAGGCGGCCACGCCGGAGTCGCACGCGATCGGCGCGTACACGCCGTAGACCGGGCGGGGACTGGCATGCGCGATGCCGTGGGTGTCGACGAAGAAGTAGCGGAATCCGGCGCGCGCGAGCTCGGCATCGAGGCCGGGTTCGTAGGCGCATTCGGGCAGCCAGAAGCCCTCGGCCGAGCGGCCGAAGAAGCGGCGGTACTCGGCCGCCGCCACCTCCACCTGGGCGCGTACGGCGGCCGGATTCACCGCCAGCAGCGGGAGAAAACCGTGCGTCGCCGCGCAGGTGATGACGTCGATCAGGCCGTGCTCCTGGTAGGTCCGGAAGGCGGCGACGAGATCCTGCTGCCACTCGTCGAGGAAGATCGCCCGCACGCGGTAGAAGCGGGCGAGGTACAGCTCGGCAATGCGGTGGAACTGGCCGTCGCCGCGCGTCCGCCGCTCTTCCTTCTCCGCCAGCTCGACGAGCCGGTCGAGATGGCGCAGGTAACGCGCGCGCAGCAGCCGATCGGCCAGCATGCCGAGGAGGGTCGGGCTGAGCGAGATGGTGAGGCGGCAGGGAACGCGGTCGCGGTCGAGCCCCTCGAGCATCTCCAGCAGCGGGACGTAGGTCTCGGTCACCGCCTCGTAGAACCACCGTTCCTCGAGGAAGTCCTCGTGCTCCGGGTGGCGCACGAACGGCAGGTGCGCGTGCAGGACGAGGGCGAGGCTTCCGCGCGCCATGCGGGTGCGACGCGGGCCGGCTCAGCGGGCCGGCGGCCGCGGCGCGTGGAGGTCGCTCGAGCCCGGCGGCGCGGGCGAATGGCCGTCGGAGCGGCCGGGGTGCTCGACGCGGGCGCCGTCCCAGCTCTCGCCACCCTCGACCGTGAGCCCGCGCGGACGCAGCACGACCCAGCGCACCGTGGTATCGGGTGACGGCTGCGGTCGGGAGGTCGTCACCGTGTTCGAACGCATGATCGGAACGAACCCTCCCGCCCGCGTCCGAACACCTATCTCGGCGCAGTACGACGCCGCGGGCTTCCAGACGTTGATGTACCAGCTCTCGGCTCCGGGCGTCGGCTCGATGTCGATCGAGGTCCAGGCGTTGTCACCGGTGAAGTCGATGAAGGTCACGTCGTAGACACGCAAAACCTCGACCGCGCCTTCGGCCTCGGCGCCGAGGTTGCGCAGCGTCTCGATACGGCTGGTCGGCGTGAGCTCCCAGTAGGCGAACAGCCACCACGGATCGCGCACGAGCAGCACGAGGCGGTCGCGCCCATAGGCGCGCGGGAGGTCTCCGGGTTCCCGGTCGACGAGGGTGACGGGGACGGTTGCCCGCGGCGAGGGCGCCGGCACCGCGAGCCGCTCGGTGCCGAGGTAATACTTCGCCTCCCTGGCTTGCTCCTCGGGCCTCGGCGACGGTGGTTGCGAGACGGGAGGGGTCGGGGAATGGGATCGCCCGGGGCCCAGCCCGAGGACACGCACGAGTGGGTCGGTGTGCTCTCGAATGCGCGTCACTAGGCCGCAGGCGGAACCGAGCCATTCGCCGACGAGGTTCCAACCGGCCCCCACTGCCCTGCCGATCATCGCGGCGGGGATGCTACCGCGGAAGACGCGTTGCGGCAATGAGCGCCGCGCGGCGCGAGAGCTTGCAAAACCGGTCGGGGCCATCAAAGCTGAGGCCGGCGTGACGAGCCCGGCGGCCCCCAAGGCGCTCGTGTTGCTGCGCGTTCCGCGCGGTGCCGCGGCACCTGCCGACGAGTCCATCCGCGCCGCGATCCGGGCCGACCGCCGCCGCCTGGGGCTCACCCCGGCGAACGGCGGGCAGTACCGCCTGGCCGGGCCGTATCGCATCGAGATCGGCGGCGAAGCGCTCGACGAGTACGTCGCCTGGGAGGTTTGATTTGGTCAATTAACATCCGGGGGCCCGTGCGCTGCTCGCGCGCTCCGCGCGCTGCGCTGCTCCGATGCCCCCGGACCCCGTCGCTCGGGCGCGGCGAAGCCGCGCCCGGCTCCGACCAGCTCTCCGACAATCTCCCTCGGACTAGAGGCTGGCCCCTGCGGGTACGGATAGATCGCGGTCTCGCGCGTACCGCGCATGCCGCGCTGGCTTCGCCAGCCGCGGCACGCCGGTCGCGCGTGGTACCCTTTCACGCTCGCGTCTGACTCCGACCCGAGACATGAGTCTCGGGTCGCTTTCCTAGCGGCTGGGGAGCGAGCGGGCGTGCGTGCCGAGTGCTGCGAGCGCGGCACGCGCATCCGGAGCTGCCAGCAGCGCCGCGCGCAGGTCGGCCGAGCGCAGGAGCGTGGCGATCTCGGTCAGGATGTGCAGGTGGTCGGCCGTGGCGCTGGGCGGTGAGAGCACGAGCGCGACGGTTGCGACCGCCACCGTGGGGACCGGCTCGTAGAGGCCGGCACGCGAGACCGCGAGCGCGACCACGGCCTGCCCGAGACCCACGAGGCGCGCATGCGGCACGCCCACCCCGATGTCGAGGAGCGCCGTCGACGCCTCCTGCTCGCGCGCGATGACGGCACGCACGGCAGGCTCGCTCGCCCCACGGTCGAGCGTGCCGGCGGCGACCAGGCTCTCCACGAGTCCGTGCACGGTCTCCCCGAACGTCCGCCACGGAGGCGCGACGTGGATCAGCTCGGGACGCAGCCGGGCGACAAAGCTCACGGGACCGCCCTCAGCGGCGGAAGAGATCGAGCGCGAAGGCCAAGAGGAGAAGGGCGAAGAGCCGGCGGAGGACGCGGCCGGCGATCAGTTGGGCGATGGTGCCTCCCACCCAGCCGCCCGCGAGGAAGCCGACCGCGGCCCAGAGGGCCACCGCGATGTTCACGTGCCCCGCCCTCCAGTACTGGAGCACGGAGAGGACGCCGACCGGCGGCAGCAGGATGGCGAGCGACGTGCCCTGCGCCTCGTGCTGCGGCATCCCGAGGAAGTACACCATGAGCGGGACCATGATGAAGCCGCCGCCGAGGCCGACGAGCCCGCCGAGCGTTCCGCCCGCGACGCCGACGACCAACGCGAGCACGCGCGTCATGCCGGGGGCCGCCGAGGGACGCGGGTCTTCGCCATCCGTCCCGCATACTGCACGCGAGATGCCTTTTCCAGCCGATCGTTCGCCGGTGTAGAAGGGAATATGATCCGCCCGGTACTCCTGGCGACCGCCCTCGTCGCGCTGGTCGCCTGCCCTCGTCCCGGGCCGCCGCGGCCGGTCGCCGCGCTTGCCGGGCCGGCCCGCGTGGCGGTCGTGCCGTTCCGCACGGGGCCCGGCAGCGAAGCAGGCGCCGGCACGGAGGCCGTGCCGGCGGACGCCGGCCCGGCGGCGGCGCGGATGCTCGGCGCCCATCTCGCTGAGGCCGGCATGGCCGTCGTCGACCCGGATCGCGTGCTCGGCGCGTGGTCGCTCGCCGACACCGGCGCCTACGACGCGCAGCTGGCGGCGCGCGTCGCCGACAAGGTCGGCGCCAACCTCGCGGTCCTCGGCACGCTGTCGCGCTACCACGAGCGCCAGGGGACGGCCTGGGCCGTCGAGTCGCCGGCGGCGGTCACCTACGAGGCGGCGCTCGTGCACGCCCCCGACGGCGCCCTGCTCGCCGTCGACCGCTTCGAGTATGTGCAGCAGGCGCTCAGCGAGAACCTCCTCCAGCTGCCGCGCTTCGTCGAGGGGGGAGGGCGCTGGCTGACCCGCGAGGAGCTGCTCGACCAGGCGCTTGCCCGGACCGCCGAGCGCCTCGCCCGCACCGTCGGCGTGCCCCCGGCCCGCCGCTAGCGAGCTAGCACGGCACCGAGGCCGTCCGCAGGAACGATGCGCCGACGACGGAGCGAGGACCGGAGCGGAGGCGGCGCCCTTTCCCGCCTCCCCGCCGGGGCCCTCGCCGCCTGTCGGGCAACGCGCCCGACCTTGCTATCATAGGCCGATGCGCCGAATCGGCATCCTGACGAGCGGCGGCGACGCGCCCGGCATGAACGCCGCCATCCGCGCCGCCGTCCGCCACGCCCTCGGCAAGGGACTCGAGGTGATCGGCATCCGCCGGGGATACGCCGGACTCCTGGCCGGCGAGATGCGCGCGCTCACCCGCGCGGAGGTGGCCAACATCATCCAGCGCGGAGGCACCGTGCTCGGCACCTCGCGCTGCGAGGAGTTCCTCGATCCCAAGGGGCGCGCCCGCGCGGCCGCCGTCCTGCAGGGTGCGGGAATCGAAGGGCTGATCGTCATCGGCGGGGACGGGACGTTTCGCGGCGCCACGCTGCTCGCCGCCGAGCATGGGGTGTGGGTGGCGGGCGTGCCCGGGACGATCGACAACGACGTCTACGGGACCGATTTCACGATCGGCTTCGACACGGCGATCAACACCGCCCTCGAGGCGATCGACCGCATCCGCGACACCGCCGCCTCCCACGAGCGGCTCTTCCTGGTGGAGGTGATGGGCCGCACGAGCGGCGACATCGCGCTCGGCGTGGGCGTGGCGGGCGGCGCCGAGGACGTCCTCATCCCCGAGATCCCCACCGACCTCATTGCGCTCGGGCACGAGCTGCGCCAGAGCTGGCAGCGCGGCAAGCGGTCGAGCATCATCGTGGTGGCAGAGAGCGGGGAGCAGGGCCGGGTGTTTCGCATCGCCGACGAGGTCCGCGAGCTCACGGGGCTCGAGCCGCGCGTGTGCGTGCTCGGGCACATCCAGCGCGGTGGAACGCCGACGGCGCGCGACCGGATCCTCGCCAGCCGGCTCGGCGCCGCAGCCGTGGACGTGCTGCTCGACGGCGGCGGCATGATGGCCGGGGAGGTGTGCGGCAAGGTGACGCGGGTGCCCCTGGCGGACGCCTGGCAGAAGCGTCGTGACGTGCGCGTCGACCTCCTGGCCGTGGCGCGCGATCTCGCGTGATGCGGTCGGCGCTCTGGCTGGCCGGCGCGCTCGCATTGCCGGCGGCGTGGTTCGCGGCGCACTTCACGGGCGCCGTTGACGGGCCGGTCCAGATCGCCTTCGCCTCGGGCGCCGCGATCTTCGGCGCCGGCTTCCTCCTCTCGTGGACCGCGGAGGTGGCGCAGCTCGACGTGCCGCGCGCCCTGGCGCTCGCCGTCCTCGCGCTGATCGCGGTGCTCCCCGAGTACGCCGTCGACGTCTACTTCGCCTGGCGGGCGGGGCAGGATCCCGCCTACACGGCGTACGCGACGGCCAACATGACGGGCGGCAACCGCCTGCTCATCGGCGTGGGCTGGGCGGCCTCCGTCCTCACCATCTGGCTCCGCCACCGGCGGCGCGGCATCTCGCTGCCGCGGGAGCAGGCGGTCGAGATCAACTACCTGGCGCTCGCGACCGCCTACTCGTTCCTGATTCCGCTCAAGGGGACGCTCAGCATCCTCGACACGGTGGTGCTCCTCGCCGTGTTCCTCGCCTACATGCTCGCGGCCGGCCGCTCGCATCACGAGGAGCCGACCCTCGAGGGGCCCTCCGAGCTGATCGCGCGCACCGGGAAGATCGGCCGGCGCGCGGCGACGCTCGGCATCATGGCGCTCGCCGGCGGCGCGATCTTCACCGCCGCCGAGCCGTTCGCCGAGAGCCTGCTCGCGGTCGGGCGCCAGTTCCACATCGAGGAGTTCCTCCTCGTGCAGTGGCTCGCCCCGCTCGTCTCGGAATCGCCCGAATTCATCGTTGCGGTGCTGTTCGCGCTGCGCGGCGCGGCAGCGGCGAGCATCGGCACGCTCACCTCCTCGACGGTGAACCAGTGGACGCTGCTGGTCGGCGCGCTGCCGGCGGCCTTCGCCCTGTCGCACGGCGACCTCACCCCCATGGTCCTCGACCGGCGCCAGCGCGAGGAGATCCTCCTCACCTCCGCCCAGTCGATCTTCGCGCTGGTGGTCATCTCGAACTTCCGCTTCACCCGGGGGGAAGCGCTCGTGCTGTTCGCGCTCTTCGTGCCGCAGCTCTTCCTGACCTCGCCGCTGGCGCGCTGGACGCACTCGATCCTCTACCTGCTGCTCGCGGCGGGGATCGTGTGCTTCAGCCGAACGGCACGCGCCGGCGTGCGCGACCTCCTCCCGCGGCCGCGGCTCCGGCGCCGTCCCCGATAGGAGTCAGGCGAGGACCTGGCGCGCTCTCAGGTCGGCGATCTCGGCCTCCGAGCAGCCGCACGCCTCGCGCAGCACCTGGTCGGTGTCGGCGCCGAGGCACGGGGCCGGCCGGCGGACGCGGCAGTCGCTCGCCGCCATCCGCCAGGGCACGCCGATGTGCCGGCGCACCCCGACCTCGGGATGCGGGAGCTCCACGAAGAATTCGCGGGCGGCGAGGTGCGGGTCTTCGGCGACGTCGCGGTTGGTGGCGGCCGTGAAGGCGGCGATCCCCGCCTCCTGGAGCCGGACCGTTGCCTCCTCGGGCGTGCGCGTCCCCGTCCACTCCGTCACCAGGGCCTCGAGCTCGTCTTCGTGGCGCTTGCGTGCCACCAGGGTGGCGAAGCGCGCGTCGTCGGCGAGCTCCGGACGGCCGAGGCAGCGCGCGAACCGCGCCCACGCCGCGTCGTCCTCGATCGCGACGGCGATCCAGCGATCGTCGCCCGCGGCGCGGAAGATGCCGTGGGGCGCCATGTGCGGGTCCCGGTTGCCGTCGCGCGGGGGCGCCACGCCGTTCATCGTCCACGAGACGATGGCCTCGGGCAGGACGGTCATCGAGGACTCCCACTGCGAGAGGTCGATGTACTGCCCCTCGCCCGTGCGGGCGCGATGGAGCAGGGCGGCGAGGATGGCGACGGCGCCGTGGAGGCCGCCCGTCGGGTCGCCGTACGAGATGCCGACGTGCATCGGCGGCCAGCCGCGGTAGCCGGTCACCGAGGAGAGGCCGGAGAGCGGCACCTGCGCCGGCCCGTACGACACCTTGTCGCGGTCGGGCCCCGTCGCGCCGTAGCCCGACAGCGCGATCATGACGACGTCGGGGCGGAGCGCGCGCAGCACGTCGTAGCCGAGCCCCATGCGCTCCATGACCCCGGCCGCGAAGTTCTCGACCACGACGTCGCTCGCGGCGCACAGCCGCCTGGCCACGGCCACCGCCTCGGGGCGCTTGAGATCGAGCGTGATGCTCTTCTTGCCCTGATTGTACTGGTTGAAGTAGCCGCTCCGGTTCGGGCCGGGCTCCATGTCGCGCGGGTAGGGCGGGAGCAGGCGCGTGACGCAGAGCCGGGTCGCCGTCTCGATGCGGATCACCTCGGCGCCGAGGTGCGCGAGCTGGAGCGTGCAGAACGGGCCTGCCCACACCCACGTGAAGTCGGCGACCCGCAGGCCCGCCAGCGGCGCGCGCCGGACCATCACCCGGCGCCGCCGGCCGCCGCCGCGTCGAGGCCGACCTCGGCCAGCACCTCGGCCGTGTGCTGGCCGAGGCAGGGGGCAGGGCGGCGGATCTGCCACGGCGTGGCCGAGAGCTTGTAGGGCGCCCCGGGCATGGTGACCGCCCCCGCCGCAGACTGGTCGACGGTGACGAAGAAGCCGCGCGCGCGGAGATGCGGCGAGGCGAGCAGGTCGCCCATGGTCGAGACGGGCGCGAACGGGATGCGACGGCGCTGCGCGGCCTCGTAGAGCTCCTCGACCGACTGCTCGCGGCACCACTCCTGGAGGAAGACCTGGAGGGCGTCGAAGTTCGCCCCGCGCGCCAGACGGCTCCCGAACAGCTCGAGAGCCGCCCATTCGGGCCTGCCCATGAGGTCGACGAAACGCTCCCACTGGTGCTCCTCGACCGCGCAGAGGAAGATCCAGCCGTCGCGGCACTCCATGAAGCAGAGCGGCTGGATCGGCTTCTGGCCGAGCCGCGAGGCGACGAGGCCCGTGTAGGGCCAGAATTCGAAGGTCAGCTCGAGGATGGCGGCGACGCATTCCTGGGCCGAGACCTCGACGTGCTCGCCCCGGCCCGTGGCGAGGCGGGCGAGGAGCGCGCCGAGCGAGCCGACGGCGGCGGTGAGCGCCGCCTGGAAGCCCGACTGGTCGCCGAAGGTCTTGAGGGGCGGCAGATCCGGCTCACCGGGGGCGCCGTTGAGCGCCGCGACGCCGCCCGCGCTCCACGTGACCACGTCGGGGCCGCGGTAGCCGGCGTGCGGGCCCGAGAGACCGAAGGGCGCGATCGAGGTCATCACGAGCCGCGGGTTCAGCCGGGCGAAGCGCGGGTAGTCGAGGCCCCATGCCGCCATGTCGCGCGGGTGGACGTTGTGCACGAGGAGGTCGGCGCGGGCGACCAGGCGTTCGAGCGCCGCCCGCCCGGCCGCGGTGGAGAGGTCGAGCGTGATGCCCCGCTTGTTCGTGTTCAGGTACAGGAAGAGACCGCTCTTCTCCGGGTGCGGCGTGCCGCCGGGAAACGGTCCCCGCCGGCGCGCGCGGTCGCCGATGCCGGGCGGCTCGATCTTCACCACGTCGGCACCGAGGTCGGCGAGCAGCTTGGTCGCATACGGGGCGCTCACCAGCTCCCCGACCTCGAGGACGCGGAGGCCGTCGAGCGCGCCCGGCATCGTCACTCGCCGAGCGCGAGCCGGATCAGCTCCTCGATCGTCTCGGGCTCCTCGAGCGGGCCGAGCCGCGTCAGGAGCTCGGTGTGCGAGTGCTCCCCGACCGGCCAGTCGTGACGCACGTCCCAGCCGGTGGCGGTGCGCGCGAGCAGGTGGACGCGCTGCTGATCCTCGGTGACGCCGATCGCGGCGCGCTCGCTCGGCGTCGTACAGAAGAGCGCATAGCCCGCGCGCTTGGTGGTGACGAAATACACCGGAGGCGTCTCCTACCAGGCCCGGGGCGCGGGTGGCAATGCGTCAGCGCTGGGGGCAGACGCCGAGCGTCCCGAAGCGGACCGCGGCCGAGTAAGCGATCACCCGCAGGCCCTCCGGGCCGAACTCGCCGAGCGAAGCGTAGCCCCGGTCGATCGTCTCGCTCCGCGACCAGTCCCAGGCCCGCGACAGCAGGTACTCGCCGTGCGCGCGCTGCCAGCAGAGCGTATCGAAGGCGATCTCCGCGGCGCTGCGCCGCCGCGGCCGCTCGGGCAGGCTGGGCCCGAGCGCCGCCAGCACGGCGTCCTGCTCGCGATAGGTGCGGTTGAGCGTCCCCGCGAGCGGCTCGCGGCGGACGAGCCACCAGCCCGTGCGGCAGGTCTCCGCGGCCGCGAAGGGCTGCTCGTCGATCGTCCACTCGTCGCGCAGGAGGTAGCCGACGCCCTTGTGGACCTTCGGATCGAGGCCGCCGTCGAGGCGGGCGGCAAGCCGGAGCATGGTGAGCGGGCCCTCGGGGTCCCGGGCGAGCCTGAGGACGAGCACCTCGCCCTCGGCCCGCGCCCGCTCGAGGTCGGCGGCCCCGAACGGGATGCGCGCAACCGCCGGCCGCTCGTCTTCGGGCAGGACGGCGAGGGGATCGAAGCCGAGCGCCGCGGTGAGCTCCCGGGGACCCAGCACCGCGCCGCCGAGCAGACGCGACGCCTCTTCGAGGCCGGGAATCTCCATTCAGCGCTAGCCGCCGATCTGGTACATCTCGCGCGCCTCGGTCGAGCGCCCGAGGTCGAGCCGGTGTCCGGTCGGCTTGGAGCCCACGGCGCGCAGCAGGAGGAGGGCGATCGCGTCGAGGCCGGCGCCGGCGCGCAACGCCCCGCGGACGTCGAGCTCGTCGTCGCGCAGCAGGCAGAGGTGGAAGCGGCCCTCGGCGGTGAGCCGCATCCGGTTGCAGGTGCCGCAGTACGGCTCGGAGACGGGGCTGATGAAGCCGATCACGCCGCGCGCGTCCGGCAGACGGTAGTTGCGGGACTCGTCCGCGGCGTCGTGGGCCGGGAGCGGCCGCAGCGGTCCGAGCACCGCCTCGATCCGCGCGCGCGTCTCCGCGCTCGGTACGAGGCCGGCGCGCGCCACCGCGGCGACCTCGCCGCGCCCGAGCGGCATCGTCTCGATGAAGCGCACGTGCCAGTCGCGCGCCAGGGTCAGGGCGGCGAGTGGGACCACGTCGTCTTCGTTGAAGCGGCGGACGACGACCGCATTCAGCTTGATGGGACGCAGGCCGGCCGCCTCCGCGGCCTCGATCCCGGCCCAGATCTCGGCGAGCGTGCCCCAGCGCATCACGCGCGCGAGGCGGTCGGCGTCGAGGCTGTCGAGGTGAACGTTGATCCGCCTGAGGCCCGCGGCGGCGAGCCGCGACGCCAGCCCCCCCAGCCGCACCCCGTTCGTGGTCATGGCGAGGTCGCGCAGGCCCGGCACGCCGGCGAGCCGCTCGACGATCTCGATCAGGTCGGCGCGCAGCGTCGGCTCGCCGCCCGTCAGCCTGAGCTTGCGGAAGCCGACGCGCACCGCGGCGCGGGCGACCGCCTCGATCTCCGCCGCCGTGAGGAGGTCGGGCGACGGCGCGTAGTGATTCCCCGCGAGCGGCATGCAGTAGACGCAGCGGAGGTTGCAGTGGTCCGTGAGGGAGATGCGCAGGTAGTCGATCTCGCGCCCGAATCCGTCCCGCGGCACGGGGGGATATTCGGCCGCGCGGCGCGCCAAGTCAACGCGGGTGGCGCGTCGCGCGGCCCGCCGCTGGCCGGGGTGTCCGGTGGACGCGTCCTGTCCGTTCCACATCAGGCGGCGCGGTCGCCGAGACTCTGCGAGAGGCCCTCGAGGGCGCGGCGGTAGGGGGAGGCCGGGAGACGGCCGAGCGCGGCGAGTGCCGCCCCGACGTGCGCCCGTGCACGAGCGGCGACGTCGGTCAGGACCCCGCTCTCCCGGATGCGGCTGAGACCGGCCTCGACGTCGCCGCCGGCGAGGCCGTCTCTGGCGAAGAGCCGCGCGAACTCCGGATCGCTGCGGAGCGCGAGCACGATCGGCAGCGAGGGGTTGCCGTCGCGCAGGTCGATGCCGCGCGGCTTGCCGGTGAGCGCCGGATGTCCGACGACGTCGAGCAGGTCGTCGCTCACCTGGAACGCAAGGCCGATGTGCTCGCCCCCCGCCGCCATGGCTTCGACGAGATCCGGACCGGCGCCCGCGAGGTGCGCCGCGGTGCGTGCACCGGCGGCAAACAGCGACGCGGTCTTGCGCCGGATGATCTCCAGGTAGTCGGCGACCGTCACCGCCGGATTGTGCCGGAAGCGGCCTTGCATGATCTCGCCCTCGGTCAGGCTCACGCACGCATCGGCGGCCCAACGGATGACGGCGGGCTCGAAGCGGGCGCACAGCGCGAACGCGCGGCTGAAGAGGAAATCGCCCGCGACCAGCGTGTCGGCGACGCCGAAGGTCCGGAGCGCCGACGGTCGCCCGCGCCGGACGTCGCCCGCGTCGATGATGTCGTCGTGCAGGAGCGTCGCCGAGTGGATGAGCTCGAGCGCCACCGCCGCCTCGATGACGTCGTCGCGTCGCGCCGCGCCGTTCCCGGTCGCGTGGAACGCGAGCAGGACGACGGTCGGGCGGATGCGCTTGCCGCCCGCGCCGAGGAGGTGCGTCGCGATCGCGGCGAGCCGGCTCTCGCGCGACACGAGCTCCTGGCCAAGCCGCTCCTCGACGCGCGCGAGATCCTCGGCGATCGGGGGTGGGTAGGCGGCGGCCGCGGCGGTGGGCGCGAGGGACTCCACGGTGCAGGGGGCCGATTCCACTGCGAAGCGAAGGGCAAAGTCAAGGACGCCAGGCTACGGGCGCAGCGCGTGGTGAACCGCGCGGGCGCGCAACGTTGCCTTTTCCGAGGCCCGCCGCTATGTCCCGGCCATGGCGCTCACTGCCGAGCGGCTGCGGGACGCGCTGCGCGCGGTGCGCTTTCCCGGCTTCAATCGCGACATCGTGCGGCTCGGGATGGTGGCCGACCTCGCGCTCGAGGACGGCACGGTGCGGGTGCATCTCCGCCCGGGCACCGACCGGCCCGAGGTGCTCCGGCAGCTCGCGGCCGACGTCGAGCGCGTGCTCGGCGGCGAGCCGGGAGTCCGGAAGGTCGAGCTCCACATCGCGCGTGCCGCCGAGGGGCGCGGCAAGGACCCATTCGCCGAGCGCGCGGCGCTCCCCGGAGTCGCGCACATCATCGCCGTGGCGAGCGCCAAGGGCGGCGTCGGCAAGTCCACCGTGGCGGTGAACCTCGCGCTGGCGCTCGCCCGGCTCGGCCGCGTCGGGCTCATCGACGCCGACGTCTACGGGCCGAGCCTGCCCATCATGTTCGGGACCGCAGAGCGGCCGCACGCGACGGCGGCCAAGCGGATCCAGCCGCTCGAGCGCTACGGCATCCGGCTCATCTCGATGGGCTTCTTCCTCGACGAGCAGTCGCCCGTCATCTGGCGCGGCCCGCTCGTCATGGGCATCGTCCGGCAGTTCCTGCGCGACGTCGACTGGGGACCCACCGACTTCCTCGTCGTCGACCTGCCGCCCGGCACGGGCGACGCCCAGCTGACGCTCGTGCAGCAGGTACCGGTCACGGGTGGGGTGATCGTCACCACGCCGCAGGACGTTGCCCTCCTGGACGTCGGGCGGACGATGGCGATGTTCGCCCAGGTGAGCACGCCCGTGCTCGGCGTGGTCGAGAACATGAGCGGATACGTGTGCCCGCAGTGCGGCACCGAGGACCCGCTCTTCGGCCGGGGCGGTGCCGCCGGCCTGGCCGAGCGCTTCCGGGTTCCGCTGCTGGCCCGCATCCCGCTCGTGCCGGCCGTCCGCGAGGGCGGTGACCGCGGCCAGCCCATCGTGGTCGCCGCCCCGGCCCACCCGGTCAGCGAGCTCTTCCGGGGCCTGGCCGAGCGCGTGGCCGCCGAGGCCGGGCGTCTTGCGGCGCCGCCTCCCGGCGCGCGGCCCTGACCCTCTTCTTTGGTTGTCATACGCGGCCGCCCGCCAGTATAGTTCCGGCCTGAACGAGGGAGCCGATCCATGTCGACGATGATCACCGCCGAGTGCATCAACTGCGGAGCCTGCGAGCCCGAATGCCCGAACACCGCCATCTACGAGGGCGGCGTGCCGTGGAACGGCGACGGCGGCTCGCATCCGGCCCTGGCGGCGGACGTCTACTACATCGTGCCCGAGAAGTGCACCGAGTGCGTCGGCTTCTTCGATCAGGAGCAATGCGCCGCCGTCTGCCCCGTCGACTGCTGCGTGCCGAACCCGGACGACCCCGAGACCGAGGAGCAGCTGCTCACCAAGGCGCGCCGCATTCACCCCGATCAGGAATTCCCCCCCGACTCCCCGTCGCGGTTCCGAAAGAAGTAAGTTTGCCGGCTGTGCGGCGGCGGCATTTACAGCCCTGCTGCCGTTGAGTATATGGGGCGCGCTCCGAGCGGGGACGCTCCCGACCACCCGCACGAGCCACACGCATGAGAAAGATCGCTGTCGGCATCGTCGGCGTGGGCAACTGCGCCAGCAGCCTGCTGCAGGGCATCGAGTTCTACCGCGCCCCCGACCCGGCCACCGACGGGCACCCCGTCGGCCTCATGCACGACGAGGTCGGCGGGTACCGCGCGAGCGACATCGAGGTCGTGTGCGCCTTCGACGTCGACGCGCGCAAGGTCGGGCAGCCGCTCGACGTGGCGGCGATGGCGCCGCCCAACAACGCGCGGCCGCTCTATCCGAGGCTGCCCCGCTCGTCGGTCGTCGTGCAGATGGGCCCGGTGCTCGACGGCATCTCGGACCACATGCGCGAGTACCCGCCGGAGGAGACCTTCGTCGTCGCCGAGCGGCGGCCGATGGACGTGGTCGAGGTTCTCCAGCAGAGCGGTGCGGAAATCGTCGTGAACTACCTCCCGGTCGGCAGCCAGGCCGCGACCGAGCACTACGCGCGCGCCTGCCTCGAGGCGGGCGTGTCGTTCGTCAACTGCATCCCGGTGTTCATCGCCTCCGATCCGCAATGGGCGGCCGAGTTCGAGCGGCGTCGCATCCCGCTGGTCGGGGACGACGTCAAGTCGCAGCTCGGCGCCACCATCCTGCACCGCATGCTGGCGCGGCTCTTCGTCGATCGCGGCGTCGTCCTCGACCGCACCTATCAGCTGAACACGGGCGGCAACACCGACTTCCTGAACATGCTGAACCGCGCGCGCACGGGCGCGAAGCGGCGCTCCAAGACCGAGGCCGTGCAGAGCATGCTCCCCGAGCCGCTGCCGCGGGGCGCGATCCACATCGGGCCCAGCGACTACGTGCCATGGCAGCGCGACAACAAGGTCTGCTTTCTCCGCATGGAGGGCCGCGGGTTCGCCAACGCGCCCATCGAGCTCGAGGTCCGCCTGTCGGTCGAGGACAGTCCCAACTCCGCCGGCTGCGTGATCGACGCGATCCGCTGCTGCCGCCTGGCGCGCGACCGGGACATCGGGGGGCCGCTCACCAGCGTGGCGGCGTACCTGATGAAACACCCGCCGCGGCAGCTCGCCGACGCTCTCGCGAGGGAACAGGTCGAGCACTTCCTCCGCGGGGAGATCGAGCGCTAGGCGTGCCGCCGGCCTGCCGGCCGGGAACCGCCGCCGCTGCCGCGGCTGTCGTCGGCGTCGCGGTGTTTCTGGCGCTCAGGGGCTACGCGCAGACGGCGGGCGCCTCCCGGCCGGCGGACGAGGCGCCGCCGCTGCTCGGTCCGCGCGTGCGCGCCTGGTACAAGGGCGTCCTCGCGCCGTTCGAAGACCAGCTCGCCGCCTGGGGCGTCCGTCCCGATCTGCTCACCTATGCGCAGCTCGGGGTGAGCGTGCTCGCCGGCGCGGCGTTCTGGGTCGGCTGGATCTTCGTCGCGGGGTGGCTCACGATTCTCGCCGGCACGCTCGACATCCTCGACGGCGGCGTCGCGCGGCGGAACGGCGCCGCCGGCCCTCGCGGGGCGCTCATCGACTCCGTCGTCGACCGTTACGCCGAGTTCGCGACCTTCCTCGGCCTCGGGGCGTTCTTCCGCGACAGCTGGGTGCTGCTGGCCGTGGCGGTGGCGGCGTTCACGAGCCTCATGGTGAGCTACACGCGGGCGCGGGCCGAGGCCCTGGGCGTGGCGCTCAGCGCCGGCCGGGCCCAGCGGCCCGAGCGCTACGTCGTGCTGGGCTTCGGCGCCTGGCTCTCCGGTCTGGTGGCGCATCTCGCGTGCCCCGTCCTCGGTCACCCGACGCACGTCGTGCTCGCCGCGGCGGTGGTGCTGCTGGCCGCCCTGTCCGCCTGGACGGCGCTCGCGCGGGCGCGCCTCGCCTTCCAGGCCCTCGGAGGCGGGGCTGCATGAGCTCCGCTCCGGGCGGGAAGTCGCGGCCGCTCGGCTTCCTGCTCCTGGTCCTCGGGCTCGGCGTCAGGATGGATTCCGGCTGGGACGTCGTGGCCTGGCTCCTGATCGGGGCCGGCGCCGCGACGGCGGCGAGCGGGCTGTGGGCGCTCGTCCGCCCGCGGACGCGCGAGGCTTTCGTCCCGCGGCGAGCCGGGGAATAATGCCGCGCGGCCCAGCCCGGGCCGCTGGAGGGACGCCTGCGCACCGCGCTCCGCTCGTTCGTCGGCATTGCCGTCTCGCTTCTCTGCCTGTACTTCGCGACCCGCGGGACGGACTGGCAGCGGGTCGGCGCGGTGCTGGCCGGGGCCCGGCCCGGCTGGGTGGCGGCCCTCGTCGCGGTCAGCGTGGCGACGCTCTACATCCGCGCGCAGCGCTGGCGCGTGCTGCTGCGCCCCGTGGGCGACGTCGAGCTGTATCCGGCCCTCGCGGCGACGGCCATCGGCTTCGGGGCGAGCTCCGTGCTGCCCTTCCGGCTGGGCGAGTTGCTCCGCCCGGCGCTGCTCGGTCGCCGCGCGGGGGTCGGCATGAGCGCGGCCCTGTCGAGCGTCGTCATCGAGCGGCTGTTCGACATGCTGCTCGTGATCGGCTGCTTCCTCGGCGTCGCGCTCGCCTACCCGATCCCCCACGCCATGCGGCAAGGAGCGTGGGCGCTCGCGGTGGTCGCGGCGATCGGGTTCGCGGTGTTGCTCGCCATGCAACGCAATCGCGCGCTCGCCGACCGGCTGATCGGCTGGCTCCTCGGCTGGCTGCCGGCGCGGGCCGCACGCGGGCTCGCTCCGGTGTGCACCGCCTTCCTGAACGGCCTCGCGGGCCTGGCCGACGGTGCGACCGTGGCGGTGGTGATCGCCTATTCCATCTACCTCTGGGGTGTGATCGCGCTCACCTTCATGTTCGGGTTCCTGGCGCTGGACATCCAGGTCCCGCTCGTGGCCGCGTCACTCGCCGCCGTCGTGGTGGTCGCGGCGTTCGTCTTCCTGCCGCAGGCCCCCGGCTTCGTCGGCACGTGGCAGGCGGGCTGCGTGCTGGCGCTCAGCTTCTTCGCGGTTCCGAAGGACGCGGCGGTCGGCTACTCGCTCTTCACCTGGGTCATCCAGATGATCGTCAACATCGGTACGGCCGGGGTGTTCCTGGCGCGCGAGGACGTGTCGGTCGCGCAGCTCGTGCGGCTCGCCGAGCGTGAGGCGCCGCCGGCCGAGGCGGGCTGAGGCGATGCGGCTGCACGGCAAGACCGTGGTCGTCGGCGTGAGCGGCGGTATCGCCTGCTACAAGGCGTGCGAGGTGGTGCGGCTGCTCGTGACGGCCGGCGCCCGCGTCCGCGTGGTCATGACGGCGGCGGCGCAACGCTTCGTCACCCCGCTCACCTTCCAGACCCTCGCCGGGCAGCCGGTGGCGACCGATACGTTCGACCTGACCCAGGAGTCGGAGATCGGACACATCCGGCTCGCCGACGAGGCCGATGCCGTCGCCATCGCGCCGGCGACGGCCAACGTGATCGCGAAGCTCGCTGCCGGTATCGCCGACGATCTGCTGACCACGGTGCTGCTCGCCACCCGGGCGCCGCTCGTGCTGGCTCCGGCCATGAACGTCCACATGTGGGAGCACCCCACCGTCCAGGAGAACCTCGCACGCCTCGCCGCCCGCGGCGCGCATGTCGTGGCGCCGACGAGCGGATGGCTGGCATGCGGCTACGAGGGTACGGGTCGGCTCGCCGAGCCGGACGACATCGCGGAGGAGATCCTGCGCGTGCTGGCACCGCAGGACCTCGCGGGGGAGCGTGTGCTAGTCTCGGCCGGGCCCACGCAAGAGCCCATCGATCCGATCCGTTACCTCTCGAACCGCTCGAGCGGCAAGATGGGCTGCGCGATCGCCCGCGTGGCGCGGCGGCGGGGAGCCGAGGTGACGCTGGTGGCGGGCCCGACCGCGGTGCCGCTCCCTCCCGGCGTCCGAACGGTGCCGGTGACGACGGCCGATGAGATGGCGCGCTCGGTCGAGGCCGCCTTCCCGCATGCGACCACGGTGGTCATGGCTGCTGCCGTGGCCGACTACCGGCCGAGCCGCACGCTCGACCAGAAGCTCAAGAAGGACGGCCGGCCGTTCCGCCTGGAGCTCGAACCGAACCCGGACATCCTTCGTCGGCTCGCCGCGCGCAAGGGCCGGCGGCTGCTGGTCGGATTCGCTGCCGAGACGCGCGACGTGGTCGCCGAGGCGCGTCGCAAGCTCGCCGCCAAGCGCCTCGATCTGATCGTCGGCAACGACGTCACCGCGCCGGGCGCGGCGGTCGGCGGTGATACGAACGTCGTCCACCTGATCGACGCCTCCGGCCACGAGGAGGCGCTCCCCGTGCTCTCGAAGGAAGAGGTCGCCGAGCGCATCCTCGATTGGGTCGTCGCTCACCGACGGCTTCGGAGGATCGCAGCGCGGCGGAGCGGCGGGAGCCCGAGAGGCGGCTGAGCCGGGCGAGCGCCTTGCCGGGCCGGGTGGCCGTCGGCGTCGCGCTCCCCCCGCCTCGCTGGTGGGCGAAATCGCGCGCCGGTGGAGCGCGCGAGGTGCTCATCCGCTCTCCCCCCTTCAGCCGAGGGCGACGCCACAACACGAGGGTATTGCGAGCTGCCCTTGGGGCGGCAAGATCGTGCGTCGGCACCGCACGTCGCCGGAACGGCAAGGAGGCGTCACGATGAGGTCCGCCATTCGTGTTCTCCCCGCCTTCGTTCTCCTTCTCGCGGCGCCCCTGAGCTTCGCGGCCCGCGGCGACAGCTTCGGCCGTGCGCCGGCGGTGGCCAACACGCTTGTGCAGCTCGCCCAGGTTCCGATCCCAACGATCCCGATCCCGACGCTCCCGATCCCGCTCGGGAGTACGACCACCACGGTCGCCGCCGGCACCACGACCACCACCACGGTACCCGGTGCCACGACGACCACGCTGCCCGGGTCCGGGTGCAGCTGCGCCGGCGGGACGCCGACGAAGCAGTCGAGCACGACCGGGGTCGGCACGGGGAGCTGCGGGCACCTGGACGCGGACGGCAACCCGAACTTCTTCCCGCTCGCGTGCGGCGGGCTCTACTTCGGCGGCGCGGGCGTGGGGGTGCCGCTCCCCTCGACCATCCCGGACCTGGGCACCTCGATCGCCAACGTCGCGTGCAACGGGACGGCGCTCACGCTCACCGGCACGACGCCGGCCGAGGCGGGCGGCAACCGGTGCTCGGGCGGCACCAACCACCACAACGCCTGCACGACGAACGCCGACTGCCCGGGCGGCGCGTGCAAGTTCCTGCTGTGCTCGAATGCCGGGTGCCTGTTCGGCCCGCCGCTGCCGGTGCCGAACGGCTCGCACGGCGGAGCGGCCACCAGCACCTGCGTCATCAACACGGTCGCCGCCAATGCTGCGGGGACGGGCGACTGCGCCGCCGGGACGACGACCAATTACGACCTGCCGCTCAACTCCGCCCTGTTCCTCGCGGGCGACCTCATGGCGATGCGGTGCTCGGGCGGCACGACGCCGGGCGCCAACTGCACGGGCGGTGGCGCCTGTGGAACCACGACGGCGTGTGCGGGCGGCGGCACGTGCGTCAACGACACCGGCCGGTGCACGGACAACGGCGCGCCCTGCTGCTCGGACTCGGACTGCAGCGTCGCGGCCACCTGCGAGACCGGCGCGTGCGCGGGCGGGACGAACGACGGCAAGGGGTGCATCACCACCGCCGACTGCCCGGGCGCCGGCGCCAAGTGCCGGACGTTCATCCAGCCGTGCCCGATCTGCGAGCCGACCACGAACACGTGCAACGGCGGCCCGAACGACGGCCTCACCTGCACGCCGGGAGCGTCCCCCGTCGACGGCGACTTCCCGTCGAGCCACGACTGCCCGCCGTCGACCTCGCTCGGCATCGGCTCGCTGCCGATCGGCTTCAAGCTCGACACGGGCACGATCACGAAGACGGCGGTCGACCTGCCCGATCAGGCGAACGTCTTCTGCGGCTTCTGCAAGAACAAGGTCACGAATGCGTTCCGGAACCCGGCCGTGGCATGTAACACGAACGCGGACTGCGCGGCGTTCACGGGCTTCACGAGCTGCGGCCAGCGCACGTCGGGCGCCTTCACTTCGGCCGACGTGGCGCGGACCATCATCGAGACCGGCTCGCCGGCGGGCGCACAAACCACCGGCGGCGCCGCCCAGCCGCAGACCCTGGTCAGCATCTTCTGCATCCCGCCCACCTTCAACGCGCTGGTCGACTCGGCGGCCGACCTGCCGGGGCCGGGAGCGGCGGCGCTCCAGGGGACGACGCAGCTCCAGTAGCCGGTCCCCGAGGTCAAGCGACCAGCGCCCGCACCTCGGCGTCGATCGCGTCGGTCATCCGCCCTCGACGCCGGAGGGCCCGCAGCTTGCGCCGCAGGGACTCGGCGCGCGACAGGGTTTCGCGCCCGGTCGGGTCGGACAGCTGACACGCGCTCGCCTGTCCGCGCACCAGGAGATCCTGGATGGCGTCGACGCAGACGGTATTGAATCGTTCGACTTCGCTCGTCGGGAGCGGATAACGCGAGCGCTCCGAGAGACGCCGGATCATTCGCTGCCACTGGCCGTACTGCTGCAGCGCCATCACGGAGTTGAAGATGCGCTTGTTGGTGCGGAACGAGAAGAGCGTGCGCTCGACGACCCGCTCGACGAGCCGGTCACAGTCCGGATAACGGTGGCCGAGCACCGTGCGGATCAGCCGGCAGCGGTCCCGCTCCTGGGCGGCATCGAAGCGGGCCTCCCAGTAGATGTGCTTGAGCGTCCTCGCCCGATAGCTGACGATGAGCTGCACGGGCACGTACTCGTTGTGCGAGTAGACGTCGCCCGCCAGGTGCGACAGGTAGCCGTACGCGAACGCCTGCTCGCGCTCGCCGCGTGCCGACTCGACGAGCTGCCAGCCGACCGGCCAGCAGTGGCAGTGCGTGTAGAGGCTCCGCGTGTACTTCTTGGCCTGCACGATGTCGGCGGCGATGCAGCCGTAGAGGTACGGCAGCCGGTGCGCGCGCAGGATTTCTTGAAGGGCCGGAGCCAGGGTGCTAAGACTGGCGAGAATTTGCGAGCCGTGGACGAGGTGGGTGACGGGACCCCACGCGTGGGCCTCGCTGGGCCAGGCGAGGAGGAGCAGTGCCACGGCGCCGGCAAGCCACATCGCCCGCTGATCGTACAATGGGGACCCCTGCCTCTCAAGGCCGGCTGGCGCAAATAGCCCGCGCGCTCGCCACGTACGTCGAGTACCAGCGCGAGCTCGGAGTGCTCGGCTTTCCGCGGAGCAACCCGGCCACCGCCCCGAACCCGCGTCCCGTGCGGGTCGACGCCTCGCCGCGCGATCTCTTCACCGAGGCCGGCGTGGCACAGGCGCGCACCCTCGCCGAGCTGCGCGAGGCGATCGGCGACTGTCACCGCTGCAAGCTCGCGCCGCATCGCACGCACGTCGTGTTCGGGGTCGGCAACCCCCGGGCGCGGCTGGTGTTCGTCGGGGAGGCGCCGGGTCGCGACGAGGACGTCCAGGGCGAGCCGTTCGTCGGGCGCGCCGGGCAGCTGCTGACCGAGATCATCACCAAGGGGATGCGGCTCCGGCGAGAGGACGTGTACATTGCCAACGTCATCAAGTGCCGGCCGCCGGAGAACCGCAACCCGGAGCCGGACGAGGTGGCGACGTGCGAGCCCTTTCTCGTCCGCCAGCTCGAGCTGATCGCGCCCGAGGTCATCGTCGCGCTCGGCAAGTTCGCGGCGCAGACGCTGCTGCGGACGAAGACGCCGATCACGCAGCTCCGCGGCCGCTGGTTCGACTATCACGGCATCCGGCTGATGCCGACCTTCCATCCCGCCTATCTCCTCCGCAACCCGGGCGACAAGCGGCTCGTGTGGGAAGACATCCGCAAGGTCATGGGCGCGCTCGGCATCGGGGGCGCGTCCGCGTGACGCGCGGCGTCGCGCTCGCCCTCCCGCTGCTCGCCGCCGTCGTGTTCGCGGCGGAGCCGGTTGCCGAAGAGGCGCTGTCCCGCATCGTCATCGACGGGACGATCAATCCCGCGGTCGCCGACTTCGTGCACGAGGCGATCGCGCGGGCCGAGGCCGACCACGCCTCGGCGCTCGTGATCCAGCTCGACACACCGGGCGGCCTGCTTCCCTCGATGAAGGCCATCGTCAAGGACATTCTCGCTGCGCCCGTCCCGGTGATCGTCTACGTCGCCCCGAGCGGCGCGGGCGCGGGCTCGGCCGGCGTCTTCATCACGCTCGCGGCTCACGTTGCGGCCATGGCGCCCGGCACGAACATCGGTGCCGCGCACCCCGTGGGCGGGCAGGGGGAGGAGATCAAGGGAGTCCTCGGAGAGAAGATCGAGAATTTCACCGCGTCGTTCAGCGAGGCGATTGCGCACCGGCGGGGGCGCAACGTCGAGTGGGCGGTGAAGGCCGTCCGCGAGAGCGTGTCGATCACCGCGGAGGAGGCGGCGAAGATCCATGTCGTCGACTTTGTGGCGAAGGACCTCGAGGACGTCGTGGCGCAGACCGACGGGCGCGAGGTGGACGTCGGCGGGGAGAAGCGGAAGCTCAAGCTCTCGACGGTCTGGAGCGAGGGCCACGTGCGGGTGCGAACCTACGGGATGCGGCTGGCGCAGCGGCTGCTGAACGTCCTCGCCGATCCGAACATCGCCTACCTCCTGATGATGGCCGGGGTCCTCGGCCTCTACGTCGAGCTGACCCACCCGGGCGTCGTGTTCCCCGGCGTGGTGGGCGGCATCTGTCTCGTGCTCGGGCTCACGGCCCTCCACGTCCTGCCGGTCAACACGTCGGGGCTGGCGCTCCTCCTGCTCGGGGTGGCGCTCCTCGTTGCCGAAGCGTTCCTCCCCACCTTCGGGCTCATCGGCGCGGGCGGCATCGCGGCGTTTCTGCTCGGCTCGCTCTTCCTCTTCGACACGGCCGACACGGGCGTCGCCGTGGCGCGCAGCCTCGTCTTCGGCGTCGGCGGAACGCTCGCCGTCCTCATGCTGACGATCGCGGTGCTCGTCGTCCGCTCGCAACGGCGCCCTTCCGTGGTCGGCGCCGAGGGGATGGTCGGTGCGGTCGGCGTCGCGCGCAGTCGCCTGGCGCCCGCGGGCACCGTGCTCGTACGGGGCGAGTACTGGACGGCGGACGGCGACGAGGTCGTCGACGCCGGCGAGCCGATCGAGGTGACGGCCGTCGAGGGGCTCCGGCTCCGGGTGCGCCGCGCCCGGTCCCGAGCCGTCGAAAGGAGGTAGCCATGCCTGGTGCGTGGGCCGCGCTGCTGGTCGTGATCATCTTCCTGGTGAGCGGGCTCAAGGTGCTGCGCGAGTACGAGCGGGCGGTCGTCTTCCGGCTGGGACGCCTGGTCGGGGCGCGCGGCCCCGGGGTCATCTATGTCATCCCCGGGGTCGAGAAGGCGGTGCGCATCGATCTCCGGACGATCACCATGGACATCCCTTCCCAGGACGTCATCACCAAGGACAACGTCTCGCTCAAGGTGAACGCGGTCCTCTACTTCCGCGTGGTCGACCCGAACCGCGCCGTCGTCGAGGTGGAGAACTATCTCTTCGCTACCTCGCAGAACGCGCAGACCACGCTGCGCAGCGTGTGCGGTGAGGCCGAGCTGGACCAGCTGCTCGCGGAGCGGGAGAAGATCAACGCCCACCTGCAGACGATCATCGACCAGCACACCGAGCCCTGGGGCATCAAGGTGGTGCAGGTCGCGATCAAGTTCATCGACCTGCCCGAGGAGATGCGCCGCGCGATGGCCCGTCAGGCCGAGGCCGAGCGCGAGCGCCGCGCCAAGGTGATCGCGGCCGAGGGGGAGTTCCAGGCGGCGCAGCGGCTCGCGGAGGCGTCGGCGATCATGGCGCGTGAGCCGATCGCGCTCCAGCTCCGCTTCCTGCAGACGCTCGTGGAGATCGCCTCGGAGAACAACTCGACGACGATCTTCCCGGTGCCCATCGACATCCTCCGGCCCTTCTTCACGGGCACGGGAAAGGGTTGAGCGTTACGTGAGGCCGTACTTCTCGATCTTGCGGTAGAGGCGCTGCCGGTCGATGCCGAGCAGGCGGGCCGCCTCGTTCTTGTTGCCGCCGCTGTGCCTCAGCGCGGCAGCGATGAGGCGGCGCTCCGCCTCGCCGAGGGTGGGGAGCGGCCCGCCGTCGGGAGCGTCGAGCGACGGCGCGGCGTCGTCTCGCAGCGCCGCCGGCAGATCATTGAGAGTGATCGTGTCGGCCCCCGACAGCGCGAAGGCGCGCTCGATGGCGTTCTGCAGCTCGCGGATGTTCCCCGGCCAGGCATACGCGCGCAGCCGCGCCATGGCCTCCGGGGCGACGCGCTTGGGAGCCACCTGGTACTCGCGGCTGAAGTGCTGGATGAAGTGCTCGATCAGCAGGACGACGTCGTCGGCGCGCGCCCGCAGCGGCGGGAGCCCGATGTGCACCACATTCAGACGGTAGAACAGATCGGAGCGGAAACGCCCGGCGCGCGTCTCGGCCTCGAGGTCGCGGTTGGTGGCGGCGATCAGCCGGACGTCGACCGTGATCGGGCGGCTCGAGCCGAGCGGCGTGACCTCGCGGTCCTGGAGGGCGCGCAGGAACTTCGCCTGGAGCCCGAGCGGGATCTCCGAGACCTCGTCGAGGAAGAGCGTACCGCCCTCGGCGGCCCGGAAGACGCCGTCGTGGTCCGCCACCGCGCCCGTGAAGGCGCCGCGGCGGTGGCCGAAGAGCTGGCTGTCGAGGAGCGTCTCTGACAGTCCGGCGCAGTTGATCGCGACGAACGGGCCCTCGGCGAGCGGTCCGCGCCGGTGGATCGTCCGCGCCACGAGCTCCTTGCCCGTCCCGCTCTCGCCGCTCACCAGCACCGTGCTCTTGTTCTGGCTGACCGCGCCGATCACCCGGTAGACCTCTCGCATCGACGCGCTCTCGCCGATCAGCTCGCCGAAGCCGTGCAGCTTGCGCACGACGCGACGGAGCTGGGCGTTCTCGCGCCGGAGCGCGTCGAGCCGGAGCACACGCTCGATGGTGAGCAGGATCTCCTGCGGGCGCGCGTCCTTGATCAGGTAGTCCGCGGCGCCGAGCTTCATGGCCTCGACGGCGGTCTCGATGGTCCCGTAGCCGGTCAGCACGACGGCCGCGGGCGCGCTCTCCCGCTCGTGCATCGCGCGCAGGAGCTGCATGCCGTCCATGACCGGCATCTTGAGGTCGGTCAGGACGACGTCGAAGCTCGTCTCGGCGAGGCGCGCGAGAGCGGCCTCGCCGTGGGGCGCATGCTCCACCTCGTGCCCGGCGCGCTCCAGGTTCTTGGCGAGCGTGCGGGCCATGTTGTTCTCGTCCTCGACGAGGAGGATGCGGGCCCGCATGTCAGTCTGCCTCGAAGTGGCACTGGCACGGCAGCTCGATCGTGAAGGTGGTGCCGGCCCCGACCTCGCTCGTCACCTGGATCTCGCCCTGGTAGCGCTGGAGGATCGAGTGCACGACGGAGAGGCCGAGGCCGGTGCCCTGGCCGGGCGCCTTCGTCGTGTAGAAGGGGTTGAAGATGTCCTGCAGGTGCTCGCGCGGGATCCCGACCCCGGTGTCGCGGACGTCGAGCCGGATGCGGTTCTCGCCGACCAGCGCCGTGCGCAGCATGAGCTCGCCGCCCTCGGGCATCGCCTGCACGGCGTTGGTGATGAGGTTCAGGAAGATCTGCCGCATGGCGTTCACGTTGGCCAGGCACGGCGGGATCGGTCCGAGCTCGGTGGTGACCCGCACGCCGTTGTTCTGCAGGTGCTTCTGCATGAGCTGCAGGGTGCGCGAGAGGAGGTCGTTGACGTCCAGGCGCTCGAGCTCCGCGCCCGACTCGCGGGAGAACTCGAGCAGGTTCTTGATGATCGCCTGCGCGCGCTCGATCTCCTCCTCGGCGATGCGCAGATCCTCGACCGCCTCCGGGTTCTGACCGTCGAGGATCTGGCGCAGGTCGTAGAGCGCGTTCATGACGATGGCGAGCGGATTGCGCAGCTCGTGCGCGATGCCCGCGGCGAGCAGCCCGATGGCGGCCATCTTCTCCGACTGGATGAGCTGGCTCTCGAGCCGCTTCCGATCCGAGATGTCGACGCAGATCAGCTGCACCCACGGGCGCGGGCCGTACTCCATGTAGCCGGCGTTCGCGAACACGGGGATGGGCTCGCCCCGGCTCGTGAGCAGATGCAGGTCGTCGCGGCTTGCGTGCCCGCGCTCGCGGGCCGCCTGCCAGAGGGCCGTGGCGCGCGCCCGGTCCGAGGGCGGATGAAGCTCGCCGAGGGCGCGGCCGACCAGCATGGCGCGGCCGTATCCGAGCAGCCGTTCCGCCACCTGGTTGGCGTCGAAGATGACACCGCTGGCGGCATCGACCCACAGGATGCAGGCCGGCGCGCGGTCGATCGCGCGCCGGTAGGACGCTTCCTGCTCGAGGAGCTCCTCCTCGCGGGCCTCGACGAAGAAGTCGGTGATGTGCAGCACGCGCGCCTGGAACTCCTGCCGGAGGAGGGAAAGCAGCTCGGCCGTCCGCTGCGGGTCGCCGGCGTACTCGCGCCGGATGTCGTCGGCGAGATGGTCGACGAAGCGCATCTGTGCGGCGAGGAAGCGCGAGGCCGGGAAGCGGCCGATGAAGCCCCGGCGGGTGTGGGCGCGCAGGAAGAGGTAGGTCTCGATGTTGCTCGGGTCGGCGACGTGGCGGGCCCAGCGGACCACTGCGGCGGTCTGGTCGGCCTTGATCTCGGGCCAGTCGGCCTCGGGGATGGCCAGCACGGGGCCCACGTCCTCCAGCCACGCGTCGAGGAGCGCGGGCGTGCGCATCTCCATGAAGGCCGCCAGCGCACGCCGCAGGTCGGCGCGGCCGGGCGGGATCGGCTGGAGGCCCGAATGCCGGACATACGCCTCGATGCGCGCCAGGTGACGGGCCAGCGACGGATCGAGGGCGCCGTGGCTCACGGCCCCGCGCTTAGCAGCTTCGCCGAGCCCAGGCCAGCCGCGCCGGGGCCGCAACCTCGCAGCTTCTCTGGTGTTGAGCGGCCATGCCGGCCTCCGCGGCGAGCTGGGCACCGTCCCTCCGTTCGCCTACAATCTGGCCACCGATGGCACCCGTCCGCGTCGGCGAGGTGATGCCCATGCCCCCGGACCCCGCCCAGCCCCCTGCCTCGCACCAGGCCCTTCCGGAGGCAGGGAGCGCTCCCGCCGCCGTGGCGGCCGACCCCGACGTTGCGTTGATGCTCCGCCTGCAGGCCGGCGACGAGGCGGCATTCCAGGACCTCTTCCGGAAGTACAGCCCGCGCGTCCTCCAGTTCGCGCGGCGGTTCGTCGGCAGCGACGCCCAGGCCGAGGAGCTGTCGCAGGATGTCTTCGTGCAGGTCTTCCGCTTTCGGCACCGGTACCGCCCGCAGAGCCGCTTCTCGACCTGGCTGTTCACCATCGCCACGAACCTCTGCCTGAACGAGGTCCGCCGTCCCGAGCGACACCTCCGCGTCGACCTCTGGAATCGCCGGGACGGCGAGGAGCGTGCGGAGGGTCCGCCGCTGCCCGATCCCACGGCCGTCACACCCGAGCAAGGGGCCGCGGCCCGGCAGCTGGAGCGCCGGCTCGAGGTGCTGGTGGCCGAGCTTCCCGCGAAGCAACGTGCGGCGCTCTTGCTGTCACGCATGGACGGCCTGGCGTACCGTGACGTGGCCGAGGCGCTCGGCTCGACCGAAGGCGCGGTGAAGGCGCTTCTCTTTCGCGCCACGCAGACTCTCAAGCGGGGCCTCCGCGAGTATCTCTGATTGGAGGAAGCGATCATGCGGTGTCGACGAGCGCAGCGTTGGATGGTGGCGGCCGTGGACGGGGAGCTCGCGCCCCGCCGCCGTCGGACGCTCGAGGGCCACGTGGCCGGTTGCCCGGAGTGCCGGCGCGAGGTGGCAGCGACGGAGGCGGTGCTCGCAGGCGTCACCGGCCTGGCGAGGAGCGGGTGCGAGGTCCCGTCGCATCTGGAGCAGGCGACCCTCCGTCGCGTCCGGCTGCTGGCGGCGGCCGAAGAGGAGGGCAGCGTGGCGCGCCGCTGGTGGGCCGGCTTTCGGATTCCGGCGCTGGCTTTCGCGACGGCGGCCGTTGCGATCGTCGCGGTGGAGCTGACGCGCGGGGCGGGCGACAGGCGGGCGGCGCCGAGCGGCCCTCGCGCCGTCGCGCAGGCGCCGGCAAGAGACAAGCCGCGCGTGGTCGCGAGCCGCGAGCGGCCGGCCCCGAAGGTGGCCGAGAGTCTCCCGGCGGAGCCGCCGCCGGAGCTCGCCGCCGCGCCCGATCTCTTCATCGAGCTGCCCATCCTCCGCAACATGGAGAAGCTCGAGCACTTCGAGGCCATCGACACGACGACGCTCGACGACGGAGGCGAGCAGTCGAACGGATGAAGCGGCTCGGCATCGTGTTGCTCCTGGCGGCCGCCCTCGGCGGAGCGGCGGCCCTCGCGCAGCAGCCGGCGGGTCGTCCGTGGCAGGAGCTCAGCCCGGAGGAGCAACGACGGGCCTGGGAGAACTACCAGCGCTACCAGCAGCTCCCGGAGCACAAGCAGCGGTCGCTCGGAGAGCGCTACCAGCGATTCCGGGCATTGCCGCCGCAGGAGCGGGAGCGGCTGCGGCAGAACTACGAGACCTACCGCGGCTTCGATCCTGGACAGCGGCAGGAGTTCGGCCAGAAGTACCGCCGTTGGAAGTCCGGTCAGCCAGCATCCCGGTAGCGATGTCCGGCGCCGGCCAAGCGCCACTTCGCGCCGGGTAGGCTCCGCTCGCCCCCGTCCTCGGCGTTCGAGGCGAGCCGCAGCGACGTCAGTATCGCCCGCGCGCCTACGGCAGGACGACGAGCTGCCCGCCCACATGGGCCGGGTGCAGCTGGCAGATGATCGAGAACACCCCGACCTTGGTCGCCGTGAACTCGACCGTCTTCGGCTCCCCGCGGGTCACGACCTCCGCGATCTTGTAGGCCGGGATGGCGAAGCCGTGCTGGTTCGGCTCGGAGGGGACGCTGTTGATCAGCTTGAGCGTCACCTTGGCACCCTTCTTGGCCGTGACGGTGCTCGGCACCCATATCTTCGAGCCTTCGTACTCGACGTTGACGATCGTCATGTTGACGGCCTCCGGACCCGCTTCCTCCGCCCGCGCGCTGCCCACGACCGCGCCGAGACAGAGGAGCCCCGCGACCACACTCGCGACGGTACGCATGCCTGCCCTCCTTGGGGAATCCTGGTTGACCGGCCCCTAACCACACCACGACACGGAGTGCAACGTTGAGCGGCCGGCCGCCGCTGGTATGATCGGCGGCCGATGCGTCGGGAGGGGCAGTTCCGGCTGCGCGCCGACTTCGAGCCGCAGGGCGACCAGCCGGACGCCATCGCCGCGCTCACCGAAGGCGTGCGCGCCGGGACGCCGCACCAGGTGCTGCTCGGCGTCACGGGCAGCGGCAAGACGTTCACCGTCTCGCACGTCGTCGCGAACGTCAACAAGCCGACGCTCGTGATCGCGCCCAACAAGACGCTCGCGGCGCAGCTCTACAGCGAGTTCCGCGCGCTCTTCCCGGACAGCGCGGTCCGGTACTTCGTGAGCTACTACGACTACTACCAGCCCGAGGCCTACGTCCCCTCGACCGACACCTACATCGAGAAGGACGCGTCCATCAACGACGAGATCGACAAGATGCGCCACGCGGCGACGAAGGCGCTGCTCGAGCGCAACGACGTCCTCGTCGTCGCGAGCGTGTCGTGCATCTACGGCCTCGGCTCGCCGGCGAGCTACTTCGACATGCTCGTCCTCCTCGAGCGCGGGACGGAGGTCGAGCGCGACGCGATGCTGCGCAAGCTGGTCGACATGCAGTACCAGCGCAACGACGTCGACTTCCACCGCGGCACGTTCCGGGTGCGCGGCGACGTGGTCGAGATCTTCCCGGCCTACGAGGAGGCGAGGGCGATCCGGGTGGAGCTCTTCGGCGACACGGTGGAGAGCCTCTCGGAGGTCGATCCCCTGCGCGGCAAGGCGTTGCGGCAGCTCGAGCGGGTGGCGATCTACCCCGCGAGCCACTACGTCGCGACCGACGAGGTTATGAAGCGGGCCGTCGCCTCGATCCGGGCCGAGCTGCAGGACCGCCTGAACGAGCTGCGCGACCAGCACAAGCTCCTCGAGGCGCAGCGGCTCGAGCAGCGCACGCAGTACGACCTCGAGCTGCTCGCCGAGATGGGCTTCTGTCCCGGCATCGAGAACTACTCCCGCCATCTCGACGGTCGGGCCCCCGGCGAGCCGCCGTACACGCTCCTCGACTACTTCCCGGACGACTACCTGCTGGTGATCGACGAGAGCCACGTCACCGTGCCCCAGATCGGCGGCATGTATCGCGGCGACCGCTCGCGCAAGGAGACGCTCGTCGAGTTCGGCTTCCGGCTGCCGTCGGCGCTCGACAACCGGCCGCTCAACTTCGAGGAGTTCCTGACGCGCGTCCCGCAGGCGGTCTACGTCTCGGCCACCCCCGGGGAGTGGGAGCTCCAGCGGGCGCGCGGCCGGGTCGTGGAGCAGCTGATCCGCCCGACCGGCCTCACCGACCCCGAGGTGATCGTGCGACCCGCCCGCCACCAGGTGGACGACCTGCTCGAGGAGATCCGCAAGCGCGTGGCGGCCGAGGAGCGGGTGCTGGTGACCACGCTCACGAAGAAGATGGCCGAGGACCTCACCGACTACCTGCGCGACGTGGGCATCAAGGTGCGCTACATCCACTCCGACATCGAGACGATCGAGCGCGTCGACATCATCCGCGACCTCCGGCGGGGCGAGTTCGACGTGCTGGTCGGGATCAACCTCCTGCGCGAGGGCCTCGACCTGCCCGAGGTGTCGCTGGTCGCCATCCTCGACGCCGACAAGGAGGGCTATCTCCGCTCCGAGCGCTCGCTCATCCAGACCATCGGCCGCGCCGCACGCAACGTCCACGGCACGGTGCTCATGTATGCCGACACGGTCACCGCCTCGATGCGGAGAGCGATCGACGAGACCGACCGGCGCCGGGCGGTGCAGCAGGAGTACAACCAGCGGCACGGCATCACGCCGCAGACGATCCAGAAGGCGATCGCCGAGCCGCTGGCGGTGGTCTGCGAGGCCGATTACCTGACCGTACCGCTGGTCGCCGAGACGCCCGACGAGGGGCCGGTCGATCCGGCTGCGCTCGCCAAGACGGTGGCCGCGCTGCGCCGCGAGATGCGGGAGGCGGCCAAGCAGCTCGAGTTCGAGCGGGCGGCAGAGCTGCGCGACCGCATCCACGCGCTCGAGACGCGCCTGCTCGGCGTGGAGCCGGCCGAAGCAGGATGAGCGGGGACTATTCCGATCGAATGCTTCTCCCGCGCTGGCCTGTAGGCCGCCGCGTCCCTACGATGCGCGGGATGGGGATGACCTACCTCTCGGCAAAGCTCACACGGCCCGACGGCCGCGGTCCGGGGGTCAGGCTCCGCTTCGTGGTTGACTCGGGTGCGCTCTACAGCGTGCTGCCCGAGCCGGCGTGGAAGCGGCTGGGGCTCAGGCCGACGCGCAGTGCCGAGTTCACGCTCGCGGACGGCACGGTCATCGAGCGTCGTGTTTCCCGCTGCACCTTCGCGATCGCGGGTGTGGCGGAGACTTCTCCCGCCGTCCTGGGCGAAGCCAAGGACGTCGCCATACTCGGCGTCGTGACGCTCGAGACCCTGGGTCTCATGCTGAACCCGCTCACGCGCGAGGTCCTACCGATGAAACTCATGCTCGCCACGAGCGCTCCATGGGCCGCCGTTCCGTGACAACGAGAGAGGCCCTGACGTCGGCTTCCGTCCACGGTGAGTGTGCAGCGCGCTTCGCTGCGGTGCGGGCGACCTTTGCCGCCAACTTCGACATGGGAGTGGAGGTTGGCGCGTCGTTCGCGGCGACCGTCGACGGAGAGCTGGTCGTTGACCTGTGGGGCGGTTACGCCGACGCGGCTCGCACCCGGCCGTGGACGCGCGACACGATCGTCAACGTCTTCTCGACGACGAAGGCGATGACGGCCCTCTGCGCCCACATGCTCGTCGACCGCGGTCTTCTCGACCTGGACGCGCCCGTGGCACGCTACTGGCCGGAGTTCGCGCAGAATGGAAAGCGCGCGCTGCCCGTGCACTACCTGCTCAGCCATCGCGCCGGCCTGGCCGCGATCCGGCAGCCGCTGCCGACCGAGGCGTTCTACGACTGGGACCGGATGGTCGGCGCGCTGGCCGCCGAGACGCCGTGGTGGGAGCCCGGCACCACCAGCGGCTACCACGCCATGACGTTCGGCTACCTCGTCGGCGAGCTGATCCGGCGGGTCAGCGGCAAGACGCCGGGCAGGTTCTTCCGGGACGAGGTCGCGCTGCCCCTCGGCTGCGATTTCCACATCGGCTTGCCCGCGGGCGAGGACCACCGCGTCGCCCAGATGGTGCCGCCGACTCCCGAGGAGACGGCCGCCGCCGCGCCGAGCGCGGCGGTGGACCCGCAGTCGCTGCTCGGCAAGGTCATGAGCAACCCGCCGCTCACGCCCGCCCTGGCCAATCAACGCGCCTGGCGGGCCGCCGAGATCCCGGCGGCGAACGGGCATGGCAACGCGCGGTCCGCCGCCCGCGTCATGGCCGCCCTGGCCCGCGGCGGCGTGCTCGACGGCGTGCGCCTGCTCCGCGGGGAGACCCTCGGCCGCGCGATCGAGGCGCAGTTCGACGGCACGGACATCGTGCTCGGCCTCCCGATGCGCTGGGGACTCGGCTTCATGCTGGCCAGCGACCGCTTGCCGATGGGGCCGAACCGCCGCGCCTTCGGGCACGGCGGATGGGGCGGATCGCTGGCCGTCGCCGACGCGGATGCACGCGTGAGCTGGGCCTACGTCATGAACAAGATGTCGCCCGGCACGACGGGAGACAGCCGTGCCGCGCGAGTGGTCGCCGCGCTGTACGGCGCGCTCTGAGCGCGCGTCGCGCGACCGGCGCGCGCCGGCCCCAGCCGCTTGACTCGCCTCACCCGGCCTCCCATGGTTAGGTCCCGCCGCGTGTCGCTATAATCTGTCATCGTGACCGCCGAGAACCAGGTTGCACCGCCCGCGGTGAGCGTCGCCGTACCCCCCGACGCGCGCGCGCTCGAGGAGCGTCTGACGGCGGTGCCGCCGCGCCCGGGCGTGTATCTCTTGAAGGACCGCCACGGCAAGGTCATCTACATCGGCAAGGCAGCGAACCTGCGCAGCCGCGTGCGGAGCTATCTCCGCGGCGGCGACGAGCGCAGCCAGGTCCGCTTCCTGGTCGAGCGTCTGGCCGAGTTCGAGACCCTGGTCACCGCCAGCGACAAGGAAGCCCTCATCCTCGAGAACAACCTCATCAAGCAGTACCGGCCGCGCTACAACATCCGGCTGAAGGACGACAAGAGCTACGTGAGCGTGAAGGTCGCCGTGCACGACCCGTGGCCGCGCGTCCTGGTCACCCGCAAGATCGTGAAGGACGGCAGCCGTTACTTCGGGCCCTTCGCCAGCGCGTCGGCGGTGCGGGAGACGCTCGACACCATCCGCAAGGTGTTCCCGCTCCGCACCTGCAGCGACCCCGTCTTCAAGAACCGCAGCCGCCCGTGCATCGAGTACCAGATCAAGCGCTGCCTCGGGCCCTGCGTGCTGCCGGTCGACCGGGCCGTGTACGAGGAGCACCTCCGCCAGGCCATGCTGCTGCTCGAGGGCCGGAACCGCGACGTCGTGAGCGCGCTGCGCGGCCGCATGGAAGAGGCGGCCGCGGGGGAGCGGTTCGAGGACGCCGCCCGGCTCCGCGACCAGCTCCGCGCCATCGAGAAGACCCAGGAGCCGCAGCAGGTGGTCGAGCACTGGGGGGCGAATCAGGACGTGTTCGGGCTCTACCGGGAGGGCGGCTCGATCGAGGTGCAGGTGCTCTTCGTACGCGACGGCAAGCTGGTGTCGAACCAGACCTACGCGTTCGACGACTGGGAGTTCCCCGATGCCGAGGTCCTCGAGGAGGTGCTGACGCAGTTCTACCAGGCGACCGAGCGCGACGTGCCCGACGAGATCCTGCTCCCGACGCCGATCTCGGACGCGGAGGTCCGGGCCGAGTACCTGAGCGAGCGGCGCGGCAGGAAGGCGGCGATCCTCGTCCCGCAGCGCGGCGACAAGCTGCGGCTGGTCGACATGGCGCGCGAGAACGCCCGCCAGAGCTTCGCCGAGCGGCGCGACGCCGGCAAGCAGGCGGCGCGCATGGCGGCCGAGCTGCAGCAGCGGCTCCGCCTCGCCAACGCCCCCAAGCGGATCGAGTGCGTCGACATCGCGAACATCCAGGGGACGCTCTCGGTCGGCTCGGTCGTGGCCTTCGACGAGGGCATGCCCGCCAAGGCCGGATACCGCCACTTCCGCATCCGCAGCGTCGAGGGGGCCGATGACTTCGCGTCCATGGCGGAAGTCCTCCAGCGGCGCTTCCGCGACGCCAAGGAGCGCGGTGACCTCCCCGACCTCCTGGTCATCGACGGCGGGCCGGGACAGCTCTCGGCCGCCTCGGCCGTGATGCACGACCTCGGCATCACCGAGCTGGACGTCGTGGCGCTCGCCAAGGAGCGGGTCGAGCGCGATGCCACGGCGAGCGAGATCCGCCGCCGCCCCGAGCGCGTCTTCCTCCCCGGTCGCAAGAACCCGGTGGTACTCAAGCCGAACTCGAGCGCGCTCTTCCTGCTCCAGCGCGTGCGCGACGAGGCGCACCGCTTCGCCAACACCTACCACCGCAAGCTCCGGGCGCGCGCCAGGCTCGCCTCGCCCCTCGACCAGGTGGCCGGCATCGGGCCGCGGCGCCGCCGGGCGCTGCTCCGGCGCTTCGGGAGCGTCAAGCGGATCGGCGAGGCGACGGCCGAGGAGCTGGCGAGCGTCCCGGGCATCACGCTGACGCTCGCGGCGCAGATCAAGGAGCGGCTCGCCGGGGCGTGACCGGCTGCCCATCGCCCCGCCCGAGGAGGATCCGGGGTGGAGGTGCGGGCGGTGCTCGGGGTGGCGATGGCAGGGGTGCTGGCCGGCGAGCTCGCGGCGCCGGCGCGCTCAGCCCCACTGCTCTTCGTCTTCGCGGCTGCGCTCGCGGCCCTCTGGCTCGCCGGCCGCAGGCGGCGGACGTGGGCCGCGTGGTTGGCGCTGGCACTCGCGGCGGTGGCGCTGGGCGCGCACCGCATGTCTGGTGTCCGCGCCCCGATCTTCCCGCCCGAGCACGTGGCGCGGCTCACCCGGCCGCTGCGGACGACGCTGGAGGGTCGCGTGGCGGCCGCCCCGGAACGGCGCGATCGCCGGACCGTGCTCCTCGTCGAAGCCGAGGCGCTCGGCCGCGGGACGGCACGGCGGCACGCGAGCGGCCTCGTGCGGGTCGGCGTTCGCGGCCGGGCCCAGGGCTGGCGATATGGCGATCGCCTCCGCGTCGACACGATCCTGCGCACGCCGCGCAACTTCGAGAACCCCGGCCGCTTCGACTACGTGGCGCACCTCGCCCGCCGCGGCGTCCACGTGACCGCGTTCGTCTGGAGCGACGCGGCCCTCGAGCGCTTGCCGTCTGCCGGGAACGGCGTCCGCGATCGCCTGGAACGCTGGCGGGCGCGGCTCGCCGCCGCCATCGGCGCCGCCGTCGCGGCGCCCGCGGGGCCCGTGCTGCAGGCGCTCATCGTCGGCGAGGAGGGCGAGGTCGACGCCGAGCTGCGCGACGCCTTCAGCCGCGCCGGCGTGATCCACATCCTCTCGATCTCCGGCCTGCACGTGGGCCTCGTGGCGGCGGCGGGGTTCGCGGTGGTCCGCTGGCTGCTGTCCCGCAGCGAGTGGCTCGTGCTGGCGGTCGACGTCGAGCGCGTGGCGGCCCTGGCGAGCCTCGGGCCGGTGGCGCTGTATACGGGCCTCGCGGGTCTCGGGGTCGCCACGCTGCGCTCCACCATCATGGTCGTGGTCGCCGTGCTCGCCGGCCTCGCGGGGCGTCGGGTCGACGTGCTGCGGAGCCTGGCCGTGGCCGCCGTGGTGCTCGCGCTCGCGTGGCCGGGGGCGCCGCTCGAGATCTCCTTCCAGCTCTCCTTCGTCTCCGTGCTGGCTATCGTCCTCGGCGCGCGCCGCTTCGGCCCGCAGGCGCCGGGCGGCGGCTGGCGGGCGCGGCTGCGCGCGGCCGCGCTGGTGTCGCCGTCGGCGCTCGCCGGGACGGCCCCGCTCACCGCCTTCCACTTCCATCAGGTCTCGGTCGTCGGGCTCGTCGCCAACCCCATCGCCGTGCCGATCTTCGGCTCGCTGGTGGTCGTCGTGGGGCTCGCGGGGGCTCTGGTCGAGCCCTTTGCACCGGCCGCCGCTCGCGCGCTCTTCCAGCTGGCCGGGCTCGTCCTCCGGCCCGGCATCGCCGTCGTCCGCTGGCTGGCGGCGCCCGGCTGGGCGGCGGTGGACGTCCCCATCCCGAGCGTCGTGGAGCTGGCGCTCTGCTACGGCGCGCTCGCGGGGCTCCTGCTCACGCCCGGGCGGGTCGGACGCCTGCTCGCGGCCATCGCACTGGCGGGGCTCGTCGCCGACGCCGGCTGGTGGGTGCACGAGCGGTTCGACGACCGCCTGCGTGCCACCTTTCTCGATGTGGGGCAGGGCGACGCCGCCGTGCTCGAGCTGCCGGCTGGGCGGGTGGTCGTCGTCGACGCCGGCGGTTTCCCCGGCGGCGAGTTCGACACGGGCGCGGCCGTCGTCGCGCCGTTCCTGCTCACGCGCAAGGTCCTCCGGCTCGACGCGGTCGCCATGACGCACGCGCATCCCGACCACTTCGGAGGCATCGGCTACCTGCTCGCGCACTTTCACCCGCGCGAGTTCTGGTGGAGCGGCGTGCCCGGAAGCGGCGTCGAATGGGAGCGGCTCGCGGCTGCCGTCCAAGCGAGCGGTGCCCGCATCCGGCGGCTCGACAGCGCGACGGCGGTCGCCGACTCCGTCACGGTCCTCCATCCCCCGCCCGAGGTCGGGAAGACGTCGATCAACGATTCATCGCTCGCGCTGCGGGTCGCCCGCGGGCGCTTCGGTGTCCTCCTCACGGGCGACATCGAGGCCCGCGCCGAGCAGCGCCTCCTCGCCCGTCCCGATCTCCTGCCGAGCACGGTCTTGAAGGTGCCGCATCACGGGAGCCGGACCTCGAGCACCCCGGCGTTCGTCTCCGCCGTCGCGCCCCTGCTGGCCGTCATGTCGGTCGGCGCCGACAACCGGTATCGACTGCCGGCGCCCGAGGTCGAGCGCCGCTATGGGTCGCGTGGGACGTGTGTGCTCCGCACCGACCGCTGCGGCGCCGTCACCGTCGAGACCGACGGGAATCGCCTGGTGGTGCACGCCGCACGCCCCGGCTGCGCATGCCCCGACAGCACGCCGGGTCATTAGGCCGCGAGCGCCAAAGTGCAGCGGAGCCGCAGGAGCCTCCCCAAGAACGCGAAGCCGGGCGAGGCTTTGCCGAGCCCGGCATGGGGTCTGGGGCGCGCGGCGGACGCCGCGCGGGCGTTGGACCGCAGGGCGCGCAGCGCCCGAGCACCGCACGGGCCCCCAGAGGATTTAAGCCGCTCGCGTCAACCCGTGGCGCAGCGCGTACATGACCAGCCCCACCCGATCGCGCACGCCGAGCTTCTGAAAGATGTTGGTGAGGTGTGTCTTCACGGTGCGCTCGCTGATCGTGAGCGTCGCGCCCACCTCCTTGTTCTTCTGGCCGGAGGCGACGAGGCGCACGATCTCGCGCTCTCGCTCGGTGAGGCCGTTCTCGTCGCGGCTGGTCGAGGCCGTGCCCTCGGGCCCGAGGTGGGAGAGTTCCTCCACGAGGGCGCCCGTCATGCGCGGGTCGACCCAGACCTGGCCCGTGCACACGGTGTGGATGGCCTGCATGAGGGTCTGGCGTGCGGAGTCCTTCAGGATGACGCCCTTGGCGCCGAGCTTGAAGGCCCGCATGTGCTCTTCCTTCTCGTCACAGGCGGTGAGCACGAGGACGCGGGTTCCCGGACTGATGCGCAGGACGGCGGGGACCGCGTCGAGGCCGCTCCCCTGTGGCATCCGGATGTCGAGGAGCAGGACGTCGGGCTTGGTCTGCCAAACCAGCTCCACGATGTCCTCGGCGCTCTCGGCGTCTGCGACCACCTGGATGTCGTCCTCCATCTCGAGGATCGTGCGCAGGCCCTCGCGGAACAGCGTGTGGTCATCGACGATGACGAGGCGGAGTCTTCTCGGTTGAGCGATCATGCGTCCAATCTCCGATCGGGGTCGCGGGATGCGGCGGAAATCGCCGCGGGAATCGTCAGGGAGAGCTCGGCGCCGCGGCCGGCCTCCGTGCGCACGCACAGGGTCCCGCCCAGCGCCGCGCAGCGCTCGCGGATGGACCAGGGGGCGGCGCCCGGGGGGAGGAAGCCGTCGGCGTCGGTGACGCCGCGCCCGTTCTGGAAGCCGCGGCCGTTGTCGCGCACGACGAGGTAGAGGTGCGAGGGGCGGGTGGCGACCTTGACGACGGCCTGGGTCGCGCGACCGTGCCGGATGGCGTTTCGGAGCGCCTCCCGGACGATCTGGGTGAGCTCGTACGCCGTCGACGTCGGCAGGTCGGGCTTGCACTCGGGACGCTCCACGTGGACGCGCAGCCGCTCGCGGATGGAGAACTCCGCCGCCAGCCGGTCGAGCGAGGACCACAGGTCATCCGCTGGGCGGCTGGCCGCCCGCAGCATGCTGAGGTAGTGCCGCACCTCCCGGTAGCCGCGGTTGACGGCCTCGTGCAGCTCCTCGAGCTCGTGATGGATGCGGGACGGGTCGCGCCGGAGCAGCAGCTTGCACGCCTCGACCCGGAGGTCGATCCCGGCGAGGGACTGGATGAACCCGTCGTGCAGGTCGCGTGCGATGCGGCCGCGCTCCTCGAGGACCGCGACCTCCTCCGCCTTGTCCTGCAGCCGCACGTTCTCGAAGCCGGAGGCGGCCTGGCCGACGAGGAGCAGCAGGAACTCGAGGTCGTCGCGCGTGAACTTGCGCCGCGTCTCGCGCACGACGGCGGCGTGACCGCGTGGCTCGCGCTGGATGAGGACGGGTGCCACCAGCAACGCCTGGGCGGCGCCCCCGCCCGGCAGCGGGGTGCCCGCGGGAATCGCCTTGCGCACCATGACGCCGGTCAGCACGTCGTAGCAGGTCACGGTGCCGCCGGCCGGGCGTACATCGTTGGCCATGAAGCCTTCGGTCGGGCCCGCAAAGCGGAAGGGGAAGGGATCGTCCTCGGTGATGCGGAGCGAGAGGCGGGTGCGGCCGCCCCGGCGGGCGACGTCCCAGACGAAGTACCGGCCGCTCTCGGGATCGCGAAGCGCGAGCGTGCCGCGCTCGGCCTTGAAGTAGTCGAGCGCGCGCCGCACCAGCCGGGTGAACGCTCGGCCTGGTGCCTGGTTGCGCCGGAAGGCCGCCGGCAACCCGAGCATGAAGCCGAGCTTCCGCTTCGCCCGCCGCTCGTGCTCCCCCAGGTAGCCGATCAGGTAGCCGATGACCAGCAGGTAGATCGGCCGGAACAGATGGATGCTCCGGAACACGGATTCGTGGAAATCGAACCACCGGCCCCCGATGACGAGGCCGGGATAGAGCAGGGCGAGCAGCACCGTGACGAACAGCGTGGCGGCGAGTCCCCACCGCACGCTGACGCTCAAGATGACGAAGACGTGGAGCGCAAAGAACGGGCTCGTTCCGCCTTCGGTGAACAGTGCGATGACGCTCACCCAGGCGACGTCGGTGGCGGCCGAGAAGAAGCCGACGCGTTGCGCGGAGACGTATGCGCCGCGCACCAGGAAGAAGAGCAGGGCACTGTAGGCGACGTACGCCCCGAGCACGACGTCGGCGAAGTTCGGCTTGAACGAGGGCTGCTGCGGATCTATGGTGACGACGGCCAGCGTGTAGATGGTCAACAGCAGCCGGCAGAAGGAGATGATCTTCTCGGTGCGCGAGAAGGCCTCGAGCGGCGCGGCGCGCGGGCCGTGGCGGCGCGCGCCGAAGGGGAGATGCAACGAGACGGGGCGCATGGGTCCGGCGCGCGCTGTCTCGAGCAACGGATGTGCCATGCGCCTGCGCGTCCCGCATGCAGCTCCGCGAGGCGTCGCCGGGCAAAAGCGCACGAACCGGAGAAACGGCAAGCCCCGTCTCCCGATCGTGCAAGAGCGCACATTTTGTTGACTTTTCCGCCACCTGCCTCTATCGTGCAGGCGTGACGGAGCACGCGGCGACGAGCACCCCGGCGGCCCCGCTGGGCCTGACCCCCCGCGCCATCGAGCGGGTGAAGGAGTTGCGCGCGCGCGACGGTCTGCCGCCCACGCGCGCGCTGCGTGTCGCGGTGGTCGGTGGCGGATGCTCCGGCTTCAGCTATCAGCTCGACTTCGACGACACGATGCGCGAGGACGATCTCGTCCTCGAGTACGATGGAGTGCGCGTGCTCGTGGACACGACGAGCGCCGAGCACCTGGCCGGCACCGAGATCGACTACGTGAGCAGCCTGCACGGCGGCGGGTTCAAGTTCTCGAACCCGAAGGCGACCCACACGTGCGGATGCGGCTCGTCGTTTGCCGTCTGACCCCCAGGCGGTGACCGCGCCCACGGGCGTGGTGTACGAGCACGTCGCCTTCGACCTGGACGGGACGCTCATCGACTCGCGCGCCGACCTCGCGGGCGCCGTCAACCACGTGCTGCGCACGCTGGGATTGCCGGCCCGGCCGCCCGAGACGCTCTACGGTTACGTCGGGGAGGGCGCCCGGATGCTCGTCCAGCGGGCGCTCGGTCCGGCCCACGAGGATCGGCTCGAAGAGGCCGTGGGACTCTTCATGGCGCACTACGCGGCGCACCTGCTCGATGCGACGCGCCCCTATCCGGGAATCGTGGAGGCGCTCGCGGTGCTCGAGACGCGGGCGGTCGCGCTCTCCGTCCTCTCCAACAAGCCGGAGGCGATGAGCCGGTCGATCCTCGACGGCCTCGGGCTCACGCACCGCTTCGTCGGGATCATCGGCGGCAACTCGCTGCCGTCCCGCAAGCCCGATCCCGCCGGCCTCGAGCACCTGCGTGGCCTCACCCGCACGCCACGCGAGCGGATGCTGCTGGTCGGCGACTCCGCCGTCGACGTCCGCACCGCCCGCGCCGCCCAGGTGGCGTTCTGCGGTGTCGCGTGGGGCCTCACCCCCGAAGGCCTCGCCGCCGCAGACCCCGAACGGATGATCGAGCACCCGGCGGAGCTGGTCGAGATCGTCGAGCGCGGCTGAGCTGCCCTCAACGCAGCCGCGGCAGCTCGGGCGGCGGGAGCGCCGCATACAGCCGCGCGTAGGCCAGCGCGGCGCGATGCCAGGAGAAATCCTGCGCCATGCCGTTGCGCATCAGACGCTGCCATGCGGCCGGATCGGCATGCAGGCGAAGGGCGCGGCCGACCGCGGCCAGGAAGGCCTCGACGGTGTAGGGTGTGAACTTGAAGCCGGTTCCGGTGCCGGCGGCCGGGTCGAACTCGACCACCGTGTCGTCGAGACCGCCGGTGGCGTGCACGACGGGGACGGTCCCGTAGCGCAGGCTGTAGAGCTGGTTGAGGCCACACGGCTCGAAGCGTGATGGCATCAGGAAGACGTCCCCTCCCGCCTCGATCCGGTGGGCCAGCGGCTCGTTGAACTCGATGCGCAGGGCGACGCGTCGCGGGAAGGCGCCGGCGAGGGCCCGGAGCTGGGTCTCGTAGCGTTCGTCCCCGGAGCCGAGGATCGCGAGCTGCACCTCGACGGTCGCCAGGAGCCGCGGGAGCGCGTGGCCGAGCACCTCGAAGCCCTTCTGCTCGGCGAGCCGCGACACGATGGCGAGGAGCGGCAGGTCGGCGCGCACGGCAAGGCCGAGCTCCGCCTGCAGGGCAGCCTTGCAGCGCGCCTTGCCGCGCAGGTCGGCTGCGTCGTAGCGCGCGGCGAGATACGCGTCGGTCGCGGGGTTCCAGACGTCGTAGTCGACGCCGTTCAGGATGCCGACGAGGCGCCCCGCCCGCGCGCGGAGCACGCCGTCGAGGCCCTCGCCGAAGTCGGGTGTCTGGATCTCCGCCGCGTAGCGCGGGCTCACCGTCGTGATCCCCTCGCTGAACACGAGCCCCGCCTTCAGGAAGTTCACCTGACCGTAGAACTCGAGCCAGTCGGGCGCGAAGTAGCGCGGGTCGAGGTTCAGGAGCGGCCAGGCGTCGCTCCCGAAGCGGCCCTGGTAGGCGAGGTTGTGCACGGTGAGGAGCGTGCGAACGGCGGCGAGCTCGGGATAGAGCGGCGCCGTGCCGCGCAGGAAGGCGGGCGCCAGGGCCGCCTGCCAGTCGTGCACGTGCAGGACGTCGGGTGGCGGATCGAGCCGCCGCAGCCACTCGAGGGCCGCCCGGCAGAAGAACGCGAACCGCTCGGCGTTGTCCGGGTAGTCGCCGCCCGGCGGGCCGTACAGGGCGTCGCGGTCGAAGTAGCGGTCCGCGCGGACCAGCACCGTCGGCACGGTGGGGCCTGGCACGGGCACGATCTCGGCCGGTTCCATGCGGCTGGCGACGGGCACCAGCAGACGGAGCGTGGCCTCGGCCGACGGCAGCCGGCGAAGCACGCTGCGGTAGGCGGGCAGGCAGAGCGTCACCTCCACGCCGGCCGCGGCCAGCGCGCCCGGCAAGGCGCCGAGCACGTCACCGAGCCCACCCGTCTTGGCGTACGGGTGCGCCTCCGGCGCGAGCATCGCGACGCGCATCACTCGGGGGTGTCACGAAGGAAGCGCGCGGCGTCCTCGGGGGGCACCGGGTTCACGGCAAGCCCCCCCCTCCACGCCGTCTCGGCGTGCGAGAGCGTCGGCATGATCTCGACGTGCCAGTGGTAGGAAGGGCTTTCTCCCTCCCGGAACGGCGCGCTGTGCATGACGAGCGTGAAGGGCGGGTCGCCGATCGCCCGGTCCAGGCGGCGGAGCACCGCGCGCAGCACGCCGGCGAGGTCCCGCTGCTCCGCCTCGTCGGCGCGCTCGAAGCCAGCCGCATGGCGGCGGGGGAAGAGCCAGGTCTCGAACGGGAAGCGCGCGGCGAAGGGCGCCAGCGCGAGCACGTGCTCGCTGTCGACGACCAGGCGAGTGCGCTGCTCGAGCTCCTGGCGGAGGATGTCGCAGAACAGGCAGCGCTCCCGGTAGTCGTAGTAAGCGCGCGCGCGATCCAGCTCCTCGAGCACCTCTGGTGGGACGATCGGCGTGGCGAGGAGCTGGGCGTGCGGATGCCCGAGGCGGCCGGGGGCGTCCGCGGCGTGTCGCTTGAAGAGGAGGGCGGCGCGGAGGCGTGCGTCGCGCTTGAGCGCGACGAGGCGGTCGTGGAGGGCCCGCACCACGTCCTCGACGGCGGCCGGCGCGAGGTCGGCCAGCTTGACGTGGTGATCCGCCGACTCGACCAGCACCTCGTCCGCGCCGACCCCGTTCATCAGGTCGTACAGGCCTTCCCCGCGTCGGTCGAGGTCGCCCTCGACGCGCAGGGCGGGGAACCGGTTGGGAACCACCCGGACGCGCCAGCCGGGCGAGTTCGGAGGCGCGTCCGCTGCGTCCCGGTAGGCGAGCAGCTCGGGGGGCGTCTCGTCCTCGTGTCCCCCGCAGAACAGGCACGAGGCGTCCCGACGGGGGCCGTGCGGAACGGCGAAGTCCGCCGGGCGCCGCACGCGCTCGGTGGCGACGACCACCCAGCGGCCGGCGATCGGGTCCTTGCGCAGCTCGGGCAGGAGCCTCAGGCCCTCGCGATGTGCTGCTCACGCCGGGCGCGCTCCTCGCGCGTCTCCTCGGCCGACGGCGCACGCTCGGCCGCCGCGCGTTCCAACGCCGCGTCGAGGACCTCGTCCATCGTCTCCACGAAGGTGAAGCGCAGGGATCGGCGCACGTCTTCGGGGATGTCCTCGAGGTCCTTCTCGTTCCGCCGCGGCAGGATCACGCTCTCGACGCCGGCGCGCCTGGCGGCGAGCACCTTTTCCTTGATGCCGCCGACCGGCAGGACCTTGCCGCGCAAGGTGATCTCGCCGGTCATGGCGACGTTCGGACGCACCGGGTGCCCGGTCAGCAGCGAGGCGAGCGAGGTGGCGATGGTGACCCCGGCTGACGGCCCGTCCTTCGGGATGGCGCCGGCCGGCACGTGGACGTGGAGATCGGCGTTCTCGTAGAAGTCGGGCGCGATGCCGAGCCGGTCGGCGCGCGAACGGATGTAGCTGAGCGCCGCCTGGGCCGACTCCTTCATGACGTCGCCCAGGCTGCCGGTGAGCGTGAGGCTCTTCTTCCCCGCCATACGCGTCGACTCGACGAAGAGGATGTCGCCGCCGTTGGGCGTCCACGCGAGGCCCACCGCCACGCCCGGGTCCTCGGTCCGCTCCGCGACCTCGGAGAAGAACCGCTCCGCCCCCAGGTACTCGCGCGCCTTGGCCGCCGTGCACACGACGGGCTCCGTGCGGCCCTCGGTGATCGCCCGCGCGACCTTCCGGCAGACGCGGCCGATCTCGCGCTCGAAGTTCCGGAGCCCCGCCTCGCGCGTGTACGCGCGAATGATCTTGGTCAGGGCGTCGTCCTCGAAGCGCAGGTTCTCGGGTGTCAGCCCGTTCTCGCGCAGCTGCTTGGGGATCAGGTGTCGCCGGGCGATCTCGAGCTTCTCCTCCTCCGTGTAGCCGGCGAGCTCGATCACCTCCATCCGGTCGCGCAGCGGCGGCGGGATCGTGTCGAGCACGTTCGCCGTGGTGACGAACATGACCTTCGAGAGGTCGAAGGGGACGTCGAGGTAGTGGTCCATGAAGGTGTTGTTCTGCTCGGGATCGAGGACCTCGAGCAGCGCCGAGGCCGGGTCCCCGCGGAAGTCCATGCCGAGCTTGTCGATCTCGTCCAGCATGAAGAGCGGGTTGTTCGAGCCGCCGTTGCGGATGTTCTGGACGATGCGTCCCGGCAGCGCGCCGATGTAGGTGCGGCGGTGGCCGCGGATCTCCGCCTCGTCGCGGATGCCGCCGAGCGAGATGCGCACGAACTTCCGGCCCATGGCGCGCGCGATCGAGCGCCCGAGCGAGGTCTTGCCGACGCCGGGCGGCCCGACGAAGCAGAGGATCGGCCCCTTCGGGTCCTGGCGCAGCCGCCGGACCGCGAGGTACTCGAGGATCCGGTCCTTGATCTTCTCGAGGTCGAAGTGGTCCTCGTCGAGCACCTGCCGGGCATGATGCAGGTCCAGGTTGTCCTCGGTCGAGACGGCCCACGGCAGCGACACGAGCCACTCGAGGTAGGTGCGGACGACCGTGTGCTCCGCGGACTCGGGCGGGATCAGCCGGAGACGCTCGAGCTCGTGGTCGGCGGCCTTGCGCGCCTCCGGAGGCATGTTGGCCTCCTCGATGCGCCGGCGGAGCTCCTCGATCTCGGCGACCTTGCCGTCGCCCTCGCCGAGCTCCTTCTGGATCGCCTTCATCTGCTGGCGCAGGTAGAACTCCTTCTGGTTCTTGTTGAGCTCCGACTGCACCTGGGACTGGATCTTGTGGCCGAGCTCCAGGAGCTCGATCTCCCGGTTGAGGATGGCGGAGAGCTTCTCCAAACGGTCCTGGACCTCGAGCGTCGACAGCAGGTCCTGCTTCTCCTCGAGCGAGATGTTCAGGTTGGACGCGATGAGATCCGAGGCCTTCCCCGCATCCTTGATGTTCATCACCACCACCTGCAGCTCGTCCGGCAGGTAGGGGATCATCGAGACGAACTTGGCGAACTGGTTCACCATGTGAACCTGCACCGCCTCGAGCTCCTTCGAGGGCTCGTGGTGGTCCTGCAGCTCGCGGACCTTCGCCCTGAAGTACGGCTCGCGCTGCGTGTAGCCGATCACCTCGATGCGCTTGAGCCCCTGGACGAGGATGCGGACGCTCCCGTCGGGATACTTGAGCATCTTGAGGATGCGGCCGGCCGTGCCGCGCGAGTACAGGCCCTCCGGCTCCGGGTGCTCCTCCTCGGGGTTCTTCTGCGAGAACAGCCCGAGCATCCGGTCTCCCCCGAGCGCCTCCTCCACGAGTCTCAGCGACGGGCCGCGAGAGATCAGCAACGGCACGATCGCCGAAGGGAAGATGACGACGCCCCGCAGCGGGAGGATCGACAGCTCGCTCGGCACCGCGACGCCGCTGATGTCCTCGTCGAAGCCGTAAAAGCGCTGCGGCGCGTCTTCGCGGGTGGGATCGTCCGCCATCTCCTACGCCTCCACTCGGATGTCCGCGCGCCCCGAAGCGCGCCTGCCCGGCACCGGCGCGACGGTTCCCGAGCGCGCCCCGGCCCCGCGGGAAGGATTCAAGAAATCTTCCAGGAGCGGCTCGACCGGTACCCCGCGCGGCAGCGAGGGTTCCGCGCCCGGCTTGGTCATCTGCGCGCCGTTCCGCGCCACCTGTCGTATGTAACGCACGGGTCCCGGGCGCACAAGGGTGTCGCAGCGCACGGCTGCCCTCGACAGCGAAGGATCGAGCCGCTAGCATCCCCTCCGCGTGCAGCCGGAGAAGCTCTTTCGCATCCAGGAGGCGAATGCCGCCGTGCCGCAGCTCGCATTCTGGATCGAGCGTCTGCAGCGCGGTGCGCTCCGGCTCGAGGCGGAGATGCGGGCGCTCGCGACGGCGCGTGGCGTCGCGCTCGAGGCGATCGCGACGGCAGATCTCCTCCGCGAGCGGCCCGCGGCGCGCGTGCTCGTCGAGGAGCTCGACGGGATCGTGCGGGAGATCTCGGAGAGCGGCGCGCACCTGAAGGACATCCGGCTCGGCCTGGTCGACTTTCCGGCCGAGAAGGACGGCGAGGTGGTCTACCTCTGCTGGCAGTTCGGCGAGCCCGAGGTTGCCTTCTGGCATCGTGTGGAGGAGGGCTTCGCGGGTCGCCAACCCCTGCCCGGGAACGCCCGGGCGCGCACCCTGCAGTGATCGGGCTCGTCCGCTTCCTCTACCTGCTGGCCCTCGGCCTGTGGATCGGGGAGATCGCGGCGTTCTCGTTCCTGGTCGCGCCCGCCGTGTTCCGTACGCTCGGCCCGACGGGCGCGGGCGACGTGGTGGCGGCGATCTTCCCCGGCTACTACGCGCTCGGCACGGTGACTGCCGCGACCGCGTTCGGGCTCGGGCTGGTGCTGCGGAGCACCTCGAGCCGCCCCGGATGGTGGGCGGGAGCGGTCGCCGTGGTCGCACTCGGCCTGGCCGCCACCCTGTGGGCGGGGACCGTCGTCCATCCCCGGGCGCGGCGCCTGAGGGCCGCGATGGAGGCGGCCGGCGACGACTCGCCCGCGGCTGCCGAGTTCCGTCGGCTGCATGGTCGTGCGGTCGCGCTGAACGGGGCGGCGCTGCTCGCCGGTGTCGTCGGCCTCGGTCTGTCGGCGGCCGCGCTGCGCCACTAGCCGCGGGCTCATGGCGTACCGCGGCGTTCTGTTCGACCTCTTCGGGACCCTCGTCCACTTCGATGCCCGGCGACTGCCGGCGCTGGACCTCGCCGGTGAACGGGTGCGCACGACCGTGGGCGTGCTCGGCGCGTTGCTCGCGGCATGGGTGCCCGGCACGACGCCGGAGGCCTTCTGGCGAGCGCTCCTCGCCGTCAGCGAGGAGATGGCGCGTGCCCGGACCGAGCAGCTGATCGAGCTGCCCTCGCGCGAGCGGTTCCGCCGCGCCCTCGAGCGGGTGGGCTGCGCGGACGACTGCCGGGCCGAGGCCGCCGTCACCCTGTCGCGAGCCCACATGGCGGCGATCGTAGACGCCACCGTGCTGCCTCCCGAGCATGCAGCGCTGCTCGCGGCGCTGCGCCCGTCCCATCGCCTCGGCGTGGTCAGCAACTTCGACGACACCGGCGCCGCCTACGACATCCTGGCGCGCCACCGGGTACTTCCGCTCCTCGACACGGTGGTGGTCTCGGAGGCGCTCGGCCTCCGCAAGCCGCATCCCGCCCTCGTCCGCACGGGGCTGCGGGGCCTCGGCCTCCCGGCGCACGACGTGCTCTTCGTGGGCGACACGTTCGCCGACGACGTGGCGGGCGCGGCCGCCGCTGGGACCGACGCGGCCTGGATCGACGCCGCGGGAACGGGCGTGCCCGACGGTGCGCCGCCGCCTCGTTACGTGCTGCGCACGCTCGGCGACCTCGGCCGCATCCTGGAGCGGCCGTGAGCCCGCGCCCCCCGCAGATCAGCGTCGCCGGCGGCGGCACGTGCAGCGCGCGGACGGCGCGGCTCGCGGAGGCCGTCGGCAGGGAGCTCGCCGCCGCGGGCGCCATCCTCGTCTGCGGCGGGCTGGGCGGCGTGATGGAGGCCGCGGCACGGGGCGCCGCCCGGCGGGGCGGCATGGTGGTGGGCCTCCTCCCGACCTATCGCCACGCCGACGGCAACGCGCACCTCACCGTGCGGCTGCCGACCGGCCTCGGTCACGCACGCAACATGCTGGTGGCGGCCGCGGGCGACGCGGTGATCGCGCTGCCCGGTCTCCACGGGACGCTCGCCGAGGTGGCGCTGGCGCGCGTGCTCGAGCGTCCGGTCGTCGTGCTCGGCGCGTGGGGCGACCTGCCCGGCGTCGTCCGGGCGCGGACGCCAGGCGCGGCGGTGCGGCAGGCGCTGCGGCTCGCGCGGCGCGCGACGGGACGTCGAGCGACGCCGCACCGGCGTCGGTGGCGCCCGGCGAGACCGTGAATGCCGGGCCTCCTCGCCGTCTCGTGGGCGCCTGAGCGCGCCGACCGCGCCGCCGCGTCGCTCGCCCGCGTGGTCAGGGCGTTCACCGCGCTCCGCGGCATGGCGCCCACCGCCGAGGCCGCCGGGCCGACCTGCCGCGTGGTGCGCTTCGCCGGCGCCGGTTCGCCGCATCCGGCGCTCGTGACGTCGCCCGACGGCCAGGTGACCGTCGCCGCCGCCGGCTGGTGCTTCGCGGCCGAGGCCGCCGTGGCGGCGGACGGGGTGCTCCCGCACCTCGCCATCCGCTTCGCCGCCGTCGGAGACGCTGCCCTCGACGGGCTCCAGGGCCAGTACCTCGCCCTGGCGATGGATCGCCGCGACGGCCGGCTGGTCGCCGCGCCCGACCAGCTCGGCCTCTTTCCGGTCTACGTCGCCGAAGACGACGGGGTCGCCTGGGTCACCACCGCGGCGCTGCCGCTCGCCGTCGGGCTCGGCGCGCGCCTCGACGTCGAGGCGCTCCGCGCCCTCTTCATGGAGAGCGCCATCCGGAGCCCGCGGAGCGCCTTCGCCGGCATCCGCCGCGCGAGCTTCGGCGAGCGGGTGACGATCACCGCCGGCCGCGCCCACGTGGCACGCCGCTGGCTCCCCTACCGCGCCGCCCGCGCCTACCGCCGGATCGAGGACGCCGCCGACGAAGGCGGCGGGTTGCTCCGCGCAACCGCCCGGCAGGTGCGCGCCGCCTGGCCCGCGTGGGTCGCCGATCTGACCTCCGGCCTCGACTCGCGGCTCGTGGTCGCCGCGCTCGCCGAGCCCGGCGCGCCGGTGCACGTCACCGTCAACGGCCCCGACGACCACCTCGACGTCGCGATCGCCCGTCTGATCGCCGATCGCTTCGGCTGGTCACTCGAGCACGTCAGCCTTCCCCCCGACTGGGGCGGGCGCCGCTGGCCGCTCTTCGAGGAAGGCGTCGCCCTCGCGGACGGCGAGCTCGGGGGGCACGCGATCGACGGCACGCTCTACGCGAAGCGGCGCCTCGCCGGCCGCTTCGCCGCGTCGCTCACCGGCGGCGGCGGCGAGCTGTACCGGGAGTTCTTCTGGCAGCAGGAGTACCTCCGGATCGGGCGGACGTCGGCGCTCGACGTGCCGCGCCTCCTTCGCTACCGCTTCTTCCCGGCCGTCCGGCCAAACCTCGGCCTCTTCCACGCCGACTGGCGCGCGGACTACGTGGCCGACCAGGTGCGCACCGCGGCCGCGATCGCCGGTCTCGCTCCGGACGCGCTCAACACGCAGAAGCTCGACGCCATCTACCTGTGGAAGAGCTCCGGGCACGTCGGTCGCTACGCGGGCGCGGTGTGGCCGCTCCTCGCCTCGCCCGCGCCGCTTGCCACCGCCGAGCTGCTCGAGTGGGCGGCGGCCGTGCCGTGGCGGTTCCGCCTCGCCGGCCGGCTCGTGCGCCACATGATCACGCGCATGCACCCGACGCTCGCCGCGCTGCCCACGTGCTACGGCGGCTCGGCGGAGCCGATCCGCCTCACGCGGCCGGCGCACGTGACCCGCTACGCGGTGGGTGCGGGCGCGCGTCTGGTCCGGAAGCTCGGGCTGATGACGGTGCGCCACCCGATCTTCACTAACCCGACCGCGCGCCCGCCCGAGCCCGCCTGGAACCGCGACCTCGTGACGCGCTTCGACGCCGAGGGGCTCCTCGACGTCGAGCGGCTGCGCAGTGCGAGCCTCTACGCGCCCGACGGTCTCAGCGCCTTCCTCGCCGCGGCGCGGGGGCCCGACTTCACCGACTTCAACCAGCTCTATGCGATCGTGACGATCGAGACGCTCTGCCGGCTGGCGGGGATCGTGCCGGCCGGCGAGCGTCTGTGAAAGGAGGGCCCACCCGCTCCTACCCGCTGCGTGCGCGCTTCGCCGGCGCCGACGTTGGGGCCGGGCTCCGATAGGGCAGCGGGACGTACTGCACCGACGGGCGGCCCGTCGACGCCTGCGGGAACAGCCGCATGTATTCGTAGATCTCCCGCGGCATGTCGGTGTTGATCGGGAGGCCGAGCCGCCCGAGGGTCTCCACGTTCAGCGGATGGTCGTGCGTCCACTCGCCGTGCGTGAACGTCTCGGCGAGCGCGCCGGCCTTCTCGGGACCGAAGCGATCGGTCAGGACCCCGGCCACGCACTGCCGCAGCTGGAGCATCGCCTTGCGTGCGACGTCCGCGAGGATGAGGGTCTCGTCGTCGATCTCCTGACGGTGCTCGGTCTTCCAGTCGACGGCCTGGATGATCGAGGCGGCCGGGTGCTGGCCGAGCTGCGGATCGAGCGAGCCGAGCACCGCGTTCGGGTCCATGACGATCTCGTCCGCGGCGAGCGCGATCAAGGTGCCGCCGCTCATCGCGTAGTGGGGGACGTAGACGGTCACCTTCGCACGCCGGCGGCAGATCGCGTGCGCGATCTGCTCGGCCGCGAGCGCGAGCCCGCCCGGCGTGTGCAGGATGATGTCGATCGGCACGTCCTCGGCCGTGAGCCGCAGCGCCCGCAGCAGCTCCTCGCTGTCCTGGATGTCGATGTAGCGGATCAGGGGAAACCCGAGGAGGCTCATCGTCTCCTGGCGGTGGATGAGCGCGATCACGCGGCTGCCGCGCCGCCGCTCCCAGGTGCGCAGGAAGCGGACGCGCTGCAGGTCGAGCAGCCGGCGCTGCACCATGGGCGCGACCGCCATGACCAGGAACAGGAACCAGAGGAGGTCGCTCGCGTGCAAGCGCGACCGCTTAGAGACGGCGCGGCGAGGGCGTGCCCGTGCTCCCCCGCTTCAGGCGCTTGCGCAGCAGCGGGATGGCGTTGATCTTGAGCGCCCGGAGGAGGTCCCAGTAGATGCCGCGCGGGCGGGGGTGGGCGGGCCGCGTCGCGATCACCTCGGTCGGCGTGACCAGGAAGTCCACCGGCAGGTCGTGCGGCAGCATCGTGATCCGCTCGGCGACGATCTGCACCCCGTGGACCGTGGTGAGAATCGGCGTCGACTCCCGTACCTTGCCTTCCTCGCGCAGCAGGCCGTACTCGAGGTCGCAGTAGCCGCCGCCCTTGCCGAGCCGCGCCCCGTCGCGCCCGACGGCGACCGAGCCGCACACCACGAGATCGACGGGGCGCATCTCGCGCGGCGACACGGCGCGGCCGTAGCGGCAGGCGCCGGCGATGCTGCTCGCCAGCATGGCCTTCTTGCCGAGACGCTGCGGATCGATCTCGACGAAGCACTTCTCGGTCCTCAGGCGGGGGACGGCCATGTAGATGATCTTGCCCTCGGCGAGCGCGAGCCGCCGGACGGGCAGCTGCGGCGCGTCGGGATTGACCTTCACCACGAGCGCCCGTCGCCACACCGCCATCTCGCGCAGGAGCTGCGCCGCCTGCTCGGCGCCGACGAAGTGCGGGATGCGGCCGTGCGCCCCGGGGAACCGTGCCGCGCCCTCACGCTGGATCGTCTGCCAAACCTTATGGCGGATTTCCGCCTTTGTCATCGCGAGTCGGCGCGCGTGCACGCATCACCCGCCGTGCACGCGCCCTTCGCTACTACAGGGTTTTTACGGAGTCAATTCAGAATTCCCCGCGAGCCGCCGCGCGAAGACCAGAAAGCCGGTGTGCGCCACCATGCGGTGCGCGGGACGGATGCTGCGGTCGCGCACATGCCAGAAGCGGGCCAGCGTCTCGAGCGTCTCGACCGCCCCGAAGCACCCGGCGCGCAGCGCGTCGACGAGCTGCTTCACCTGCAGCGCGGTCGGGAGGAAGGCGGTGACGACGCCGCCGGGCCGGAGCGTCCGGCCCACTGCGTCGAGCAGGTGCCAGGGCTCGGCGAGATCGACGATCAGCCGGTCGACGTCACGTTCGTCGAGACCGGCGAACGCGTCCGCGACGCGGAGCGTCCAGTTGGCAGCGGGTCCGTGATAGCGGGCGACGTTGTCGCGCGCCAGGGTCGCAAAGTCGTCGCGCGCCTCGTACGACGTGAGGCGTCCCGTCGGGCCGACGGCGCGCAGCAGCGCCAGGGTCAGCGCGCCCGGGCCCGTGCCGACCTCGACCACGTGCATGCCCGGCCCGATGTCGCCCCAGAGGAGGATCGGCCCCACGTCCTTCGGATAGATCGGCTCGGCGCGCCGGGGCAGGCTCGGGATGAGCTGCGCGTAGGTGGGCCGCAGGACGAGCAGCGCCTCGCCGCTCGCGCTCTCGATGCGCGAGCCCTCCGGCCGGCCGATGACGTCGTCGCAGGCGATCGGCCGGCCGCGCACCGACACCCGTCCACCCCGGCGCAGGATGCGGAGGTACGTCCGCTCCTTGCGGTCGATGAAGACGACCGGGTCCTGGTCGCGCAGCACGGACCGCTCTCCGGGCGGCGGGGCGGGCGTCACGCCGGCACGGCGGAGGCGGTGCGGGCGCGCCTGGCCTCGACCTCGCGCACCAGGCTGCAGAACGAGCAGAGGGCCCCGTACGCGGGCATGCCGCAGCCCGCGCACTCCTGCGGCTCTCGCTGCTCGACGGCCGCGAACGCGGGCTGCGCCGTGCGCAGGAACTCCTTCACGAACGCGAGCTTCGTGCCGGGGCTCCCGGCCTCGAGCCGGTCCAGCGCTTCCTTGTAGAGCAGCTGCGTGGCGCCGGCAGCGTTGGGACACTCGTCGACGATGTAGTCGATCCCCCTCATGAAGGCGTAGACCGCCGTCTCGTACTCGCTCGTGAGGTAGAGGGGCTTCACCTTGCGGACGAACTTCGGATGCGTGGGCGGGAGGACGGGGCGCTGCCGCGCCAGATGGTCCTTCTGCCAGCGGAGGACGTTGCCGAGGAGCCGTGCGGCCTCGTCGTCCAGGTTGTGGCCGGTGGCGAGGACGTCGAAGCCGCCGGCGAAGGCCGCGGCGTCGAAATAGTGGCGCTTCATCGTGCCACAGGCGGCGCAGGGCGCACGCCGCGTGGCGACGGCCACCGCCGGCACGCCGAGCCCGGGGCCTTCGGCCTCGAGCTTCACCACCCGGAGCGGGAGGCCGCGGCCCGCCGCGAACCGCTCCACCTTTTCCTGCGAGCAGTCGGAGTACTCCCCGATGCCGAGCCCCAGGTAGAGGCCCGTGGTGTCGTAGCCGAGGTCGGCGAGCAGGTCCCACAGCGCCAGGCTGTCCTTGCCGCCCGAGACCGCCACCAGCACGCGCTCCCCGGGGGCGAGCATCCGCTGCGCGGCGATCGCTCGCTCCACCTGGCGGCGGAAGAAGAAGAGGTAGCAGGGCCGGCAGAAGGCCGTGTTGTGCGCCCGGAGCTGGACCTCGGCGCGCGCGCCGCAGCGTCTGCACTTCACCCCGCGCCTCCGGAGATGACGGCTCGGATCTCGATCTCGTCGCCCTCCTCGACGACGTCGCCATCCGTCAGCAGGAGGTCGCCACGGATCACCATGGCGGTACCCGGCAGGATGCGGAGCTCGGCGAGCAGCGCCCCGACCCGGCGAGGCCCGCGGATCTCGACGGTCCGGCGCTGCGGGCGAAGATGGACGCGCATGGCGCGAAAGGTCGGACGCTAGCACGCGAGTTTTGGCGCCTCAAGGTCGCCGGTAACCTTGACAGAGCCGCGGGGCGCTCGTATACGGAAGACGAGCCCGGCGCGCAGCCCTGCCGCGGCCTGGGGTCCCTTAGCCAGAGGCGCGCCGGCGGCACATGGCGGAGAAGAAGGCGAAGACCGCGGAGAAGAGCGGGGAGGCCGGGCAGAGCCGCCGCTGTCCCCGCTGCGGCGCCGAGACGCGAGTGGTCCAGTTCGCCGGCTTCGGGCCGCGCGGCTTCTTCTGGGTGTGCGAGAAGAGCTGCGGCTACAGCGAGCGGACGCGTTGACGGAGGGTTCTGACCGATGGCACGGGCGCGCAAGAGCGACAAGGCGACGAGCAGCAGCAACAGCAAGGCGTTCAGCATCCTCGACGACGAGGAGCAGCACACCGACGACGGCCAGGAGGACCTGCCGAAGGACGAGGCGGGCCGGCGCAAGATCAAGCGCCAGTACGAGGAGCTGCTCGGCATCCGCATCGAGAAGCTGAAGGGGCGGATCCTGAACCGCGAGCGCATCAACAAGACGATCGAGGGCATCTACTTCATCTGCGCCTCGTGCCGGAAGGTGTGCCACAACATCGACGACGGCCTGGTCGAGGACCCGAACAACGTGAACAACCTCTGCTCCGCGTGCGCGAGCGCCAAGGAGCCGCGCGGCGGCAAGGGCAGCGGCAAGGCCGCGGCCTGAGCGCTGCTTCAGCGGCGCGCGCGGTCGAGCCGCTCGACCAGCCGTTCGAGCTCGGCGGGTAACGGGCTCGTCAGCTGCATGGGGTTCCCCGTCGCCGGATGCGGAAAGCAGAGCGCGGCGGCGTGCAGCGCATGGCGGCCGCGCGGCAGGTCGACCGGCGGACCGCCGTAGCGCTCGTCGCCCAGCACCGGGTGCCCAGCGAGCGCGAGGTGCGCCCGCACCTGGTGCGTGACGCCCGTCCGGATCGTCGCCTCGGCGAGCGCGTGCGGACCGAGCGCGCGAACGACGCGCACCTCGGTCGAGGCCGCCCACGCGCGCAGGGGCGGCCGGCCGGGGATCATCCGGCGGCGGTCGCGCGGATCGTGCGCCAGCGGCACGTCGGCGCGCCAGCTGGCGGCGCGGGGCTGTCCCGCCACCAGCGCCAGGTAGCGCTTCTCCACCGCCCGCGCGCGGAGCGCGCGGCGCAGCCCCGCGTGTGCCTCGGGCGTGCGCGCCGCGAGGAGCAGCCCCGAGGTGCCGCTGTCGAGGCGGTGCACGAGGCCTGGCGCCAGCGGATCGCCCACCCGAGCGGTCTCCGGATACCGGGCGAGGAGAAACGCCGCGGCCGTGCCCCGCTGACGGGGATCGAGCGCATGTGCCGGCATGCCGCCCGGCTTGTCGAGCACGACGAGGTGCTCGTCTGCGTAGACGACGGGCACGCCAAGGTCGGGCTCGGGAGCGGGACGTGCCGGCAGGTCCGGCACGGTGACGACCGCGCCCGCCGGGACGCGCGCGCCCTTCGCGGCGCGGCGGCCGTCGACGCGCACCAGGCCCTCGGCGATGAGCGAGTGCACCACGCGTCGCGAGAGCCCGGGAAGCGCCGCGCGCGCGATCGCGTCGAGCCGGCCGGCGGCTGCCACCGGGACGGAGCGCTCGGCGCCACCCGGGTTCACGAGATCTGGCGCGCCCGCTCGGCCTCCGCCGCCAGATTCTCCCGCACGAGCTCGTACACGCGGCGCGAGAAGAGGAGCGACATGTGTCCGGGCCCGCGCACCTCGATGTTGAAGGCGCCCGGGCAGTAGCCGTTGGCGGGCGGGACGACGAGGGCGTCGTCGAGCGAGTAGATCGAGATGAGCTCGGCGCCGTGCGGCGCCGCATCGAAGGCGGCGAGCCGCTGGAGGCACGGGGAGCCGGGCCGCATCTGACGGAGCATCGGGTCCGCGCCGAGCCAGGGGAACGCCCGCGTGCCCTGGTGGGGAGTGCCGAGCGTGATGATGCGGTGGATGCCGGCTGCGCCGGCGCGCAGCGAGGCACGCGCGACGAGCCCGCCCATGCTGTGCGCGACCACGTCCACCTCCTCCGCGCCCGTCTCGCGCCGGATGCGCTCGATGATGCGGACGAGCCGCGCACCGCTGCGCTCGATGTCGCCCCACAGGGGAGCGTGCCCAACCTCGTAGAGATGGACCCAGCCGTCGCGCCGCAGCCGCCGTGCCACCCACAGGAAGTTCGCGGCGTGCTGGAGATAGCCGTGGAGGAGGACGACGGGCCGGCGCTGCAGGCGCGCGTCGAACGGTCGCATGCGGCGGCGGTGGAGGGCGAGTGGCGCCGTCCAGGCGAGCACGGTCGTCGCCGCGCACTCGCAGGCGAACGCGCGCAGGCGTGCCGGCCAGGCGGGCCGCTCTCCCTCGTCGGCTGCGCAGGCCGTCGGATGGCGCCGCCGATCGGTGGCCGCGGCCGCGTAGGCGATCAGATTGAACACGATCGCGCCGGCCGCGACGACCAGCGCGATGCGGACGACGAGGCCGAGCAGCACCACGCGCCGACGACACCGCGCTTGGCCCGGCGTGTCAAGTGCAAGCTTGCTTTTCCCCGAAACGCTGCCTAATCATGGCGCCCGGGCGACGTCCCGACGAACACTCCCGTGCCACGCCCCCCCCGCTACGCGGTCGTCCTGGCCGGAGGCTCCGGATCGCGCTTCTGGCCGCGCAGCCGCCTGCGCATGCCGAAGCAGCTGCTGCCGATCCTCGGCGCGCGGACGATGCTGCAGGAAACCGTGGCGCGCCTCTCGCCGCTCGTCGCACGCGATCGCATGCGGATCGTGACCGGACGCGAGCATGCGCGTGCCGTGCGCGCGCAGCTGCCGGGACTCGGCTCGGGCCAGCTGCTGGTCGAGCCCGAAGGACGCAACACGGCAGCGGCGATCGCGCTGGCCGCGCTCGGCGTGGCCCGCGAGTGCGATGACGCCCTGATCACCGTGCTGCCGGCCGATCACGCGATCGACGACGCCGCCCGCTTCCGGTCCGACCTCGGGTTCGCCCTCGACGTGGCCGAGCGGACCGGGGCGCTCGTCACGCTCGGGCTCCGACCCACCCGGCCCGAGACGGGCTACGGCTACATGCGCGCCGGGCGCGCCGTACCAGGGACGTCCGGCCGGGCCGCCTGGGTGGAGGCCTTCGTCGAGAAGCCGGACCGGGCGCGCGCCGCAGCCCTGCTCGCGGGGGGCCGCGTCCTCTGGAACAGCGGCATCTTCGCCTGGCGCGCGTCGGCCATCCTCGCCGCGCTGCGCACGCACCTGCCCGCACTCGTCGCCGCACTCGAGCGGGCGCTCGGCCGGCGCGACCCCAAAGGGCTGGCCGCCGCCTACCGGCGGCTGCCCGCGGTCTCGATCGACACCGGAGTCCTCGAGCGCGCGGCGCGCGTGGCGGTGGTACGGGCCCGCTTCGCGTGGGCCGACGTGGGCAGCTGGGCGGCGCTCGAAGCCTTCTGGCGAACCGGAGGGAACGGCCGCAACGCGGTCCGCGGCCGCGCCCTGCCCATCGACAGCCGGGGCTGTGTCGTCGACAGTCCGCGCCGCCTGGTCGCGCTCGTCGGCGTCGACGACCTCGTCGTGGTCGACTCGCCCGACGCGCTGCTCGTCTGTCGCAAGGACCGGGCACAGGACGTGCGCCTCGTCGTCGAGGAGCTCCGCCGCCGCGGCCTCGAGAGGTACCTGTGATGGTCGAGAGGCCCGGCCCCGCCGTCCGAGCCGCGCGCGCGCCGCAGCCGGCCGCCGCGGTCCCGGAGCAGCGCTCGACCATGCTCGAGCGCTTCGGCCTCCTCGCCCGGCTGCTCGTGCGCCTCATCTTCAGCCGTGTCCGGCTGCGCCCGGAGGCGATCGAGCACCTTCGGCAGCTCGCCCGGCAGGGCACGATCATCTACGTCATGCGCTACCGCTCGACCCTCGACTACCTGCTGGTGAACGCCGTCCTGCTGCGCGAGGGCCTGCCGCTCGCGCGCTTCGCGCCCGGCGTTTCGACCGTGCGCTTCCGGCCGCTCGGCGACATGCTGCGCTGGACGTTCCGCTTTCGGAAGCGGGCCCGCGCCGCGGCGCACGCGGCGTGTGCCGGCCTCGTCGCGGTCCGGGAGCCCGTGCTCGTCTTCATGCGGAGCCAGGCGGTGGCGGCGCGCCGGCGGCGGGCGCTGGCGGCGGCGCGGCTCGGACCGGAGTACCTGCGCGACGTCGTACGCGCGGCCCAGGCGAGCACGGGCCCGGTCTTCCTCGTCCCGGTGGCCATCTTCCGCGGCAAGGGGTTTCGCCGCAAGGAGTCGCGCTTCGCGACCCTCCTCTACAGCGTGCAGGAGGCGCCCGGCGAGGCGAAGCGCTTCTTCACCTATCTCTGGAACGCCGAGGAGACGCAGCTGACGCTCGGACGGGAGATCGCGCTCGGGCGCTTCCTCGAGGAGTACCGGCGCGAGGGCGAGGAGCGGATCGTCCGGCGGCTGGCGCGCGCGCTCCAGATCTTCCTCTACCGGGAGGAGCGGGTGGTGTGGGGGCCGGCGCTGCTGCCGCGGCGGGTCGTGCGCGATCGGGTGCTCCGCGACCCGGAGCTCAAGCTGCTCGTCCGGCGGCTGGGCGCCGAGCGCGGCGTGCCGCGACGACGCGTGTGGAAGGAAGCGCGCGGCTACTTCGACGAGATGGCCTCCAACTTCAACGGGCTCTACTTCGGCATCCTCGAGTTCCTCTTCAACCGCATCTGGCCGCAGCTCTTCTCGGGTCTCGAGATCGTCGGTCTGGAGAAGGTGGTGGACTGCGTGAAGCAGCACCCCGTCGTGCTGGTTCCGTGCCACCGCAGCCACTTCGACTACCTGATCCTCTCCTACATCTTCCACACCAACTACCTGTCGCCGCCGCACATCGCGGCGGGAATCAACCTGAGCTTCTGGCCGATGGGGCCTCTGTTCCGAGGCGCCGGCGCCTTCTTCATCCGCCGCACCTTCGAGGACAACGAGCTCTACAAGATGGTGTTCCGGAAGTACCTGACCTTCCTCATCCGGGAAGGCTACACGCAGGAGTTCTTCATCGAGGGTGGGCGGGCGCGGACCGGGAAGATCCTGACGCCCAAGCTCGGGTTGCTGTCGGCCATCGTGAACGCCTTCCTCCAGGGCGTCCGGCGCGACCTGTACTTCGTGCCGATCTCCATTCACTACGGCCGCGTCCCGGAGGAGGAGACGTACAAGAGCGAGATCACGGGCGCCGACAAGGAGCAGGAGAGCCTGGTGACGCTGCTCCGGGCGCGCGGCGTGCTGAAGCGCCGGTACGGGACGGCCTACGTGAGCTTCGCGGACCCGATCTCGCTCGAAGCGGCGCTGGGGCCGCTGCGCGACCGATTCCGCGCCGGCTTCGGGCAGCCGGAGATCGAGGACGAGAAGCGGCGCTTCGTCCGGCGCCTGGGCTTCCAGCTCCTGCGCGACGTGAACGTGGTGGCGGTGGCGGGGGCGACCGCGGTGAGCGCCAGCGCGCTGCTCGCCGCGCCGCAGGCGGCCTGCCGTCTGGGCGACTTCCTCGCCGCGGCGCATGCCCTGGTCGGCCTCTTGCGCGCCCAGGGCGTCCGCCTGACCTCGTCCCTCGAGCGCAACGAGGCGTCGAACTACCGCGAGAGCCTCGGTTGGCTCGAGACGGGCGGGTTGGCCGAGCGCCTGCCCGACAGCGACGGCATCGTGATCCACGTGCCGGCGGACAAGCGTGTCAACCTCGACTTCTATAAGAACAACACGATCCATTTCTTCCTGATCCCCTCCTTGCTCACGCGGGCGCTGCTCGCGGAGGTGCCGCTCACCGCGCTGCCGGCCTACGTCACCTGGTGGCTGGACTTCTACCGCTGGGAATTCCCGCTCCCGGAGCGCGGCGCGCTGCGCGTCCAGCTCGAACGCTGGCTCGACTACTATCGCGACTGCGGGGCGCTCGAGGGGGACGCCGCCGTGGTGGACCATCCCTTGATCCGCGCCACGGCGGGCCTGATCGAGAACTTCCGGGAGGCGTATCTGGTCGCCGTCCGGACCGTTGCGGCGCAGAAGGAGTGGCCCATCTCGCAGGCGGCGCTGCTGCAGCGCATGCGGCGACAGTTCGCCACGAGCCTCCTGCTCGGCGAGGTGCACAAGCAGGAGGGCAACTCGACGGCCATCTTCGCCAACGCCCTCTCGCGGCTCGCGGAGCTCGGCCACGTCGCCGTCGTGCGCCGCGGGCGGGGCGGGCGCGAGCGGTCGATCGAGCCGGGCGCCGCGTTCGAGCGTCTCGCCGACCTGATCCAGCGGCTCGGGACGTAGGTCGGGGCCATCGCGCAGCCCTGCACGAAGGCTGCAGGCGAGCGCCGGGCGCCGGCGACTGGATGGCGCGCGGCGCGTGGCACCGGATTTGCGAAGCTGCGCGCGGTGCACCTGCGGGCGGTCCTGCTCGCCCTCGTCGTGTCCGCGGCGACGGCGAGCGCCGGGCGCGCGGCGACCATCGTCGCGGCCGGTGCGCCGTCGGCGCTCGGTCTCCCGTTCTCGCGCTTCTCGGACCCGGCGCTCGACGACGCCGGCCGCGTCGCCTTCCTCGGTGGATCGGCGGTCCTCTTCCAGGTCCAGGCGGGGACGCTCCGGCACGTGCTCGCCGCCGGCGAGCGGGGGCCCGGCGGGCGCGTGGTGGCCGACATCGGTCCACCGGCGGCGGGGCGCGGCGCCGTGGCCATGCGGCTGCTCTTCGCCGGCGGCGACGCCGGCGTCTATCGGCTGCGGGACGCGCAGCTCGAGCTGCTGGCCAGCGCCGGGGCACTGGCGCCCGGCGGCGGGAGGTTCGCAGGCTTCGGCGCCACGGTGGCCGTGAGCGGCGACGGCGGCCGGGTGGCGTTCTCCGCCCTGCTCGACAACGGCGTGCACGCGCTCTTCGTGACCGACGGCACGACCTCCGCGGTGGTGGCCCGCACGGGCGAGCCCTCGCCCGGCGGCGGCGCGTTCCAGCAGTTCCGTCTGCTCGGCGTGACGAATGACGGACGGGTGGGCTTTCGGGCGGCCGTGGCCAGCGGACCGGATGGCCTCTTCTTCTGGGATGGGGCCGCGATCGCCACGCTCGCCGTCGCGGGTGACGCGAGCCCCATCGGCGGGCAGTTCGTCGCCCTCGGCGCCGGGAGCATGAATGACGCGGGCGGCTGGGTCTTCCGCGCGACGGTGTCCGGGCCGAGGAGCGGGGTCTTCCGCGCCGACCCCTCGACGACGCGCGCCTCGCTGCGCGCCGTCGTTGTCGAGGGCGACCCCACGCCCATCGGCGGCACGTTCCGGCCGTTCGCCGCGAGCCTCGTGCCCGCGATCAATGCCGGCGGGACGATCGCCTTCCGCGGCGTCGTGGCGGATGGACGCTTCAGCTCCGGCATCTTCCTCGCGCCCCCGGAGGGCGGCGTCGAGAAGGTGGTCGGCGTGGGCGAGACGACGGGAGCGGGACGGCTCGCGCAGCTCCGCGACCCCGTGCTGGCGGACGACGACGGCGTGATCGTCCCCGCCTCCCTGATCGGCGGCCCCCCGGGTCTCTTCCGCGTCACGCGAGCGCGCACGGTGGCGGAGCTGGCCCTGCTCGACGAAGCGACGGACCTCGGCGGCGGCTTCCGCTTCATCGAGCCGAGCGTGCGCGACAACGCCGAGGGCGCGATCTTCCTCGGGCTGCGGGAGGGGATCTTCGTTGCGAGCGGACCCGGGCAGGTGTCGCTGGTGGCGATGCTCGGCGAGCCGACGCCGCTCGGCGGGCGCTACCAGCAGTTCGATCCTCCGGCGGCGGGGGCGGGCGGTCGCATCGTGTTTGCCGCCGCCGTGCTCGGCCCGGGCTTCCGCCGGGCGCTCTTCCTGGCCGGCCCCGCCGGTGCCGTCCCGCTGCTCAAGACGGGCGACGGCGCCCCGGGCGGAGGCTCGATCCGCGACTTCTTCGTCGGCGTGCTCGACGCCGCGGCACGGGTCAGCGTCGGCCCGGGCGGCTTCGCATTCCAGGCCGAGCTGGCACGCACCTCGAGCGCGACCGGTCTCTTTCTTCGACTCGGCCGGCGGCGGCTCGCGGTGGCGCGCGCCGACGAGCACGCGCCGGGCGGCGGTCGCTACTCGAGCTTCGGGACACCGGCGCACCTGGGCGGCAGACGGGCGGCGTTCGTCGCGCGGCTGACCGGCACGGCGAGCAACCTCGGGGTCTTTCTCAAGAGCGGCCGACGCACGCGCGCGCTCGCCCGTGCCGGAGAGGCCACCGCGACGCGTCTCGCCGGCAACTTCCAGTCCTTCGACTCGCCGGCGGCGGGTCCGGCAGGCGTCGCCTTTCGCGCGGTGGTCGACCAGCGCGCTCGTCAGGGGCTCTTCGTGGTCAGTGGGCGGGCGCGGGACGTCCTCGTCGCCAGCGGCGATGCCGCACCCGACGGCGGTCGTTTCACGAACTTCGACGCGCCGGTCTTCGCCGCCAATCGCGTCGTCTTCCACGCGGCCGTCTCGGGCGGCGCTCACACCGAAGGAATCTTCCGCGTCGCCGGCGCCCCGCAGGCGCCGCCCTCGCCGGTCGAGGCCCTCGCCTGGCTCGGTGGTCCCGCACCCGGCGGCGGATCCTTCCTCGCCTTCGGCGGCCCCGCCGGGAACGCCGCCGGCACCGTAGCGCTCACCGCCGACCTCCAGGGCGGCCCCGCCGCCCGCGCCGTTCTCGTCTTCCCGTGAGTCGGCGCTGACCGCCAGCGCGAGCGCGGATCCTTCTCCAGGGCGGCAGTGGCTCGCCCGCAGCGACCTGACCGCAGCTTGACAAGTCATCCCCGCATTCAATAGCCGCACGTTGACCGGCACGAGCCGAGGAGGGTCACATGGCGGTGCATCCCGTTCGGTTTCCCGGAGAGAGCGAGGCCTACCGCGCCGCGCGCGATCGCCTGCTCGAGAAGGAGATCGAGCTCCGGCAGGGGCTCGAGACGGTCGCGGCGCTGCGCCGCGAGCTGCCCCTCGGCGGCCGGGTCAAGGAGGACTACGTCTTCGAGGAAGCGAAAGAAGACCAGGTGCGGTCGGTGAGACTGTCCGAGCTCTTTTCGCCCGGCAGGCACTCGCTCATCGTGTACAGCTACATGTACGGACCGGCAGCCGCGCAGCCCTGTCCGATGTGCACGTGCTTCCTCGACGGGGTGAACGCCTACGTGCCCCATCTCACACAGCGCCTGAACCTGGTGGTCGTGGCCAAGTCACCTGCCGACCGCCTCCGCCTCTGGGCCGCGCGGCGAGGCTGGGGTCGACTCCGCCTGCTTTCATCGGCGACCAACACCTACAACGCGGACTACGCAGCGGAGACGCCGGACGGCCAGCAGCTGCCCGCCTGCAACGTCTTCACCTCCACGGATGCCGGCATCTTCCACTTCTGGTCGGCCGAGATGCTCTACGTGCCCACGCAGGGCCACCCCCGCCACGTCGACTCGTTGTGGCCGATCTGGAACTTCTTCGACCTGACGCCCGAAGGCCGCGGCACGGACTGGCTGCCGAAGCTGTCCTACGACTGAGCACCTCCCGTCGCCCCACCTCCACTGAGCCACGCAGCGCCGTGCCCGGGCGAGCGAAGCCCGCAAAGCGGGCGAGCGCAAGGCGGGAGCCGGGCGAGCAGAGGAGCCGCGCGCGGCTACGCCGCGCGCGAGCAACGGGGTCCGGGGGCATCGGAGGACCGCAGCGCCCGAAGGGCGCGAGGACCGCACGGGCCCCCGGATACATTTGCCTTTCCGGGGAGAAGCCAGTACTCACCACTGCTCGAGACCACCCACGATGCCCGAAGACCACGAGCAGAGCGTGGTCAGGCGGAAGAAGCTGCAAGCGCTGCGGGCGCGGGGAGTGCACCCGTACCCGAACGACTTCCGCCCTGATCACACGGCGGGGGACCTCCATGCCCGCTGCGAGGGGCTCGCGGAAACGGCGCTCGCATCCATCGGGGCGGTGCGCGTCGCGGGGCGCATCGTCGGCCTGCGCGACTTCGGCAAGGCGGGGTTCCTCCACCTCCAGGACCGCGCGGGACGCATCCAGGTCCACGCGCGCCGCGACCGCCTGAGCGAGGCGGCCTTCGAGCTCTACCGGACGTTCGATCTCGGCGACGTGGTCGGCGTCGGCGGCCGGCCGTTCCGCACGCGGACGGGCGAGCTCACCGTCGAGGCCGACGACGTCCGGCTGCTCGCCAAGGCGCTCCGGCCGCTGCCCGAGAAATGGCACGGGCTCGTGGACGTCGAGACCCGCTACCGCCAGCGCTACGTCGACCTCGTCGTCAACGCGGACGTCCGGCGCATCTTCCGGACGCGCACCGCGGCGGTCGCCTACCTGCGGAGCTTCCTCGCCGCGCGCGACTACGTCGAGGTCGAGACGCCGATGATGCAGCCGATGCCGGGCGGCGCCGCGGCCCGGCCGTTCGTCACCCACCACAACGCGCTCGACGCCGACCTCTACCTGCGGATCGCGCCCGAGCTGTACCTGAAGCGGCTCGTCGTCGGCGGGCTCGAGCGGGTCTTCGAGCTGTCGCGCGTCTTCCGCAACGAGGGGCTCTCGACGCGCCACAACCCCGAGTTCACCATGCTCGAGTTCTATCAGGCCTATGCGACGTACGAGGACCTCATGGTCCTCACCGAGGAGATGCTCTCCGGCCTGGCGCGCGAGGTCACGGGCGGGACGGTGGCCGAGTACGGCGGTGAGGCGATCGACCTCGCGCCGCCCTGGCCGCGGCGCACGATGGTCGAGCTGGTCGCGGAGCAGGCCGGCGTCCCGGCCGAACGCCTGCTCGAGCGCGACGCCGCCGCCGCGCTGGCAGCTCGCCACGCCCTTGCCGTGCGCCCCGAGATGACCGCGGGACATCTCCTCGGGGCGCTCTTCGAGGCGCTGGTCGAGCCCGGCCTCGTCCAGCCGACCTTCGTGACGCAGTTTCCCGTCGAGCTGTCGCCGCTCGCGCGCCGCAACGACCGTGATCCGCGCTTCGTCGACCGCTTCGAGCTGATCGTCGCCCGCCAGGAGATCGCCAACGCCTTCTCCGAGCTGAACGACCCCGAGGACCAGCGGGCCCGCTTCGAGGAGCAGCGGCGGGCGCGGGCGGCGGGCGACCTCGAGGCGCACGTCATGGACGAGGACTACCTGCGCGCGCTCGAGCACGGGCTCCCCCCGACGGCGGGCGAGGGCATCGGGGTCGACCGCCTGGTGATGGTGCTCACCGGGGCGACCTCGATCCGCGAGGTGATCCTCTTCCCGCAGCTCCGCCCGGAGCCGGCCACGTGAGCGCGAGCAAAGGATATCCGTGAGCGCGAGCGAAGGATATCAATGATGAGCTGGGAGCTCTTCGTCGGCCTCCGCTACCTCCGTGCCCGCCGGCGCGTGTTCCTCTCGCTCATCTCCGCCATCTCCCTCCTCGGCGTCACGATCGGCGTCGCCACGCTCAACATCGTGCTCGCCGTCATGACCGGCTTCGAGCAGGACCTGCGCGACAAGATCCTCGGCTTCAACCCCCACATCGTGGTGGTCAGCTACAGCGGGCCCATCGAGGGGAAGCCGGGCCTCGTCGAGCGTGTCCGGGCCGTCGACGGCGTCGTGGCGGCGGCGCCGTTCATCTACGGACAGGCGATGCTCACCGTCGGGCGGAACGTGTCGGGCGTCGTCGTCCGCGGCATCGACCCCGGAGCCGCGGGCGCGGTCGTCGACGTGGAGCACCACATCGAGCAAGGGAGCCTCGCGGGCCTCGCCGTGCCGCACCGGGTGACGCTGCCGCCCGAGGAGGGGGGCGGCACCGTCGAGCTGTCCGGTCTGCTGCTCGGCCGCGAGCTCGCGCGCCAGCTCGGGGTGGCGCCGGGCGACGTGGTGACCGTCGTGTCGCCCCTCGGCACGCGCGGCCCGACCGGTATGGTGCCGCGCGTGAAGCGCTTCGTGCTGGCGGGTCTCTTCGACTCCGGCCTCTACGACTACGACACCACGCTCGCCTACATGGCCGTGCCCGACGCGCAGCGTTTCTTCGACCTGCACGACGGCATCACCGGCATCGAGGTCCGCGTGCGCGACATCTATGCGGCCCGGGGCGTGGCGCGGGCGATCGAGGCGGCGCTCGGCGGCTTCCCGTACCGGGCGCGCGACTGGATGGAGGTGAATCGCAACCTCTTCTCCGCCCTCAAGCTGGAGAAGGTCGTGTACGGCATCGTGCTCTGCCTGATCGTCGTGGTCGCCGCCTTCAACATCCTGGCGAGCCTCACCATGGTGGTGAAGGAGAAGCGTCGCGACATCGCGATCCTCAAGTCGATGGGCGGGTCGAACCGTTCGATCGGCCGCATCTTCATCCTGAACGGCGCCGTCATCGGCGTGGCGGGGACGCTGCTCGGCAACCTCCTCGGCCTCGGCGGCTGCTGGCTGCTCGCGCACTACCGCTTCGTCGAGCTCCCGAAAGACGTCTTTCTGGTGACCACGCTCCCCGTGCGGATGGACCCGATCAACTTCCTCGTGGTGGCGACCGTCTCGGTCGGGATCTGCGTCGTCGCGGCCCTGTCACCCGCGCGGCGGGCGGCGAGCCTGGTCCCGGTCGAGGTGATCCGCTATGAATAGCGCCGCATGCCAGGCGCGCCCCTCGTCCAGGCGGTCGAGCTCGAGAAGCGCTACGTGGACGGGCCAGCGGTGGTGTCGGTGCTCGAGGGCCTCGGCCTCGAGATCGAGGCCGGCGAGCGCATCGCGATCGTCGGCGAGTCCGGCGTCGGCAAGAGCACGCTCCTCCACCTGCTCGGCGCGCTCGACCGTCCCACCGGCGGCCGCGTCCTCTTCGACGGCGAGGACGTGTTCGCCTGGCCCGAGCCGGGGCTGGCCGTGTTCCGCAACCGGGAGGTGGGGTTCGTCTTCCAGTTCCATCACCTGCTGCCCGATTTCACGGCGCTCGAGAACGTCATGCTGCCGGCGCTGATCGCCGGCGAGGCCTTGCGCGAGGCGCGCGCGCGGGCGGCGGCGCTGCTCGAGCGGGTGGGACTCCGCGAGCGGCTGGCGCATCGGCCCGGGCAGCTCTCGGGCGGCGAGCAGCAGCGCGTCGCCGTCGCCCGGGCGCTCGTGCAGCGGCCGCGCCTCCTGCTGGCCGACGAGCCGACGGGGAACCTCGACCCCGCGACCGGCGAGGGCGTCCAGCAGCTGCTGATCGAGCTCAACCGGGAGCACGGCTCGTCCCTGGTGGTGGCGACGCACAACGCCCGCCTCGCCGCCGCCATGGGTCGCACGCTGCGGCTCGCCGGAGGCCGGCTGCGCGAGGAACACGCGCCGCCGCTCACCCGCATCGGCGGCGTGGGAGGAGCGTCGTGACGAGCGCCGCGGAACCAGACGGGCGAGCGAAGACAGCCGCGCAAGGCGTCTCGCCTCCCCGCCGGTCAGCGTGGGGCGCGCTCCTGGCCGCCGCCGTGGCGCTCGCCGCGAAAGCGGGGCCCCTGTTCGCCCAGGGGGAGCCGTCGATCGCGCGGGTGGCGATCGAGGGGAACGTCCGCGTCGAGGAGGACGCGATCCGGGTCCACCTCCGCACGCAGGTGGGACAGCCGTTCGCCCGCGACACGCTCGATCGCGACATCCGCGCGGTCTACGCCATGGGCTTCTTCGACCAGGTCGATGCCGACGTGAGCCCCGCGCCCGAGAACCACGTGGCGGTCACCTTCCGCGTGAAGGAACGGCCCCTCGTGCGCGCCGTCAAGGTCGACGGGACCAAGAAGCTCAAGCGCGAGGAGGTCGAGGCGGCGCTCAAGGTCCGCCCCCACACGATCCTCGACCCCGAGAAGGCGCGCCAGGGGATCGAGGCGGCGAAGAAGCTCTACGTCGACAAGGGCTACCTCGACGCCGAGATCGCGTACCGCACCGCGGCGGTGGGCGAGAACGAGGTGGACCTGTTCTACACGGTGAAGGAGGAGGGCCCCGTCCGCGTGACGGAGGTCGCCTTCGAGGGAAACCGGGCCTTCTCGGCGCGCAAGCTCCGGCGTGTCATGCAGACGCGCGAGAAGTGGTTCCTCTCGGTCATCACCGGGGCGGGCATCCTCAACAAGGACGTGCTGCGCACCGACATGGAGCGGCTGACCGCCTTCTACTACGATCACGGCTACGTCACGGTGAAGGTCGACGAGCCGCGCGTCGAGCGGCGTGACGACGGCCTGCACGTGACTGTGAAGATCGAGGAGGGCGACCAGTACCGGGTGGGCGAGGTCACGGTGGTCGGCTCGAACGTGCCCGCCGACACGACCAAGCTCCGGCACGATCTCGGCACCGCGCCGGGCGACGTCTTCAAGGCGAGCGCGCTCCGCGAGGACGTGCAGAAGCTGACCGAGCGGCTCTCGGACGACGGCTACGCCTTCGCCACCGTCGACCCCCAAACCGACATGCACCCGGAGGAGAAGACGGTCGACATCGCCTTCCAGGTGGACCGCGGGCGCCAGGTGACCGTCGAGCGCATCGAGGTCACCGGCAACACCAAGACGCGCGACCAGGTGGTCCGCCGCGAGATGCGCCTCCAGGAGCAGGAGCTCTTCTCCGCCACCAAGCTCCGCAAGAGCCGCGAGGCGCTGCAGCGCCTCGGGTTCTTCAAGGAGGTCAACATCACCACCCGCCGAACCGGTGCCGACGACCGCATGAACGTCGTGGTCGACGTGAAGGAGGGGCAGACCGGCGCGTTCAGCGCGGGCGCGGGGTTCAGCTCGGCCGACTCGCTGCTCTTCAACCTCCGCATCCAGGAGAACAACCTCTTCGGGCGGGGACAGCGGCTCGTGCTGAACGGCGACGTCGGCTCGCTGCGGCGCAACATCATCCTGTCCTTCACCGAGCCCTACTTCCGCGAGACGCCGCTCACCGTCGGGGCGAACGCGTTCAGCTGGCGGCTCCAGTTCGACGAGTTCGCCCGCGGCGGGACCGGGATCGGCACGCAGCTCACCTACCCGGTGACGGCCTGGGGCTACAGCTCGCTCTGGGGGTTCCCGCTCGAGGAGGTGCGCGTCGGCGCCGACTACCGGCTCGAGCAGGCGGAGATCAGCAACCTCGGCTTCGGGGCCACGCGCTCCATCCGCGCCGAGGAGGGGACGAGCCTGATCAGCAGCGTCACGCCGCACGTCTCGCGCAACACCCTGAACCACGCCTTCGACCCGACCGCCGGCTCCTTCCAGGAGCTGTCGCTCGAAGCCGCCGGGCTCGGCGGCGAGCGGTTCACGAAGATCGAGGGGCGCGAGCGCTGGTACTATACCTTCCTGCGCTCCAAGTCGCTCGGCGACTTCACCTACTCCTTCGGCAGCACCGTCGGCTACGGCTTCGGCGACGGCGGGCTCACCGGCAACGATCTCCCGCTGTTCGAGCGTTACTTTCCCGGCGGCATCAGCTCCATCCGCGGCTTCAAGAGCCGCACGCTCGGTCCGCGCGAGGAGCGCAAGGACTTCTTCGGCAACGTGGTCTCCACGACGCCCATCGGCGGCAGCGAGGAGGTGGTGCTGAACAACGAGGTCATCTTCCCGCTGGTGCAGGGGATCGGGCTCAAGGGCGTCGTCTTCGCCGACGCCGGCAACGCGTATGGCGCCGACGAGGGCTTCTCGCTGGACAACACCCGCTTCTCGGCGGGCGCCGGCGTCCGCTGGCTGTCGCCCGTCGGCCCGCTGCGCATCGAGCTCGGCAAGCCGTTCAACGCGAAGCCCCACGACCAGAAGAGCCTCCTGCTGTTCTCGTTCGGGGGACCGTTTCAATACTAGGGAGGAGGCGTGAGGCAGATCGGACAGTGGATCGGGGCCGCCACGCTGGCCGTCGTCGTCGTGGCCGTGCCGGCGCGCGCCGAGCTGAAGGTGGGCGTGGTCGACATGCAGCGGGCGCTCAACGACTGCGAGGCGGGCAAGAAGGCCCGCGATCAGGTCAAGGCCAAGTTCGAGAAGGCGCAGGACCAGCTGAAGCGGCAGCGCGAGGATCTGGACCGGCTGCGTGAGGACTACGACAAGAAGGCGGTGGTCCTGAAGGAGGAGGAGCGCCGGAACCTCGAGAAGGATCTCGAGAACCGCAGCCTCGAGTTCAAGCGCAAGTACGAGGACTTCCAGCGCGATCTCAAGCGCACCGACTCGGAGCTGACCGCCGGCATCGTCGACGAGCTCTACGCGCTCGTGCGGGACTACGGCGAGAAGCACGGCTACTCGCTGGTGCTCGAGGCGTCGAACGGCGCGCTGCTCTACAACGACAAGGCGACCGACATCACCGACGAGATCATCAAGCTCTACAACGCCTCGCCGCGCCACGACGGAGCGCGGTCCAGCAAGGGGAAGGAGTAGGGCGCCTATCGATATCCTTCGCTCAGGCGCCGCTCATGACGCCGCACGCTGAGCCGCGAGGGCCGTCACCGGCGTTCCCCTACGCGCTGATCGACCGCGTGCTCGAGGTCGAGGCCGGGGTGCGGGCGGTCGGGACCAAGCTCGTGTCGGCCAACGAGCCGTATTTCCCCGGCCACTTCCCGGGCGCTCCCGTCCTGCCCGGCGTGCTCGTCTGCGAGGCGCTCGTGCAGCTCGGCGCACACCTGGCCGAGGATGCGGAGGAGCTTCGCCTGGTGGCGGTCGACCGCGCACGCTTCCGCCGTCCCGTGCTGCCCGGGGACGCGCTGCGGCTCGAGGTGACGCGGCGGGCGCCCGGCTCGCCGTGGCAGCTGCGCGGCGTCGTCTCGGTGGGGACGGCGCTGGTGGCCGAGGTCGACTTCGCAGCGGCCGTACCCGCCGGCCCGCGCATCCATCCGACCGCGGCGGTGGCGCGCGGTGCCGAGCTCGATCAAGGGGTCACGGTCGGACCGTACGCCGTCGTCGGGCGCCACGTCCGGATCGCCGCCGGCTGTCGCATCGGCGCGCATGCCGTCATCGACGGCTGGACGACGCTCGGCGCCGGCACGCGCGTCTTTTCCTTCGCGAGCGTCGGGTCGATCCCGCAGGACCTCAAGTACCGCGGTGAGCCGAGCACGCTCGAGCTGGGAGCGGCCAACATCGTGCGCGAGTTCGTCTCGATCAATCCCGGCACCGCGGCGGGCGGCATGGCGACCCGCACCGGGAAGGGCTGCCTCTTCATGGTGAACGCCCACGTCGGCCACGACTGCCGCCTCGGCGATCACGTCATCGTCTCGCCCGGGGCCGCGCTCGGCGGGCACGTGACGGTCGAGGACCACGCGATCATCGGCGGGCTGGTCGGCGTGCATCAGTTCGTGCGCATCGGGGAGTCGGCGCTGTGCGCCGCGGGGGCCATGGTGTCGATGGACGTCCCGCCGTACTGCGTGGCTGCCGGCGACCGCGCGCGCCTGCACGGCCTCAACGCCGTCGGCCTCCGGCGCCGGGGGTTCACACCCGCCACGCTCGCCACCCTCAAGCGCGCCTACCGGATGCTCTTCCAGGCGTCGGGCGCGAGGCGTGACGCCGTGGCGCGGACCCGCGAGGCCCTCGGCCACGTGCGGGAGGTGGCGCACCTGCTCGACTTCGTCGTGGCCTCGCAGCGCGGAGTGTGCCGCTAGCCATGGAGCGAGGTCTCGGGGCCGAACGCCTCGGCGCGGAACGCATCGGGCTCGTCGCCGGCAGCGGGCGCTTCCCCGTGCTGTTCGCCGAGACCGCCCGGCGGCGCGGCGTCGAGGTGGTCGCGGTCGCCCACCTGGGCGAGACCGACCCGGCGCTCGAGCGGGTGGTCAGCGCCATCACCTGGATCCACCCCGGGGAGCTCGACGCGATGATCCGCGCGCTGCGGGCGGCCGGCATCCGCCGGACCGTGATGGTCGGCGGCATCGCCAAGCCGCGGCTCTTCCGCGAGCTCAGGCCCGACGCGCGGGCGATGCGGCTCCTCGCCCGCCTCGGCAAGCTGCGCGACGACCTCGTGCTGCGCGCGCTGGCCGCCGAGCTCGAGACCGAAGGGATCGCCGTCGTGGAGTCGACCCTGTATCTGCAGGAGATCGTGCCGCTGGCCGGCGTCCTCGGGTCTCGCCCGCCGAGCGAGGAGGAGTGGAGCGAGATCCGCTTCGGCTTCCGCGCCGCGAAGGTGATCGGGCAGTTCGACATCGGGCAGAGCGTGGTCGTGCGCAGCGGCGCGGTGATCGCCGTCGAGGGCATCGAGGGCACCGACGCGACCATCCGGCGCGCGGGCCAGCTCGCCAACGGGGACATCGTCGTCGTCAAGGTGTGCAAGCCGACCCAGGACACGCGCTTCGACCTGCCGGCGGTCGGGCCGGAGACGATCCGGACGCTCGCCGAGATGCGCGGCCGGGCGCTCGCCGTGGAAGCCCGCCGGACGATCACGCTCGATCGGGCCGAGATGGTGGCGCTCGCCGACGCGGCGAGCATCGCGGTGGTCGCCGTCGACCCGGCGGAGGTGCTGCCGTGACCGGCCCGAGGCTCCGGGCGGCGGTCGTCGGCGTCGGCTACCTCGGACGCTTCCACGCCGAGAAGTATGCGGCCCACGCCGGCGCCGAGCTGGTCGCGGTGGTCGACGTCGACCCCGCCCGCGCCCGGGCCGTCGCGGCGGCGCTCGGCGTGGAGGCGGTGACCGACCACCGCGCGCTCCTCGGCCGCATCGACTGCGCGAGCGTCGCGGTCCCCACCCAGCTGCACCACGCCGTGGCGGGCGACCTGCTCGAAGCCGGCGTCGATGTGCTCGTGGAGAAGCCGCTCACCACGACGGTGGCGGAGGGCAAGGCCCTCGTCGAGCTCGCGGTGCGCCGGGAGCGCGTGCTTCAGGTGGGCCATCTCGAGCGCTTCAACCCGGCGATCCGGGCGCTCGACGGCGTGCTCCGCGAGCCGCGCTTCATCGAGTGCCACCGTCTCGCGCCGTTCAGCGAGCGCGGCACGGACGTCGACGTCGTGCTCGACCTGATGATCCACGACCTCGACGTGATCCTGAGCATGATGCCGTCGGCGCTCCGCTCGGTGGAGGCGGTGGGGGTGCCGGTGCTCACGACGTCCGTCGACATCGCCAACGCGCGGCTGCGCTTTGCCAACGGCGGCATCGCGAACGTGACCGCGAGCCGCGTGTCGCTCAAGCGCGAGCGCAAGCTCCGCATCTTCCAGCCCGACGCCTATCTCTCGGTCGACTACGGCGAGCGGCGTGTCCTGATCTGCCGGCGCGAGCCGGGCCCGGACGGGCAGCCCGCGCTCAGCCTGGAGGAGCGCGAGGTGCCCGAGGCCGATGCGCTCGGCAGCGAGATCGATGCCTTCCTGCGTGCGGTGCGGGAGCGCGAGACGCCGCCCGTGACCGGGTGGGACGGGCTGCGCGCGCTCGAGGTGGCGCACGTGATACGCGAGAGCCTCGAGACGGAGAGCCGCGCGGCGCAGGCGCGGTCGTAGATGGCACGGCGCAGCGCATCCGCCGCCCCGGCGGCGCCGGCGCGCCGCTACCGGGTGCTCCTCGTGGCCGGCGAGGCGTCGGGCGACCTCCATGGGGCCGACCTGCTGACGGCGCTCCGGGCCCGCCTGCCCGACGTCGAGGTGTTCGGGATCGGCGGCGAGCGGCTGCGCGAGGCCGGCATGGCGACGGTGGCCGACGCGGGCGAGGTGGCGACCGTCGGCGTGACGGAGGTGGTCGGGCGGCTGCGGGCGCTCGTCCGCGCCTATCGCGCCCTGGTGCGCAGGCTGCGCACCGAGCCGCCGGACCTCTGCGTGCTGATCGACTTCCCGGAGTTCAACCTCCGGCTGGCCCGCGCCGCGAAGCGGGCCGGCGTGCCGGTGCTCTACTACATCGGGCCGCAGGTCTGGGCCTGGCGGCGCGGGCGCGTGCGCAAGATCGCGCGCCGCGTCGATCGACTGGCGGTCGTGTTCCCCTTCGAGCCGGCGCTCTACGCGGGCCGCCTGCCCGGCGTCGAGTTCGTCGGCCATCCGCTCCTCGACCGCGTGGCGGTGACGCGCAGCCGCGGGGAGACGCTCGCCGCCCATGGCCTCGATCCCGACCGGCCGACGGTGCTGCTCCTCCCCGGCAGCCGGCCGAACGAGATCCGCTCCCTCCTCCCCGACCTCCTCGACGCGGTCCGCCGGCTCGCCGCCAGCGGTCCCTATCAGTTTCCGCTCGCGCTCGCGCATACCGTGCGCCGGGCGGAGGTCCAGGCGCAGATCCATGCGGCCGGCGTCGAGGTCCCCGTGATCGAGGGCGACACCTACAACCTGATTGCGGCGGCCGATCTGGCGCTCGTCTCCTCCGGGACGGCGACGCTCGAGTGCGCGCTGCTCGAGTGCCCGATGGTGATCGTCTACCGCGTCTCGCGGCTGACGGCGTTCCTTGCCCGCCTCCTCGTGCGCGGCGTGCGGCACATCGGGATGCCCAACATCGTCGCCGGTCACGAGGTCGTCCCGGAGCTGCTCCAGGGCCGGGCGACGGGGCCGGGCATCGCGGCCGAGGCCCGGGCGATCCTCGACAGCCCGGCCCGGCGCCTGGCCATCGTCGACGAGCTGCGTGAGGTACGCCGGCGGCTCGGGCGCGGCGGCGCCGCCGGGCGGGCGGCGACGATCGCCGCCGAGCTGCTCGGCGCCGGCGGCGGCTGAGGCATGAAGCAGTACCGCCGTCTGCTCGGCCATCTCCGGCCGTACCTCTGGCCGCACGGGGTCCTCGCGGTCGTGGCGATGCTCGGCTTCAGCGGCGTCGAGAGCTCGATCCCGTTCCTCGCCAAGTTCACCTTCGACCAGGTGTTCACCCAGCAGCACCGCGAGGCGCTGCCGCTGGCGGTGGTCGGCGTGCTCGTCCTCGCCGTCCTGCGCGGCGGCCTCGACTTCGCCTCCGAGTACCTGACCGACTGGATCGGGCAGCGCGTGGTCACCGACCTGCGCAACGAGCTCACCAGTCACATGCAGCGCCTCGACCTCGCGTTCTTCAACCGCCAGCGGGCCGGGCAGATCGTCTCGCGCGTCACGACCGACGTGTCGCTCGTGCGCGGCACGGTGACCGACGCGCTCACCTCCCTCTTCGAGGACATCACGCGCCTGATCGGCCTGGTCGCCGTCGCGGTCTACATGGACTGGGTGCTGGCCCTCCTCGCCGTGGTGCTCTTCCCGGTCGCCGGGCTGCCGCTGCGCTACTTCTCGAAGCAGCTCCGCCAGACGGGCCGCGGGATGCAGGAGGGGATCGGCCGTCTGAACGCCATGCTGCACGAGAACGTGCAGGGCAACCGGGTGGTGAAGGCCTTCGGGCAGGAGCGCTCCGAGCAGGAGCGCTTCCACGAGCACAACCTGCGCCTCTTCCGTCTCTACATGCGCCAGAGCCTGCTGCGCGCGGTGCCGATCACCGAGCTCCTGGCCGGGATCGCGGTCGCCGGCATCATCTACTACGGCGGCGCCAGCGTGATCGCGGGGACGCGGACGCAGGGCGCCTTCATCGGCTTCGTGATCACGCTCTTCCTCCTCTACGAGCCCTTCAAGCGGCTCGTGCGCACGAACTACGCGATCCAGCAGGGGCTGGCCGGCGCCGACCGGGTGTTCGAGCTGCTGGACACGCGGCCCCAGGTGGTCGATCGACCCGCGGCGCGGGTGCTGCGCGCGGTGCGCGACGGGATTGCCTTCGAGGACGTGAGCTTCGCCTACGAGCCCGGCGAGCCGGTGCTGCGTCACATCGACCTCCGCATCCGCGTCGGCGAGGTGGTGGCGCTGGTCGGCATGAGCGGCGGCGGCAAGAGCACGCTCGCCGACCTGATCCCGCGCTTCTACGACCCGACCGAGGGGCGGATCACGGTCGACGGCGTCGACCTGCGCGACCTGACGCTGGCGAGCTTGCGCGCCCAGATCGCGGTGGTCACGCAGTTCACGTTCCTGTTCAACGACAGCGTGCGCACCAACATCGCCTACGGCGATCCGGACCGGTCGACGGAGGAGATCATCGCGGCGGCGCGGGCGGCCAACGCCCACGACTTCATCCTCGAGCTGCCGCGCGGCTACGACACCCACATCGGCGACCTCGGCGTACGCCTCTCGGGCGGGCAGCGCCAGCGTCTCGCCATCGCCCGGGCGCTGCTCAAGAACGCGCCGATCCTGATCCTCGACGAGGCCACCTCGGCGCTCGACACCGAGTCCGAGGGCCTGGTGCAGGAGGCGCTCGAGCGGCTGATGGCCAACCGCACGACGCTCGTCGTCGCGCACCGCCTGTCGACCGTCAGGCGCGCCGATCGGATCATCGTCCTGGTGCGCGGCGAGGTCGTCGAGAGCGGCACGCACGACGAGCTGCTCGCGCAGGCCGCCGAGTACCGCAAGCTCTACGAGCTCCAGTTCCGCGACCTCGACGTGCCGGAGGCGGCGAGCGGGGAGGAGATGCTCCGCGAGGAGGGGCGGGCGCGCGCCGGGAAGGCGTGTTGACCGTCCCGACGGAGTCCGGCGCTGCCGCGCGGGACGGCGTGCGCGCCGCCGACTCGCCCTTCCGCCGGCGGTGGAGCTGGCGAACGCGCATCGCCGTGACGCTGGCCGGGTGGGCGATTGCCTTCGTGCTCCGGCTCCTCTACCGGACACTCCGCGTGCGGTGCCTCGATCCGGCCGGCGTCCTCGACGGCCTCGGGCGGGGCGAGCGCGCGGTGTTCGCCTTCTGGCACGACACGATCGTGCTCCAGCCTCTCATGGTGACCGCGGTCTACCCGCGGGCGCGCGTGGCCATCATGCTCAGCTGGCATCGCGACGCGGAGATCGCGGCCCAGGCGGTTCGCCGGCTCGGCATCCGCGCCGTCCGCGGCTCGTCGACGCGCGGTTGGCTGGGCGCGCTCCGCGGCCTCCTGGGGGCCCATGCGCGCGGCGAGCTGATCGCCGTCGTGCCGGACGGCCCGCGCGGCCCGCGCCACCACGCGCAGGGGGGTGTCGTGCAGCTCGCGCGGGCGACCGGCCTGCCCATCGTGGCGGTCGGCGCGGCCGCCCGCCCGGCGCGCCGGCTGGGCAGCTGGGACCGGCTCCAGCTGCCGGCTCCGTTCGCGCGCGTGGCGCTCGTCCTCGGCGAGCCGCTCGCCGTCCCGGACGCGGCGGGTGGCGACGAGGCGGCGCGGGCGGCGGTCGAGGCGGCGCTCGCGCGGGCGAGCGACATGGCCGCCGTCGCCGTCGGGGTGGCGGCCGCGTGACCGGGCCGCTCATCCGGGGCGCCTATCGCGGCGCCATGACGGTCGCGGCGGCCCTGGCCGTGGTCGGCGCGCGCCTGCCGGGCGCGGGACGCCGCTGGCCGACGCTCGCGGGCCGACTGGGGGCGCTGCCGGCGGCGGAAGAGGCGACGGCCCGCGGAGGCGATGCGATCTGGCTGCACGCCGCCTCGGTGGGCGAGCTGGTCGCGGCTCGTCCGCTGCTGGCCCGCCTGCGCGAACGCTTTCCGCGGCGGCTGTTCGTGGTCTCCACCCTCACCGCCACGGGTCTCGCGCTGGCGCGCGAGATGTCCGAGGCGCACCTCGCGTGCCTGTTCCCGCTCGATGCGCCGGCGACCGTGCGGCGGCGGCTCGAGCCCTTTCGGCTGGAGGCATTCCTCTTCACCGAGACCGAGGTCTGGCCGACCTTCCTGGGCGCACTCGCGGCCCGCGGCGTGCCCGCCATCCTGGTGAGCGGCCGGGTGAGTGCGCGCACGGCGCGCGCCTGGGGCTTGCGGTCGCTGTACCGGCGGGCGCTCGCCCCGGTCACCTGCTGCATGCAGACCGAGGAGGACGCGCGGCGGATCGTCGCGCTCGGCGCCGACCCGCGTCGCGTCCACGTCGCCGGCAGCCTCAAGTTCGACGCCGCGGCGGCGCCGCCGCCCGCCGAGATCGCGGCGCTCGCCGCGGCGCTCGCGGGCCGGCGGCTGATCGTCGGCGGCAGCACGCACCGAGGCGAGGACGAGGCGCTCCTCGCGGCTTACCGGGCGCTCGTGCCCGCGCATCCCGACCTCCTCCTCATGCTCGCGCCCCGCCATCCGGAGCGGCTCGAGGCGGTCGAGGCGGCGGTGGCGAGTGCGCCGCTCCCGTGCTTGCGATACACGGCGCTCGTGGGGCACGAGGCGGCGGCCTTGCCGCCCGGCCCGGCCGTCGTGCTGCTCGACGCCGTGGGGCCGCTGGCGCACTGCTACGCCCTCGCCTGGGCGGCCTTCGTCGGCGGAAGCCTCGTGCCGGCGGGCGGCCACAACGTCCTCGAGCCGGCACGGGCCGCGCGTCCGATCCTGGTCGGCCCGCACACGGAGCACAGCGCCGCCCTCGTCGCCCGGCTCGCCGCCGCCGGCGGGCTCGTGCGCGTCGAATCGCCCGCGGCGCTGACGGTGGCGCTCGCCGGGCTCCTCTCCGACGCCGAGCGCGCCGTCGCGATGGGCCAGCGGGCGCGGGCGGTGGCCGAGAGCGGACGGGGCGCCCTCGAGCGGCATGTGAAGATCATCACCGCGCGGCTCACGACCGCGCACGCCGCGGAGGCGTCGTCCGGATGAGCGCCCTGTCGCTGGAAGGGCTCGCCCGCCATGCGTGGCTCGGGCGGACGCCGAGCGCACGCGCGCTCCGGATGACGCTCGTCCCAGCGGCGGCGGCCTATCGGGCGGCGGTGGGGCTGCGGAACCACCTCTACGACCGCGGCTGGCTCGCCGCGCGCCGCGTGCCGGCGTGGGTGGTGAGCGTCGGCAACCTCACGGTCGGAGGCACGGGCAAGACGCCCGCGGCCCTCTGGCTCGCCGAGCGTCTGGCGGCGCGTGGTCACCGCGTCGGCATCGTGGCGCGCGGCTACCGCAAGCGGCGTCCCGGCCCGGTCGTCGTGGGCGTGGAGGGTCGGGCGCTCGTCACGGCGGAGGACGGCGGCGACGAGGCGGTGATGCTGGCGCGCCGTTTCGCGGGTCCCGTCGTGACCGGCGAGCGCCGCCACGAGGCGGCCGCGCTCGCCTGCGCGCGCTTCGCCCTCGACACGATCGTGCTCGACGACGGCTTCCAGCATCGAGCCCTCGCCCGTGACGCCGACCTCGTGCTGGTGGCGGACGACGCGGCGGCCGACTGGTGCCTGCCCGCGGGCTCGCTGCGCGAGCCGCCTGGCGCGCTCCGCCGGGCGCGGGCGGTGCTCGCGGTCGGCGACGCCGCGGCCTCCGTCCCGCCGGGAACGGTGGTCTTCCGTGGCCGGCTCGCACCTGTGGCCGCGGTGCGCGCGCGAGACGGCGCCTTCCACGCCGAGCCGCTCGACGCGCTCGTCGGCCGAGACGTCGTGGCGGTGGCCGGCATCGCGCGGCCCGAGCGCTTGGTCGAGACGCTCGGGCGGCTCGGCGCGCGGGTGCGCGACGTGCTCCGCTTCCCGGACCACCATGCCTACACGGCCGCCGACGCGCGGCGGATCGCCGCGGCGGCGCGCGCGGGCACGCTGGTGACGACCGAGAAGGACCTCACGAAGCTCGAGCGCTTTCCCGGCCTCGAGGCACTGGTGGCGCTCCGCGTCGACCTCGAGGTGGAGGACGAGGCGGCGCTCCTCGACCTCCTCGAACCCGCCGCCTGAGCCGCTCCGTGGCGGCGGGCGGAGGCCCGAAGGTAGATGAACGCACGGCGGCGGTGAGCGACCGGCATGAACCGCGGTTCCTATGGCGGCAGCGTTGCAACGCCATCCGTCGCGGTCGCCGCCCGGGTACGCCGCTTGCAGCGGGAAGCGGCATGGCCGGTACGGGACGGATATGAATGGGCCAGCAGGACGGGCCCCCTATCGGCCCGCGAACGCGGGGAAGAAGTACCCCGTAGAGCTCCTGGCGCCGGCGGAGGTAGAGGCCCTGATCGGCGCGTGTTCGGACCGCCGGTCGACCGGCATCCGTAACCGCGCCTTGATCGTTGCCCTGTACGAGGGCGGGCTGCGGGTGTCGGAGGTCCTCGCCTTGCTACCGAGCAACCTGGATCGGACACACCGATCGATCACCCCGCCAAGAAGAAACGGCAATAAGGAGCGCAGCGTTCAACTGGAGTCGGCCGCCTTCGCGGTGCTCGAACGATGGCTCGATCGGCGAGAGCGTCTGCGTCTCGAGACCGGATCCCTGCTCTTCTGCACACTAGAGGGTCGCCCGCTTCAATCCGCATACGTCCGTGCACTCCTCCCACGTCTTGCGCGTAAGGCCGGCATCGCGAAGCGCGTACACGCGCATGGCCTGCGCCACGCGCATGCGGCTCGACTCGCTGACAAGCAGGTGCCACTCGAGATCCTGCAGGCTGCGCTGGGTCATGTATCCCGCCGGACGACCGGCCAGTATCTGCGCCACATCGCGCCGCCGCATCTCATCGTCGCGATGCGCGCACGGCCTCGGGCGTCGCGGGAAAGCCCCGATTCGTGACCGCGACAGCACAAGGCGGCGAACATCCCCACCGACGGGTCCCGACCGACCGCGCCTGCACGGTGCAAGCACTCGCCCCTGCTGGTCCAGGAGCACGAGCCTCCGCTGGCTTGAATGCGTGGAGCTGCGAAGGCTCCCCCGATCAAGCGGCGCTCGCCGCGAGCGGCGAACGAGGACGTGGGTCCAGCCGCCGATGAGGCCACGCGAGAACACGACGGGCGGCTAGGTAGTCGGGTCCCGCGTCCGGATGCTCGTTGAGGAGTCGCCCATCCGACCAACCGTCCCTTCCCCCGTTTTCCGACGATCGTGACGCTAACGGCGCAAGGCGTAATGCGCGTACCGTCGACAGCAACGGCTTGAATATCCGACAGTAGATCGCGGCGACGGTCACCGTTGGCGTGATCGCTGTGCATTTTTGGACGGTGAAAGTGAGCTGGCGCCCGCTGGCCAGATGGCGCGGCTCGCTCGTTCGCCCAACCTCCGGCCTTTACCGGGATTGCCCTCCCGCGCGCCGATCAGTCAGTTACGCATTTGCTCCCAGTTACGCTTCCGTGCGAGTTACGCTTTCATTCCCGCCGTCCCGAATCCTACTTAGTTTGGAACGCTGACAGCGGTTTCCAACCCGCTAGCTCTTGACAAAAACACCGGCCTTGGGGGACTGTAGCCGCCACTAACTCAACGCCTGAGGAGGGCAAGCTTGCGATGAAACTAGGCAGCATCGGTTGGAAGGAAACCCGGACCAGTTTTCTCTTCACATTCGGGGCGTGGGGGGTTCCCATGCCGCAAGGAGGTCACACGATGCGACGGCTGCGAAGGCCCCTCGTCGCGGCCGTCCTCGGCGTGATGTTGCCGGCGCTCGCACCGTCCTTCAGCAGGGCGCAAACCCTGGACACGAGCGCGAGAATCCAGGTGGCGATCAGCAGCGCGACGCTGGACGATTTCTGCCCTCCCAGCCCGGGGGCCACCGGGCCGGTCTTTGATGCCTTGACGAGAACATTGACCATTTACGGTCAGAACTTCAATAACAGCGGCGCTATCCCGGTCGTTGCGATCGGCATGGGCGCCTTCCAGAAGAGTTACATGCCCGCGACCGGACAATGGGATGCCAACCAGATCAACATCCCGATCAACTGCGCGGACTTCAGCCCGGCGGGTACCTACCGCCTGATCGTCTCGACGGGCCAGGGGGCGCCGTACAATGACGGCATCACCGTCAACTTCTCGCTCCGCGGTAAAAACGGAATCAACGGTCAAAACGGTGCGAAAGGTGACACCGGCGCCACCGGGCTACAAGGGCCAAAGGGTGATCCGGGCGCGACGGGGTTGAAGGGGGACAAGGGCGACAAGGGGGATCCGGGCACGACCGGAGCGCAAGGGCCGAAAGGCGATCTGGGTGCGGCGGGGTTGAAGGGCGACAAGGGTGACAAGGGGGATCTGGGCGCGATCGGACCGCAAGGGCCGAAGGGTGCCACGGGCGCGACGGGGTTGAAGGGGGACAAGGGCGACAAGGGGGATCTGGGCGCGACCGGAGCGCAAGGGCCGAAGGGTGATCCGGGCGCGACGGGACTGCAGGGCGCGAAGGGCGACAAGGGCGACCCCGGACTCAATGGACTCCCGGGGCAGAACGGTCAGCACGGGAAAGGCTTCAGACGAGACCGCATCCAACCGTCAGACCCGCAATACGCGCTGACGGGATGTGAACAGGGTGCAGCCATAGCCATCTATGCCCAACAGTTCGTCAATGGGGCGTGGGTGGACGACGGCACCGCGCCTACCTACCTCTGCCGGGGAAAGGACGGAGCGGCGGGGCAGAACGGCAGGGATGGCGCAGCGGGACTGAACGGACAGAACGGCAAGGACGGGAACCCGGGTGTCCCTGGGCAGAAAGGTGACAAGGGCGACAAGGGCGACCACGGCGACAAGGGCGACAAGGGGGACAAGGGCGACCACGGCCAGCACGGGAAAGGCGTCAGGAAAGTGCTCGTCAAGCCGGGCGATCCGGGCTACCCGACTGACTGCACGCCGAAGCCGGCCGTCCTGGTCTACACCCAACACGTCGACGAGGTCTCGAATTCGTTTGTCGACGACCCCCTCGGGAGCGACAACCCCACGGTCATCTGTCACGGAAAGGACGGCGCCGCGGGTGCCGACGGACCGAAGGGCGACAAGGGAGACCACGGCGACAAGGGCGATCACGGCGACAAGGGCGATCACGGCGACAAGGGCGACAAGGGCGACCACGGAGACAAGGGCGACAAGGGCGACCACGGCCAGCATGGGAAGGGCGT